>ENA-UERY01000659-UERY01000659.1-human-gut-metagenome-genome-assembly--contig:-NODE-659-length-27373-cov-3.718457_pt1 | contig 27373 bp, 16 predicted proteins | sample MGYA00242989_ERZ507990 | MGnify/ENA primary metagenome ERZ507990 (study PRJEB26167, sample SAMN06115529) | human gut metagenome | host: Homo sapiens | place: China:Fujian | collected 2015-08-26...
GTTAAAGGAAACCTCTATCAGTGGTTATATAGGACTTAACGATCTTACACGTGGTGGTGATATTATCCGAAGCATAACTTATGACCCTATGCTTCCTCTCTTTGGTGTGGCTATCATCTATCTTGTATTAGTTGTTATCCTTTCATCACTTGTAAAGAAACTAGAAAGGAGATTAAGAAGCAATGAGCGACACTAATGTAATACTTGAAGTTAAGAATTTAAAAAAGACCTTTGGAGACCACGAAGTACTAAAGGATATTAATACTACTGTTAAAAAAGGTGAGGTTATCGCCATAATCGGTCCATCCGGATGTGGTAAGTCTACATTCTTAAGATCTCTTAACCTTCTTGAAGTACCTACTTCAGGTCATATTATATATGAAGGTAATGATCTTACTGAAAAAGGTGTAGACCTTGATAAGCTAAGACAGAGTATAGGAATGGTGTTCCAGCACTTCAATCTTTTTCCTAATATGACTATTAAGAAAAATATCACGCTTGCACCTGTACAGCTTGGACTAATGTCCAAAGAAGAAGCTGACAAAAAAGCAATGGAACTTCTTGAACGAGTGGGTCTTCTAGATAAGGCTGACTCATATCCAGATATGTTATCAGGCGGTCAGAAGCAAAGAATCGCTATAGCCAGAGCTCTTGCCATGAATCCGGAAATCATGCTCTTTGACGAACCTACATCCGCTCTTGATCCTGAAATGGTTGGTGAGGTTCTTTCTATCATGAAAGAGCTTGCAGCTTCCGGCATGACTATGATTGTCGTAACTCACGAGATGGGATTCGCTAAAGAAGTATCAAGCAGATGTATGTTTATTAATGAAGGCCGCATCGAGGAAGAAAATGAACCTAAGACATTCTTTGAACAGCCTAAGAGTGAAAGACTCAGGGATTTCCTGTCTAAGGTGCTATAAACGGAATTGTTGTTTAATTGAATATTAGTTGATGACGAACGAACGACAAATATAAGATACAGGCAGTCCTGCACACTATGTTCAATGCCAGAAGCTTTGATTGGATAGTTCTAAGTCTTTCCATATAAACTATGGTAACTGACGCTACCGCTCAGACGCGCCGTCCATGGTGCGGCTTCGCTGCTTCGTACATCCGTGTACGAAGCTAGCTGGTTGGCTAATGGAAAGACTAAGAACTATCACAATCAAACTTCAAGTGCATTTCACATAGTATGCAGGACTGCCTGTATCTTATATTTGTCTGTGTTGCGGCACAATTTAATACTGAATATTCAATTAAATCAAAGGGGGACGAAACAGGGCGGAATTGTGCGTTTTACGCGCAATTCCGCCCCTCATGCCTCTCCCCTCTGATTTAGCCACACATTCATTTTTCTTTAATTAATTTAAAGTCAGACAGTATATATGAGGAAAGCAGGTGCGCATACATTATAAGATGCACTTGAAGTTCAATTGTGATAGTTCTTAGACTTTTTCTTAACTCCCCAGCTATCCACAGACACGGATGTCTGTGGAAGTGAGATATGGGACATGGATGTCCCGTATCGAACGGTAGCGGCAGTAGTCACAACCTATAAGAAAAGTCTTAGAAATATCCAATTGAAACTTCTGGCATCGATGATGTATGTGCAGGACCGATTTTCACTTATATTATGTCGTCCGTTCGTCAACCGAATGGGTGTTAAACACTAATTTCTGTAAAATCTCCAATTTCTGATAATTTTTCCCCTTGTTTTTATTCTCAATCATAATTACTATAAATTTATATAAAGATGTTATGGTCAAGAGTCTTATTTGCAAGCATAAAGGGCTTTTTTAACCTTGCATCATATAAATATAGTATATAAAAGTGGGAGGTATATTATGCTTTTTAAGAATCCAGTTATCCCAGGATATAATCCTGATCCTAGTATATGTCGTGTTGGAGATGATTTCTATCTTGTTAATTCTACATTTGAATTTTTTCCAGGTGTACCAGTATATCATAGTAAGAATCTTGTTAATTGGGAATTAAAGGGATATTGCCTTAACAGACGTTCACAGCTTGAACTAGAGGGCTGCCGTAACTCAGGCGGTATATATGCACCAACAATCCGTTATCATAAGGGTATGTTTTATATGATCACAACTAATGTAACAGATAAAGGGAATTTTGTTGTGCATACAGATAATATAGATGGAGAATGGTCAGATCCGGCGTGGATAGATCAAGGAGGTATCGATCCTTCATTATTCTGGGATGAAGATGATAAATGTTATTACTGTTCAACAGGAATACTTGATGGTGTGCGTGGAATAGTAGCCTTTGAAATCAATCCAATGACAGGTGAGATATTATCAGATAAACATCTTATTAGTGAGGGCTGTGGAGGACAGTGTGCAGAAGGACCACATATATATAAAAAAGATGGCATGTATTATCTTATGATAGCAGAGGGTGGAACAGAATATGCACATCGAGAGACTATACAGCGGTCTGCTTCAGTATGGGGACCATATACACCTTGTCCACACAATCCGATAATATCACATAAAGAGTATAAGAAGTCAGAAATCCAGGCAACAGGACATGCTGATTTAGTAGAAGATGCTAATGGCAGCTGGTGGCTTGTATTCCTTGGAATAAGAAGATTCAGTCATGCATTGCTTCATAATCTTGGTAGAGAGACATTTCTTGCACCAGTGACATGGAAGGATGGATGGCCGGTTGTTGGATACAACGGAAATGGGACAATAGAGCTTGTTATGGATGCACCTCTTCCAGGACTTGAAGATGAGGAAAGTAAAAAGAATATACACATAGACAGTAAAAGTGGAAAGCCTATGTTATATTCAGACCATAGTGTACATATAGATTTTTCTGATGCTAAGCTGGATAAGAGATTACAGTTTACAAGAAATCCGGATATGTCACATTATATTTATGATAGTGTTAACACAAGACTTACACTCAAGGGAACAGATATTTCACTTAATGAACCAGGAAAGTCACCAACAATATTATCATTCAAACAACCAGAGTTTACAACAACATTAAAAGCTGTTGTTAATATAGGAAAATCTAATGCAGCAAGAGCAGGAATAGCAGCATATTATAATAATGATTACCATTATGAAATATATGCTGGATGTGAACATGGTGAAAAGTATATTGGTTTTTATAAGCATATCCACGACATGGGAGTGGAGCTTTCACGTATTCCTTTAAGCAAGGAAGAAGAAAATATGAATCTTCTTATAAAAATTGATACCGACAGGGAAAAATATACATTTTCATATGCACTGTCTGATACAACAGATGTTAATGCCAAAATAGCTTATAAACAGATAGGTTCAGGTCTGAATGCCGGCTTAAGCACGGAGGGAACAAGGACTATGACATTTACGGGAACATTGTTTTCATTGTTTGCAGAAGATGGTGATGGTGTGTTTGAATCGGGAGTTTGGCTGGATATTAATCCGGATGAGAATTATAAGCTGTAGTTGGATAAATAATATAAATATCATGAGGACAAAACAGTGCCTGATATAAAGAAAGTATAAGGATATAACAGTAGACAGGAAGGAATGTGTATGAAAGAGGATATATCATATTCAGAAGGTTACACAGAAATTATTCCATATAGAGAATATGATTTATATGATGTTGCCTGGCATGACAGCATGATAGCAGGAAATGGACATATAGGTGTTATAGAATCATGTGCACCATTAAATGATAATCTTATATATCAGAATGTGGAATTTGTCATGCCATCGGACGAACCAAGATATGTACCAGGAGAGGTTACATCACAGCTTGAAGAGGCAAGGCAGGCTGTTTTGAATATGGATGATACATGGAATATACATAATAGAAAACGTACTAATATGTATTGTCATCATCCTGGTCAGCAGTTAAGAATAGAAATGCTTAAGGTAGCCCATAACGATGAAAGAAAAACGCTTTTTGAGGATATAGAAGTAACAGATTATGAAAGATATACAGATCTGAAAAAGGCGGTAATAGTTACTAAGTTTAAAGCTGATGGCATAGATATAGAAAGAAAGACCTTTGTGCCTTGCGATGATGATGTTATTGTTACGGTCATCAGCGGAATAAAGGATTTCGGAATCAAGCTTTTCATAGAAGATTTTGAATCAATACATAAGTTCGGAACTGGAAAAAACAATGCTGCAACGTCTGAAAGAAGAATGAAATATTTAAGATTCGTTAAAGAGGATATGATAGGCTTTGTTGCACATTATCCATCTTTTAAGGGAAGCGAGCTTGAAAATGGAGGCTTTGCCGGGGTTACAAGAGTATATACTAATGGTGGACGTATACAGACATTTGACAGAATGAAGAGTGATATGGCTTATGCATGTATTGATGATGGTGCTCCTGTGTTAAAGGTGACAGATACTGATAAACTTGTTCTTGTGACTTATCTTGACTGGACACATACCTGCGAAGAGTTGAAAGTTGGGACTGATATAGAAGAATATGGTATTGTAAGAAAATGCATAAGCAGAATAGATAATGTATTCAGTAAATATGTATATCAAAGTGGCTCAGAATCAGAAAAAGATAATGAATTTTTATATCAGGATATGTTAAAGAAACACGAATTATCGAGTAAAGAAAAATATAGTAGGGTTTCTTTGGATTTAGGACGACAGAATAGTACTATTGTTAGTAATGAAGCACTTTTAAAAAGGCAGAAATCAGAAAAAAACATAGTTTTAGAGCTTCTGGAAAGAATATACAATAATGCAAGATATGGAATGATATCATGTGCAGGGCATACGGCACCAAGATTGAATGGACCGGGTGTAGGAGAATGGAATCTTTTATGGCGTAATGCATACACTATGGATGCTAATGTGAATATACAGGTATCAGGAATGAATAGTGGTAACATGTATGAGGCGGCAACAGGTTATATATGGTTTATTATGCGTCAGATAGATGACTGGGAAAACAATGCCGCTAAGGTATATGGAATGAAGGATGCAGTTTTAATTCCAGTTAATACAGACGGACATAGAGCTATGATGGTTGAATATGATATGAATTATCCATTCCAGTACTGGAATGCAGGTGCCAGTTGGATGCTGCTTCCAATCGTAGAATTTCTGGATTGTTATGGTGATGTTAAAATAACAGCAAAGGATGAAGATATCATAAAAATGTATGGTAAAGATACATTTGATGTAAGAAAAGATATATTGGCTCCACTTTTAAGAAAGACTTATAATTTCTGGAAGCAGTTATGCAGTGCCGAATATTATACAGATTGTAAAGGTAATGCATGTTATAAGAAGGGAAAATCATGCCTTGAAAAAGGAGAAAAATATCTTATTATTCCTTCGTTTTCGCCAGAAAACAAACCACTTGGATATAAGAGTGCAATAACAGCGAATGCAGCTATGGATATAGCGGCAGCAAAAGATATCGTAAGAATGTACATAGATATGGAAGCCGGATTAAAAGAAAAAGGTTATAAGGACAGGGTTAAAGAAGCAAAGCTGTTAGATGAACAGCTTCCAGAGTATCAGTTTGACAAGAGCGGTGCTATACGTGAGTGGTCAATGAAGGAATATAAGGAGAATAATGCACACAGGCATATAAGTCATCTGTATTGTGCATGGCCATCATACCAGACACAGAATGATACAAGTCTTGCAAATGCCTGCCGTCAGGCGATAGTTAACAGAAATCGTGAGAATACAGGAAAAGACGATACGGCATCACATGGCTGGATACATAAGGCTTTAGTTGAGGCAAGGCTTAAGAATTCAGAAGCAGTATATGACATACTTAATCTTTTAGTACATAGTGATATATTCTATACATCATTGTTTACAGACCATAATACAAACAGAGCCAAGGGTGTAGCATGTACAGATACATTGTTTGGTATAGCTGGTATTGTAAATGAAATGCTTGTTTATTCTGACAGAAGCACAATAGAATTATTTCCAGCGCTAAGCAGCCGTATTCCAAAGGGAAAGGTATGCGGACTTATGACAAGAGCCGGAGTAAGAATAGATTCACTTGAATGGTGCATTAATACAGGTACAGAAGGACTTAAGACTGACATGAAGGATGGTTTTTATATAAAGCTTAAAATCACGGCTTTAAGAGATACAGAATTCGGGCTGATACTTAAAAATGAGAATTTCAATGAAATGAGTAAAGAAGATAAAGCATTATTTAATCAGAATATAAAGCTGAAATCAGGAGAAGAGTATGCTATTCTTTTATAGAACCAGAAAATGAAAGTGAGTGTGCAGAATGTACTGCACAGAAAGTGAAGGTGCATATGAAAGAAAATAATGTCAGTTTAAAAGGTGAGCCAGATTGGGATCTTGATTCAGAGAAAAGAGAACATTATATTACATTCATAGTAAATCAGTTAACTCTGGAAGAGAAAACAGATATGATTCATGGAGCTGGCTTCTTTAAGACAAAGGGAGTTGAAAGACTAGGAATACCGCCACTTACAATGTCTGATGGACCTATGGGTGTTAGAAATGAATTCTATAATGATAAGTGGGTGCCAATAGGATATTCGGATGATTATGTTTCTTATGCGCCGAGTAATAGCGCGCTGGCTGCAACATGGAATCCACAGCTTGCATATAAGTGTGGAAGAAATCTTGGAGAGGAAGCAAGAGGCAGAGGCAAGGATGTTATACTTGCACCAGGGATAAACATTAAAAGAGATCCTTTATGTGGACGGAATTTTGAATATATGAGCGAAGATCCATATATAGTTGAAACGCTTGTTGTGCCATTCATTAATGGTGTACAGGAGAATGATGTTGCAGCATGTGTCAAGCATTTTGCACTTAACTGTCAGGAAACAAACAGATTGTACGTTGATACAATAGTGGATAAAAGAACACTGCATGAACTATATCTTAAAGGCTTTAGGGCAGCAGTATGCAAGGCACACAGTTATTCTATAATGAATGCTTATAATAAGGTTAATGGAAGTCATTGCAGCGAGAATAAGGAGCTGCTTGATGATATATTAAGGGATAAATGGGAATATGATGGAGTAGTTATAAGTGACTGGGGTTCAGTGCATACTACAAAGGAATCAGCCAGTACATCGATGGACATAGAGATGAGTGTAACTCCTGATTTTGACAATTATCATTATGCCAGACCTCTTATTAAAGCTGTAAATAAAGGAGAAGTGTCCAAAGAAGCTGTTGATAAGAAGGTTAAAAATATATTAAGGCTTATGTACAGACTGAAGATGATAGGACCAGAAGCAACTGATAGAAAACAAGGCATATATTCTAATATGGAGCATTGGCAGGATGCCCTTGATACAGCAAGAGAATCTATTGTGCTTTTGAAAAATGAGGATGCCATTCTTCCTATAAGCTCTGACAGAATAAAGCCTTATAGAATGATCTGTGAGGATAAAGAAGGCAGCGAAGATGATAAGCTGGTAAAAAATAATGCAGCACCAGTAAAGAGAAAAATTGCAGTTATCGGATATAATGCAGAGCATAATCATGCCGATGGAGGTGGAAGTGCAGAGATAAAAGCTATATATGAAATATCTCCACTACTTGGTTTAAAAAAGGCTCTTGGAGGAAATGTAGATATACAGTATGCTGTTGGATATTATGTTCCGGGTGATAAAGATGTTAATGAGGTTAACTGGCAGGAGGCAAGCCTTGAACGTCAGGTTATGGGACAGGAAGGCGATGAAAAAAATAATAAAAAGCTAAGAAAAGAAATTGAAAAAAACAGACAAAAGCTTTTAAAGGAAGCTTGTGAGCTTGCAAAGACCGCAGATGAAGTTATTTTCATAGGAGGCTTAAACCATGATTATGATGTAGAAGGAAGAGACAGGCATGACATGGTTCTTCCATATGGGCAGGATGAGCTTATTAATGCATTGCTTGATATTAATCCTGATACAGTTGTTGTCATGGTTGCAGGTTCACCTGTACAGATGCCATGGCTTCAAAGAGTGAAGGCTCTTGTATGGTGTTATTATTCGGGTATGGAAACAGGAGATGCCCTTGCAGATATTCTGTTAGGAAAGGTTAATCCAAGTGGAAAGCTTCCAGAAACATTCCCGGTAAATATCGAGGATACAGTTACATATAAAAACGGACAGTCCGGAAAGGAAGATGTAATTACTTGTGAAGAGGGCATATTTACCGGATACAGATATTATGAAAAAGAACACATAAAACCAGCATATACTTTTGGATATGGTTTATCATATACAAGCTTTGAAATAAGCAGCATAACAGTTAAGCTGTGTGATGATAAGAATACTGCACAGGCAATAGCAGTAGTAAGCTGTGAACTTAAGAATACAGGTGATATGTATGGTGCTGATGTTATACAGTGTTATGTCCAGGATGTGGAATGCAGTGTGGACCGTCCTATAAAGGAGCTTGCGGCATACCAGAAAGTATTTCTTGAACCAGGTGAATCAAAAAAGGTACAGTTATATCTGTATAAGGATGCATTTGAATTCTATGATGTCAAAAAAGATGATTTTGTTATAGAACCAGGACAGTTCAGAGTGTATGTCGGAGATTCACTGGATAACTGTGAGACTGCTGGCGATATTACTGTATAGCAGAGTGGCGATATTATTGTCTTGCAGAGTGTGAAATTACTGTCTGGCTATGATGAGGGGCCAGATAGCATTGATTTTATTGAATTGAACAAAATCAATGCTATCTGACCCAGATGTCATTTTATTATGCAGTTGTATGTGTTCTGTAATCAGATGGGCTTATATGCATTAGCCGTTTGAAGGCGCGCCTGAATGAATAAACGCTGTTATAGCCTGTCTTTTCTGCTATATCCACAATAGTATCTGTTGAGCTGCGAAGAAGTTCACAGCTTTTCTCAATACGTATATTTTCAAGGTATTCAGCAAAACATATTCCCATAGTTTCCTTAAAAGCAGATGATAAATAGCCCTCTGATACATTAAAGCTTCTAGCTGTTCCAGCCAGATTCAGGTTTGCATTATTATAGTTGGAAAGAATGTAGTTCTGAATATCCTGTATGGGAAGCTTTTTTCGCATAGATCTGTTGCAGTTAAGTTTGTCAGCTATTTCGTGGCATGCTGCTAATAAATAGTTAAAATATAGTTCAGGGTCTTTCTGTGCTGATATTATATGCAGGTTAAGCTGCAGCAGATTGTCAGAAAAGTTATATTTTGCAGGATTTAACTGCATGAGTGTGTTAGTCACTGCATTATGCAGCTTAAGCATTTCTGTTGGATTGATAGCTCTTATAACAAGATTTTCGTCTGACAGAGTTTTTAAAATATAGTCTATTACAGATTGGTCATTGTATTTAACAGCTTTATAAAGAATGGCAGCAGCAGCTTCAGGATAATAAAATCCAAATGTATCTGCTGAAGAAAATGTCATGCTGCTGTTATATGAAACAATGTCAGGATACTTTATGGAAAAGCTCTTTTCAAGACATGTAAGCGCTTCTTTTTTTGCAAATATGAATTCAGATAAGGTATGGCAAGTCCTGCTTATTCCACAGTGGAAGGAACATTTGTGTCTGTCTGTAAAATAAACGTTTATTTCGTTTATATATTTTTCTACATTAAAATCATTATTATGATTAAAAAGTAAAAGGTTGCTATAATCCTCAGTTCGGTAAAACCATACAGGGTAAGAACAGTGTCTTTTAGCGTATTTAGGAATAAGGTTAGATAGTTCACGCTGGTAGTTATCAGAATCATTGTCTGATGTAAGACGAAAGGCTGTTATAGTAAAGCTGGTATTGTTAAAATACTTATTCAGTATGGTTAAGGTATCATCATCTGGCATATATGTATTCTGTATAAAAAGCTGGTGGATGATACCATTAATAAGAATATTGTAATCCATAGTCTGTATTTCTCCTTTGTGTAAAACTTATCTTAAATAGTTGATAGTGTCATGAAAAATCCCAGATATATATGTATCTTAATATTTAGCATAGGTACATTTTATTATGTAAAAAAATGTATCCCGCTTTTTTATCATAAGTTATAACCGGTCTAAAAGCAAGTAGTTTTGCAAAATACTTTTATAAAAATAAGTTCTAAAATGGTACAATTTGCATAAAAATGTATTGTATCTATGAAAATAACTATGAAAATATTATGATGATATCAGGGTTGAAATAAAACTTAGGGATTGAAGACCCGTTAAACATGAGAAGGAAGCTGTTTAAGAAGTAAATCAGCAGAATTCTAAGGTGATTATTTCGTTATGGGAGGTAGCAATGGGAACTGAAGGTAAAAATCGTGAGCAGAGAAGAAAACTAAATAAGGGACGTGCTCACGCAAGTAAAGCAACAGCTATTGTTATGGCTGGTCTTATGGCAACATCTGGAATATCACTTCCAGCAGGAACACTTGCATTTGCATCAGAAAATGATAAGCTTCTGGCTTTTGCGGGGGCAGAAGGTGGAGGAAGATTCGCGACAGGTGGCCGTGGGTTTGATGTTTATGTTGTAACTAACCTTGATGATTATGCGAAGGGAGACACACCTATAGAAGGTTCACTTCGATATGGTATAGAAGAATTCGCCAAGGATAAAGGCGGAACTATGATAGTGTTTAATGTTGGAGGAACAATAGCGCTTAAGCAGACACTTACATTCCGTGACAGAAAGAATATAACAGTCGCTGGTCAGACGGCACCTGGTGATGGTATTACACTTTCTGGCTGGGATACTAATATAAGTAACTCAGAGAATCTTATTATAAGATATATGAGATTCAGGCCAGGAGCAGCCAATGTCCATACTGGTGGTGATTCTATGGATGCTTTATGGGGCAGGGATAACAAGACATTTATGATTGATCATTGTTCATTCAGCTGGAATACAGATGAAACATTATCTACATATAGAGGTAAGGATGGAACTGTACAATGGTGTATAGTATCAGAGAGCCTTACAGTATCAGGACACTCTAAGGGACGTCATGGATATGGCGGTATATATGGAGGAGATAATGTAGTATTCCAGAACAACTTAATGGCAAACCATACATCAAGAAATCCAAGAGTTGGTGGAGGCTGCATGGGTGATCCTACTAAGGATGGTGGAAGCACAGCAACACTTCAGATAAGCAATAATGTTCTATATAACTGGGGATATAATACCTGCTATGGTGGAGGTTATGCCTATACTAATTATATTAATAATTATTTAAAATCAGGTGTTGGTACAAGAGAACAGGTTGAAAACCAGGTTGTTGACATGGGTGAGAAAACTAAGCCAGGTGGTTTCTATGTTAATGGAAACTACATGGAGGGTAATGATGCAGTAAGTGCAAACAACGCTCTTGGTGAAAAGATGTCCGGAGTGACAGAGGGTCCAAACAAGACAGAGGTGGCAGATAAGCCTTATAGTGCAGAAGGCTTTGACAGTGTTTCTGTTGTTTCAGCAAAGGATTGTTATGAGCCTGTGCTTACACAGGCAGGAGCAACATATCCATATCGTGATGCTATCGATGCAAGAGTTGTAGCTGAGACGAGAACAGATTCAGGAAGATATGTAAATACAGAGGATGAGGTAGGCGGATATCCTGCGGCTGCTTCTGTAAGAGAAGACTCCTTCGATACTGATAAGGATGGAATACCTGATGCGTGGGAAATAACACATGGTCTTAATCCGAACGATGGTTCAGATTCCAAGAAGATTAATAAAGCAACAGGTTATGCATATGTTGAGGAATATTTTAACGGACTTGTAGAAAATGTTGAAAAGGCAGACTATAAAGCACCTAATCCGGATGTAACTATAGACCTTAAAGATAATGCACAGTATAGCGAAGGCGATACAGTTACTGTGACTGCTAATGCCAATGCTAATAATGGAGGCAATATTGCTAAGGTTGAGTTTTATAATGGAATAAAGCTTGTAGGAACTGCTGATAAAGCACCTTATACATGTGATTATAAGGGACTTGAGGATGGAACATACAATATAACAGTAAGAGCCTATGATAACGATGGTAACCAGACACAGTCTTCAGTATCCAAGCTTCATATTAACAGTACTGCAGGAACAGGAGAGTGGACAAGCAGTGATATAGGTAATCCAGGCGTAGCAGGAACTGCAAGCTATAAGGATGGAGTTATGACTGTTAAGGGTGCTGGAAAGCTGGGAAAGAGTGAAGGAAGTGTATCAGGAAGTAAGTATGCAGATGCTAAAACCGATGATTTCCAGTATACATATATCAAGTCATCAGGTGATGCAGAGATTATAGCAAAGCTTGATTCATCAACTATTGTAGATAATCATGTGTTTACAGGAGTTATGTTCAGGGAGTCACTTGATCAAGGCGCTAAAACAGCAGCACTTGGTATGTCTATGGTTAAGATAAGTAATGAAACAACATGGTCAACTTATCTTGCTGGCAGAGATAAAACTGATGGAAATATTTCAGATATATCAGAAACTATTGATTCGCCTGAATCAGCAAGTAAAGCTGGAATACCACTTGTAAGAGATCTTCACTATAAGACAGGTGCAGAATTTAACGGAACATGGTTTAAGCTTGTTAGAAGAGGAGATACATTCACAGGCTATGCATCAGATGATGGTGTTAAGTGGATTAAGGTTGGTTCAAAGACTATTGAAATGAATCAGGATATATATGTAGGCTTTGCTGTAGATGCGAATAAGGCGGCTAACGGTCTTGAGAATATGACAACAGCAAAATTCTCTAATATTCAGGTGAATGAAGAGTTTGTTGATGTTGAATATCAGCTTGATAAGCTTACAACGTCTGGAGCTGATTATGCTGTTGCAGGAAATGATTTCACAACACAGCTTGAAGCAGATAAAGGATACAAGCTTCCTAAGGATATTAAGGTATCAGCAGGCGATAAAGAGCTTAGTGCAAATGAGTATTCTTACGATGCAGAAACTGGTAGTATAGTTGTTAAGGGCAGCAGTATAACAAGGTCTGCAAAGATAGTTATAAGTGCTAAGGCTGACGAGGATGTTAAGATAACATATTCACTTAAGGCTTATGGCGATACAGAGCATGTATCAGTAACACAGCAGGATGAAAAGCTTATTATTAACCAGAGTGCAGCCAAAAGTAAAATGACAGCTAAAAAGGGTGATAAAGGAAACAACGTTTCATATGTGTTATTCCCAGAATCTAAAGATGCCTCAAAGATGACATTAAAGCTAAAGGTAGATTCGTTTGTTAGTGATAATGGAAAATACTCAGGCGTGTATGTAGGTGCTTTCCAGACGGCTGGCGATTATTTATATAATTCTGTTTCATTCAGGAGCACAGGAGATGGCAATGCATTATCACCTTACTGGATTAAGCATGATACTAAGACACCTGCTAAGGATGGTAACGCTGGAAATGGCTCACCAAAGATGGCTATAAATCAGGATGCAGTATATGAAATAAGTATTGAGAAGAAAAAAGACAATACTTATTATGCTACATTTAAAGAAGAAGGCAGTGATGTAATCAACGAAAAGACATTCAAGTCATCAGATTCTTATCTTTTGCCTGATACAGCAGCACAGTTTGGTATTGCGATAAACAGTGCAGGTGCAACTGTAAGTGATGTGGTACTGACAGATGATGAAGGCAATGTATTATATGACCAGAATAATGTATTTAAACCAAAGACCTCAGGTTCAGAGGCTTTAAAGGTATCAGCTCTTGGTTCAGTTATGAAGGCAGAGGAAACATCGAAAGAAGGATATATATCACAGAAAAAAGGTGATGCAGGTTCTAACACAGGTTATATTCTTCTTCCAGAAAACAAGGACCTCGTTTCTATGTCAATGACCTTAAATATTAAAGATTATTATATAACAGGCAGTGCAGCAAAGAGAACAGGTGTATTTGTAGGTGCATTCAAGACATCAGACAATATGGCTTTTGCATCACTTGGTTTCAGGGGCTATGATAAGAAGGTTAATACAGATGCACTTTCAGGTTATTGGATGAAATCTAATGGAAATTCAGGTAATGGATCTCCAAAATATGAGGTTGAAACTAATAATAAATATAATGTTACATTTACAAGAACTGATGCAGGTTATGTAGCAGAGTTTACAAGTCTTGGAAAGCCGCTTCAGGTAGATGCGAACGGAGTAGCAAAGTATTCTGATAAGAAGGAATTTAAGTGGAAGGATATGGTACTTACAGCAGATGACGCTGTATCATATGGAATTGCACTTGTAGGTGCAGGAGTAGAGATTACTGACTGGGTTGCAAAGGATGCTGCTGGCAATGTCTTATATAACCAGAAAGATTATTATAAGGATGCTGGTGTAGCACCAACAGTAACAGCTGTAAACAAGCCAGTTGTATCAGATGACCGCTCATCAATAACTGTTTCATGGAATGGTGAGGGAGCAGAGCTTGATGGAAAGTATCGTGTCGAGGTATCAACTGATAATGGAGCAACATATACAGAGGTTGATACTACAGCAGAGAATTCATACACATATTCACCTGAAAAGACAGGAAGCTACAGATTCAGAATAACTGGTATATGTGGAACTGAGGTAAAGAACTCTATGGAATCAGAGGCTGTTAAGTTCTCACTTCCTATGACTGCACCAGAAATAAGTGCTAAGTCAGGAGATGCTTCTAATACTATTACATGGGAGCCGGTACCAGAGGCAGTAAGCTATAAGATATACCGTTCTGAAAGCAGAAATGAAGGATATACTCAGATAGGAACTTCTACACAGGGAACTTATACAGATAGTACAGCACAGAATGAAGTGCCTTATTTTTACAGAGTAACTGCAGTAGGCACTGACAATGAAAGTAACCAGTCGGCTGCTGTTTCAATAATGGCGACAAAAGGACATACAGGCGAGTATATGTTTGGTTCAGAGGCAGCTGTTATGAAAGTTGTTGAAAAATCTAATGATACGGTTATTGATAAAGAGGCTCATATTAAGTGGTCATATGATAAAGCAGGAAGCTATGTTGTTACATCAGGCAGTGATAAGATAATGTCAGGTAAGACATCAGCAGGAGATGAAATATCTGCTGATATTCCGCTTAAGTCAGGCAGAAATGAAGTTAAAGTTGAATTTACAGATGAAAGTGGTGTAAAGACATATAAGAAATTTAATTTCGTAAAACTTGATAAGTATGATATTGTTGTAGATGCAAACGCAGCAAAGAGTGAAGCAGTACAGAAAATCACAAGAGATGAAACATCAGCAGATGTATCTGAAAAACCAGTATATGCAACTATAGCAGATGCAATAGCTTCTGTACCATCAGATAATAAGGAACAGGTAGTTATATATGTAAAGAATGGAAATTATCATGAAAAAGTCCGTATAACAACACCATATATAACTATTATAGGTGAAGACAGCCAGAAGACAGTACTTGAATATGACGCAGCAGCTGGAAAGACAGATCCAGCAACAGGCAATACTTATGGTACATCTGGAAGCGCTTCATTAACTATAGAGGCTGCAGCTAATAATGTGACATTGGAAAATATAACAGTAGCCAATTCATTTGACTATCCTAAGGAAACGATAGAAGGAAAAATGGCAGTTGCTCTTCTTACAAGAGCAGACCAGCTTGTGTTTAATAACGTAAGGCTTACAGGATGGCAGGATACATTACAGGCAGATGGTGGTAAACGCCAGTACTTTAAGAACTGTTATATAGAAGGCTGTGTAGACTGGATATTCGGCAGCGCACAGGCTGTATTTGATGATTGTGATATAGTTGCAAACAGAGACGGCTACGTAACAGCAGCAAGTACAGACAGTACAAGATCAACAGGTTATGTATTTATTAATTCAAGATTATTAAAGAAAGATAATAGTGTTTCAGATAATAGTGTAGCACTTGGAAGACCATGGAGAGCTAATGCCTGTGTAACTTATGTTAACTGCTATATGGACAGCCATATTAAGACAAATGGTTATGATGACATGGGTGGAAATAGTCATGAATCAGCACAGTTCTATGAATATCAGTCATATGGCAAGGGCTTCGCGGTAAATGTTAACAGACGCCAGTTAAGCAGGGCAGAAGGCGAAAAGCTTACAGTTAATGGAGTATTTGCAAGAGAATCAGGAGAAGGAGCAGCGTTTAATACACCTTGGAATGCTGAAAGCTATTATGCAGAATCCGCTAAGAATTATGCAACAGAGTCTGCAGAAAAGACTGATTTTACAGTGCTTGATGAGACAATAAAGAAGGCTGAAGCTTTAAATGCGGCAGATTATAAGGACTTTAGTGAAGTTAAGAAAGCAGTTGATGAGGCAAAGGCAGCTGATAGAACTGTCATATCACAGAAAGAGGCTGACAGACTTGCAGGTAACATAACAGCAGCTATAAACAAGCTTGAGAAAGCTTCACCAGCGCCAGATCCAACGCCAGCACCAGATCCAACACCAGCGCCAGATCCAACACCAGCGCCAGACCCAACACCAGCACCAGATCCAACACCAGTGCCAGACCCAACACCAGTGCCAGATCCAGTGCCAACGCCAGATGCAGGTAGCAGCGAAGATGGCAGTGTTAAGACAGCAGATAGTACAAGAACAATATGGTATACAATAAGTGCAGCATTATCAGCACTTGGAGCCGGATTAGCATTGTCAGGCAAAAAGAAATATAAAAAAGATGAAGAATAATTGTTATGATAATGAAATGATGTAAAGGGCAGAGTGTCGAAAAGACATTCATGTATGTCATAAAATAAAACACAAAAAATCCAGGCATATGATATTTTATTCGGAATAAAAACTGAATAAGTATTATATGTCTGGATTTTTTAATATTAAAGTTTAAAAGATTAAGATAAGTTTATAATAGCGTTTTGAATGTAAGTGTGATAAAATCATGTGGAAGTAGTGAAAAAACGAGCAAAGAAAAGAGGATTAGTGTGAAAATAAGATTTTTCACACGCAAGAATGGAGGATTATTATGAATATACATCTGGCAGGAGATTCGATAGTTCGGGATTATACAGATGAAGAGTTTATAGCAGGATGGGGGCAATATCTGCCTTATTATGTAAATAAAGATGCAAGGGTTATTAACTATGCAAAAGGAGGCAGAAGTTCAAGACTGTTTATTAACGAAGGCAGATTCGATGAGCTAGAAAAGAATATAAAGGCAGGAGATTATCTTCTTATAGAGTTCTGTCATAATGATGATGCCACTAAAGAGTATAAAACGATGTTTAACAGACTTGTTGAACTTGGAGAAGCTGATGAAAATGGACGTTTTCCGGTAATACCTGGGGAAAAGGTATCAAAGGATTATATACCTGCGGAGTATGGCCAGATGATTTTATTAATCGGAAGAGTAAAGTGTATAGAAAGACAGTAGATTATAATGTAGATAAATGTGGTGGCTGGCTGATTACCAAAGGACTAGTAGGACTTATAAAAAGTGTGAGAGCAGTTAATAATTCATACCCGCATGATGGATATTATCCATATTCTAAAAATGCAGAAAAGGGAAGTTATAAGTGGTTTATAAAGCAATATATTGATATGGCAAGAGAACATGGTGCAACACCAGTACTTGTTACAGCACCTGCACGTACACAGTTTACAGATGATGGAAGGATTAAAGATGGAAATGGACTGCATGGTGGAAATGATTTTGCGTATATAAGGGCAATGAGACAGATTGGTGAAGAAACACATACAGTAGTTCTTGATTTATTTTCATATTCGGTAGAATTATTTGAGTCAATAGGATGTGCAGATATTCATAAATATACATCTATTAAGCAGGGAGTTAATAAGGGAATATGGCCAGATGATTTTATTAAAGAGCTTAATAAACCAGATACTATATCAGAAAATACACATTTTAATAAATATGGTGCATGGCTGATTACCAAAGGACTAGTAGGACTTATAAAAAAGTGTGATGATAAACAGCTGTCTGCGTTGAAAAATGTAATAACAGACAGTGATTTCAGCGTAAAAGCACCGTTCCTATACAACTAATCAATAAGGAGCAGGATACAATGAGAAGAAGGTTATCAAGAAAAGAACGTGAAAGAAGACGGAGATTAATACAGGTTGCATTAATTGCTGTTGTTATAATAATTGCAATCGCAATAATTTTTCTAGTAAAAGGATGTGCAGACAGAAAGAAATCTGCTGATAAAGCGAATAACAGCAGTGTGGTAAATGAAACAACACAGCAGGGAATCAATATGACAGAAACAGAAAACAACAGTACAGCTTCAACAGTGAAAGATAAGACAGAATCTGTATCAGAGCAGAATGAAAATAATACCTCTGGTTCAAACGACAATTCTGCAGCAGGTGGTGGTGATTCAGGATTTGAAAATATAGGAAAGACTTCTAAAGGCTTTAATATTCAGGTGAAAAATGGAGCAACTTATATAGATGGATATTTAATAGCTAATAAGACATATGCACTTCCAAGTACATTTGTGCCAGAGAATCCAGAAACACCTGTCACAGAGGCAAGAAGTAATAAGAGCCTTGATAAGGATCTTATGGCAGCGTTTAGAAAAATGCAGGCAGATGCAACGGCTGACGGACTTAATATATATATAGCAAGTGGATATAGGTCATATGATTATCAGGTATCGTTATATAACAGATATGTCGCAAAGGATGGAAAGGCAGCAGCTGATACATACTCTTCAAGACCTGGTAACTCTGAACATCAGACAGGCTTATGCTTTGACCTTAACTCAATAGAGGACAGTTTTCAGTATACAAGTGAAGGAAAGTGGGTCAATAATAATTGTTATAAGTATGGCTTCTGCATAAGATTTCCTAAGGGGAAAGATGCATATACGGGTTATCAGTATGAATCATGGCATTTAAGATATGTTGGAACAGAGCTTGCAGAAAAGTTGTATAATAATGGAGATTGGATATCGCTTGAAGAATATTTTGGAATAACATCAGAATATCCAGACTAATATATTAGCGAAGTATTAGATTTTGTAATGAAATTAAGATAAAAACAAAGATGTAATTATAATATGCTGTAAGGGACAAAGGATGTTTTGCCCCTTACAGCATATTATTTATTGTATTGTAACTTCTTCTATACTTGTTATGGATCCCGTGGTAGGAACTCTGTATAAAGATGTCTGGTCAGTGTAATATGAGAAAAATGTATATCGTTGTGTGCAGTGTATGCTAGATATTTCACCAACAGCAACATATTCAACCTGTGTTCCATCTATATTCATACGATAAAGACCTGGTTTATCTCCGCCTTCAACATGGAAGAAAAGCTTGTTGCCGTAAACATTATAATTAATTATTTTCCCGGATTCCGGAGCATATAATAATTCAAGTGTTTTGTTTGATGAGTTAAGTCTTACTAGTGAATAGTTCTTGGAAAGATCTATATAGTAGGCATAACCATTAACCATTGTTGCAAGATAAGAATTGCAATCATAATAATCAGATATCTTGTTTGATTTTGAATCCATTGTTAAAATGTGATGCTTGTTTTCAGGGTCTGAAAAATATAGTTTTCCACCTGATACACTGGCAGGCAGATAAGGTGTGTCACTGATTTTGGATTCTTTTTTACCATCTATGCCAACCTGATAGAAGGTAAGGGCTGTCTGGTCATCATAATGCTGGTAATATATAGTATTTCCACAGAGTGCAGCAGAGCCGGAACGGTCATTATAAAGTATTTTGGCGTTGCCTCCATCAAGGTCACATCTGTATAAGCCAAAAAGCTGTCCACGGAATACCATGCCAATAGTACTGCTGTTAAAGTTATTCTTAACATAATATATGTACCTGCCACATACATTAAGTGATGCAACACTGTCTTCACTCAGCTTCGTGATACTGGTGCAGTCAGAATTCATAACGTATAATTTGTTATTGTCATTAGGGTTGGCAAAATATATTTTGCCATCATATTCGCAGAAAAGACCCCCGTTTATAAGGTTGCCAGATGTGTTGCCAACAGCACTCTCGTTGTTCATGGTTGTCTGGTGGTGACGATAATACATAAAACCACCAAAACCTATACCTGTAGCTGCAAGTATTATGATGACAGCTGTTATAATTTTTTTCATAAGCGCCTCCAATATTTAAAGAAATAACTAATTACATATTACAAAAAATATGATACAATATCAATGGTTTTATCAGTTTAAAGTGATAAATGTAAAAATTATAGATACTGTTTAGTGAGGTTAAGATATGTTGGATTTAGGACAGATAAGAAACGAAATAGACGGAATAGATAAACAGCTTGTAGAACTTTTTGAGCAGAGAATGAAGCTTACAAAGGAAGTTGCAGAATATAAGATACAGACAGGTAAAAAGGTGCTTGACAGGGAAAGGGAAAAAGCAAAAATAGAGTCGGTCACAAAGCTTGTTAAAAATAAGGAAAATGTTCATGCTATTGATGATCTTTTTTCACAGATAATGGCAAATTCAAGAAAGGGACAATATCAGCTGTTAGAGGCAATGGGGCAGACATTAAGACAGCCATATGAGGCCATAGATGAGATAAAAAAAGATGGAGTAAAGATTGTGTATCAGGGAATACCAGGTGCATACACACAGGAAGCTGCCTGCAACTTTTTTGGAGAAGATTGCGATAATTATGATGTGCCTACATGGCGTGATGTTATGGAGGCAGTTAAGAATAAAGAAGCAGATTATGGTGTGCTTCCAATAGAAAACTCTACGACAGGAAGCGTTGTCGGAGTGTACGATCTTTTACAGGAGTATGATAACTACATAATAGCGGAAACATTTGTAAATATAGATCATGTTCTTGTAGGACTTTCTGGCACTGATATAGATAAGGTTACAACAGTATATTCACATCCACAGGGGATTATGCAGTGTGACAAGTTCCTTAATACACATAAGGACTGGCAGAGAATCAATCAGGCTAATACGGCTATGGCGGCAAGAATGCTTCTTAGTGAAAATGATAAAACACATGTTGCGATATCAAGCAAAAAGGCTGCACAGATATATGGACTTGAGGTTTTAAAGACAGGTATTGCAGATTTATCTAATAATACGACTAAGTTTGTCATAATAACTAACTCACGTAAGTTCTTAAAGAATGCAAACAAAACAAGCATTGTATTTGAGACAGCTAATGAAGCAGGAACATTGTATAATCTGTTAAGCCATATAATATATAATGGACTTAATATGTATAAAATAGAATCAAGACCAAGTGAATCAAAGCAGTGGGATTATAAGTTCTTCGTTGACTTTGAAGGAAATATAGATGATCCGAGGGTTATGAATGCATTAAGAGGCATAGAAGAAGAGGCAAAGTCTATTAAACTACTTGGAAACTATTAAATAATGGCAATATTATTGATAGCTAACATTGTTTATGAAAAATATAATTGAAATATATCTTAATATAGTGTAACCTATTGATATAAGCTGTACAACTGGCGGAAAGCATATATAGAATATCAGATAGAGCATTCAGCATGGTGTTGAAGTATGTATCATTGCATTGAAGTAAGTATATGTGGTGGGATTACCCACAGGGAGTACAGTAATAATATGTTTATCAGCCGACCGCCTGGGCAACCCTGTAAAGGTTACTCAGGATGGGCGGCTTTTTATATATCTGTTGTTTTATTAGTTTACATTAACAGTTATATAAGAAGCAGACAATCCAGGTAACAGTGTAGCTAGTGTCTTAACGCATAAGGCATGGCTATATAGTGATTTATAAAATGCGTAGAAATGAGGATTAATATGCAGATTACAACGTTGGAAAAAGAATTATCAGGATGCGCTTATCCAGGAAGAGGAATTGTTATTGGCAGATCGGAAGATGGAAGTAAGGCAGTAACAGCGTATTTCATTATGGGAAGAAGTGCCAACAGCCGTAACAGAGTATTTGTAGAAGATGGTGAAGGCATAAGAACAGAGGCTTTTGATCCAAGTAAGCTTGAGGATCCAAGTCTTATAATATATGCACCAGTAAGAATACTTGGTAAGAAGACAATAGTTACTAATGGTGACCAGACAGATACAGTTTATGATCTTATGAGTTCTGGAAAGACATTTGAAGAATCGTTAAGAACGAGAGAGTTTGAACCTGATGCACCTAATTTTACTCCTAGAATATCGGGTCTTATGACAGTTGATGACGGTAAATATGACTATGCAATGTCTATATTAAAGAGCCACAATGGTAATCCTGACCAGTGTGACAGATATACATTTACTTATGATGCACCAGTTGCCGGAGAAGGACATTTTATCCATACATATATGAACGATGGAAATCCTCTTCCAAGCTTTGAAGGTGAGCCGGCATGGGTAAAGATAGATGGTGATATTGATACATTCACTAATATGGTATGGAACAATCTTAATGAAGATAATAAGGTATCACTTTTTGTCAGATTTATTGATATTAAGACAGGTAAGTACGAAACAAGAATTATCAATAAGAATAAGTAATATAAAATATTTGTGTATGTGTATTTTTGCATAAATGATATGGGTTCAAAATGTATGGGAAATACACAGAATAGAGGAATAGTGCGAAAAATGTGCACAGCACAAACTTAAGATGCGCAAAGAAGCAGCGCAAGAATGGAGATTATTATGAACGAATTTCAGTTAAAATATGGATGTAATCCTAATCAGAAACCTTCAAGAATATTTATGGCAGATGGAAGTGAGCTTCCAGTAGAAATATTAAATGGACGTCCAGGATATATCAATTTCCTTGATGCCTTTAATGGATATCAGCTTGTAAAGGAGTTAAAGGAGGCAACAGGACTTCCAGCAGCGACATCTTTTAAGCATGTATCACCAGCAGGTGCAGCAGTCGGACTTCCACTCTCAGATGTTGAGAAGAAGATATACTGGGTTGATGAAAGCATAGGTGAACTTTCTGCATTAGCATGTGCGTATGCAAGAGCAAGAGGTGCTGACAGAATGTCTTCATTTGGTGATTTTATATCACTTTCTGATGTGTGTGATGTTGCAACAGCAAAGCTTATTCAGCATGAAGTATCAGATGGTATTATAGCACCAGGTTACGAGCCTGAAGCTTTAGAGATTCTTAAGACTAAGAAGAAGGGTAACTATAATGTTATTAAGATCGATCCAGCATATAAGCCAGCACCTATCGAAAGAAAGCAGGTATATGGTGTGACCTTCGAGCAGGGACGCAATGAGTTTAAGATTGATGAAGAACTTCTTAATAATGTTGTTACAGACAATAAGGATATTCCACAGCAGGCTAAGATTGATCTTATAATTGCACTTATAACACTTAAGTATACACAGTCTAATTCAGTGTGTTATACAAAGAATGGCCAGGCTATTGGTATTGGAGCAGGACAACAGTCAAGAATTCATTGTACAAGACTTGCAGGACAGAAGGCTGATAACTGGTTCTTAAGACAGAATCCTAAGGTGCTTGCACTTCCATTTAAGGAAGGTGTTGGCAGAGCTGACAGAGATAATGCTATCGACCTTTATATAGGCGATGAGTATATGGATATTCTTGAAGATGGAGCATGGGAGAGAGTATTTACTGAAAAGCCGGAAGTATTCACAGCAGAAGAAAAGAAGGCATGGCTTGCAACAAACACAGATGTTGCACTTGGTTCAGATGCGTTTTTCCCATTTGGTGATAACATTGAAAGAGCATATAAGAGCGGTGTTAAGTACATAGCACAGCCAGGCGGTTCAATCAGGGATGATAATGTTATTGAAACATGTAATAAGAGAAATATAGCAATGTGCTTCACAGGAATGAGATTATTCCATCATTAATAAGCGGATGTATATAATTATATAAAAAAGTACCCTGTTATCTGGTAGTGATACCAGATAGCAGGGATTTTGTTTTATATAGTTAGTCTGGAATAAATGTGAAATCTCTTATAGAGAAGGCTCCTGTGCCCTCGAACATAAAGTAAAGAGGCTTTATTCCAGAAGGATTGCTTAAATGTAGCTCAATGGTTTTCCAGTTATCTGAATTATTATTGTGTAATGTGTCAGATATGTCTATATATGTGCTGGCGTTCTTAATTATAGTCTTTAAATTCTTTATCTGCATAATCCATGTCGGTTGTTATGCTTATGTATCCTTTAGCGGTACCTTTAATATTGATTTTAATTAGTATTTTTTTGGATTGTTGTTTATCGAAATCAAAGTATTTATATCCGATTATGCAGCCATTCTGTATGTTTTTAATATATTGATCATCACCAGCTTCCCTGTCATCTCCATCCTGTGTTACATAAGGCATAAGTAAGAGCTTGTCTTCTTTAGTTATATCAGGTGTTAAGGAGAGGTTTCTTAGGTGACAGGTTATATATGCCGGATATGTACCACAAGCATCAAGAGCTGTATTGTTTAATCCACAGCTTGTTGCTTCTGCCTGATGTATATATCCGTTTTTTTCAATATTTATTTTCTCAGCTACACCCTGTCTGCAATAAGAACTATTGTTAGTAAAACGGTGGTCGAATATATAATACTGTCCATTTATGTCTATTATACTGCCATGAGTATTGCCGTTAGGATATGCTGTATTCTCTATAGTGTAACCGCGTAGTCCAATATCAGAGGCGGAATGAATACGTCCTCCGTATACAAAATCACGATCTGGATAAGTGCTTGTTGCATAATGCAGTCCATTAACGCGTGCAGAATATATAAAGTAATAGGTGCTGCCTATTTTACGCATAGAGGAGGCTTCGAAAAAACCAGCATTTTCTGGACATTTAAAATCTCTTGGAATAATGATATGTGGAAGTTCATACATAGTCATCATATCTGGCATAAGACGGCATACAAAAGCACCCTGCATGATACGTCCATGTTCATCTTCTGTTTTTTTAGGACAGAAACCTGAGTATAAATATACGCTGTTATCATCATCAATAAAAACACCTGGGTCAAACTGGACATAATCACCTGGTGATATGCCATATACTCGTCCATCTTTTGTTTTTACATCGCCAAGATATTCAAATCTGCCAGCAGGACTATCACATACAGCTACAGACATTCGTGATGAGTGGGCAATAGAATAGTAAAGATAATATCTTTTATCAATACCCTGCACAACATCTGGTGCAAAAAGCAACATTCTTTCCTCTTTGTGAGGATGTTGCCTACGATTATAAATTTCTCCTTCGAACCTCCAGTCTGATAAATTATCAACAGGCGCAGACCAGCACACATAGTCATTTTCACAGTAGGTTGTGCCATTGAAACGGTCGTGGCTTCCGTATATGTATAAACGGTTATTAAATATGTGAGGTTCTCCATCTGGGATGTATTCGTAACTTGGAAGGTAAGGGTTAAAAATAGGTTTCAAAAAAACACACCTCCTTAATTTTTATTTATAATTATACTTTATAAATAAAAATTAAGAAAGTGCATAAGAGCGTTTTTTATGCTTAATATATATAATTAAAAGAAATGCTTAATGGTAATTATTTGAATTTAAATGTATTCTCAAGAGTATCCCACTTAGTATCTTTTTCGCTGAAGTTAAGTGGTGTTCCATCTTCAAGCTTATATCCGGATGGATCTGCGTTTCCAGGATATTCACCAACAAGCTGTGGCCATTCGATACCAATGCTTGGATCATTCCAGGCAAGACCGCCTTCATCACCAGGATGGTAGAAGTCTGTAACTTTATAACAAAATTCTGCTTCGTCACTTAATACAAGGAATCCGTGTGCAAAGCCTTCACTTATATAAAACTGCTTTTTGTTTTCTTCTGTGAGCTCTACACCAAACCATTTTCCATAAGTCTTGGAACCCGGTCTTAAATCTACTGCCACATCAAATACAGATCCTTTGATCGCACGAACCAGTTTTGTCTGTGGATACTGCTTCTGAAAGTGCAATCCTCTCAACACACCTTTTGTAGACATGGACTGATTATCTTGTACAAACTTGATATCAATCCCTGCCTCTTTCATATCATTTTCATTGTAAGTTTCCATGAAGTATCCGCGTGCATCTCCATGTACCGCCGGAGTAATCACACACAATCCTTCGATTCCACCTACATTTTTCTCTACTGTAATCTGTCCCATTACACTTAACTCCCATTTTGTTTCTATTTTTCTATTTCTTTCAGATAACGGCTCAGCGCATCCTGCCAGGCTGGCAATGGTTTGAACCCTGCTTCTACCAGTTTGTTTTTCTCCAAGCGACTGTTAAACGGACGCGCTGCCTTACTTAATCCATACTCCGCTGTTGTTACCGGAAGTACTTCTGTTGTATATCCTGCCTGACGGTAAATCTCTTTCGTAAAATCATACCAACTGATATATCCGCCTTCATTTGTTGCGTGATAATATCCATACTTTTCTGATTCGTTCATATCAACAAGCAGTCTTGCCAAATCATACGTATAAGTCGGCGTACCAATCTGGTCATTTACCACACGAACTGTGTTGTGGTTCTTACCTACATTCAGCATCGTCTTGATAAAATTCTTTCCATTCACACCGAAGACCCACGCGATACGAACAATATAATATTTGTCCAAGAGACGTTCCACAGCCTGTTCTCCCTCATATTTGGTCTGTCCGTAAATATTCAGTGGCTGTGTTACTTTATCATCCGGCTCCCACGGACGTGTTCCTTCTCCCTCAAACACATAATCTGTACTGATATAGATCATCGGGATATCAAGTGCCTTACATACTTTTGCAATATTCTCAGTACCTTCAGCATTAACTTTTCTGCACATTTCTTCATTGTCTTCCGCAGCATCCACTGCCGTCCATGCTGCGCAGTGAACAACGCTGTCTACTTTTGCCTCACGAATGACAGAATCTACTGCTGCTGCATCTGTGATGTCCATCTCTTCAACATCTACACCAACACCTTCATATCCCCGCTTTGCGAGTTCATTCATAACATCATGGCCAAGCTGACCTTTTACTCCTGTTACTAATGCTTTCATAAATTGTCCTCCTTCGCAGTCTCAGCTTGCATATTTCTCAAAATCATCCCAAACGGAACGGACCATATTCAATCGGGAAGTTTTTATTGTAATATGGATCTCCTTTCCTCAAAAGATCTCCCCAATATTTCTGGAACAGAGCAATCTCACCTTCAAATCTTCCGATTTTTTCAGGTGTATCCTCATATCCTCTGGATTTTGACTCATAATGATGCCATAAAGAGTGCGCATTGTAAACTACCAGTTTTCCGGTTTTCCGAACCTTCAAACAGAAATCAACATCATTTAATCCTACCTTGAATTCTTCTCTGAATCCGCCTACTTCTTCAAATGCTTTTCTGTCTACCATCATACATGCCGCTGTTACCGCACTATAATTACAGTTGATTCTCGGTCTTACCATGTAGCCGTAATCATCTTTATCAAGTCCGGTAAAC
>ENA-UERY01000660-UERY01000660.1-human-gut-metagenome-genome-assembly--contig:-NODE-660-length-27372-cov-13.611321_pt1 | contig 27372 bp, 23 predicted proteins | sample MGYA00242989_ERZ507990 | MGnify/ENA primary metagenome ERZ507990 (study PRJEB26167, sample SAMN06115529) | human gut metagenome | host: Homo sapiens | place: China:Fujian | collected 2015-08-26...
GAATCATAAAAACTCTGATGGATTTTTTCTTTTTTATTAAAGTCAAAATAAAAATGGTATGTTTTTCAGTGCCCTCGAATGAGGGGCAGGGGAGTTGAAGTGTCGAAGACACTTTTTTAGTATTAACCACCAAAATAAGAAAAATGCATATAATCTCTGCGGGATCCCCACAATCCACGATGAAAACCATATTTCTCGAGGATTTTAACCAATTTACAGTTCAAAGGAATTGAATAACGATTCTTCTTAGGTTTCCAGAAGGAACCAGCCAATACCTTTTTACCCTGGATCATATAGTTTTCATTGGAGTTAATATCAAAAGCTAATCCCTCACAATGTTCAGAACTGGAATTCTTACCACGCCAGCTGTAGCACCCGATCTCATGGATAGGGAAATGTTCTTTGCTCTTGTAGATTTCCTTAAACATTTCTTTGATAGAAGGTGCAAGCCCTTTGTTTACAGTGATACGGAATTTTCTTGTATATTTTTTCTTACCTTTCTTATCCCATACTTTTACTGTGATCGTTTTCATATGTTTCTTTGCCTGCTTAGCACTCTTATAGTCAGCATAATAAGACTTCCCAAAAGCACGGCGGCAGCGACTTTCATAAGATTCGTCTGCATAAGAATAGTAATCACAGTATTTTAGATAAGGTGTCGTTGGACCATACAGTTTACCGCCATTAAAGTTCTTATATGCCTGAATTTTGTAGTAATAAGCAGTTCCGTTTGTTAATTTCGTATGAGTATAAGATAAGTTGTTTCGACTTGTGAAAGTCTTTAATTTTGTGTAATTTCCATCTTCCTTTTTGGAATAATATACGATATACCCATCAGCCTCATCATTTTTTGCCCATGTGATCGTATTGATCTTTTTTTTCTTGGAAGAAGCACTTTTTACTTTTGTACCATTGATCGTAACCTGACAAGAAATATAATTAGAAAAATCCCCATAAAATGTTTCATCAATATATGTAGTGTATGGACGGATCTTGTAATAATATATTTTCCCTAGTTCAAGATTTTTTTGCGTATATGTTTGGAAAGATTCGTCATCATCATCGTACCACCGAGAACTTCTACTTTCATTAGATACAGTTTGGACTAACTCATAATTTCTATCAGGAGAAACACTTCGATAAATTTGATAACCATCACAATCATCGGATGCTTTCCATTTAACAGTAATACTATGCGAATTTCCAGTGCTGGCTTCCAAAGAAGAAGGAGCTGGCAATGGATTAATAATACATTTGCCTGCATAAGTGGTTACAGTTTTATATCCCTCATTATCTTCATAAGAAGCTTCTAATTTGTAATAATAAGGAACACCTTTTGCAACATAGGTGTTTGTATAGGAATTGCCAGATACGGTATTTTCATAGCGATAAGAACCGTTTGGGGAAGTCGCTGAATAAATATCTACTTTAGAATAAGAAACTCCATCAGGTGCCTTCCATTGTATGGTTATATCATTACCATTTAATCTATAATAAGTAATAATTGGTGCAGCATTTTGATTTTCATTGGCAGAAACCTTCTTACCAAAGACAAAAAAACAGCTAAACATTAAAATAAATACCAAAAATCTGCATAGATTCCTAAAAATTTGTTTTTTCAATTTATATTCCCCTTTCTTCATATATATTCTATACGATTTCATTATAACATAAAAAAACCACAGTAATGCAAAAATCAATGAAAAATGCATACTGTGGTTTTTAATATTCTATTTTAGCTTACAAGTGTCGATACAGTAAATAGTATCTACTGATCCAGGAAACTAAATCTCAAATAAATCACTATAAGCTTTCAGTGCTCCATCAGTTTCATGTGCAAGTACACGTTTTGCAAGTACTTTACCAAGCTGAACACCTTCCTGGTCAAAGCTGTTTACATTCCAGATGAATCCCTGGAACATGATCTTGTTCTCGAAATGAGCTAACAGAGATCCAAGTGATTCAGGTGTTAACTGATCTCCGATGATGATACTTGATGGACGTCCACCTTCGAATTTCTTGTTGTTGTTTTCATCATCTTTACCACATGCGAAAGCAACGATCTGAGCTGCAACGTTAGCACATAACTTCTTCTGGCTTGTGCTTCCTTCGATCACAACATCTGTAGCAAGCTGGCTGTCTTTGAATCCAACGAACTGTAAAGGAACGATGTCAGTTCCCTGATGTAATAACTGATAGAAAGAATGCTGTCCATTTGTACCAGGTTCTCCAAAGATGATAGGTCCTGTTACATAATCTACAGGTTCACCAAAACGGTTTACAGATTTACCATTAGATTCCATGTCACACTGCTGTAAATGTGCTGGGAAACGGCTTAATGCCTGAGAATATGGTAAAACAGCTGTTTCAGGATATCCCTGTACATTTCTTTCATAAACACCGATCAGGGCATCTAATAAGTCAGGGTTTGCTTTGATGTCTTTGTTAGTAGCAAGCTTGTCTTCTTCAGCCATACCATCAAGGATTCTTGCAAAGACGTCTGGTCCAAATGCAAGTGAAAGGATCACTCCACCTACAGAAGATACAGAAGAATAACGTCCACCGATAAAGTCATCCATGAAGAATGCAGCAAGATAATCATCACTCTTAGCTAAAGGAGAAGTCTCACTTGTTGCAGTTAACATATGTTTAGAAGGATTTAATCCAGCTTTTACTAAAGCATCTTTAACGAAAGCTTCATTTGTTAATGTCTCTAATGTTGTTCCAGATTTAGATACAACGATAAATAAAGAACGGGAAACATCGATAGAATTTAAAACAGCAGCTGCATCATCAGGGTCTACGTTACTGATGAATTTTGCTTCCATTTTAGCGCATCCGTTTGTCTTAGCCCAGTTTTCAAGAGCGATATATAAAGCACGAGGTCCTAGATCACTACCACCGATACCGATCTGAACAACTGTAGTGAATGTTTCACCAGCTTCATTTGTGATCTCACCAGCATGTACTTTGTTTGCAAAGTCAGCTGCTTTTTTCTGCTGTTCAACGTAGAAATCACGTTTGTTGACACCATCAACGATAACGTCTTTTCCAAGCTGTCTGCGGGCTAAATGATGAAGAACAAGTCTCTGTTCTCCTGTGTTGATGATCGCTCCGTTGTATAATTCTTCGAATTTGTCAACTAACTGATGTTCATCAGCTAATTCAGCTAATACATCAAGAACTTCATCATCTACCTGTTTTGCAGCGTAGTTAAAGCTTAAACCAGAAGCCATAGGTGCAGAATATTCAGCGACACGTTTCGCACCGTTTTCACCTGTCATAGCTTCTTTGATGTCTACATGATCTTTAAGATCTTTGAGTTTAGCATAAGATGTTAAAGTATCAAGATTGTTCCATGTTACCATAAATAAATCCTCCTTAAGTCCATATAAATATAAAATGAAAGATATAAGGAAATGCAGATACAAATGGGTATCTGCACGCACTAATATCATAGAATAATTATACAAAAAAAACGCTGTAAATGCAATCTGAAATGGGACTAAGTATTAACTCATTTTATGAATTTTTGCTAACAGTAATGATGAGACCAACTGGACGTTTTATGGTTCCATTACCAAGATAGCTGTCAGAAGAAATATCATGAGACAGATCAGTTTCCCAAAGCTGATAGTCATAAGTACGATCTAAAACATAGATATTTAAATTAGCACCGTTTTCTGAGGAAAGTTTAAAAGTTTCATTCATATTTGATCTGTTTGAGACAGAAAAACCATATGCAGATGTTAAACATGATTCTAATGCCGCATTTTTTCCAGATACAGATACGATATTTGAGAAATCATAAGTTGTTGTTACAGATTCTTTGATCGACTGAGCTAAAGAAGTATCAGCAGTGATTGATCTTACATAAGAAACTTGATCTTTGTATCCTTTTTTCTTTACAGAATAGTTCGCAAGTCTTGTATCAACGGGAACTTCATTATTCTGACCATCTGCATCGTTCACAGAATAATTATTGACTGGAATGTATACGATCTTGCTTGTCTTATCAGAATCTTTTAAACCATAAGTGGAAATGATCTTCTTCACATCAGAGGATTTTGTGAATTCTGTATTGGAATGATAATCAGTTAAAGTTGTTGTTTTGGCAGATGCTACGATCTGTGTTGGTTTTTTATAAGTTGTGTTTGAGCTTACTCCAGTTGTACCGACACCAGCTGCGAGAGCAACAGCGATGGCAGCACCCATGATATTTTTTATCATATATATTCTTGATTCCTTTCGTGTGATTGTAAGTATTTATCTTCATTTTTTAAAATTGGCTACATTATAAATACAATATACAATCCAAGTCAAGCAAAATTCGAAGATTCAGCGTTTTGCGTAATAAAACAACATTAAATAGGAAGTCTTTTGTGAAATTGTTTTTTTGGTTTTAAATATTGCCAAGCTATGGTACAATAAACTTTTGTGAGTCAAAATATATAGAAAAGAGGAAAGTAATTTGGAAAATAGAGAAAAATTTTCATCTAGAATTGGATTTCTTTTGATCTCGGCTGGTTGTGCGATCGGCTTGGGAAATGTGTGGAGATTTCCATTTATCACAGGACAATACGGTGGAGCTGCATTTGTATTGATCTATCTGTTCTTCCTGATCATTCTAGGGCTGCCGATCCTTGTTATGGAATATGCAGTCGGAAGAGCCAGTCAGAAGAGTATTGCAAGATCCTTTCAGGTGTTAGAACCGAAAGGAACAAAATGGCATTGGTACAGTTATGTTGGTATGGCTGGAAATTATCTATTGATGATGTTTTACACGACAGTAGCAGGATGGATGATCAGCTATTTCTTTAAGATGTTAAAAGGAGACTTTGTTGGGAAAAATCCAGCACAGGTAGAAAATACTTTTGGAACAATGCTGTCAGATCCAAAGGCACAGATCTTCTGGATGTTAGTAGTTATTGCATTGGGATTTTTAGTATGTTCTCTTGGTCTTCAAAATGGAGTAGAGAAGATCACAACAGTTATGATGTCATGTTTGTTTATCGTAATTCTGGTATTGATCGCAAGGAGTGTAACTTTAGATGGAGCCTCTGCAGGATTAAAATTTTATCTGATCCCAGATTTTGCAGCAGTGAAGAAACAAGGTGTGATGACGGTCGTATCCGCAGCAATGGGACAGGCATTCTTTACACTAAGTCTTGGAATAGGGGCGATCGCAATCTTTGGAAGTTACATTGACAAGAGCCGAAGACTGACAGGAGAAGCAATCAGTGTGGCAATTCTTGATACGTTAGTAGCATTAATGGCAGGACTGGTGATCTTTCCAGCATGTTTTGCATTCGGAGTAAATCCAGGAAGCGGACCAAACTTAGTATTTATCACACTGCCAAATGTATTTAACGAAATGCCAGGAAGCAGGATCTGGGGAGCGATGTTCTTCTTATTTATGAGCTTTGCGGCACTATCAACGATCATTGCAGTATTTCAGAACATCTTGTCATTTGCACAAGACCTATGGGGATGGAGCCTTAAGAAAGCAATCGTATTTAATGCAGTACTCATTATTGTGTTATCCTTGCCATGTGCTTTAGGATTTAACGTATGGAGTTTTATTCAGCCACTAGGAGCAGGAACAACGATTCAGGATTTAGAGGACTTCATCGTAAGCAACAATATCCTTCCAATAGGATCTCTGATCTATCTGTTATTCTGCGTTACAAAATACGGATGGGGATGGGACAACTTTATGAAAGAAGCCAACGAAGGAAAAGGAATCAAATTCCCAAAATGGCCACGTATTTACATTACTTATATATTACCATTGATCGTTTTGTTTATCCTTGTGCAGGGGTACATAGAGAAGTTTTAATTTGTAGAGTTGGCCAACTTTAGATTTCGAGTATATGATAAAAAATAAATAAACGATCGGAAGAGCAGCTAGAGAATTTTCCTCACGTTTTTTACAGATCGCTGATCCGCCGGCTTTCCTTGCGTAACTCGCCTTCAAGGGTATTCAAAACAGAAACTCTTTGAGGCTCAAACAACGCACCAAGCCGGCTGCGAATCCGCAAAAAACGTGGCAAAATTCTAATGCTGCTCTTCCGATCGTTTATTTATTTTTTATCATATACCTGAAGTCTAAAGTGTGGACAATTACAAGATTGGAAAATTTAAGGTGATAGATGTAGGTTAAACGTTATTGGTATTTATAATAAACATCTGTCTACCACTACAAAAATTGAAAACCAATAACGTTCAACATACACACCTTTCTGTTTGGAAATTCTTAATTTTATACGAGAATGTCTTCAGGTATTCATAAAAATATAAAGAAAGATAGAGGTACGAAATGATAGAATTTCATAGGATTTTTTGCAAAATCGCAGCCAGCACGGGCACTGTTTGAACGTAGTGAGTTGTGCAGGAGTGTTGGCGGATCAGCGTTTTGCAAAAAATCCGTTAATGAAATTCGTTTTTCGTACCTCTATCTTTCTTTATATTTTTATGAATACTTAATACATTTCCGTCATACAATTAAAATTTACACAGTTGCATGTGTAGATCTATTATCTGCTCCTTCATGGCTTTTCTGGAACAGTTTCTTAAAGCAGGAAACTGCAACCATAAGTCCAAGTGCCATCAGAAGTAAAGCGACGATCAACTGTAATCCATCGATCATAAATACGAATCCACCTGTTACAAAGATCTTTGTAAAGATTCCAATCACGGCCTGTACAAGGGCTGTAAATGTTACAACTAACATGATGCACATAGGTGCGTATAACATCCATCCTTTTCTTCCTGTTGTTAATAAGAAGACAGATAATGCGATCAATACCAAAGATGCTAATAACTGGTTTGCGGCTCCGAATAATGGCCAGATGTTGTTGTATCCACCTAAGCATAATAAGAATCCGAAGAATAATGTGATAACAGTTGAGAAATATTTGTTTGTAAATAATTTTCTTACCCCTGTAAGATCAGAGCCATCAGCAGCTTCTCCCATGAATAATTCCTGGAATGACATACGTCCGATTCTTGCTACAGAGTCAAGGGATGTTAATGCAAGTGCAGAAACACACATTGTCATAAAGCAAGTAGCTACATGTTTAGGGATTCCAAGTAGTGTTAAGAATCCAGCTACATTTCCTGAGAAGATCTGGAATGGTGTTCCTTCAGGCATTTTACCACCGACAGCTGCTGCACCGACAACAACTAAGGCGATAACACCTAATAAAGATTCTACCATCATAGATCCATATCCAACACAAAGCATGTCTTTTTCATTGCTGACTGTTTTAGATGATGTTCCGGAAGATACCAAACTGTGGAATCCTGAAACAGCACCACAGGCGATCGTGATAAATAATGTAGGGAATAAGCTTTTTCCACCAACATTAAATCCGCTGAATGCTGGTAAGTTCATTGCTGGATGGGCAACAAATACACCAAGAACAGCACCGATGATCATTCCGACTAATAAGAAGGTACTTAAATAGTCACGAGGCTGCATCATTAGCCACATTGGCATAACAGATGCAAGGAATAAGTAAACCATAACGACTGCGATCCAAGTATTTTTTGTAAAATATAATGGGAAGGCAATACCAACGGCTAACATAACGATCAGTAATACAAGTCCTGCAACAAATTCTACTTTCTGGTTTGGTTTTACATATTTTGTGAATAATCCGAAAACAACAGCTCCTAAGATAAATAACATGGAGATAGAAGCAGCGGCAGCGTTTGGTGAACTTTTAGCACCTGTTACTGTGAATCCGTTAAATGTTCCTGCAACCATATCTGTGAAAGCTGCGATTACAAGTAAAGTAAATAACCAGGAGAACAGAAGAAATAATTTTCTTCCTGTTTTACCAATGTATTTCTCGATCAGGACACCCATGGATTTTCCTTCGTTCTTTACAGAAGCGTAAAGAGCTGTAAAATCCTGAACGGCTCCGAAGAAGATACCACCGATCAACAGCCAGAGAAGAACTGGCAGCCATCCAAACATTGCGGCGATGATCGGTCCGGTAACAGGACCTGCACCTGCGATGGATGAAAACTGATGGGAAAATACAACGGCTTTTGGTGTCGGGATGTAATCTTCACCATCTTCGTGTGTGTAAGCTGGGGTTTTCGCTTTAGGATCGATTCCCCATGTCTTAGCTAACCAGCGTCCGTAAAGGGCATAACCAGCAACTAATACGACGATTGCGATTGCTACGATTGTTAAGCTATTCATTCTTAATCACTCCTCTTAAAATAAACTCTATCATAAAATAAAATGTATTCAAAACACAGGATACAATAAAAATGAGTAAAAAAAATCTCCTGAAATGCCTGCTCAGCATTTCAGAAGACGAATATTCTCCGCGGTACCACTTCTTTTTATTACTCAAATCGTAATCCCTTAGTCACATCATTTAATGTGCTCCTTGATAACGGAAGGATTCCGGTCGCACTTACTAATGAATCATCATGTTCAGCTGACTGCTCGCAGGGGATATGGACATAAGTTCTTTATTGCCTCACAGCAACCGGCAACTCTCTGAAAAAGAATTCAAATATCAATGTGTCCTGCTCATTGCATTCTGTATTTCGTTGCATTCATAATAGTCCTGTAAAAAAAGAATGTCAAGAGAAAATAATGTTCTATTTTTGATACAATCAAGCCATTAAGGCTTTGCTTACTTCCTTAAGATTCATACCGTTAGAGCCTTTGATCAGTACGACATCGTTCTTCTTTAAGTAAGTTTCAAGGAAAGCGATCAGTTCTCCGTTAGAAGAAAATGCACGGGTATGAAGAGAAGGATTTTCCTTCCATGCTTCCTCAATATAATGTCTGGAAAGTTCACCAGTGATAAAGAGATCTGTCACTTTTGTTGTAGCGATAAAACGTCCCACTTCTTTGTGGTATTCCGGTGAATCTGGTCCAAGTTCTAACATGTCAGATAAGACAGCGATCTTTCTTCCACGTGTCTTAAATTCAGATAAAATACTTAAACTTGCTTTCATGGAATCTGGGCTTGCATTATACGCATCATCGATCAGAATATAGTCGTTAACGTGGATAATATTCTGTCGCTGACCAGAAAATGTGGATAACTGTGCCTTGATCGCACTCATTGGAACATCATAGCGAAGTCCGATCGCAATGGCGGCTAATGCATTGGATACATTATGCTTTCCAAGTACATTTAAAGTGATAGGTTCTTTCATATCACCATAGTGGAATTCAAATAAAGTTTGTCCACCTTTTTCACGGATTTTTTCTGCACGGTAAGTACAATCATCTGCGAAACCGTAAAATTCATATGGTTTTTTGACATAATCGATATGTTTACGGATCATATCATTATCTCCATTTAAGAATAGGACACCATCTTCAGGCAGACCATTCTGGATATCTAATTTTTCGATACAGATATTGTCTCGGGAACCCATCATCTCAATGTGTGAAACACCAACATTTGTGACAACACCAACGTTTGGATGGATGATATTACCAAGAGTTGTGATCTGTCCCTTTTCACTCATTCCCATCTCAAGAACACCGATCTCATCTTCGGATGTCAGATGATCTAATGTTAATGGAACACCAACCTGACTGTTTTGATTGCCAATCGTTTCAAATACTTTGTATTTGCCCTTTAAAACATGTGCGATCATCTCGCGGGTTGTTGTTTTACCAACACTTCCAGTAACGCCGATGATCGGAAGAGACATTTTATTTCTGTAATAGGCAGCAATCTGCTGCATGGCTGTCAAAGTATCAGGAACTTTGATGTATGGAGCATTTCCTGAAGCTTCTGTATGTTCTTGTGTTAAGCAGGCACCGCCTTCTTTTAATGCATTAGGAATAAAAATATGGGCATCAACACGTTCTCCGATGATCGGTACAAATAAAGTGTTAGGACCGATTTCCATAGAATTCGTACTTAAGTGGTCAATCTTCATGGAAGGATCACCACATAAAAGTGTTCCGTCTGTTGCTTCTAAAATGTCTTGAATTGTTATATTCTCCATAGAAAACCTCGTTTCTTTCACTGTTAGATTTCAGCATAGGTGTGATTGATGATAACGGTTTAAAAAATTTATGCTGTTATCTACAGATTATAGCATAAAATGAAGTTGTATGATAAAATGATAGCCAGAAAATACAAAAAACATATTAGAAAAGAGGGTTCATGAGTTTTACACATTTACATGTCCATACAGAATACAGTCTGCTGGATGGTTCCAGTAAGATCAAGGAGCTAGTTCATCAGGCAAAAGAGCTTGGCATGGACAGCATTGCGATCACCGATCATGGAGCGATGTACGGAGTGATCGATTTTTACAGGGCAGCGAAAGCAGAAGGGATCAAACCGATCATTGGATGCGAGATTTATGTAACAACTGGTTCGAGATTCGATAAAGAAGCCAGTCAGGGAGATAAAAGATACTATCACCTGGTACTTCTTGCCCAAAATGACACGGGTTACCATAACTTGATGAAGATCGTTTCCAGGGGGTTTACCGAAGGATTTTATTACAAGCCACGAGTAGATTATGAAGTTCTGGAAGAATACAAGGAAGGTCTGATCGCATTAAGTGCATGTCTTGCTGGGGAAGTTGCAACTTATATCCGTGAAAATAACTACGAAAAAGCAAAGAATACGGCGTTGAGATTACAGGATCTTTTTGGAAAAGACAATTTCTTCCTGGAACTGCAAGATCACGGAATTCCAGATCAGACAAAAGTAAACACGGCACTGCTTAAGATGTCAAAAGAGACAGGAATTGATCTGGTTGCTACAAATGATATTCATTATACATTTAAAGAAGATGCCGAGGCACACGATATCCTGCTTTGTATCCAGACGGGGAAGAAAGTGCAGGATGAAGACCGTATGCGTTATGAAGGAGGTCAGTATTATTTAAAATCTCCGGAAGAAATGCAGAGATTGTTCCCATATGCAAGAGAAGCGATCGAGAATACAGGCAAGATTGCCAAACGTTGTAATGTTGAAATCGTATTTGGAGAACAGAAAGTGCCAGAATACGATGTGCCAGAAGGATACACTGCAGTTACGTATCTGAACCATTTATGCGAAGAAGGCTTAAAACGTCGTTATCCGAATATTACAAAAGAATTGAGAGAGCGGCTGGATTATGAATTGAAAACTATTGAAAATATGGGATATGTGGATTATTTTCTGATTGTATGGGATTTCATTCATTATGCAAAAGAACATGGGATCGCAGTGGGACCTGGTCGTGGTTCCGCAGCCGGAAGTATCGTTTCTTACTGTTTGGAGATCACAGATATCGATCCGATCCGGTATCAACTGCTGTTTGAACGTTTCTTAAATCCAGAACGTGTATCCATGCCCGATATCGACGTGGATTTCTGTTATGAGAGAAGACAGGAAGTCATTGATTATGTTGTAAGAAAATACGGGAAAGATCAAGTGGTACAGATCATCACTTTTGGAACTATGGCTGCAAGGGCCGTGATCCGTGATGTCGGAAGAGTTTTGGATATTCCATATGCAAAAGTAGATGGAATATCAAAGATGGTTCCAAATGAATTAAATATTACGATCGATAAAGCATTAAAGATCAGCAAGGACTTGAGAAATGCTTATGAGCAGGACGAAGAAACACATTATCTGATCGATATGTCGAAGAGACTAGAAGGACTTCCAAGACATGCCTCCATGCATGCAGCTGGGGTCGTGATCGGTAAGACAGCGATTGATGAATATGTGCCATTAGCAACAGGTGCAGATAACGCAGCTGTTACTCAGTTTACGATGACAACGATTGAAGAACTTGGTCTATTGAAGATGGACTTTTTGGGACTTCGTACATTAACAGTCATTCAGGATGCAGAGAAAATGGTGCGAAGAAAAGTGCCGGATTTTGATATCACGAAAATTGATCCGACAGACAAAGAAGTTTATGAGATGATCGGAAATGGTCATACAGAAGGTGTGTTTCAGTTGGAAAGTTCAGGAATGAAGTCATTTATGAAAGAACTAAAACCACAGAATATGGAAGATATCATTGCTGGAATTTCTTTGTATCGACCGGGACCAATGGATTTTATTCCACGGTACATTGAGGGAAAGAATCATCAGGAAAGTATACATTATGAATGTGAACAGATGGAAGAGATTCTGGAGCCAACCTATGGATGTATCGTTTATCAGGAACAGGTTATGCAGATAGTTATGAAACTAGCCGGATATACACTTGGACGAAGTGACCTTGTACGTCGTGCGATGTCCAAGAAAAAAGGCGATGTCATGATCAAAGAACGACAGAATTTCGTTTATGGAAATGAAGAAGAAGGAATTCCAGGATGTATCAATAACGGTATTGATGAAAAGACAGCGAACCAGATCTGGGATGAGATGTTAGACTTTGCAAAATATGCATTTAACAAATCTCATGCGGCAGCATATGCAGTAGTTGCCTATCGTACAGCCTATTTAAGATGCCATTATCCAGTAGAATTTATGGCAGCCTTGTTAACCTCTGTTCTTGGAAATACAAACAAGATTTCAGAATACAGTTATGCCTGCAAGAAATTAGGAATTAAGATTTTGCCACCAGATATTAACTATGGAGAGGGTGCGTTCTCTGTAGACCATGGAAATATCCGCTATGGACTGACTGCGATCAAGAGTCTGGGACGGCCAGTCATTGAAGCGATCATAAGAGAACGAAATTTAAATGGACCATACAGAGATTTTAAAGATCTCGTGGAACGATTATCAAGCAAAGAGATCAATAAACGAACTGTAGAAAATCTGATCAAATCGGGAGCTTTAGATTGTTTTCATGTAACAAGAAAGCAGCAGATGATCGTCTACGCCAGTGTGATCGATAGTATCCAGAAAGAACGGAAAAATGAGATCGCAGGACAGATGAGTCTGATGGATCTTCTTGGAGAAGAAGACCAGCAGTCTTTTCAGATTTCCTATCCAGATGTTGGGGAATATGAGAAAGAGCAGAAACTTGCCATGGAAAAGGAAGTGCTTGGGATCTACGTCAGTGGACATCCTTTAGAGGATGATATAGAACGCCTTGAACGAAGTGTAACAGCACATACTTCTGATTTTGTGATCGATGAAGAAACAGGAAAGACAAAGATTCACGATCGGGAAAGCTGTATCATTGGCGGTTTGATCAGTGAGATGAGTGTGAAACTTACGAAGAAGAATCAGAATATGGCATTTATCACACTGGAAGACTTAAGAGGAACCGTGGAAGTTGTCGTATTTCCAAGACAGTATGCGACATATCAGTCTCTTTTAAGAGAAGATGCCAAAGTATTTATCAAAGGAACAACACAGATTTCTGAAGAAGAAAGCAAAGTCATATGTAATCAGATCATCAGTTTTGAGGATAGCAGACAGGAATTATGGGTACAATTTGCGGATAAAGAAGCATTTTTTAAAGAAGAGGATGCATTAAAAGGTATTTTAACTTCCTATCCCGGTAAAAATCCAGTGGTGATCTATTGCAAAACAGAACGTGCTGTGAACCGTCTAGGGAGAGATTATATGGTTTCTGGTGACGAGAATTTATTATTTGATCTCGAAAAACGATATGGAAAAGAAAATATTCGGGTTAGATCGTTAGGAATATAACAAAGACTATTGAAAAATTTCTTTAAATGGATTAGAATAAAAGCCAAGTTAAGAATTGTATGGATTAATAATTGGAGGATATTGCAAATGGGAAAACCAAACATTAAAACAATTGGAGTTTTAACAAGTGGTGGAGATGCACCTGCTATGAACGCAGCAGTGCGTGCCGTAGCCAGAATTGGTAAAGAAAGAGGATTAAAAGTCAAGGGAATCCGTAAAGGCTACAATGGACTGTTAAACGAAGACATCATCGATTTAACACCAACAGAAACAGCCGATACGATCTTCCGTGGAGGTACAATCCTTTTCACAGCCAGATGTGAAGAATTTAAGACAGAAGAAGGTCAGAAACGTGGTGCTGAGATCTGTAAAGCACATGGAATCGACGGACTGGTAGTTATTGGTGGAGACGGTTCTTTCCAGGGAGCTAAGAAGTTAGCAGCGCTTGGAATCAACACGATCGCTGTTCCAGGAACGATCGACTTAGATATCGCATGTACAGAATATACGATCGGATTCGATACAGCTGTTAACACAGCGATGGAAGCGATCGACAAGATCCGTGATACATCAACATCTCATGAAAGATGTAGTATCGTAGAGGTTATGGGACGTGGAGCTGGATATATCGCATTATGGTGTGGTATGGCAACAGGAGCAGAAGATATCCTGATTCCAGAAAGCTTTGATGGAAACCTTCCTAAGGTAGAACAGCAGATCATCGAACATTTACTTCGTAACAGAGCAAAAGGTAAGACACATCATATGGTAATCAATGCCGAAGGTGTTGGACATTCTTACAGTATGGCGAAGAGAATCGAATCTGCAACAGGTATTGAAACACGTGCTACGATCCTTGGACATATGCAGCGTGGTGGAAGCCCAACAGCAAAAGACCGTGTATACGCTTCTATGATGGGTGCTTACGCAGTTGACTTATTATGTGCAGGAAAGACAAACCGTGTTGTTGGATACCAGAACGGAAGATTCATGGATATGGACATTGATGAAGGACTCGCAATGACAAAAGATATCGATGAATATCAGCTTCAGATCGCACATTTATTAGGAAAATAAATAAAACATGATCTTAGAGGAATCCTGTTTATCTAGGATTCCTCTATTTCTCTATATAGGAGCATTATTTTATGAAAGAGTTACGACCGGTTCAGGTCATATTGCTTGGATTTTTAATTACAATATTTGCAGGATCGATACTGCTTGCACTGCCGATCGCAACACAAAGCGGGCAGGCAACGCCTTACATTGATGCATTATTTACAGCAACAACATCTGTGTGTGTGACGGGTTTGATCGTTGAGACAACAATGACACATTGGAGTATATTTGGGCAGGCAGTGATCATATTGCTTGTACAGATCGGAGGACTTGGTGTCATTACGATCACAACCGGAATGTTTTTTATGCTTCGAAAGAGGATCACTCTTGGAAATAGAATGTTGATCCAGGAGTCTATGGGTCTTAATACAATGACAGGTTTAGTTCCATTAGTTAAGAAGATTCTGATCGGGACAGGGATCATAGAAGGAATTGGAGCAGTTCTTTATGCGACTCAGTATGTGTCGGAATTTGGCATTGGATATGGAATATGGGCAGCAATCTTTAATTCAATCTCGGCATTTTGTAATGCAGGAATGGATATTGTAAGAGACGACAGTCTGCGAAGCTATGTAACGAATCCAGTTATGAATTTTACGACAATGGGGCTGATCATCCTGGGAGGTCTTGGATTTGTTGTATGGAAAGATCTTTGGCAGGGATTCAAAAAGATCGTAAAAGATAAAGTTCCTGTAAAAAGGATGATACAACAATGGAGATTTCAGACCAAGATCGTGTTATCCATTACGTCATTTTTGATCTTGTTTGGTACAATATTGATCTTTATGTTTGAATATCATAATCCAGCAACTATGGAGAGTCTGTCATTGCCACAGAAGATACAGGCATCACTGTTTCAGTCTGTGACGACACGTACCGCAGGGTTTGAGACGGTAGCACAGGGCGCATTGACGGATGCATCTTCGCTGGTTTCTATGTTTCTGATGATCATCGGAGGATCACCAACTGGTACTGCAGGCGGTGTCAAGACAGTGACATTCGCAATTCTTGTATTTTGTGTGCTCTCTGTGGCAAAACAAGAAGAATCAATTACGTTATTTAAACGAAGAGTTCCACAGAATCTGTTGGCTAAAGCACTTGCGATCATTGTGATCAACCTGATCGTGCTGATGACATCTGTGTTATTGTTGTTGGTATTTGATCACGGGACTTTTATGGATTCATGCTATGAATGTGTATCAGCACTCGCGACAGTTGGTTTAACCAAAGGATTGACACCGAATTTGACAATCGCAGGGAAAGTGATTATCATCATTACCATGTACTTAGGGCGTGTCGGACCGATTTCTATGGCGATCGGTTTTTCACAGAAGAATAAGAAAAAGATGGTCATGTATCCGGAACAGGATCTGATCTTATAAGTGAAATAGATTCACATTATAACATGATATCGCAACGGAGGTAACGGAGAAGAATGAAGAAGTCAGTTGCAGTTTTAGGACTCGGAAAGTTTGGAAGCAGCATCGCAAGGTCACTTGCTAAAGGTGGAGCAGAAGTACTGGCAGTTGATAAAGATGAGGATCTTGTAAGAGATATCGCAGATAAAGTAACTTGTGCAGTCTGTGTGGATATATCTGATAAAGAAATGATGAACAACATCGGATTGGAAGGAATGGATGCAGTTGTGATCGCAACGGCAGAGCATTTAGATTCCAGTGTTATGGCATTGATGATCGTCAAAGAGATCGGTGTGCCATATGTTCTTGCGAAGGCAGACGGAACTTTAAAAGGAGAGATATTAAAACGTGTTGGAGTCGATGAGATTGTTTATCCAGAAGAAGAGATGGGAGCAAGGATCGCAAACAATCTGCTTGGAGGAAGTATGACAGATCTGTTTGACCTTTCCGCAGACACAAGTATCGTTAAAGTACCAGCAAGAAAAGAATGGATCAACAAATCATTAGTAGACATTAATTTCCGTGGAAAATATAACGTTAACGTCATCGCAATCGAAGGAGAAGGTGGTGTTGACGGGGCTCCAGATCCAACGAAACCGATCAAAGATGAGGAAAATCTTGTGCTGATCGGTAAGAAAGAAGATCTGGTCAAATTAAGAAAATAATAGATCGGAGGTGGATAAGAATATGATCACAACCACTCAGAATAAGCAGATCAAACAGATCATCAAATTAAAGAAGAGTGCAAGAGAAAGAAGAAAACAAGAATTATTTCTTGTAGAGGGAATTCGTATGTTTACAGAGATCCCAGAAGAATATTTATATAAAGTCTATGCATCTGAAGATTTTTATAACGAACATAGAGTGATTTTTGAACATATGGATGTGGAATTGGTATCACCTCAAGTTATGAAAGAGATTTCCGATACGATGACACCACAGGGAGTTCTTGCACTGGTGAAGATGATGAAATATTCTTTAGAAGATCTTCTAGAACAGGAAAAACCATTATTTCTGGTGCTTGAGAATCTTCAGGATCCGGGGAATCTCGGGACGATCCTTCGAACAGGAGAGGGTGCAGGGATCAATGGTGTTATCATGAGTCATGATACAGTAGATATTTATAATCCAAAGGTTACGCGCTCCACGATGGGATCAATATTTCGTGTGCCATTTGTCTATGTCGATGATCTTTTAGAAGTTGCAGAAACGATGAAACAAAAGAATATCATCACGTATGCAGCACATCTCAATGGAACAGACTATACGAAGGAAGATTATCAAAAAGGAACCGCATTTTTCATTGGCAATGAGGGAAATGGTCTGACAGATAAGTTGACAGACAAAGTACAAAAGAAGATCAAGATTCCAATGTGTGGTAAGGTAGAATCATTAAATGCAGCCATGGCATCAGGCCTTTTAGTTTATGAGGCAAGACGCCAGAGACAGGGGGTGGATTAAATGTATGCAGTTTATTGGCTGATCGCATCCGCGGTATTTTTACTTGTTGAGATCATGACACTTGGACTTACAAGTATCTGGTTTGCAGGTGGAGCCGTTGTTGCAGCGATCGTAGCACTATTTGGTGTTCCATTTTGGGTACAGATGTTGATATTTATCGTGGTAACATGTCTGTTGTTTGCACTGACAAGACCAGTTGCCAAACGATATTTAAACAGCAAGGTGCAAAAAACGAATACCGATGCATTGATCGGACAGACAGCACTTGTCAAAGAAACGATCAATAACATGGAAAGCAAAGGGTTGGTTCAGTTAAATGGCCAGGATTGGACTGCGAGAAGCTTTGAGGCTGGAGAGATCATTCCAGAAGGCAGCGAAGTGATCGTAAAAGAAATCCGAGGCGTGAAACTGATCGTAGAAAGAGAGGTATAAGATGATTATGTCGATTATTTTATTTATTATTGTTATCGCATTGCTTGCGATGATCATTTCATCCACAGTGCGTATCGTGCCGCAGGCACATGCTTATGTTGTAGAACGACTGGGTGCTTATCAGGGAACATGGTCTGTAGGACTTCATGTCAAAGTCCCATTTATTGATCGTGTTGCAAGAAAAGTCAACTTAAAAGAGCAGGTTGTGGATTTTCCACCACAGCCAGTTATCACAAAAGATAATGTTACGATGCAGATCGATACAGTTGTATATTTTCAGATCACTGATCCAAAATTATACAGTTACGGTGTAGAGAACCCGATCATGGCAATCGAGAATCTGACAGCTACAACACTTCGAAATGTCATCGGTGATCTGGAATTAGATGAGACATTAACTTCCAGAGAGACGATCAATACACAGATGAGAGCAACACTTGACGTTGCGACAGATCCATGGGGAATCAAAGTAAACCGCGTGGAACTTAAGAACATCATTCCACCAGCAGCCATTCAGGATGCCATGGAGAAACAGATGAAAGCAGAACGTGAACGAAGAGAAGCGATTCTGATCGCAGAAGGTGAGAAGAAGTCCGCGATTTTACGTGCAGAAGGACAGAAAGAATCTATGGTCCTTCAGGCAGAGGGAGATAAGGAAGCAGCAATCCTTCGTGCGGAAGCGAAGAAAGAAGCAACGATCCGTGAAGCAGAAGGTCAGGCAGAAGCGATCCGTGCGATCCAGAAAGCGAATGCACAGGGTATTGAATCAATCAAGGCAGCCAAAGCTGACGATGCAGTCATCCAGTTAAAGAGCTTAGAAGCATTTGCTAAAGCAGCTGACGGAAAAGCTACAAAGATCATTATCCCATCTGAGATTCAGGGGATGGCAGGTCTTGTAAAATCAATTACAGAAGTTGCCAAAGACGATGAGAAGAATATTGCAGATCTGATCGAAGAACAGGTACAAGACACTGTAAAAGAACAGTAAGATCAGAAAATGTTTATGAAAATATGACAACCCTTGGCGGTATGCCGGAGCACTGAAGAGGTGTTCCGGCTTTTGCCATGTTTGATATTGATGGGAGATAAAAGATGAAGACAATCGTTTGTTATGGAGATTCTAATACTTATGGCTATAATCCGGAAAATGGATTCCGTTATGAATATGAAGAACGATGGACAACCATTTTACAAAAGGAACTGAAAGATTCTGCGATCGTGATTCCGGAAGGATTAAACGGCAGAACAACAAGTTTTGAAGATGAGTTAAGACCAGGAAGAAATGGTGCAACATATTTAGATCCATGTTTACACAGCCACGGACCGATCGATCTGGTAGTGTTAATGCTTGGAACGAATGACCTTAAGATCCGTTTTCAGGCAACACCAACAGATATCGGAAAAGGGATCGACCGTCTGATCAAGATGATCAAATCGATCACTCCACAGAAGAGACAAGATGGACGATCCGCAAAGATCCTTTTAATGGCACCACCGCATCTTGGGGATGATCTGACAGAGATTCCAAGTGGAGAAGAGATGGGATTTGAAAGAGGAATCAGTTATTCCAAGAGATTGGCACCGATTTATGAAGACTGGGCAAAGTTTCATAACATTGAATTTCTGGATGCAGCAAAATATGCAAAAGCTTCCGAAATCGATGCCTGCCACCTGACAAGAGAAAGTCATAGGAAATTAGGTAAAATGGTTGCGAAAAAATGCAAGGAAATCCTTGAAATATAAGGGTTTCGGGTTGTTTTCAAAGATGCATTCCTATATAATAACAACTATATGATGTCTGCCAGGGATCAAAGGGCAGAGACATCCAAGATACAACAAAATGGAGGAACAAAAGATGGATGCAAAGACAAGCTTAAAGGGAAGAAGTTTCTTAACATTAAAAGACTTTACACCAGAAGAAATTGGTTATTTTTTAGATTTAGCAGCAAAATTAAAAGCAGATAAGAAAAAAGGGATCACAGGAAATAGTCTAAAAGGGAAAAATATCGCTCTTTTATTTGAAAAACCAAGTACAAGAACAAGATGTTCATTTACGATCGGATGTGTTGATGAGGGTGCACACCCAGAATATCTAGGAAAAGATGATATTCAGTTAGGACATAAAGAATCTGTAGAAGATACAGCAAGAGTTCTTGGAAGAATGTTTGACGGGATCGAATTTCGTGGATTCTTACATGAGAACGTAGAGAAATTAGCAAAATACAGTGGAGTTCCAGTATGGAATGGTTTAACAGATGATTACCATCCAACACAGATCTTAGCGGACTTCTTAACATTAAGAGAACAGTTTGGAGAGATCAAAGGATTAAACTTCGTATTCGCTGGAGACGGAAGAAATAACATGAGCAACTCTTTAATGATCGGATGCAGTAAGATGGGATTGAATTTCACATGCTTAGCACCAAAGAGTTTATGGCCAAATGAAGAACTGGTAAAACAGTGCGAAGAGTATGCGAAAGAATCTGGAGCTAAGATCCGTTTTACAGAAGATGTGAAAGAAGCTGTGAAAGGTGCAGACTGCATTTACACAGACGTATGGGCATCTATGGGTGAAGAAGACAAGGCAGCAGAAAGAATTGCTTTATTAAGACCATATCAGGTAAATAAAGAAATGTTAGAGATGACAGGAAAAGATACTACAGTTGTTATGCATTGCCTGCCAGCAGTTAAAGGACATGAGATCACAGAAGATGTTTTTGAACATTATGCAGATGTGATTTTTGATGAAGCAGAAAATCGTATGCACACGATCAAAGCTGTTATGGTAGCGACTTTAGGAGAATATTAGGAGATAGGATATTCAATGAAAAGTAAGATTCTCAAGGAATTAAAGAATGCAGATGATTATATATCAGGGCAGCAGCTTTGTGAGCGGTTGGGAGTTTCAAGGACTGCTGTCTGGAAGCATATCAAAGCATTAAGAGCAGAAGGTTACGAGATTGATTCTGTGACAAATAAAGGCTATAAACTTATGATGGAACCAGATCTTTTGACAAAAGAAGAAGTAGCATCCTGCCTTCATACCAAATGGCTTGGAAAAGATCTTCATTGTTATGAGACAATGGATTCTACAAATCTTGAGATCCGCCGTCTGGCAGAGGCAGGTGCCGGTCACGGAACCGTTGCGATCACAGAAGAACAGACGATGGGAAAAGGAAGAAGAGGACGAAGCTGGTTGGCAGAAGCTGGAGCAGGGATCGCGATGAGCTTTCTTCTAAAACCTCAGATCGAAGCTCAGAATTCTTCTATGCTTACGTTAGTTACTGCATTAGCGGTAAATGAAGCAATCTGTGAGACAACAGGAATTCGGGCAAAGATCAAATGGCCAAACGATATCATTGTGAATGGAAAGAAGATCTGTGGAATCCTAACAGAGATGAGCCTTCAGATGGATGAGATCAATTACATTGTAGTGGGACTTGGTATCAATGTAAATATCGATCATTTTCCAGAAGATTTAAGTGATAAGGCAACTTCACTCCAGATCGAGGGAGGAAGAAAGATCAAGAGAGCTCCATTGGCAGCGAAAGTGTTAGAATGTTTTGAGAAATATTACGATATGTTTTTGAAGACAGAAGATCTTAGCATGTTGCAAGATGAATACAATAAACTTCTGGTACATACAGACCAGAAGATCAAGGTTGTCAGAGGTTCCAAAGAAGAGATATTCTTATCAAGAGGCATCAATCATCGTGGAGAATTACTGGTAGAGGATGAAGATGGAAAGGTATCAGAAGTTTCATCCGGAGAGGTATCGGTAAGAGGTATCTTGGGATACGTATAAGAGATTCCGAGAATATATACAAGAAACAAGGAGAAATACAAAAACATGTATCAGGATAAAGTTACATTATGCGGTTCCAATGCATATGAGAAGAAATATTACTTAAACCCTGATTTTTCTGGATTACCAGAACAGATCAAACAGGAACTGCAGATTGCATGTGTACTATTTACAGCAGAAGTCGGCGGAGTCTTGACATTAGAGTTCGATGAAGAAGGCAAATTAAATTTTGTTACTCATGTGGAAGATAATGATTTCTTTTACGATGAGATTGGAAGTGAACTGATGATCAAGAAACTAAGACAGGAAAAACAGGATTTCTGGGAGTCCTTGGAACTATATTATAAAATATTCCTTTTGGGAGAAGATGAGGTATAAATTATGTTATTAGCACTCGATGTTGGGAATACCAATATAACGATCGGCGTATTCAAAAGAAAAGAGATTATAGAGGTATTTCGAATTACAACAAAGTTACCAAGAACATCCGATGAATTTGGAATTCTGATTTCAAGCCTATTAAAGGAAAAAGGATTGGATGAAGGTGAAGTGAAGGCAGCGATCATAGGATCCGTTGTGCCAAATATCATGCATTCACTGAGTAGTGGTTTGATCAAATATTTTGATGTAAAACCGATCATTGTAGGACCTGGGATCAAGACAGGGATTAATCTTGGAAGATTTAATCCAAGAGAAGTTGGAGCAGACAGGATCGTGGATCTGGTTGCAGGATATGAAATATATGGCGGACCAGCACTCGTCATTGACTATGGAACTGCAACAACATACGATATTGTCACAGAGAATGGCGTATTCTTAGCAGGTGTGATCGCACCGGGAATTCGCACTTCAGCAAATGTACTATATAGAGATGCAGCACGTCTGCCAGAGATTGAAATCTTAAAACCAAAGACGATCCTTGCAAACAGCACGATTGACAGTATGCAGGCAGGTTTGTACTATGGAGTTGTTGGTGAGACAAAATATATGGTACAGAAGATGAAAGAAGAGACAGGCTTTGATAACATGAAAGTTATCGCAACCGGAGGCCTTGGAAATATGATCGCACAGACGGTTGATGAGATCGACTATTACGATCCAACATTAACATTGAAGGGATTACAGATCATTTATGAGAAGCAATAAATTAAAACCTCTGGTTATTGGAGATATTACAATTGAACACCCGTTAGCACTTGCACCGATGGCAGGAGTTACAGATCTACCATATCGTTTGTTATGTAAAGAACAGGGTGCTGGAATGATGTGCACTGAGATGGTAAGTGCCAAAGGATTATACTATGGGAACCGTAAATCTGAGCCATTGATGGCAACAGATCCGAAGGAAATTCCAATAGCGATCCAGATTTTTGGATCCGATCCAGAGATCATGGGTCAGATGGCAGCGAAAGTCAATGATGGGCGGTTTCAGATGATCGATATCAACATGGGATGTCCGGTTCCAAAGATCGTGAATAACGGTGATGGATCCGCGTTGATGAAGAATCCGGAATTAGCAGGGAAAGTGATCAAAGCAGTTGTAGATGCTGTGGATATCCCAGTTACAGTTAAGATCCGAAAGGGATTTAACGATGAATTGATCAATGCACCAGAGATGGCACAGGTTGCACAGGAGAATGGAGCAGCAGCGATCGCAGTTCATGGAAGAACAAGAGAACAGTACTATTCAGGAACAGCAGACTGGTCGATCATTCGCAAGGTAAAAGAAGCTGTTGATATTCCGGTAATTGGAAATGGTGATATCACATGTGCAAAAGATGTATTACGAATGCAGGAAGAGACAGGCTGTGACGGATTTATGATCGGAAGAAGAGCCAAAGGGAATCCATGGATCTTCAAAGAGATCTTACATTTCTTTGAGACAGGAGAAGAAATGCCAAGACCATCCTTAGAAGAAGTTGTCGCCATGATGTTGAGACATGGACAGATGATGATCGATTTTAAAGGAGAATACATCGGAGTCCGTGAGATGCGGAAACATGTCGCATGGTATACATTCGGTTTTCCAGGGGCAGCAAAACTTCGCGAGAAGGTAAATCATACAGAGACATACGAAGACTTAGAAGAATTACTGCAAAATTATCTCAAAGCCACGAATGGCAGGGATTAGGAATTGACAAAAGAAACTTAGGTAAGATATAATTAATCAGTTAACATTTAGAACGAAAGGAATAGTGTTATGGCAGAGGCAAAGAAGAATATATTAACCCCAGACGGTTTAAAAGCATTAGAAGATGAATTACAAGAATTAAAAGTCGTAAGACGTAAAGAGATCGCACAGAAGATCAAAGAAGCAAGAGAACAGGGTGACTTATCAGAGAACGCGGAATATGATGCAGCCAAAGATGAACAGCGTGACATGGAAGCACGTATCGAAGAGATCGAAAAGATCTTAAAGAACGCCGTTGTTATCGATGAGAAGTTTGAAAAAGGTGTCATCAGCCTTGGATGTCACGTATTATTAGAAGACATCACTCTTGGAAAAGAAGTAACATACCATATCGTAGGTTCTACAGAAGCAGATATCCTTCAGAACAAGATTTCCAATGAAGCACCGATCGGTAGAGCTTTACTTGGAAAGAAAATCGGAGATGTCGTATCCGTAGAAGGAATCAATCAGGTAAACGACTTCAGAGTCATTGATGTACAGAGAAAGTAAGAGGAAGTAAGAAAAGTGGCACAGCAGAATAAAGATACAAACGAACTGATCAAAGTAAGAAGACAGAAACTGGCTGACTTACAGGCAGCTGGGAAGAATCCGTTCGAGATCATGAAATATGATGTAACACATCATTCAAAAGAAATCAAAGATAATTTTGAAGAATTAGAAGGAAAAGAAGTAGCAGTTGCAGGACGTTTAATGTTCAAACGTGTGATGGGTAAAGCATCTTTCTGTAACGTACAGGACCTTCAGGGTGGAATTCAGGCATATGTAGCAAGAGATGAGATCGGTGTAGAATCTTATCAGGATTTCAAGAAGATGGATATCGGAGATATCGTAGGTATCAAAGGTAAAGTCTTTGCTACAAAGACAGGAGAGAAATCTATCCATGCAGAAGAAGTGATTTTATTATCTAAGAGTTTAAAACCACTTCCAGAGAAATTCCACGGATTAACAGATACAGATACAAGATATCGTCAGAGATATGTTGACCTGATCATGAATGAAGAATCCAAAGAAGTATTCATCAAACGTTCTAAAATCATCAGTAAGATCCGTTCTTATCTAGATGGACAGGGATTCATGGAAGTAGAAACTCCGATGTTAGTATCCAATGCAGGTGGAGCATCAGCAAGACCATTTGAAACACACTACAATGCATTAAGTGAAGATGTAAAATTACGTATTTCCCTAGAGTTATACTTAAAGAGACTGATCGTTGGTGGACTTGAGAAAGTTTACGAGATCGGACGTGTATTCCGTAACGAAGGTGTTGACACACGTCATAACCCAGAGTTTACATTAATGGAATTATATCAGGCATACACAGACTATCACGGAATGATGGATCTGACAGAGAACTTATATCGTTATCTTGCAGAAGAAGTATGCGGTGGAACAAAGATTCAGTATAAAGATTTCGAGATCGATCTTGGAAAACCTTTTGAGAGAATCACAATGGTAGATGCAGTTAAGAAATACTCTGGAGTAGACTTTAAAGAGATCAAGACTTTAGAAGAAGCAAGAGCAGCTGCTGAAGAACACCATGTAGAATACGAAGAACGCCACAAACGTGGAGATATCTTAAACTTATTCTTCGAAGAATTCGTAGAAGACAAACTGATCCAGCCAACATTCGTTATGGATCACCCAGTAGAAATCTCTCCATTAACAAAGAGAAAACCAGAAGATCCAGATTATGTAGAACGTTTTGAGTTCTTTATGAATGGATGGGAAATGGCAAATGCATACTCTGAGTTAAATGATCCGATCGATCAGAGAGAACGTTTCAAAGCACAGGAAGAACTTCTTGCACAGGGTGACGAAGAAGCCAACACAACAGATGAAGACTTCTTAAATGCATTAGAGATCGGTATGCCACCTACAGGTGGTATCGGATTCGGTATCGACAGAATGGTAATGTTATTAACAAATTCTACAGCGATCAGAGACGTATTATTATTCCCGACAATGAAGTCCCTGGACGCTGACAAGAAGTCTGCGAAGTCAGAAAACAGCACTTCCACAGCAGCACCTGAGAAGGAAGAAGTTGTCGACTTCTCCAAGGTAAAGGTAGAGCCTTTATTTGAGGAATTTGTTGATTTCGATACTTTCAGCAAGTCAGATTTCAGAGCTGTAAAGGTTAAAGCGTGTGAAGCTGTTAAGAAATCCAAGAAGCTGTTACAGTTCACTCTGGATGATGGAACAGGCACAGATCGTACGATTTTAAGCGGTATTCACGCTTATTACGAGCCGGAAGAGCTGGTTGGAAAGACCTTAATTGCGATCACTAACCTGCCACCGAGAGCCATGATGGGAATTGAATCCTGTGGAATGCTCCTCAGTGCAATCCATGAGGAAGAGGGAGAAGAAAAGCTCCATCTTCTGATGGTTGATAACCGCATCCCGGCTGGTGCAAAGCTCTATTAAGATGATGTAAGCAAGAAAAAAACGCATAATTAGTGCAATGAGTGGGCAATTCCAATCGGAGTTGCCCATTTTTAAAACAAACAGAAATACAATCGGGATTTTTAAAGGAGACTTGCTATGGATATGAATCTTTCATTTTCTGTACTTATAGCAAATATTATTAGTATACTGCTAATTGGAACGTTGTATCTCGCTAACAGACAAAAAGCGGAGTACGACAGAGATATGCGACTTCTACAGCAAATGATGGTAACTATAGGGATTGCCAATGTTTCTGACTGTTGCGTTTATTATCTTGCTGGCAGTTCTAATATAGTTATCAAAGTTTTGGTCTTTCTGAGCGGATCAGGGCTCTTTTTAGGAAATGTAATGATTGGATATTTGTGGGCTAAATTCATAATGGTACATATGAATATCCCATTTTCTGATTTTTGCTGCTTTTTACATTTTGGACATCTATTGCAATATCGGTCACGGGAATAATGACAGCACTAAAAAACGAGATTATTTTTACAGATTGCCTTACAGGATTATATAATCGCGAGTATCTGGAATTTTTACATAAGCGAGCCTGTAATAAAAAGGACTGCTGGGTATCCGGTATTATGATTGATCTGAACGGATTTAAACAGATTAACGATAACTACGGACACGCAGAAGGAGATCTGGCATTGTGTATTGTTGCTGATTTACTTCTGAAATCGTTCTCTGAATATGGTGTAGTAACAAGATATGCTGGTGATGAATTTGTTATAATGCTAAATACAACAGATGATCAGCTCATACAAAAAAGAAATGCACAGTTCTTAGCTTATCGTGAACTGTGCATTTTTGTAAATAAATACTTTTAATTAGCCGATTACGGCATCCTCTGCTGTAAAATGTTCCAGAGAATTTTCTTTTACCTGA
>ENA-UERY01000676-UERY01000676.1-human-gut-metagenome-genome-assembly--contig:-NODE-676-length-26785-cov-17.079340_pt1 | contig 26785 bp, 23 predicted proteins | sample MGYA00242989_ERZ507990 | MGnify/ENA primary metagenome ERZ507990 (study PRJEB26167, sample SAMN06115529) | human gut metagenome | host: Homo sapiens | place: China:Fujian | collected 2015-08-26...
GGGGTCTTCAGGCTGACCGCCGTGGGCACATTCTCCGCAGAGGAATAGCCGGGGACCAGCAGGTACTCGCCAAAGGTACGGGAGGGTTCTTCGTAAAAATAAGCCATATTCACACGTCCTTTCAAAAAATAGCAGGAACAATTTTTTGCTGTTCCACGTCCACGACACCATATGTGTTCAGCCGGAGTTTGGGGATAACAGGCAGACTCACAAAGGCAAGTGTCATAAATGCGTCAATTTCTTCCGAGATTCCGGCTTCCTTGAGGGCAGCTTTCAGTGCCTGCAGCTTTTTCTCAACCTCTTCGGCGCTCTCCATACTCATCAGACCAGCGACCGGCAGGGCAAGCTCTCCGACAACTCGACCATTCAGCACAAAGGCAAGACCGCCCTTATTTTTACGAACTGTGTTGCCTGCCAGTACCATGTCGGCGTCATTCGTTCCTGCCACAATGAGGTTGTGGGAATCATGTGCGATGCTTGACGCAACTGCTCCACATTTCAAACCGTAGTTGCCCAGAAAACCAAGTCCGACGTGTCCTGAGTGATGATGACGCTCAAAGACCGCCAGTTTTACGATTTGGTTTTCTACATCGACGCCCGGAGCCGTACCCGGATGATTCTGGAAAGGAATGATTTTCTCGCTAGTCAGCAGCTCATGCGGCGTCAGGCAAATGACACGCTCATTTTCTCCGGTCTCATGCAGTTCCAAATCGCCCAGCGTAATCTCATCCATGTTAAAGGAATTGAGCACTCGTGCAAAGGCAATTTCATTGATAGAAAGTGCTGTCGGCTCCAGCATCTTTCCATTCTCTGCTGCAAGCACGCCATTTTTGTAAACACTCTCAACTGTGAAATTTTTCAAATCCGATACCACAATGAGATCAGCCGCATAACCCGGTGCAACGGCACCGTTCTGCTTCAGTCCAAAGTATTTTGCAGGGATAAGAGTACCCATCTTGATGGCTACTGCAGGTTCCACACCAGCCGCAATAGCTTTGCGAATGATATAGTCAATGTGTCCGCCGCGAAGCAGATCGCCGGGATGTTTGTCGTCCGTCACCAACATACAGCGGTCACAGTACGGTTCTTTGAACAGTGGAAGTAGAGCATTCATATTCTGCGCCGCTGTGCCTTCGCGCACCATAATGTACTGGCCACGACGGAGCTTTTCCAGCGCCTCATTGACGTCAGAACACTCATGGTCAGACTGGACGCCTGCCGTAATGTAGGCGTTCAAATCTTTCCCGCTCAAGAAGGGGGCATGGCCATCAACATTTTTGCCTGCGGCGATACAGTCGCAGATTTTTTGCAGAATCTTGGCATCTCCGTTGACAGTACCGTAGGAATTCATCAGTTCTGCCAGACCCAGAACACGCTCACTACGATAATACGCTGCAAGTTCTTTTGCTTCCAGAACCGCACCAGACTCATCCAGATCGGTCGAAGGAACGCAGGACGGCAGCATAAAGTAGACCGAAAGTTTCAGATTCCGTGTCGTTTCCAACATGAAGTTGAGTCCAGTCGTGCCTGCTACGTTGGAAATCTCATGCGGGTCTGTAATGACCGCCGTTGTGCCATGAGGAAGGACAGCCTGCTCAAATGCCGGCCCACAGAGCATGGAGCTTTCGATGTGAATATGACCATCAATCAAACCCGGACAGACGTATTTTCCGTCCAAATCCACTTCATTCTGGCCGGAATATTCTCCTACACCAATGATTTTCCCGTGATGGATGGCCACATCGGCCTCTTCGATTTCGTTGGTAAACACATTTACAACTTTTGCACGTTTCAGTACAAGCTCTGCATCCACTTCTCCCTTTGCAGCGGAGATCTGCTGTTTCAATGTTTCTGCCTGCATAAAAACCTCCCTCATCAAAATTTTTCCCATTGAAGGATCTTAAACTTCTTTTTGTCTAAAAGCTCCATATACTTTTGCAGTACCGGGCCGAATGCAAAAGCTGTCACAACCGTTGTCACTCCGACCGGCCCTCGGACTAAAAGTGATAAAATCAACATGGTCGCCTCTGTTGCATTCTTGGAGACCCAAACCGGCCAGCGAAACGCATTGTGAAGAGCCGTGATAATTTCATCATATGCACTTTTGGAAATGTTTGTCGTGAAATAGACTGCCGTTCCAAGCGGTGCCAGCATCAGACCGACAATGTAAAGCAGGATTTGCTGTATTAACGTCAGCTCAGAAGGAAGTGTAGCAGCAAATACTGCACCCCACATATCGAAAAAGATCCCGAACACGAAAGATGAGAGTATAACCCACCAGTCAGGTCGCCGTTCTTCCAGTGCTGCAGAAACGAGCATCAGGATGAAAGAACCGATTGTCACCCAAGTACCTGCTGAAATGGAATTATACTGTGAAACGCCTACACAGAGCGAGTCAAAAGCACCTGCACCAAGACCCGCCTGCACGAACAATCGCTGTCCGCAGGTTAGTATCATAAGACCGACGAGATAAATCGCAAGTCGTTTTGCCTGTTTCACGCACACACCTTTTCCTTTCTAGTGAATCACAGCGCTGCGGCAATTCGGACAATGGACTCCGTGACCAAGTTTTTGAACAACGGTGCTACGCGATCAGCAGTCTCCTTCACTTCGATATGGCTCAGCGGAACCTTGGAAATTCCACTTGCCATGTTGGTGATGCAGGAGATGCCGCAGACTTTCATTCCCATGTGATTTGCTGCAATGGCTTCGCACGCAGTGCTCATGCCCACAGCATCTCCACCGATGAGACGGCACATCTTCACCTCGGAAGGCGACTCGTAGTTGGGGCCAGTCAGTTGGACATAAACACCCTTCTGAACCGGAATATCCAGTGCATCTGCGGCAGCAAAGATCTGCTCCCGGCAAGCCTTATTGTAGATTTCGCTCATATCTGGGAAACGAGGGCCAAGCTCGTCGATGTTTGTGCCAATCAGCGGACTTGGTACAAAATTGGCAATTTGGTCTTCCATCACCATGAAGTCGCCAGCATGGAAATTCGGATTCAAGCCGCCCGAAGCGTTGGTGAGGAACAAGACCTTTGCTCCCATCATGCCCATCAGGCGGGTGGGAAGCACCACGTCCGTCATCGGATAGCCTTCATAGTAGTGAACGCGCCCCTGCATGATGACCACCGGAACACCCTTAACATATCCGAACACGAACCGGCCCTTATGGCCGCTGACAGTAGAAATTGGAAAACCTTCGATTTCGTTATAATCAATAGTATCCACAATTTCAATGCTATCCGCGTAGTCTCCTAGACCAGAGCCAAGAATCAGCGCGATCTTCGGCTGAAAATCCGTTTTTGCACGGACACTTTTCAGGCAGCTTTGCAGTTTCTCATACACAGGATTCATCGTAGCCTCTCCTTCTTGTAATTATTTCAGAGCCTCAGCCATCTGCTTTACCACAGCTTCAAAGCTGCTGTTCTCGAAAATCGGCATCGAACCGGAGAACATCAGGTTGATAGGATAATCAAAGTTTTCTGCGTTGCGGCCGCACTCGTCACGGAACTCACGAGTTTCGCCGTAGTTCGGGATGCGCTCTCTCATCCGGGTCACATCGTCCATGTAACCGAACAGCTTCTTGCCCAGCTGATAGCCCATGCCGCACTCAAAGCTGACATCGTTGCTCGGCTCGTAGCCTCGGAAATCGTTCAGGTTTGCCAGAACAATGTCGCAGTCGCGGACGTGCTGCTGGTAGCGGTTGAAGAGCTGTGCTGCCACCTCATAGGGATTATCAGAGTCCACCACAATGTCGTTCCGCACCATATCAATGGGAGCCACCGCATCAAAGCCATATTTTGCGCAGACGGCCTTCATCTCGTTATATTTTTCGGCGGCGTCCTCATCGTACCGCTCGAAACCGGCCAGATAAACCAGTGGCTTCTCATGCGGCACTGCGGGCAGAATCGGCTTCGGCTGTACTTTGATGCCGAGCGTCTCATTCTTGCACTCTTCATTCAGTTCCGTCATGAACAGATTGAGGCAGTCGTCAAAATCGCCCTCAATGACTTTGCACGCGCCCACAATGGCCGGAGCAAACGGCAGCTCCGCATAGGGCAGTGGCTTGTTATCTGGGCCGCAGACGATGCCGTTGTTCAGGTGAGCGCCCTGAACTTTCCACGTCAGCGCGCGCTTATCCCGCGTATATGCGTAGCAACGCATTCCGCGTGCATAGGCCATGCCCAGCTCGTAGATGGAACCACCATCCGGCTCTGCACCACGGAAGTTTTCCAAGTCCACCAGAATGGCAGTAGACTCGTTCATACAGTTGGCACAGTTCTGGAAAATCGCCTTTGCATGGTCGCGCAGATCGGGACTGCTCATATCCAGTTGATTGTCACTAGGCATAGTCACACCGAAACCATTGTATTCTGCTTTACGGCGCATGGCATCCCACAGGGTGTAGCCATTGGTATAAAAGCACTCCGGGCCTGCCAGATAGAGCTTTTCTTTGCTAAATAATTTTACCTGCCAGTCGTACATCGTCTTTTCCCCCTCTCTTGCGTTACTGCAGTACCAATTCCATCAGCAGATGCAGGAACTTTGCGTGGTCTGCCTTGCGGCCGATATGCACCACCGGCAGCTGCTTCCATACAAAGTGGTGACGGGCGTCTAGCACAGTCATGCCAAGGGTCAGGCCGTCCTTCGTCTCCACACCGACATGGCCCTCAAAGGTCTCCACGATGGAGGGGTCGATGGCGTAGGCCACAGCCATGCAGTCGATGCTGGTGCAGTAAGCCTCGAAGCCGCGGTTGTTGACGAAGCGGATAGCCTGACGCAGGAACTTTGCCTCCGGCTTATCGCTTGCATCTAGAGCGGCAATGTCATCATCGGTCAGGTTGACGTCGAAATGGGTAGCAACATCCAGACCCAGACAGGTGAGCTTAACGCCGGACTCGTACACAATTTTTGCAGCTTCGGGATCCACGAAGACATTCCACTCGCTCTGCGGGGTGTCACCGGTACAGTTGGCGAAAGCATACTTGTTCAGGCCGAACATACCCGAAATAGCGATGATTTCTTTGATCATCGGGATAATCTCCGGCTCTTTGCGCATGGCCATTGCAATATTGCTCATGGGGCCGGTGGAAATCAGGGTGACTTCGCCGGGATTTGCCTTGACCAGATCAATGATCAGGTCAATAGCGTGCTTCGGGCTGCGGGGAGTCGTCGGCTCAGGCAGGAAGTTCTCTGCCTGACCATCGGCACCATGAGAGAATGGGTCTTTCGGGGTAGCACGAACCATCGGAGCGACCATGCCTTTGCCCACAGGAACATCCGTGCGGCCAATCATTTCCAACACCTTCAGTGCATTCACGCAGGTCACTTCAGCGGGATAGTTGCCATTCACCGTGGTCACCGCCAGAACATCCAGCGCCTCCGATTTGCAGGCCATCACAATGGCCATCGAATCGTCCATGCCCGGGTCGCAGTCGAGAATGATTTTTTTCTTGTCCATGAGAATCTTCCTTTCTTTTGTCAACCAATTTCATAATCCAAAAGCTCATTTGGTAAACATTTTGGTAAAGTTTTACCGTTTGATAAATAATACCATGCTTTCTTCCGAGAATCAAGTTAAAATATGCAAAAAAGCCCCGCATTTCAGCAAAAATTCGCGAAATGCGGGACTTCCCATGTTTTTTAGTTTTCGACTAACGGTGTGATATAGAAATTTCCGGCTGGCATCAACTTTTCCGGCTCTTCGATTCGCTCAATGAGTCGGTCTATAGCCTTTTCGGCCATCAGCGAAAGGTTCTGACGCACGGAAATAACATTTTCTGTGCCTTCGTAATCGTAGACGGCAAATTTGCAGTTCTCACCAATATGGATGCCTTTTTCTTTAGCCGCTGCCAACACGCCCTTCGCCATCATATCATTTTCCACAAAAAAGCCATCGCAGCCCTGTGCATACAGCGTTTCAAACGCGGTGCGCCCAGATTCCTCGGTAAAGCTTCCGTGAAAAACATCCTGTTCCCGGTAATGTGCCTTGATGAGGGCAACACCTTCCTGAAAACCCTGATAGCGCTTTTTTGTCGTATAGACCTGCGCCGGCCCCAGAATACAACCGATTTGTTTTGCCCCTGCCTGCACAAGTTTTTCTGCCGCAGCCCGTCCACCGTATTTGTTATCAGTTGTAACAAAATCACTAAAGATCGAGTAAACAGCACGGTCGAGCAGTACAAGAGGCACACCATTATCCTGTATCGTATGAAGCGTTTTGGTCAGGCTATCATCTTTTTCCAGTGTGCTCGGTGCTACCACAGCTAGGCCATCGACATTTTTTACAACGAGGCCCTCTACTATAGTACAACAGCGTTCCGCGTCATCGCCGCAGGCACAGAAAAAAACCATATATCCCTTTTGAAACGCATATTCCTGAATATAAATCAGCAGCTTATAGAAAACAGGGTCTTTCAAATCAGGAAGGACAAGACCAAGTGTTTTTACTCGCTGACTGCCACCCGGCTGTACTGTAATTTCACTCTGAAAAGCCATTTCTCGTGAGATGCGGAGGATTTTCTCCTTAGTCGCTTCCGAGATTCTGGAATCCTTTCCGTTCAGCACAAGCGACACCGCTGTCGTGGAAACACCTGCGGCTTTTGCAATATCCTTTGCTTTGACTTTCACGATCGTTCCTCAATCTGTTAAATTATTTTACCTCGTGCCTCTATCCTACCGATTTTCGTGAGATTTGTCAACGAAAACTTTTCAATCAGTTCAAAATCACGATTTCACTGTTTTCGGTGGCTGCTCCATCCTTGCTGAAATCCCACCGCTCCCGGAATCCGCGCGAATACTCTTCGCCAGTCAGCTCACAAATTTCTCCGGCCAGAAGCGACACCGGTGCAAGCTCCAAGAACGGATTCAGCAGCTCATTGTCGGTATAAGGCAGGTTTATCACACTTGTCGCTTCGCTGATGCTCTGACCAATCACGCAGAGTGGACGCCGCAGATATGTCATATATCCTTCCACCTCTTCCAGCCGACTGCGGGCAGGTGAATTCGGCGGCGAAATCAGTACAGTGGGAATCGTCTCCGGCCTTGCTGCAAAGAAGGTGGAGTGAAGCCAATCTTCTGCGCTACACTCCACACCAAATACTCCTGCCTGTCCTACCAGTTCCTGACGCCCCAGCCAAGCAGAAGTGAAACCCGTCCCGGAGCCGACCAGCTCATAAACAGATGCTGTCTGGCACATTTTTCGGGCAAAAGCTTCCACCTGACGTTCAATTTTCGGCAGGGTTCTTTGCAGTTCATCAGCTAAAACCACCATTTCTTCATAGAACGCCAACCGTTCAGCTTCGGTTTTTTTGCCCTGCAAAATCGCAATGCGCCATGCCACACCGCAAAAGGCCAGCAGGGTCGCCGCATAGCCCCGCAGCGGCAAACCACGCTCAATGTTGACCGGCGGTGTAGAAATGTCCACTGTTGTCTGAGCGGCATGCGCACATTTCGACTGCATATCGCCCGAAAATGCCACAGCATACGCTCCCTTTGCTCGGAATCGCTTCAAGCCCTCCGCAACGCGGGCCACCACGCCAGAGCCGCTCACCCCGATGAAAAGCGTCTGCTCCCCTTTGGGCAGAACATCCAGACTCTGGTGACGGGAAGCATCCACTGAGTAAAGCGCCCTTGCCGGGATGCCTGCGATTTTTTCAATAAACTCCGCGCCATTGCAGGCCGCTGCATACGAGTAGCCGCAGCCTGTCATTACCACCATCTGTGTCTGCTCGAGTTTTTCATCTTCCAGTGTATTTTTTACGCGCTGATACATTGTTTCCGCACAGTCTCGGAGAAGTTCCGGTACGGTACGGATGTGCATTTTAATATAGTTTGGATGTGCCATAGAAATTTCCTTTCCTACTTACAAAAAAGACCTCCCGAACATCAAATTGGAAGGTCTTCTACTTTTTTAAGTGGCAATTTCCAAGCTGTGCTCAATATCTGTGACGTCCACTTTCAGGCGAATTGCATCGCCTATCCACGATGTGCGCGAAAATTCATAGGGCACATTGTTTTCGGTAAAGCTGGTGCTCGAGATTTGAAGAATCAGGGTATCATAAGTAATCTTGAGCAAATCCACTTCGGTGGGCGAGGGTCGCACCGCTTCTACGATGTTCGTCCGATGGAGGATTTTGATGCCATAATGCTGACTCAGGGTTTTGGATAGCGAGTTGTCCACACAGAGTCCTACAATGTCGAGCTGCGGAGTGAATTTTTCGGGCAGCCAGATGCGATTGACCGCAATGGGGTTACCATTGACCCGGAAAATTCGTTTGATGTAAAAAATCGGGCCATCATAATTCAGGTTCTCACCGATTTCCGAATCCGTCTGTTCAAATCTCGTCAGCTGCACGATCTCCGGGTGTGGGTCCACAAAACTCCGGGCGGACTGCATGATTTTATCTGAGGGTAGCTTCAGCTGCTGCAGAATGGGACGGGGAGTCTCATTCACAAAGGAGCCGCGTCCTCTTTCTCGAATGATGATGCCGTCTTTTTCAAGTTCCGCCAAAGACTGCCGCATGGTCACGCGGCTTACCCCGTATTCCTCTGCAAGATCGCGTTCCGAGGGTAGTTTCTGTTCCTCATCCTGAATCGTATGCGCCAAAATCCTCTTTTTGATATCAACATAGATTTGATAAAATACGGGAATCGGCGAGTCTTTCGCAATGGCACGCAAATTGCTCATGTTACAATCAACCGTCTTTCCTCTGTTCTATCAGCTAATTATATCATATCATTCCTTAAATTTCCATCAATATTATGCACAACAAAGAAATTGACTTTTTGGCTTATTCGCCCATGACCTGCACATAGAACGAGCGCTTGCGGGGGCCGTCGAATTCGAGAAAGTAGATCCCCTGCGAGCTGCCCAGCAGCAGCTTGCCATCATGGATGATGAGCGGCAGGTCTACGCCAATGAGGGTGGACTTCACATGGCCGGCTGCGTCGGTGGGGGTGTCATGCTGATGTTTGAAGTCGATACGGGTTGGGATGAGTCGGCAGACCTCGTTCTGAATATCCTCAAAGCCGTTGGGGTCCCAGAACGAAGTGATGGTCAGACCTGCAGTCGTATGCGGGTTGAAGATGATACACTGACCTTCCTTCACGCCCGTGCTCTCCACGAAAGCCTTGATGTCATCAGTCAGTTTGACAACATCGTTGAATTTCGTCTCAATATTGAATTTTTTCAGCTCGATTTTCATGATGATTCCCTCACTTTACGATTTCGATGTTGCTCTTATGGATTGCAGAAGCGTCCTCAGCAAACTGCCAGTGGGTACGGAAACCACGGCTGTACGGTTCGCCAGACATACTGCTGACGTAACCGGCCAGCAGAGCGCCCGGGATGAAGCTCATGATGGGAGAGGTGACTTCGTACTCGGTCTTGGGGATTTTGACGAGAGACGCTTCCGGCACATCCAAATCGTCGGCATCGCTCACCACCATCAGCGGGCGCTCCATCACCTGCATATAGTGCAGTGCTTCTTTCATGCGACCCATCGAAGCATTGGCATCATCGATAAAGGCTACCGTACCGGTATGCTCACTGTTGGCAACGAAGAAGTTCAGATGTAGCCACTCTTCGGTGTTGACGTGCATGGAATAGCGGCCTGCCGCCTCAATCATCTTAGCGTGAGAGTACCAAGCAGAAGCATAGTCCGTGCCGGCACCCACGAAATCGAAGCCGGGGAAATCCTTCCACTGCTCTGCAATGCTGTAGACCTTTTCATCAATGGCAGGCAGCGCAGCAGCCAGCTTTTCAGCACTGTGCTTGACGTCCATACGATATGCCTTTGCCTGATCCATCGTGTAACGGCCCTTGACTTCACCGATACGGATGGCCAGCAGCAGCAGTGCCTCGAAAGATGCCAAGAAACCGCGCACGCCGGGAGCGCTCTCAAACTTGGGAATACTGCTGTCGATGACCTTCTGGCAGACCTCGCCCAGCGGAGTGGTCTTGCCAGAGGTGATCCCCAGCGTCAGTGCGCCCAGCTCATTCATCCGCATGATGGCTTCTTTAACACGAGAGACCTTGCCAGAGTTGCTGACAGTGATGACCAGCGGATCGTTGGGAGCACCGCCGCAGCGCTTTGCCGGGTAGAAGCGTGCCACGTCGATGGCAGGCAGTACCTCAATAGGCATCTTGGTCAACTGCTCGAATGCCTGCTCGACGGCCATTGCCGCAGCCATCGAGTCACCGCAGCCGGTGATGATAATGTGCTGGAGGGAGAAGATCTCCTGAAAAGACAGTGCCTCACGGATACGAGGCTCCATCAGATCATACTGCTGAGTGATAAGCTCAGGGATGCTGTACACCTGACGTCTCATTGCATTATCAAATTTCTGTTCCATAATAATTGCTCTCCTCATTTCTTATGATTTGCCAATGCCATGACGTAATTGCCCACCTCTACGCTGAAGCGCAGCGCAGCAGGCATTAAATCATCCGGCATATTCTGCGTGTAACGATGTGTCTCGTAGACAAAGTCGCCCTCATAGCCGATCTCCGAAAGTACCCACATGAAACTCTCCCAATCTGTTTCACCAAAGTAGGGGATTTGATGGTCTGCCTTGATACCGTACTGGTCAGAAACATGGGTGGCCTTGAGCCGCTTGCCAATATACCGCAGTGCAGACACCTGATCCTGCTGCATAATGGATGCGTGCTCAAAATCCCATGCGATGCCTACGTTCGGAGCATTCAGAGCATCAACCAGTTCTACCAGTTCATCCGGCTGGCTGGTGTAACGCTTACGGGGTGCGATATTCCAGTCCCAGAGGTTTTCGATGGCGATGCCAATGCCCAGCTTATCAGCAAATTCCAGTTTCTTCTGGAAATATGCTACATTGCCTTTCAGCGAGTCGCCCCGCATCTGAGGCCCGGGAGCCGTCGCTGCATGAGTAACAGCCCACTTGACGCCCAGTGCAGCCGATCCGCGCATACACCGCTCGATAATCGTCTCTTTCCACTGAGCCGTTTCGGCATCAGCTGTCATATGCTCGTAGAAGTGCAGATGCGACTGGGAAAACTCCACGCCATATTTTGCGGCAGTGTTACCAATGTCGTCCACCCAACTTTCCCATTTATCGGTCAGCAACGGCGTCGGAAAGTTAGAGCAGTCGTGAAAATTCATATCCTGCACCTTGAATCCGGATTCTGCCAGAATGCGGACAACATCGGGAATGTCAGCTTTGACTCCATGCGGGCGATTGAAGCCCATCGTGGTAGATGTACCCAGTCTCATATAAAACCTCCTACTGAAATCAGCCCTTGACTGCGCCTGCAGTCATACCCTTGACGATTTGTTTCTGCGAGATGATAAAGATGATGATAGACGGAATCAGGACGATAACCGCGCCTGCCATCGTGGCACCATAAGCGGCTTCTTCCGAGAAGTTCAGCATGGTGATACCGACCTGAACCGTACGCATCTCATTGCGCGTGGTGATGATCATAGGCCAGAGGTACATATTCCAAGTGCTGACGAAGGAAGAGATGAACACGGTGGTCATCACGGGCTTTGCAATAGGCAGCAGAATGCGCCAGTAGAACCCGAATGCACTGCAGCCGTCAATGTCGGCTGCTTCTTTCAGTTCTTTGGGAATAGTCTTGAAGTTCTGACGCATCAGGAAGATGTTTGCGGCGGAGACAAAGTAGAGAATCATGATGCCCAGATAGTTATTGACAAGACCCATGCCGGAAACGGTCATATAGTTGGTGACGATAGTCGCATCGCCGGGGATGAGCATGGTTCCCAGCACCAGATAGAACAGGATGTTCTTGCCCTTAAACTCAAAGAATGCAAATGCATATGCAGCCATCGAGGCAATCATCATACGCATGACGCTGCACACCAGAGAGACGAACAGAGAGTTGACTAGAAAGCGTGGAATCTGGGTCATCTTCAGCGCTTGGATAAAGTTGTCCAGATAAAATCCACTCGGGAAAAGAGAGGGATTCGAGGAAAGAATCTCAGTTGGTTTCATAAATGCCGCCGAGATACAGTAGAGCACCGGAGCCATGATAATAAGGCCCAAAATTACACATACGACCTGAATCAGCACACTCGTGATTAGATCTTTCTTTTTCTCAGTCATGTTCATTAGTCGTAAGTCACTCCCTTCTTCTCAAACTTGAAGCTGATGAGGATAATAACAAAGGCAATCACAAAGCCAACAACAGCGGCAGCGTAAGACTGACCGTAATTATAAATCTCGAATGCCTTGCGGTACATATAGTAGATAATGGTGGAAGTCGAATTGTTCGGGCCGCCCTTTGTCAGAACCATGACCGGGCCAGACATCATCATCGCCGTAGCAAGGTTGGTGCAGATAAGGTAGAACACTGTGGGCGACATGATTGGCAGATAAATCTTGAACATCAACTTCCAGTTGGGGCAACCGTCGATGCGAGCGGCCTCGATGAGGTCATCCGGCACACTTCGCACTGCCGAAAGCAGATACAGAAAATCCATGCCAAGACCAAGCCAGACCCCCAGAATGATCACGGAAAGCAGTGCAGTCTTTTCACCGTTGAACCACTGCACATCCAGACCAAAGATGTGGTTGATGATACCGATTTGAGGGTTAAGCATCAGTTTGAAGATCAGTGCCGCCACCGACATGGAAACTGCCATCGGGAATGCAAATGTCAGTTCATAGAACCATGACGCTTTCCGCTTCTTGTTTGCAGCCATTGCCATCAGGAAAGCCAGAACAATGGTCACAGGTACCTGAATCAGCGCGTAGATAAAGGTATTCTTGATAGACTGGATAAACAGGCTGTCGCTGAATATCTTCTGATAATTTTCCAGACCGATAAATTCCACCGCCTTGCCGGTAGCGTTGGTCAGAAAGAAGCTCGTGCCGATGGTCTTAACAAAAGGATAGTAGATAAAAGTTCCCATCAGCAAGATGGTCGGCAGCAAAAACAGATAGGGTGTAAGTTTATTTTCACGTCGCTGCTTCTTCGCGGGGAACACTTTGGAGCCGCTGTCTTTCATTGCTCATACACCTCCAAAACAATATTTTTCAATCGCCTCCACTACACCATAGGCGTAGGGTTTGGAGGCCACATAGTCAGCTTTTGCTTTCAGACTGTCGCTTGCATTATCCACGGCAACACCCACTCCGGCATACTCAACCATTTCCATGTCGTTTTCAAAGTCTCCGCAGGCCATCACCTCGTCCTGCCGGACGCCCAGAAGTCCCATCAACTCTTTGACACCGGTCATTTTGTTGCATCCGCAGGGGCCAAGCTCAACCGCAGCATCTGCATAAGTCGTTATCCAATACTGTTCGCTGAAATTCCGTTTCAGCTCCTCACGGAACGCTTTGATTTTTCCGGTGTGGTGCTCGTCCATGAACATGACCTTTACGAAACGCGCATTTTTCCAATCGTGCGTATCCAAATCGATAAAGTTCTGAAACCGATCACCAAACTTCTGATGTTCTTTAACATAATCCGTCAGCCGCAGCGCGCGCTCCGTCCGCTCGTCGGAGAGGGTGACAGTCAGACCTTCAGCGTCTGCTCTGCGAATGATGGATAAAATCGGCTCTACCGAGAAATTGTGTGAGACAAGGCACTTTTCTTCCTGAAAAATGCAGGCACCATTGGAGATGACATACGGAGAAGTGATCCCTACGGTCTTTACCAAACGAGCTACCAGCTCTTTGGTTCGACCTGTGGCAAATGAAAACACCACGCCATGCTCTTTGCACTTCTGAGCTGCCTCGATCAGCTCCGGTGCGATTGCCTCCGTGCCATCGATCAGCGTCCCGTCAATGTCACTGACCACTAATTTAATAGCCATTTTTTGACCTTTCTCTGAAAAACTAGAGAAAAAGGGCAGTCAACAGCTCTACCCTAGAGCTACAGAACTGCTGACTGCCCAAATTCTGACTGATTTTTCAGGGTTTATGATTGTTACTTAAACGGGGTTTGCACGGTTGTACTCGTCCAGAGCTTCGTTGCACTGCTTTGCCATTTCGGCCACGCAGTCATCGATGGACAGCGAACCGGCGGCGAACTGTGCGCCTACTTCCTTGAAAGTAGTGGTAAAAGCCTGCTGGGTCGGAGCCAGATGCTCCTGAACCTTCGGATTAGAATTCATCATGGCGCTGAATGCAACATCGAACTCGGGACGGCCCTCGACATAAGCCTTCATATCGTCGGTGTCCATAGACTTCTGGTTGACAGGGATGCAGCCGGTTCCCAGCGCCCACTCAGTCTGGTAGTCAGCAGAAACCCACTGCTTCATGAACTCCCAGCTCTTTGCGACCTTCTGTGCATCGCCGCGATCCAGTGCGTAGATGGAAGAACCACCCGGGCAAACACCGCCCTTATCAGAAGCCTGTACCTTGGGCAGGTCGGCAACACCAAGCTCCCACCCCTGCTCTGCGAAGGTGCTAATCATGCTCTCCAGCACGTTGTTGCTGGTAAAGAGGGTAGCACTGGTGCCTGCCATGAACTCGTCACGAGCCTGCGTGCCTTCGTCCGTGGTCTGGACTGCACCAGTGGCCAGAACTTTCGACCACTCGGTCAGGAAGTTCTTCATAGTGCCTTCTTCATCAAAGACGACCTTGGTCATACGGCCCGCACGACCATTCTCGTGGTCACCGATGAAGGAGTACTCGCCCTGACCGCCGATGAAGTGGTTCAAATAGGTGTTCTGGATACCAAAGGTAATGGCGTACTGACCGTTGCTCTTGAGCTTTGCAGCCATATCTGCAAACTCTGCCAGCGTGGTGGGAGGAGTCTCCGGGTCAAGACCGGCAGCAGCATATGCGGTCTTATTGTAATACATAACCATCGTGGAAGCGTGGAAAGGCAGGCTCCACAGGGTATCGGCCAGAGTATAGGTGTTTACCAGCTGGGGCAGCAGCTCACTGCCATCGAAGCTTTCATCCGCCTCAATAAGGCTCTGTGCAGGCACGACATACGGCACAGTGCTCATGTACTCGGCATCGCCTGCGAACACCTGAACCATATCGGGCAGGTTGTCCACGTCCTTTGCCAGAATCAGAGCCTTAACCTTGCTGATCAAATCGGAAGAGCTCTGGTAAACAGGTGTAACGGTGATGCCCATTTCCTTACCCACAGTCTCGTTGAACTTGGGAATCATGGTCTGCTCCAGCAGCTCGCCGGCCTTGCCGCCACGGTTGTGCCACAGAACGACTTCGGTGTTTTTACTGGAGTCAACAGCCGCCAAATTGTAGCCCTTGCTCTCGGCACCAGAGGCAGCAGTGGAACCAGCAGTTGTTCCGTTATCTTTGGAGCCGCCGCAGCCAGTCAGGCTCAGTGCAGCAGCACCCACTGCACCCGCAGCAGTCACCTTCAGAAAATTGCGGCGAGAAATCTTTTTCATAGTATCCTCCTATTTTTTGTTATCACGTGTGACTCTCTTCTCATCCGGTAAACTGGTATTAACAAGCATACCTTTTATGCTTTGTATATTACGCCTGTTTTCGTGTTTTTTCAAGCAAATTTGATTTTTTCATCCTATTGCCCATAAAGTGCCATCGTTTTTGTGCGAAATATACAATATCGCCATAAAGTATTACCATTCCGGCTTGTTTTATATGCGAAACGGAAAGTGCAAAATCCTTTCGTTCCGTTCATATTTTTTCATCAGACCGTTATAATCAGTATAGTCTTGTGTTTCTATCATCTCCCTGACCGTTACATATGCTTCTGGATAGTCCTGTTCAACCCACTTTTTCACCCGCTCAGCCTGCGTCGTCCCCTCTTTACATAAAAGTTCTTCCACATAAACCGGGATCTCCTCGTCCAGTACATTCAGAACACCTTCCAAGTCGCTTACACCCGGAATAATAGGCGCGTAGGTCGTCCAAGTACGGATGCCATTCTGATGGAGCAGGTTTGCGTTTTCGATGCCCGGATGATGCCCTCCACTTTTCATCGCTTTCATAAACGGAGGCCGTGCCAGCTCCACCACAATAGTCAACTGCTCTCGCATTTCAATCAAAAGCGAAAGATAGTCCCGGATGACCCGATTTGTGGCGGAGGTCGTCAGCAGAACCGGCATCTTGTGCTCTTTCAGCAGCTCAAGACACTGCCGCGTCAGGCCGGCGTGGATTTCCTCGTCACAGAATGGATCGCAGATACTTCCGACATAAATGCGTTCTTTTGCATCCCACTGCACCAGCTCCTGCCGCAACATTTCAACTATATTGTCCCTAACTTGTAGCCGCCCTTCCCACTCCGGGTCATCCAGCCAGTAGCAGAATGGGCAATCCATCGGACAGCCATTATAAGGATTAATGTAGGCATGATGATGCGGTGAATAGTCGATTGCGTGCCTGACTCGGATATGTTCGATTTTCACTTTGTGAAGCACTCCTTTCACATTTCACCCGCTCCACGGTTTTCATTATAGCTTTACACCTTTTCCCTGAAAACCATGTTCCGGTATATTTTTTGTAAAATTGGTATTAAGTACTAGACCAAAATACCATTTTGGAGTATACTATATTCAATGTCAAAATTCATTGTGCATCTTATACAATTTTTTATTACAATGTTTTTGTTATTCATTTGCTTTTAATTAGGTGCACCCAATCAAACTACTTTAGGAGGTAAAAATGGAAAAGCGCGTTTTTCTGATCGTTCTGGACAGCTTCGGCATCGGCGCAGAGCCGGATGCCGCCGCCTTTGGCGATGAGGGGACCAACACCCTCGGCGCCATCGCCAACCACCCCAACTTCAACTGCCCCAACCTGAAAAAACTCGGACTGTTCAACATCGACGGTGTGACCGTCGGCGAGAAGGATGCCGCCCCCATCGGCTCCTTCGCCCGCCTGCAGGAGCAGAGCATGGGCAAGGATACCACCATCGGCCACTGGGAGATCGCCGGTGTCGTCAGCCCCAAGCCGCTGCCCACCTTCCCGGACGGCTTCCCGGACAGCCTCATCCACGAGTTCGAGGAAAAGACCGGCCACAAAGTCCTCTGCAATAAGCCCTACTCCGGCACACAGGTGCTGAAGGACTACGGCGAGCAGGCCATGAAGGAGGATGCCCTCATCGTCTACACCAGCGCCGACAGCGTGTTTCAGGTCGCCGCCAACGAGGAGCTTGTGCCGGTGCATGAGCTGTACCGCTATTGCGAGATCGCCCGCGAGATGCTGAAGGGCGAGTACGGCGTGGGCCGCGTCATCGCCCGCCCCTTCCTCGGCCGCACCGCTGATACCTTCTACCGCACCACCAACCGCCACGACCTGAGCCTCAAGCCGCCCCGCAAGACCATGCTTGATCTGCTCAAGGACGCGGGCAGGGACGTCATCGCCGTGGGCAAAATTTTCGACATCTTCGACGGCGAGGGCGTGACGGAAAAGATCAAGACCACCGGCAACACCAATGGCATCGCCTTCACCAAGGCTTTGCAGACCCGCGACTTCGAGGGTCTGGCCTTCGTGAACCTCGTCGATTTCGATATGCTCTACGGCCACCGCCGCGACGTGGCAGGCTACGCCGCCGCCGCCACCGAGTTCGACAAGTTCGTTGCCGACTTCATCCCCGGGATGCGGGAGGGCGACATCCTGATGGTCACGGCCGACCACGGCTGTGATCCCTCCTACACCAAGACCACCGACCATACCCGCGAGTATGTGCCGTATCTCATCTGCGGCAAGGGCGTCAAACCGGGCGTTGACCTCGGCACCAGGCTCTGCTTCGGCACCATCGCACAGACCATCTGCGACTATCTGGGTGTGGATGCTTCCACGCTGGACGGCCAGAGCGTGCTGAGCGACATCCTGAAATAAGCATAAACGCAAAGATCCCGCAAGGCAGCTGCCTTGCGGGATCTTTCTGTCTATCAATTATGCTGCATCATTTTCAGCGCTGGAAGCGTCGCCGCTGCCGGAGCCGAACAGGGCGTCCAGCACGGTGGAAGCGGCCTGATGCAGGGAGGAAGCCGCCTGCTCCACCTGCTCCTGGGTCGGCATACTGAAGGACGGCGACTCGGTGGAGCCTGCCGGGGCTTCTTCGCTGCTGTCGGCGGGGACCTCGGTGGAAGCGCTGGGCTCACCGGAGGCGTCGCCCTCGGCGGGCTGGCTGTCAGCGGGGGCCTCTTCCGCCGGGACTTCGCTCTCGGCGGGCTCTTCTGCGATCACGCTGTCGGGAGATTCCTCCGGGATGGATGCACCGGCGTTGGGGTCGGCGGTCGGCGTGAAGACATCGGTCTTCTCGGGGGTCTGGCTGGTGCTGGTGAGCTTGTCCTCGCCGCCCAGGACCGCTGCGATGAGGGCCTTGGCTTCGTTGACCGAGTTCTCATCCGGCTTCATGACGTAGAGGCTCTGGCCCTTGGCGGAGTAGCACTTGGTGCTCTTCGCGCCCGAGCCGGTGACGGTGTAGCTCTGGATGTCCCAGTTGGCAAGGTCGCCCAGCTGCATCCGGACCAGCGCAGAGATCTGTTCCTGCGAGAGGCTGGTGACGAAGCAGTCGGCGGCGGCGTCCATCAGCTTGGAGAAGCCCATGAGCAGGGCGGGAGACTTGAGCTTGTTGGCCACCGCGTCGATGACTTTCATCTGGTTGATGCCGCGCTGGATGTCGCCGGTCTTGAAGGCGTGGCGTTCACGGGCAAAAGCCAGAGCGGACTTGCCGTCCAGATGGTTCCAGCCCTCGGCGAAGGTGGTGGGGTCGTAGTAGCCGGGGCTGCCCACCGAGGTGAAGGCCTGGTCGGAGTAGACGTCCACGCCGCCGATGGCGTCGATGATGTTGATGAAGCCCGCAAAGTTGATGCGGAGGTAGTGCTCCACATTCACGCCGTAGAGGTTGCCCAGCGTGGCCATGCTGGTCTCGACGCCGTAGAGGCCGGCGTGGGTCAGCTTGTCCTTGCTGTCGGTGCCTGCGAGGTCAACATAGTAGTCGCGCGGGGTGTTGATGAGGGCCGCCTGCTTGGTGGTGGGGTTGACCACGGCGAGGATGTTCACGTCGCTGCGGGCCTTTTCGGTCAGGTCACCGCGGTTGTCCACGCCGCTGAGATAGACGACGAAGGGCTCTTTCGTGATCTTATTCGCCTCTGCGCCGGTGAGCAGGCCGGAAGTCATGCTGTCCAGTGCGGTCAGACCCTGCTGCGCCCAGACACAGCCCACGGCCAGCGCGGCGCAGAGCAGGACGGACAGCACCCGGGCCACGACGGCACCGCTGCGGGAGGCGAGGCACTTGCGCACCAGCAGCCAGAGCAGCACCAGAAGCGCAGTGATGATAACGAGGTAGAGCACCGGCAGCATCTGGGTGCGCCAGAGCTGCACCAGCGCGGCAAGGCTCAGGATGGCCTGCAGTACCAGCAAGACCATTCCTCCTTTCGGAAGTTTGTCGTCAGCGGGGGTGGGCTCGCTGGGGTGCAGCGGCTCCCACTGTTTGCGGGGCGGCACCGGAGATTTCGGCGGCTCAGACGGAGGCGTCGGTGCCGGTTTCGGCGGTGCTTTGGGGCGGGGAGGCTCCGGCGAGAAGAAATCGGCGCTGTCTACCTCCACTTCGTCAGGTTCGCTGCGCTTGATGCCGCGATGGATGTGCCGGGGGCCTTCGTCGTTATTCTGGGGATGGGTATGCTCGTTTTCGTCAAACATAGGCGTTCACTCCTTTGGATGTGTATGCCATCATGTGGTGGGGATGATGCTCAGCACAGCCCGGGCGGGCAGGCAGGTGGCCGTCTGGTCTTCCTCGCTGAGCCAGCCGAAGGACTCGCAGATGTGGTCAGGGCAGGGCGAATCCACAAAGCGGGCCGCGCCGTCCTGGATCTTGATGTGGACGGTGAGATAGCCGGTGTCCACATCGTAATCGGCGTCTTTTTCGAGGGGAAAGGTCAGCCTGGTGTTACTGTCGCCGTAGATGAGCTCTGCGCAGAGAGGCGTACCGGTCTGGTTTGCTTTCCGCACCAGCAGCAGCACGGCGGCTGCGGCCAGAATGACGGCAGCAAAGACCAGATTCATCAGCAGTTTTTTGTGTTGTTTCATAAAAAATTATCCTTTGAGCGGGATCTGTTCCAGCTCGGCCAGCCAGAGCGCGGCGGCTGCGTCGCTGGGCATCCGCCAGTCGCCCCGGGGCGAGAGGGTGACGCTGCCCACCTTGGGGCCGTCGGGCAGGCAGCTGCGCTTGAACTGCTGGGCGAAGAACCGCCAGTAGAAGTTGCGCAGCCACTTGTAGAGCACTTCGTCCGGGTACTCGGCCCGGCCTGCGAAGGCCGCTTTCGCCAGCCGGAATATCTTCGACGGGCCGAAGCCGAAGCGGAGAACATAATAAAGGTAGAAGTCGTGCAGCTCATAGGGACCTACGAGGTCTTCCGTCTTCTGAGAGATCTCGCCGTCCTTGGCAGGCAGCAGCTCCGGGGAGACGGGGGTGTCGAGGATGTCCAGCAGCACCCGGCGCAGCTCGGCGGAGGCGGCAATGTCGGCCTCATACTGGACGAGGTGGCGCACCAGCGTCTTGGGGACACCGGCGTTGACGCCGTACATGCTCATGTGGTCGCCGTTGTAGGTGGCCCAGCCCAGCGCCAGCTCGGAGAGGTCGCCGGTGCCGACGACGAGGCCGCCGGTGCGGTTGGCAGTGTCCATCAGCTCGAGGGTGCGCACACGAGCCTGTCCGTTCTCGAAGGTGACGTCCAGCACGCTCTCGTCCTGTCCGATGTCCTTGAAGTGGCTGTGGACGGTGTTGGCGATGTCGATCTCGGTAAAGCTGACGGCCAACTCGTCGCATAAGATTTCTGCATTGCTGCGGGTGCGGTGGGTGGTGCCGAAGCAGGGCATGGTCACGGCCAGCACATCGCTGGTGGGGCGGCCCAGCTGTTTCATGGCGCGGACGGCAACCAGCAGAGCGAGGCAGCTGTCCAGACCGCCCGAGATGCCGATGACCGCCGTCTTGGCGTGGGCATGCTCGAGGCGCTTGGCGAGGCCGTCGGCCTGCATTTTCAAGATCAGCTCACAGCGCTCGGCCCGGCGGCGCTCGTCGTGGGGGATGAAAGGCGTGGGGTCTACCCAGCGGGAGAGCTTCGTCTCGGTGAGGGCAAGGTCGAAATCGACGGTCAGATACCCCTCAGCGCTGGGCTCGAAGCTGGTGTTGCGCGCCCGCTCCGACTCCATCCGCTGGCAGTCCAGCTCCGTCTCAGCCCAGCCGCCCTCGAAGGGAGATGTCTCGGCGAGGAGGGCGCCGTTCTCGGCGATGAGGTCGTGGCCGGCGAAGACCATGTCCTGGGTGCTCTCGCCGTGGCCGGCAGAAGCGTACAGGTAGCCGCAGAGCAGGCGGGCGGACTGGTTCGACACCAGCGCCCGGCGGTACTCGGCCTTGCCGACCGTCTCATCGCTGGCCGAAAGGTTCGCAATGACGGTGGCACCGGCCAGCGTGTGGAAGGTGGAGGGGGGCAGAGCGCTCCACAGGTCTTCGCAGATCTCCACGCCCAGAACGAAGCTGGGCATCTGGCGGCAGCGGAAGAGCAGGGATGTACCGAAAGGCACCTCCTGCCCGCAGACTGTTACCGTCTCTACCTCGGTGCTGCCCGGGGTGAACTGGCGCTTTTCGTAAAACTCGCCGTAGTTGGGCAGGTAGGTCTTGGGGACAAGGCCCAGCAGACGCCCGCCGCAGAGGACGGCGGCGCAGTTGTACAGCTTGCCCCGCACCAGCAGCGGCAGGCCCACGAGGGCCACGACGTCCAGCTCCCGGCTGGCGTCCAGCACGGTCTGCAGGGCGTCCAGCGCGCCCTGCTGCAGCGTGCGCTGCAAGAACAGATCGCCGCAGGTGTAGCCGGTGAGGCAGAACTCGGGGAACACCGCCAGCCTGACGCCGCGGGCCGCAGCGTCCTGTAACTGAGATACGATCTGGGAAGCGTTATAATTGCAGTCGGCCACCCGCAGTGAGGGCGAGAGGGCAGCTGCTTTCAAAAAACCATCTTTCATCGGAGGATTTCACATCCTGTCTGTTGAATTAAGGCCCCGGCGAAGACGTGCTCTGCGGGGTTTTGTTCAGTATACCACAAACCGGCCCAAACGAAAAGTGACAGTGTGGTTAAAGAAACGAAAAACGCTGCCTGCACACCGCAGACAGCGCTGAAAACAAAAGATGGAAAACGAGATAGACCGTAAGCCGGGTTCTGTATTAAACGACGATCTGTCTAGACCTGCCATTGCTGACAGGTTCGTGCCGCCTTCGGGACACGCGAGCAGCGCTGTACGTCCCATATAGGCGTTGCTTCCGGTAGGGTTTACAAAGCCGCATAGTCACCCATGCGCTGGTGAGCTCTTACCTCGCCCTTTCATCCTTACCGCATTGCTGCGGCGGTTTCCTTTCTGTTGCACTTTCCCTGAGGTCACCCTCGGCTGCCGTTAGCAGTTACCGTGCTCTGTGAGGCCCGGACTTTCCTCAGAGCGGTCAAAGCCGCCCCGCCGCCGTATGTTCCACTCGTTTTCCGCTCCTCATGATACCATAAAAAAACAAGATTTGCAAGAGAAAGAGAATTTTGCTATACTTATCTTATATGTTGCCCGCGCTGGAGGTGGGAAGATGAAGCTTTATTTCAAAGTCCCGCCCGAGGCGGATGGGATGCTGCTGCGCGGTTTTCTGCGCAGGTGCAGTGTCTCCACCGACCTGTCCCGGGCCGTGAAATTCCGGGGCAGCGGCTTTTTTGCCGACGGCGCCCCCGTCCTGGCCAACCGCCGGGTGAAGGCCGGGCAGGTCATCTCCTTTGAACTGCCGCCGGAGGGGGAGGGCGTTGCGCCGCAGGACGACATCCCGGTGGATGTGGTCTACGAGGACGCTTTTGCCCTCGTGGTGGAAAAGCCGCCCCATCTCGCGGTGCATCCTACCCTGAATTACCCGCTGGATACGCTGGCGAACGGCTATGCCGCCTGGGCGCTGTGTCAGGGTAGAAGCCCCGTCTTCCGCCCGGTGAACCGCATCGACAAGGACACCAGCGGCCTCGTGCTGGCGGCTCAGAATGGCTACGCCGCCCCGCTGCTGGCTCAGCGGGTGGAAAAGCTCTACTACGCCGTTGTAGAAGGAGAGCTTCCCCTCGGGCCGGGCGTCATCGACGCCCCCATCGGGCGGCAGGGGGAGAGCATCATCGGGCGGTGCGTCACCCCCGATGGCAAACCCAGCCGGACGGAATATACCATATTGAAAGCCGAAAACGGCCTGAGCCTCGCGGCCTGTGTCCCGGTGACGGGCCGGACCCACCAGATACGGGTACATTTTGCATCCATCGGGCACCCGCTGGCCGGCGATGACCTCTACGGCGGGAGCCGGGCGCGCATCAGGCGGCAGGCGCTCCACTGCGCAAAACAGACGTTCTGGGTACCGCGCTGCGAGCGGATGCCGGACGGCATCCGCATCGAAGTGCCGGTGGACGAGACGACCCTGAGGCCGGTGACGGTGGAAAGCCCGCTGCCGGAGGATATGACAGCCCTTTTTGACTGAATTTGTGTATTTCGTGAAAAGTAAGTGAAAGCTAAGCCCAAATTTTGTGTCAATGCTTGTTTCGGCGCTGGCAGGGTGTATAATAAATAGAGTTATTCTTGTCAAAAAAGCTGTCCTTATGCGGCAGCGTGTCGATAACAGAGAAAAGAGACAAATCAGAATCTCCTGAAAATACAGGAAGGAGCATCCTTTTTGCTGGAAGATAAAACAACTGAAACGCGGCAGGACGAGCCAGCCGGTGCGCCGCGGCACACCGGCTTCCGCGCAAAGCTGCGCTCGCTTTGGGCGCAGCTCCAGTGCGTCCATCTGCTGCGCCGCCACCGGCGGTATCGCCGCCGCAGACACCGGCTGGACAATGCCTCCCGGAAGCTGCGCTCGTCGAAGCTGGTATTGCGCGTTGGCGCAGTGCTCTACGCGCTGGGCTTTGGCGCGGAGTATGCTGCCGTGCGGGTGGGGCGTGCCGTCAAGTACGCTGCTCTCTGGGTTGCTGGAGGCATCCGCCGCTTTGCAAAGGCTCTGGCGGAGACGGCGTTCCCCGGCGCAGCACAGGTGGCCAAAGACCTGTTTGGCCCCATCGTGCTGTTTGCAAAGGGCATCGTGTCCCTTCTCATCCATGCCCACCGTATCCGCAGGGAGCAGGGCTTCGGTGCAGCATTTGAGGCCAGCGTCCACTACTTCAAAAACGGCGTCCGCCGCAACCTCAGTCTGCTGCCCCGCATGGCGATGTATGCTCTGCCCATCTGCGCACTGGCGCTGGGCGCAGCAGTGTTCCAATATGTCATCCACCAGCCTTATGCGCTGGCCGTCCGGGTCAACGGCGAAACCGTGGGCTATGTGGCGAATGAGGACGTCTTCAACACGGCCCGCGAGGACGTGATGGAGCGTATCAGCTACGCCGGCACCGACAAGACCGAGTGGACCATCGAGCCGAGCTACACCCTCGCCATTGCCCACCACATGATGGACGAAAACGAGATGGCAAACGCCATCATCCAGAGCGCCGGCGACCAGATCAGCGAAGGCACGGCTCTTTATCTGGACGGCGAGTTGACGGCGGTGTGCAGCGACGGCAACGCGCTGCGGGATTACCTCGCCGCCATGCTCGACCCCTACGAGGAAGAAGAGGACGACCCCGATGTGAGCGTGGGCTTCAACAAGCAGGTCACGCTGGAAGACGGTCTTTACTTCAAGGAAGGCTTGCAGGATTTTGAGACCGTCCGGCAGGAGCTGGTGGGCGTGAAGCAGGCCCAGAAGGTCTACACCGTCAAGGCGGGCGATACCCTCTGGTCCATCGCACATAACAATGACCTGACCTTCCGTGAGCTGTGCGCCCTCAACCCGGCGTTCAAGGGTGAGCCGCTGAGCGAGACGTCCAGCATCCTTGAGGGTGACCACCTCGTCATCACCAAAGAGGAAGCTGGCCTTGAGGTGCGCATCACCCGCATCGAGACCCGTGAGGAAGAGATCGCATTCTCCACGGAGACGACAAAATCCAACGAATATACGAAGGGGACCACCAAGGTGCTCCAGGAGGGTAAGAACGGCCTGCGCCGTGTGACCCTCCAGAACGTCTACGACATCAACAATATCCTTGTGGACCAGAGCGTGCTTTCCACCGAGGTCATCAAGGAGCCGGTGAACAAGAAGGTGGTCGAAGGCACCAAGAAGGTGACTTCCAGCACCAAGTACATCACCGGCAGCGGCCAGTTCATCTGGCCTGTGCCGAACTACCGCTACTGCTCGCGCTGGTACGGCGGACGCCACAAGGGCGTGGACATCTGCGCCCCGGCCGGTACGCCCATCTACGCCTCCGCAGGCGGTACCGTCACCAAGGCGGGTTACAACAAGGCCGGTGCAGGTACGGGCTATGGCTACTCGGTCATCATCAACCACGGCGGTGGATACAGCTCTGTGTATGCGCACTGCCTGTCCCTGACCGTCAGCGCGGGCCAGACCGTCAAGCAGGGCCAGCTCATCGGCTATCTGGGCAGCACGGGCCGTTCCACCGGCAACCACTGCCACTTTGAGATACGTCTCAATGGTTCGTACATTCCCCCGCAGAACGTATTCCCGGGGAAGAAATAATTTTATAAAAAGGAGATAATTGTTATGGCTACTCCTCACATCAGCGCCGAAAAGGGCGATTTCGCAAAGACTGTCCTGATGCCGGGCGACCCCCTGCGCGCAAAGTTCATTGCTGACACCTTCCTGAAGGATGTCCGTCAGGTGACGGATGTCCGCGGGACGCTGGGCTTTACCGTCCTGCTGGTGGCGGCGACACTCTGGATGGAGCTCTCCGTCCGCCGGGCGCAGGCCGTGCTGACGGATGCCGCCACCATTGTGGCCGATGAGGATGACGCCTGGCTGGGCGGTATCTTCTACTATAACCCCACGGACAAGCGTTTTCTGGTCGCCAAGCGGATCGGCCTTGGCTCCACCGTCAACCTCGGCACCTGGGCGGGCAAACTCTACTATGCTTTTGTCGGCCTTGTGCTGGTGGCCTGCCTTGCCATCGGGCCCATCTTCGGCTTGGTGGACAGCATCCCCACCCGGCTGGAGCTCTCCGGCAGCGCTCCGGTCTGCCTCGTGGCCTCCCATGGCCAGAGCGAAAAATACCGCTTGGACACCGACGCCATCACCGATGTCCAGCTCCGTAACACCCTGCCCGAGGCCGCCCGCACCTGGGGCACCGGGATGGACCACTATTTGCAGGGGGATTTCTATGTGGTCGGGGAGGGGAACGCCCGGTTCTGCCTCGACCCCACCCAAAAGTGTTTTCTCCGGGTGGAGGCAGGCGGGCAGGTGTATTGGTTCACCGGAGATTCCGAGGACCACACCGCCGCCATTGCGCAGGCACTGCAATCCACCGTTCACCCCTGATGCAAAGGGCCGCGGGAGCCGAATTTTGGCTCCCGCAGCCCTTTCTTTTTGTCATTTGCCCCAAAACGCAACCAATTTGCAAAAAATGTTACAATTTTTTCTTCAAAAACGGCGTTTTACCATTGACAGCTTTGTTATAATAGAGGAGTAAGATGTTTGAGCCAGCACTCTGCGGCTCTGTGTGCTAAAAAGAAAGAGGCATTTGAATCATGACCAAAATTGATATCTTCTCCGGTTTCCTGGGTGCCGGCAAAACCACCCTGATCAAAAAACTTATCAAGGAGTCCTTTGCAGGCCAGAAAGTGGTGCTGATCGAGAACGAGTTCGGCGAGATCGGCATTGACGGCGGCTTCCTCAAGGAGTCCGGCATCCAGATCAACGAGCTGAACGCCGGCTGCATCTGCTGCTCTCTGGTGGGCGATTTCCGCACCGCTCTGCAGCAGGTGGTGGAGCAGTACCACCCCGACCG
>ENA-UERY01000683-UERY01000683.1-human-gut-metagenome-genome-assembly--contig:-NODE-683-length-26475-cov-3.341049_pt1 | contig 26475 bp, 19 predicted proteins | sample MGYA00242989_ERZ507990 | MGnify/ENA primary metagenome ERZ507990 (study PRJEB26167, sample SAMN06115529) | human gut metagenome | host: Homo sapiens | place: China:Fujian | collected 2015-08-26...
GATGGCTCCAATTATACATTTAACTTTAAGTCCAATGGTTCACCAAGAGGTGTTGGCGAAACCGGAATGTCTGATGGTTTCATCTATGTAAATGGTTTACGCCTCACTGCCGAGGAAGATTCAAAATATCAGGCAGTTGAATACAAAGGTACTTGGTATGTTGTAAACGAGAATGGCAATCTCCAGAAAAACAAGAAAAACCTGAAGGATTCCGATGGATACTACTATTGCACAAAATCCAGCGGCGAATCCATCCACGGTGAGACACCGTTATCTGAAAAATGCGAGATTAAGCACTAATTTCATAACTGAATACAACATAGAAATTCACAGTATGTTTTAAACATTTCCCAATAAGTTCCTATGACCTGCATTAAGGACATCTTCTCCAGAACGGTGAAGATGTCCTTTTCTACTTATTTTTCCTATACCATATCTTTCTCCATCTTGTGTCATCACAACATTCCAGTCCCTCAATACTTTCTATGCCACCTTATTTTTCCCTCCCCCTTGACACACCTCCGCCACAGATTCCTCAAGGTTTCACCACAAAGTATTCACAGCTTAATCACATTTCCCTGATATACTTAATATGTCAAAAGGAAATAAAAACTACCGGAAAACTGAACGGCACTCTTTAAAATACTCACATTCACATTTTGTAACTGTCCGTAATATTCACGGGTACCGCAGTTCTACCGGATCAAAATCATCAAATACAGGAGGTTTCATGATGAAAAAGAAATTTATGACTCTCGCACTTACCGCAGCTATGGCTGCTTCCATGGGAATGACCGCTTTTGCAGGACAGTGGGTTCAGAACACGACCGGCTGGTGGTGGCAGGAAGACAACGGTTCCTACCCGGTATCCCAGTGGAAATGGCTTGACGGAAATAAGGACGGGATCTACGAGTGCTATGCTTTCGATTCCAACGGATATATCTATACAAATACAACAACTCCGGATGGCTACACCGTCAATGCGGACGGTGCCTGGACGATCGGCAACTCTGTACAGTTAAAGTACCAGAAAGATATGGACAGCCAGAATAACTCCGGCAACACTTCTGATAACAACCAGAGCACTTCCTCCGGCGATTCCACCGTCTACACAAACGAGGATATGGTCGGAACCTTCATGACAAATGACGAGAACAGAGAAGATTACTTCGAGCTCATGGTCGGTGCAGGCGATTCCATCGCAGCTTTCTACTATGACAACGACGGTGACACCCATATCTACAATTTTGCGAAATCCAGTGATACAAAATATCGTGACTCCTCCAATTCCCGCAATATGACGATCGTGGACTACGATACTATCATTGTAAACGATAAGACCTACATCAGAGAATAATCCTACCACTATTTGGATACCTTCACAAAAATTTCATACTCCCAAAAATCCGGTTCAGATCCTGAGCCGGATTTTTACGTTTTATGTTTCTCCTATAAGTGCCCTTTTTAATTTACAGGAACCTGGAATTTCCTAAAAAAAGTACGCCAGACAATGAATTTCTCCATCATCTGACGCACTTTCTTAATTTTCTTTATCTGATTCCTTTTTGATCTATCACCGGCTGCCCGGCGAATCCATCGTTTCGTATGGATCTGTTTCCGTCCATCCGTCATTCTTCCGGATCTATTCTACGTCCTGTCCGCCCTTCACCTGCGGCCGTCCAAGGCTTTCCCACTTTAAGAAGGCACTGATGAATCCGTCGAGTCCGCCGTCCAGCACAGCGTTCACGTTTCCGCTCTCGAAGCCGGTCCGGTGGTCTTTTACCATCGTGTACGGCTGGAGTACATAGGAACGGATCTGGCTTCCCCATCCGATATCTTTGATATCGCCGCGGATGTCGGAGAGCTTCTCTGCATTTGCCTGCTGCTTTAACATATACAGTTTCGCTTTCAGCATCTGCATTGCCTTGTCCTTATTCTGGAACTGGGAACGCTCCTTCTGACACTGGACAACAACTCCGGTCGGGATATGGGTGATACGGACCGCAGATGACGTCTTGTTGATGTGCTGTCCGCCGGCACCGCTGGAACGGTAGGTATCGATCCGCAGGTCATCCGGGTTGATCTCGATATCCAGATCTTCCTCGATATCCGGCATAACATCGCAGGATACGAAGGAGGTCTGTCTCTTTCCGTTCGCGTTGAACGGAGAAATTCTTACGAGACGATGAACACCGCGCTCGGACTTTAAGTAGCCGAACGCATTCTCACCATTAATCTGGATCGTTACCGACTTAATACCGGCTTCCTCGCCGTCGAGGAAGTCGAGGACCTCGACCTGATAGCCTTTTCTCTCTGCCCAGCGGCAGTACATGCGGTATAACATGCTGCACCAGTCGCAGGACTCGGTTCCGCCCGCTCCGGCATTCAGTCTTAAGATTGCATTGTTATTGTCATATTCTCCGGTCAGAAGTGTGCGCAGACGAAGCGCATCGAGCTCAGAAGTAAACTCATCGAGCATCTCCTGGATCTCCGGAATGATCGCCGGGTCATTCTCCTCGTACCCCATCTCGATCATCAGTCCGATCTCCTCATACTGATTCTGGAGCTTGTTGTACTCTGCGACCGTGTCCTTTAAGTTTTTCGCTTCTTTCACGAGTCTCGTAGATTTCTCTGCATCCTCCCAGAAGCTCGGCTCTTCCATGGTCTTGTCCAACTCATCGATCCTTCTGATCTTTGCCTCCAGATTCAGGGAATCACGAACCTCCTTTAACGGAGTTTCATATGTGGACAAGGTGTATTTAAACTGGTCTAACTCAACCATAGAATCTGTCCTTTCTAATAACATTTCACCAAGGCCGCCTGTTCCCTGTGCGGACCATACGGAATGTTACCTTTCTTATAATGATTTAACAAGGTCAGCGCAGAGGTTCCGCGCTGACCATCATTTCATAAAACAATTGGTGTTGATCCTAGGCTAACGGTTTTCTTCCGCAGCACTGTTTATATTTCTTGCCGGATCCGCACGGACACGGATCATTCGGGTAGATCTTCTGTGTCTGACGTCTCTGCGGAGCTCTTGCCGCGGAATCGTCACGGTTTGTACCTGTAACCTTGGCAGCCGGCTCTCTCTCCACCTTCTCCTCTACACGGATATGGCAAAGAATACGGATCGTATCTTCACGGATCGCCGCTGTCATATCGTCGAACATCTCGTAAGCGTTCATCTTGTACTCTACGAGCGGATCACGGTTGCCGTAAGCCTGTAAACCGATACCTTCACGGAGCTGATCCATATCGTCGATATGGGACATCCACTTGTTGTCGATCACCTTCAGGAGAACGACACGCTCGATCTCACGCACCTGCTCTGCATCCGGGAATTCTGCTTCCTTGGACTCATAGAACTTCGTCGCAAGCTCTTTTAACATGTGCTTGAACTCATCTTTGTTCATCTTCTTGATCTCTTCTGTCAGCTCGATCGGCTTTAACGGGATGATCGGAAGAAGAAGATCATTTAATTCCTTGAAGCCCCAGTTCTCCGGAGTCTGCTCGTCACTGATGGACATATCCACAGCGCCCTCAACGATATCGTTGAGCATCTTCATGATCAGCTCACGCATGTTCTCACCGTCAAGTACCTGACGGCGCTCAGCATATACGACCTCACGCTGCTCGTTGTTGACCTCATCATACTTTAAGAGGTTTTCACGGATACCGTAGTTGTTTGTCTCGATCTTCTGCTGTGCCTTCTCGATCGCGGAAGATAACATCTTGTGCTCGATCTGCTCGTTCTCCGGGACACCGAGGGCATTGAACATACTCATTAACTTGTCGGAACCGAAGAGGCGCATCAGGTCGTCCTCGAGGGAGATATAGAAGCGGGACTCACCCGGATCACCCTGACGTCCTGCACGTCCGCGGAGCTGGTTATCGATACGTCTGGACTCGTGGCGCTCTGTACCGATGATCTTTAAGCCGCCGAGTGCTTTGGACTCATCGTCAAGCTTGATATCGGTACCACGGCCTGCCATGTTCGTCGCGATCGTTACCGCACCGTGAACACCTGCGTCCGCTACGATCTCAGCCTCCAGCTCATGATACTTCGCGTTTAATACTTTATGCGGAACTCCGCGCTTCTTTAACATCTGGCTCAGCATCTCAGATGTCTCGATCGTGATCGTACCGACAAGGACCGGCTGTCCTTTCTCGTGTGCCTTTACGATCTCCTCGACAACTGCGTGGAATTTCTCTTTCTTTGTCTTATATACGGCGTCATCAAGGTCCTTACGGATTACCGGGCGGTTTGTCGGGATCACAATAACGTCCATGCCGTAGATATTACGGAACTCTTTCTCCTCAGTCTGGGCTGTACCGGTCATGCCGCCTTTTTTCGCGTACTTGTTAAAGAAGTTCTGGAATGTGATCGTTGCAAGGGTTCTGGACTCTCTCTTGACGTTTACATGCTCCTTCGCCTCGATGGCCTGGTGGAGACCATCGGAGTAACGACGGCCCGGCATGATACGTCCTGTGAACTCATCAACGATCAGGACCTCGTCATCCTTGACCACATAGTCCTTATCGCGGAACATGAGGTTGTGGGCGCGGAGGGCAAGGATGATATTGTGCTGGATCTCAAGGTTCTCCGCATCTGCGAGGTTGTCGATATGGAAGAATGCCTCGACCTTCTTCACACCCTGTTCTGTCAGGTTTACGACTTTCTCCTTCTCATTTACGATGAAATCACCGGTCTCAGTGATCTCCTCGCCCATAATGGCGTTGAGTTTATTAAACTCACCGGATTCCTCACCGCGGACCAGCTGCTTTGCAAGGACATCACAAACCTCATAGAGCTTTGTGGACTTTCCGCTCTGTCCGGAAATGATAAGCGGGGTTCTCGCCTCATCGATCAATACGGAGTCCACCTCATCGATGATACAGTAGTCGAGATCACGGAGTACCATCTGCTCTTTGTAGATCGCCATATTGTCACGAAGGTAATCGAAACCGAGCTCGTTGTTTGTAACATAAGTGATGTCACACTGGTAAGCGGCTTTTCTCTCCTCGGAGGTCATGGAGTTTAATACCACACCGACCTTTAAGCCGAGGAACTCATGAACCTGTCCCATCCACTCAGCATCACGTTTTGCCAGATAGTCGTTGACGGTTACGATCTGAACACCTTTTCCAGCTAGGGCATTTAAGTATGCCGGACAGGTGGAAACAAGAGTTTTACCTTCACCTGTCTTCATCTCAGCGATACGTCCCTGGTGAAGGACGATACCACCGATGAGCTGTACCGGGTAGTGCTCCATCTTTAAAACTCTCTTGGCCGCCTCCCTGACGGTTGCGAATGCCTCCGGCAGAAGATCGTCCAGGGTCTCCCCCTGTGCGAGGCGCTCTTTGAATTTTCTTGTCTGATCCTTTAATTCTTCATCAGACATCGCCTGCATCGTCGGACGCATTTTTTCGATCTTATCGATGATCGGGTAAATATACTTTAATTCCCGGTCACTGTGCGTACCAAATACTTTTTCAACAAAATTCATTCTGCTTGTTCTCCTATATAAATAAATATCCACATGCGGCTCCCCCCAGGCTTTCACCTGAAAATCCAGCCACATACACTGTTTCAATCTCTATCCGATGCCTTTTCTTCTATGTTGCGGCACTTTTCACATGACCGCATACGGCTGCATCGTACAATCCTTAATATTTTAACACCTTCCGGGCTTTTATTCAATGACTTCATTTAATTTTAACAATTCGTACATAAATCTCTTATTTTTAAGGACGGTACTTTATAAATTTACAAATTAATGTCGCCTCCAGCAAACAAGCGCGACTCCCAAGCATGTTGTCGCGGCTGAATACCTCTACGGGCAGCAGACCAGCGAGCTCCCGAAACCGTACCAGCACATGCACTCGCCGCGGTTTACTACCACTGTGGCAGCGGACCGGTGAGATTCCGGGCGGGAGCACATTGATCCGGGGAGCTGGCTTCCTCTTAGCTCGCGGGTGACTGCGTTGGAGAACAAGGAACACTTGTCTGAGCGAAGCGAGTTGTGTTCCTCGTTCTCCGCCCTTAGCAGTCACACGCAAGCTTAGAGGAACCCTCCCTGGATCGCCGGTGCTTCTGCCCGGAATCTCACCGGCCCGCAGATACTCCCCAGCGCCCGCAATCTCTTCTCCCCAAATTCCTGCCAAACCATTTTCCACTTAAAAAATGTGTCCCCATCCCACACACTTCCAAAAATTCAGATATTTTCCTCCCCTCTCATTTTTCCCATCTTCTCCCCTTCCGGCATCCTCTTCCCGCAGCTTTTCCTCCATGATTCCCCCATTTCCCCCAGACTGTACAACTTGCACAAACCATACATTCGATTCTCCGGTTATCCACTTTATCCACACTAATCCACCAAAATTATGTGGAAAGTTGTCCACCTCGAAAAATGCCGATTTCACGCTATTTCGCAGTTATACACCAAGTTATCCACATTATCCACAGGTTTTTTCCTCCCCACCGGTGGATTTTACACTCTCTTTATATTTGTTTTATTTTTGTGAACATCTCATAAAATTTACATTTCCGACAACTTTTTTGCCCGATCCCATTGACAAACCCGGAAGACTTTATTTAGCTTTTGAGCTTTTATACACCTTTTTTTACCTTTTTAAATTTTCTCATTTTTTATGTATTTTGGTTGTCTTTTACAGAATTTTGTGTTATACTTAAGCCATCCCAAACAAAGGAGTTGATTTTATGCGTTACACAATCAGCGGAAAAAATATCAACATTACACCAGGCTTAAAAGATGCCGTGGAAAGTAAATTAGGAAAACTGGAGCGCTATTTTTCTCCTGATACAGAAGTACAGGTAACATTAAGCGTAGAGAAAGGACGTCAGAAAATAGAGGTTACGATTCCTGTTAAAGGCAGCATTATCCGAGCTGAGCAGGATTCCAGCGATATGTATGTATCTGTTGATCTCGTTGAAGAAATTATCGAGCGTCAGCTCAGAAAGTATAAAACCAAACTGATCGCAAAACAGCAGGGCGGACATGATTTCCGTCAGGAATTTATTGAATCCGATACTTCGGCAGCAGAATCAGACGAGATTGAGATCGTCCGAACCAAACGTTTCGGTATCAAACCAATGTTCCCGGAGGATGCCTGCATCCAGATGGAACTTCTCGGACATAACTTTTATGTATTCAGCAATGCTGAAACAGACGAAGTCAATGTCGTATATAAGAGAAAGAATGGAACCTACGGTCTGATCGAACCGGAATTCCAGTAAAACAATAAGCTCATACAGAGAATCTGCTATCTGCAGTTCCTCCTGTATACTAAGACATTAAAACCCCTATACAGAACGGATTCTCCGTTCTGTATAGGGGTTCTTTTTCCTGTTCTATTCCTCAAAAACCAGGATTTCTTTTCCATCCTCCGCAAAATAGCAGCTGTCTCCTTTTTCGATCACAGCCTGTCCATTTGTTCCCTCTGTAATCTCGGAAACCACACATTGCTCCTGATCATAAGGCAGAATCACCTTCATCAGCACTTTATCCGTATACTGTGTATCCTGCACACTGATCTGACGTTGTCCGAGGATATACTGGATCTTCCCAAGTCCGGTATAATCCGTTCCAATCTCATACCGGTAACCCAGGCGCTTTGTGATCACAGTACTTGCCTGAAGACCTTCCTTTACTGCTCCCTGATAAGCCCGCACCAGACCACCTGTTCCCAGAAGCGTCCCGCCAAAATACCTGGTCACAACAACCGCCGTATCGTGAAGACCTTCCCCTGTAAGCACATCCAGCATCGGTTTTCCTGCTGTACCTGCAGGCTCCCCGTCATCACTACATCTCAGAGTTGGATTTGTCACACCGATCACATAAGCAAAACAGTTATGTCTTGCGTCCCAGTATTTTTTCTTCACTTCTTCTATAAATGCCAGTACTTCTTCTTCCGAGTGTACCGGTCTTACCGTTGCGATAAAACGGGATTTCTTTTCAACAATCTCCCCTTCGCCTCCCCGGTATACTGTTTTATATTCTTCCTGCATGTCTGCGTTTTTCCCTTCATTTTCCTTATATTTTCACTATTCCCAGTATACAAATCTATTTCTTCAGATGCAAGAAAATTACAAAAATGTTACAATTCCCCTATATTTCCGAAGTTTTTCTTAATTTTGTAAAATGGAACATTGAAGTTTTCAAGTTTTCCTTTATTTAGATTATCAAGTTTGATATAATATTGCAATATGAAGGAGGAAGCATTCATGAATTATGGAAAGCGAAAAGCTTCTAAAAAACAAAAACGCATAACATCGAAAAAAAATATGCGCAAAAAGAAACTGGGCGTTCGCCTTTTTAAAGGTTTTCTATTATGTATCTTTGTCTGCTGTATCCTCGCAGCGATCGGAGGTGGCTTTATCATCAAGCATGTGATTGATAATGCACCTGAGATTACAGCTGACAGCATCAAACCACAGGGTTATACGTCCACCGCACTTGCAGATGACGGCACGACAACAATAGCCGAATTTACCGGTGCAGGTGCCAACCGTGTATATAAGACGATTGATCAGATCCCGGAGGATCTGCAGCATGCATTCGTCGCAATCGAAGACTCCCGTTTTTACAAACATAACGGTGTTGATATTCAGGGTATTATCCGTGCTTTTGTTGTTGGCATCACTCATGGCGGCAACTTCTCTGAAGGAGCCAGTACCATTACCCAGCAGCTGATCAAGAACAATGTCTTCCCTGACTTTGTAAATGAAAGCACTTTTGAGGAAAAGCTGGAACGTAAGATCCAGGAACAGTATCTCGCAATTCAGGTTGAAAAGCAGCTTGATAAAGATTCAATCCTTGAAAGCTACCTGAACACGATCAACCTTGGTCAGGACTGTCTGGGAGTACAGTCAGCCGCACAGAGATATTTTAATAAGGATGTCAATGAACTTAACCTTTCCGAATCTGCAACCATCGCTGCGATCACACAGAATCCGGGAAGGTACAATCCGATCACCAATCCGGAAGACAACGCAACCCGCCGAAAAAAAGTTCTGGATAATATGCTCGATCAGGGCTGGATCGACCAGGCAGCCCATGATGAGGCACTGGCAGATGACGTATATTCCAGAATTCAGAACGTAAATACACGGATCGAAGAAACCAGCACCGTCAACTCTTATTTTGTTGATGCCCTGTCTGAGCAACTGATTGAAGATCTCACCTCAGAAGACGGACTTGGATATTCCCAGACACAGGCAGAGAACGCACTGTACAGCGGTGGTCTCACCATTTATTCAACTCAGAATCTTACGATGCAGAACATCTGTGATGAAGAATTGAATGATGACAACAATTATCCGGCCAATATTGACTGGGGTGTTGATTATGCCCTCACAGTCTATCATACTGATGGCTCGGTAGATAACTACAGTGCCGGACACCTGAAACAATTCGGGGCAGATCAGTACGGTGATGATGAAGGACTTCTCTTCGGATCACAGGAAGCTGCACAGGAAAGAATTGACGCATTCCGTAACAGTCTTCTCCAGGATGGCGAGACCTATGATGAGTACGTCAACCTCTCTCCACAGCCGCAGACTTCACTTACCATCATCGATCAGAAAACAGGGCAGATCAAAGCTCTTGTCGGTGGCCGTGGACAAAAAACAACCAACCGTGGACTGAACCGCGCATACAAGGGTTCTACCCGTAACGCAGGTTCTACATTCAAGATTCTTGCCGTATACGCTCCGGCATTGGACAGCGCAGATCTTACACTTGCTACCACCGAAGTTGATGAAGAATACTACTATCAGCACGACCTGGAACATCATCAGGTTCATAACTGGTGGGGCGATTACTATAAAGGTACCGTAACATACCGTCAGGCGATCGAACAGTCCATGAACATCATTGCGGTAAAGACATTGAATAAGATTGGTATCAATCTTGGTTTTGAATACTGCGAGAAATTTGGTCTTTCCACACTTACCGAAGACGATGCTGTAGAGTCTCTTGCTCTTGGTGGTATTTCCCATGGTGTTTACAACTATGAACTGACAGCAGCCTATGCATCCATTGCAAACGGCGGTGTATATAACAAACCATCCCTGTACACAAAGGTATTGGATCATGATGGTAATGTCCTGATCGACAACTCCAATCCGGAAAGCCACACTGTGATCAAAGATACAACTGCGGCACTTCTTACCAACGCCATGCAGGATGTTGTCACAAAGGGTACTGCAACCGATGCACAGCTCAATAATATGCCTGCATCCGGTAAATCCGGTACAACCTCCGACAACCGTGACTTCTGGTTCGAAGGATTTACACCGTATTATACCTGTGGTATCTGGATGGGTTACGATGGTAACCAGGAAATGTCTGAAGGAAGCTGGAACTATCATTTCAAGATCTGGGCTAAGATCATGAACCGGATCGATGAAGCTTTGGGACTTACCTACAAAGACTTCGAGATGCCAGGTTCTCTCGTTCAGAAGAGCGTATGTACAATTTCCGGTAAGCTTGCCGGTTCCGGCTGTCCGTCACAGACCGAATGGTTTGATCCGGATACTGTCCCGACCGAGACATGTTCCGGACATGCAAGCAAGTCAACTACCACAAACAGTACAAAAAATTCGAATGACAAATCCGATTCTAATAGTACAACAGGTGGAAACTCCTCCGGTAACTCTACCGGCACTAATGGGGATACTACCGGTGGTACCGGCGGTGATTCCGGCAATACTGGCGGCGGCACTGATTCCGGTAATAATAGTGGCAATTCTGGTAATACCGGTGGCGATTCTGGTAATACCGGTGGCGATTCCGGTAATACCGGTGGCGGCACTGATTCCGGCAATACCGGTGGCTCAGATTCTGGCAATGGACAGTAAGAATCTATCATCTAATTAGAATAAAAAGAGATCAGTGAATATTTGAAATTCACTGATCTCTCTTTTTTATCTATCAATCTGGTTTCTATTTCTGATATACGATCTTACCTTCAATCATCGTATAGTATACCATTGCATCGGTATCAAGTCCGAGTTTTCCTTTCATTACAATAATATCTGCATCTTTTCCTTCTTCCAGGCTTCCCAGACGGTCTTCTACACCCAGCACCTTTGCAGCATTGATCGTAACCGTTCTTACTGCTCTCTCCTGTGCAAGTCCTTCACGCACTGCTTCTCCCACATGATGATACAGGGATTCTTCACTCAGAATCGGTGAATCAGTGATCATCGCCACATTCACCCCTCTGTCATCCAGCATTTTTACAGCTTCCACATCGATTTTTCTACGTTCTCCAGGACTACGGTAAGTTGCAATCGGTCCGTAGCATATATCGCATCCGCTTTCCACGATTTCATCCAGATAATCGGTTGCTCCCCATGCATGTTCTAATGAGAAGTGTACGTTGTATTTTTTCGCAATCTCGATTGCTGTGAGCATATCATACTGTGTACAGTGGATCTTACATGGAATTTCTCCTTTTAAAGCCAGGCAAAGAGCTTCCATATCCGGATCATACTCCACTTCTTTATTCTGTTCTTTGTCTTCCATGTATTTCTTTGCTTTTGCAAAGGTATCATCCAGAACCTTAGCGATTCCCATTCTCGTCATCGGAAGCCGTTTCATATCACCATATGTATTTTTCGGATTTCCTCCAAGTGCGATCTTCACCGCACATGGTGATTTGATTGTCATATCAAACACATTGTTTCCATAAGTTTTAAGTGCAAACGGAAGTCCGCAGAATACATTTCCGCTTCCAGGTGTCAGAAGCATGGTTGTTATTCCGTGCTCATAAGCTACTTTAAATTCTCTTGCTTTTGGATTTGTTCCAAAACGTGCATCAACAGAAAGAGTAACCGGATTTGTCATCTCATTGGCATCGTCTACACACGGATCCACATTGAAATCAAATAATCCGATGTGAGAATGTGCATCGATAAGTCCCGGAAGAACATAATATCCTTCTGCCTCAATGAGCTTATCTCCATCCTCTAAGCAGTCTTCACTGATATGTTCTGCTACTTCTTTGATCTTTGTTCCTTCGACGAGAATATCACCCTGAAAGATGCCCTTATCCTCTGTCATTGTATACAAAATACCATTTTTGATTAATGTCTGCATTACGATAATACCACCTTTCCATTTATCATACAAAACTGTACATGTGCCGCATAAGATTTTACAGGATGATCACTGTAAATTGTGATGTCCGCATCTTTTCCAACTTCGATACTTCCGATCCGATCTGCAACACCAAGCATCTCGGCTGGCTGGATCGTCATCATTTTTACTACATCCTCGGCATCGATTCCTGCACGATATACTTCGATCGCACTCCAGATGAATACTTCTCTACCTTCAGAAGCACCTTTGCATGTGTTTGTAAATGCGATGCGGTTTCCGTTTTCTACCAGTTCTTTTAATCTGGAAAGGTCGATTTCATGTTTTGAAATCTGTGACAGATTGCTGAAATTACCAAAGATAATTCCAACTTTCTTTTCTTTCAGTTCTTCGATCGCATCGCCGAATTCAAATCCATCTACAATTGTAAGCTGGATATCTTCATCTTTCAGAAGCTCCATAAGACACTGAATCTCACCTGCAGTTTCTGCAGCGATGACAAATGGCATCTGATATTTCTTCAAAAGGTCATCTTTTCTGATTGCTTCTTTGAGCAAATGGAAAATTCCCATTCTTGTTTTCGGCATCTGGTTACTTGCACCATACACATCCTTAACGGTTGAGCATACGCTTCCTTTCATTGCTGCATGCTCTTTTACAATACGGTTCGCCATATGATCCGGAGCTGTCTTACATACTGTGATCTGTCCTCCGATCACATTGCAGTGATCCGGTGAAAATCCAACTGACGTAATTCCTGATTTATAGAATTCCTGTGCATTCACTTCATCTGGATCGATGGCATACTTCACGCTCAGATCCGGATTAATTACATTTGTAGTTTCTGCATTATCTCTGTAACGAGTCGGAATCCCCATAGCTCCGATAGAAGAATGTGGATCGATGAAACCAGGGAAAACCTGTTTTCCTGTTGCATCGATAATTTCTGCATCTGCTTCACAAAGATTCTTTCCAATCTTTCTAATCTTCGTTCCTTCAACTAAAATATCATGTTCTTCAAGCACTTTCCCCGTCCCTGTATGAACGGTTCCGTTTTTAATTAAATACATATTCTTTCTCTCCATACCTTCAGTTCTTTTCTCCTTTTTTCTTTTGATTTTCGTACAGAACATGCGGGACAACCATGTAGTGGAATTCTATCTCTTTACAGATATCTTCGACTGTCCCTTTATGAAACAGATCCAAAATTCTCTGATGATTGATGTGGACCACATCAAATGGTACCAGAGTTTTTGTATCCATCGTATAATATGCCGCCGTATTCCCTCCTTCCAGTATTTTCCAGATTCTATGAAGTTTTTCACTGTGTGCGGTCTTCACAATACATTCATGGAACTGTTCATCGAATTCTATAACTTCATACAGATTTTTCTGATTGGCCGCCTTCTCCATGGAAAGGATAAGCTTCTGCATCTCTTCATCCTGTTCTTTGCTGATCTCTCCCCCGCACATCTGCACTGCCAGTTTCTCAAGCGTAGACTGGATCAGGTATGTTTCCTGCATCTCTTCATAAGTCATCGTCTTTACTACGCAGCCTTTCTGTGCTTCATATACAACCAGCCCTTCTTCTTCAATCTGCCTGAGAGCTTCTCTTAAGGGACCTCTGCTGACTTTCAGCTCTTCTGCTACTTTTGCCTCTATAATTCGTTCTCCCGGTTTGATCTCTCCTGATAAAATCTTGTGTCTTAAAATTTCAACTACTTGCTCTCTTAATGTTTTACGTATTATCATTTCGTCTTCCTCTTCATAATTCTTTAGAGTTCATAGGCTTATTTAATAATATTACTATGATAAGTCTACATCATTTTGTACAGAATGTCAAATGTAAACATTTTACATTCTGCATTTTCTTCTGTAAAAAGCAAAAATCTTGCAAGAATGTTAAATATTTCTCACAAGATTTTTGTTTTTTTATAATATCTTTCACTTATTTCAGTACCAGTTTTGCTGCTCCGCAGATTCCTGCATCATTTGCAAGTTCTGCGAGTGCAAATTCTGTATCTTTGTCTGCAAAGAATGCCATTTCTTTAAATGGGCCTTTGATGTAATCCAGCAGAACCTCTCCGGCTTTTGATACCCCTCCGCCGATTACGATAACCGCCGGATCACAGGCAGCTGCAAGGTTCGCCAGCGCATGTCCCAGATACTTTCCAAATTCAGTTGCGATTTCGATTGCAACTTCGTCTCCGGCTTTCACTGCATCAAACACTTCTTTCGCAGACATCTCTGCCACATTTCTGAGGGTACTTGGTTTCTCATCTTTTGCAAGACGCATATTGGCAAGTCTTGTGATTCCTGTTGCAGAAGCATACTGTTCCAGACAGCCTTTCTTTCCACATCCACAGGTTTCTGTCTCCTGGTAGTTTACACACAGATGACCGATCTCTCCGCCAGCACCGTGTGCCCCTACAAGGCACTTTCCATCCACGATGATTCCACCGCCAACACCGGTTCCAAGGGTAACCATAATAACATTCTTGTGGCCTTTTCCGCCACCTTTCCACATCTCACCAAGCGCAGCTACATTTGCATCATTCCCCGGAATCACTTTCATTCCGTCAAGAAGTTCTTCCAGTTCACGTGTGACTTCTTTGTATCCCCATCCGAGATTTGCTGTATTCTGAACAATTCCATCCTCGTTTACCGGTGCCGGAAGCCCCATACCAAGTCCGATGATCTGTTCCTTCACCAGTTTCTTTTCTGCCATCTTTGCTTTCACTGCCTGCGCAATATCCGGGAGGATTGCTTCTCCCTGGTTCTCCGTACGTGTCTTGATCTCCCATTTGTCAAGAAGCTCTCCGTCTTCCTGAAAAAGTCCCATCTTTACTGTCGTTCCGCCTATATCGATACCAAAACAATATTTCATCTGTCTCCTGCTCCTTACATATTCTTTTTTAGATTTTCCTGTACCCGGCGGTACAGCTCCTGAGCTGCGTTATAGCCCATTTGTTTCTGTCTGTGGTTGACTGCCGCTGATTCTACGATAATGGCAACATTACGTCCCGGACGGATTGGAATACTGTGGCATACAACCTTATTACCAAGAAATTCTGTATACTCCTCAGTAAGTCCAAGCCTGTCGTACTCACGATCCTTGTTCCAGTCCTCAAGCGTGATGACGAGATCAATATTTTGTGTCTCTCTTACACTCTGCACACCAAACAGCGTCTTTACGTCAATGATACCAATTCCGCGAAGTTCAATAAAATGGCGGGTAATATCCGGTGCTGTACCAACAAGAGTATCATCACTGACCTTCCGGATTTCCACCACGTCATCTGTTACCAGACGATGGCCTCGCTTGATCAGCTCCAGTGCCGCCTCACTTTTACCGATACCGCTGTCTCCCATGATCAGAACACCGACTCCATAACAGTCCACCAGTACCCCGTGAATTGAAATACACGGTGCCAGTTCCACTTTCATCCAGCGGATCAGTTCTGCTGAAAAGGAAGAGGTCTGTTTATCCGTAATAAATACCGGAATATTGTTCTTCACTGCTTTCTCCAGAAATTCCGGATCCGGCTGCAGATTTCTGCAGAAAATAAAGCATGGAATCCCATAATCAAGCAGTGTATCATATATTTTCATCTTATGCTCATATTCCAATGTCTGCAGATAAGTGTACTCTACATACCCGATAAGCTGAATCCGTTCGCAATCAAAATGATCAAAAAATCCGGCGAGCTGAAGTGCCGGACGGTTAATATCCGGAATTTTTACTTCCCGCTGTGTCATATCGACATCCGGAGTAAGATTTCTAAGTTCCATCTTCTCTACGATTTTTGTTAATGTTACTCCCATAGTCCTGTCTCCTTTTATTGTTCTTCCATCCGAGTAGCTTCTGTAGCTTCTGTATCTTCCATTTCGCTTCCTCTGAAAAAATTATACACGCTTTTGGCTGATTTTTCATCCATTGATGGAATTTTTTTCAAATCTTCCACCTCTGCATTCTTAATCTCATCCAGACTGGCAAATGTCCGCATCAGTGCTTTTCTTCTCGCAGGTCCGATTCCCGGAATATCATCCAGGATCGAATGCACTTGTCCCTGACTACGCAGTTTCCGGTGAAATTCTATAGCAAATCTGTGCGCCTCATCCTGCACTCTTGTGATCAGTCGAAACCCTTCGGAATTGCGGTCGATCGGAATCTCGATATTCTGATAGTAGAGTCCTCTCGTCCGATGGTGGTCATCTTTGACCATACCGCATACCGGAATGGATATATGAAGTTCATCCAGTACTTCCAGTGCTATATTAACCTGTCCTTTTCCACCATCCATCATGATCAGATCCGGAAAAACATTAAAACTTCCCAGCTCTTTCCCGCTTTTCTGTTCCTCCAGACCATGCCGGAATCTTCTGGTGAGGACCTCACGCATACTTGCATAATCATCCGCCCCCTGCACACCCTTAATGTGGAACTTACGATAATCGTTTCGTTTCGGTTTGCCCCTCTCATAAACAATCATCGACCCTACCGAGGCAAATCCATTGGTATTGGAAATATCATACGCCTCCATACGCACCAGGTTATTAAGATCAAGCAACTTTTCTATTTCTTTTACTGCACCGATCGTTCTTCCTTCTTCACGCTTGATACGCTCCTTATCTTTTTCCAGTACCATCTTTGCATTTTTCGCCGCAAGCTCAACAAGCTTTTCTTTTTCCCCTTTTTTCGGGATACGGAAATGAACCTTATGCCCACGTTTTTCTCCAAGCCATGCTTCCAGGATCTCCCGCTCTTCCGGTTCCACCGGAAGCATCAGTTCGCCCGGAATATATGGCGTTCCGGCATAAAACTGCTTAATAAAGCTGGAGAGGATCTCTGCATTTTCATCTCCCTGGGCAATCCGCAGATAAAAATGATCTCTGCCGATCAGACGGCCATTGCGGATAAAGAATACCTGTACCACCGCATCCTCATGCTCTCTTGCAAGAGCCACAATATCCCGGTCCTCGCCCCCTGTATCGGTAATCTTCTGCTTCTGTGCAATCTGCTTCACGCTGTGCAGAAGCTCCCGGTATTCAATTGCTTTCTCAAATTCCAGATCATCCGATGCCTCCTGCATCTTTTTCTCCAGATCCTTTAAGATTTTATCATAATTTCCTCCCAGGAATTTGAGTACTTCATCAACCGACTCTCTGTATTTTTCCTGCGAAATATACCCCTGACACGGTGCATCGCACTGCTTGATATGATGATAGAGACAGCATCTTTCTTTCCCGATATCGCGCGGAAGGATGCGGTTACAGCTACGCAAACGGTAAAGCTTCCGGATCAGTTCGATCGTATCTTTTACCGCCGTCACACTGGTATAAGGGCCGAAATACTTTGACTTGTCCTTCTTCATCTGCCTTGCCATCATAATCCTTGGATATGCTTCGCCGGTTGTCACTTTGATAAATGGATAACTCTTATCATCCATCAGCATCGTATTGTACTTTGGTCGGTGTTCCTTGATCAGATTGCATTCCAGAACCAGTGCTTCCAGTTCCGAATCCGTCACGATATACTCAAACCGGGTGATATGCGTCACCATCTGGTCAATCTTGGCTCCCCTGTTCCTGCTCGGCTGAAAATACTGTCTGACACGGTTCTTCAGGCTGATCGCCTTTCCAACATAAATGATCTCGTCCTTTTCCCCATGCATCAGATAGACTCCCGGTTTCCCAGGAAGTTTTTTAAGTTCGTCTTCAATAATAAATGTCTGATTTTCCATAGTCACATTATACCTTGCTTCCTGCAGACAATACAAGTCATTCTTTCAAAAGAATCTACAGAAAAAAAGAGGCTCCAGAACTTATTGTTCTGAAACCTCTGCATCTTCTGTTATTTTAGACTAGTCACGCTTCTGCGGAAGGATGAATCCGTCTTCGTCTCTTTCTACTTTCTTCTGCGTTTCTTTCTCTTCCTGCTGTGCAGCTTCGGTATCTGCCTCTTTCTTCGGCATCTCGATCGTCTGCTCTTTTACAGGATTCTCTTCTTTCTTTTCTTCCGGTTCCGGAATTCCTTCACATCTGCGGTAAATCTTCATGAATTCTTTTCCGGTGATCGTCTCTTTCTCAATCAGAAATCCGGCGATCTGATCCATCGTTTCACGATGCTCGGAAAGCATTCTCTTCGCTTCTGCATATGCTCCCTTAAGCATCTTCATAACTTCCTGATCGATTTCTGCCGCGGTTGCCTCTCCGCAGTTCATAACAGCTCTTCCGTCCAGATAACGGTTCTGGATAGATTCCAGTCCGATAAGTCCGAATTTTTCAGACATACCATACTGTGTTACCATCGCTCTTGCAATCTTGGTTGCCTGCTCAATATCGTTCGATGCTCCGGTTGTAACTGTGTCAAACACCAGTTCCTCTGCTGCACGTCCTGCAAGGGCTGTCACCAGCATTGCTTCCAGCTCAGCCTTGGTATTCAGGAACTTCTCTTCCTCCGGTGTCTGCATCACATAACCGAGTGCACCCATGGTTCTCGGAACGATTGTAATCTTCTGTACCGGTTCTGCGTCCTTCTGAAGGGCAGTTACCAGTGCATGACCGACTTCATGGTATGATACGATACGGCGTTCTTTCTGACTCATGATACGGTCTTTCTTCTCTTTACCCACAAGAACGACCTCAACAGCCTCAAAAAGGTCTGCCTGGGATACAACATTTCTTCCTTTTTTTACTGCATTGATCGCAGCCTCGTTGATCATATTGGCAAGATCAGAACCGACTGCCCCGGAAGTTGCAAGTGCAATCTCTTCCAGATTGACTGTCTCATCCATCTTAACATCTTTGGCATGTACTTTCAGGACATCAATACGTCCCTTGAGATCTGGCTTATCTACGATGATACGCCTGTCAAATCTTCCCGGACGGAGAAGCGCCGGATCCAGGATCTCCGGACGGTTCGTTGCCGCAAGAAGCAGAAGACCTTTATTACTGTCAAATCCATCCATCTCTGCAAGGAGCTGATTCAGTGTCTGTTCTCTTTCATCATTACCACCAAGCTGTGAATCTCTGCTTTTTCCGATCGCATCGATCTCATCGATAAAAATAATACACGGCGCCATCTGCTGTGCCTGCTTAAAGAGGTCACGTACTCTTGACGCTCCGACACCGACATACATCTCAACAAATGCAGAACCCGAAAGAGAGAAGAACGGTACTTTTGCTTCTCCGGCAACTGCTTTTGCAAGAAGTGTCTTACCGGTTCCGGGAGGACCTACAAGAAGTGCTCCTTTCGGAAGCTTCGCTCCGATTCCGGTGTATTTGCCAGGGTTATGCAGGAAATCGACTACTTCCTGCAAGGATTCTTTTGCTTCATCCTGACCGGCTACATCCTTAAATGTGACTCCGGTAGATTTTTCCACATACATCTTGGCATTGCTCTTTCCAACGCCCATCATGCCGCCACCCTTTGTCATACGGCGCATCAGCATCACGCCCAGACCGATCATGATCACAAGCGGAACAATGTTAACCAGAAGATTCATCACCATATAAGATGTAGAATCCGGTATCTTCTGTTCATACTCAACACCTGCTTTATACAGTCTGTCCGAAAGGGTATCATCCTTCACAATACCGGTATAATACTGCTTCCTTGTCACATTACTGAACAGACCTGTACTGTCATCGCTGCTGTCCTTACTGCTGCTGTCGTTGTTATCTGCTACAGAACCTTCGACCACATCGCTCTCCGAAGCGCCTTTTTTCTTGCTGTTCTTCATCTCAGCTTCTGTCTTCGCTGTGATCACAATCTTGTCATCCTCGATCACAACTTTCTTAACTTCCCCGGAATCTACCATGTTCAGGAACTGATCATAGGTAATCTCCCGGGCATCTGTGTCTTCCCGGAACTGATACAACGCAAATACGATAAACGAGATCAGCATAACGGTAAATAATATAATATTCCATCTTTGGCGGTTATTTTTATTATTCGGGTTATTATTTCCCGGAAGGTTTTGCTTATTTCTATTATTCTGGTTATCCATACCTACCTCCTAAGTGTCGTCCTCTCTATTATAAGTAGGCGTTTTTTAGAAATCAATGAAAAATTTATGAAAAGATTGTAAAAAAGTCATATTTTATAGTATACTAGGTTTGAATTGCTTCTATGAAAGTAAAATTATGGACAAAAAGGATGGAACTTTATGAAAATTGGGTTTGATAATGAAAAATACCTGCAAATGCAGTCTTCTCACATTCGTGAGCGAATCAATCAGTTTGACAACAAACTGTATCTCGAATTCGGTGGAAAGCTTTTCGATGACTATCATGCTTCCCGCGTGCTTCCTGGATTTCAGCCGGACAGCAAATTACATTTACTAAAAGAATTATCGGATACCGCAGAGATTGTGATCGTTATCAGTGCAGCCGATATTGAGGCCAACAAAGTCCGCGGTGATCTTGGGATCACTTATGACACTGACGTTCTCCGTCTGAAAGACGAATTTGAAGCCAATGGTCTCTTTGTCGGAAGTGTTGTTATCACACAGTACTCCGGACAGAACAGTGCCGATCTTTTCAAAGGACGTCTGGAAAAGCTTGGCATTAAAGTTTATATCCATTATGTAATAGAAGGTTATCCTTCCAACATCCCGCTGATCGTAAGTGACGAAGGATACGGAAGGAACGAATATATTGAGACAAGCAGACCTCTGGTTGTCATCACCGCACCTGGACCTGGAAGTGGAAAGATGGCTACCTGCCTTTCCCAGCTCTATCATGAGCACAAGCGCGGAGTTCGCGCAGGATATGCCAAATTCGAAACCTTCCCGATCTGGAATATCCCGTTAAAGCATCCGGTCAACTTAGCATATGAAGCAGCTACTGCTGACCTTAACGATGTAAATATGATCGACCCGTTCCATCTGGAAGCTTACGGTGTTACTACCGTCAACTACAACCGTGACGTAGAGATCTTCCCTGTACTGAGTGCAATTTTTGAGCGCATTTACGGAGAAAATCCATACAAATCACCAACAGACATGGGTGTTAACATGGCTGGTAACTGCATCTGTGACGATGAAGTCTGCAAAGAAGCTTCCCGTCAGGAAATCATTCGCCGCTACTACCGCACCATGGACCGTTTCCTTTCCGGTGAATGCCCGAAGGAAGAGACTTATAAGGTCGAGCTTCTGATGAATCAGGCAGGAGTTACCGTACATGACCGTAAGGTTGTTGATGCCGCTCTTGCACGCGCTGAAGAAACCGGTGCACCGGCTGCCGCTCTGGAGCTTCCGGACGGACGCATCGTAACAGGAAAAACCTCTGATCTGCTTGGCGCATCTGCTGCCCTGATCCTGAACGCCTTAAAAGAACTCGCCGGAATCGATCATGATATGCACCTGATCTCACCGACTGCCCTGGAACCGATCCAGAAAGTTAAAACCGAATTCCTTGGAAGCAAGAACCCAAGACTTCACATCGATGAAGCTCTGATTGCACTTTCTATCAGTGCCTCTTCCAATCCGGTTGCTGAACAGGCACTCAGACAAGTCCCGAATTTAAAAGGCTGCCAGGCTCATGTATCCGTTATGCTTGCAAATGTAGATATTCGTCTGTTCCAGAAGTTATCCATCCAGGTTACATCTGAACCGAGATACGAGAAAAAACCAATCTATCAGTAGACAAATATTATATTTTTGATTTTTATACACCCATTTCAAAAAAAATTGTTGTATTTTTTTCTGGAATGGGTGTATACTTTTAAAGTATTTTATAGGGGAATTGATTTCAAGGGGAAATCAAAGTAGCGAGGGAGCCACATAAATTTGTTTTTATGGGGTTTTTTTCTATTTTTATCCGTCAGAAGGTTATATCGGACTTTCTTGGTGAATAAAAATCGCATTCTATCTTATTTTTTACAGAACACAATGAGTAGTAGACAAAAAAAATTACCATAAGGAGGGAACTGGAACTATGGCAGTTAAGTATGTATTTGTTACCGGAGGCGTTGTCTCAGGTCTTGGAAAAGGAATCACAGCAGCTTCTCTTGGGCGTCTGCTCAAGGCACGCGGGTACACAGTTACAATGCAGAAATTTGATCCGTACATCAACATTGACCCGGGTACAATGAATCCGGTACAACACGGTGAAGTTTTTGTAACAGACGATGGAGCTGAGACAGACCTTGACCTTGGACATTATGAAAGATTTATCGATGAAAGTCTTACCAAGAACTCGAACGTAACGACAGGAAAGATTTACTGGTCCGTTCTTCAGAAAGAACGTCGTGGAGATTTTGGTGGAGGAACCGTACAGGTCATCCCGCATATCACGAATGAGATCAAGAGCCGTTTCTATCGTAACCCTGCAGCTACAGATACCGAGATTGCGATCATCGAAGTCGGTGGAACCGTCGGAGACATCGAAAGCCAGCCTTTCCTGGAATCTATCCGCCAATTCCAACATGATATGGGACATGACAATGTTGCGCTGATCCACGTCACACTGATCCCATATCTGCACGCTTCCCAGGAGATGAAGACCAAACCGACTCAGGCAAGCGTAAAAGAATTACAGGGAATGGGAATCCAGCCGGATATTCTGGTCTGCCGTTCTGAGCATCCACTGGATCAGGGAATCAAAGACAAGATCGCCCTCTTCTGTAACGTGCCATCTGATCACGTTCTTCAGAACCTGGATGTGGAATACCTTTACGAAGCACCACTCGCCATGGAAGAAGAACATCTCGCTTCCGTTGTATGCGAATGCCTGAAGCTTGACTGTCCGGAACCGGATCTGAAAGACTGGAAAGAGATGGTCGAATGCCTGAAGCATCCGACACAGGATGTAACAGTCGCCCTGGTCGGCAAATATATCCAGCTCCATGACGCATATATCAGTGTTGTTGAAGCATTAAAACATGGCGGCATCTACAGCCACACAACCGTAAATATCAAATGGATTGACTCTGAAACTGTCACACCGGAAAATGTCGATGAACTTCTCGGTGATGTAAGTGGTATCCTCGTACCTGGTGGATTCGGTGACCGTGGTATCGAAGGTAAGATCGAAGCCATCAAATATGCAAGAACACATAAGGTTCCGTTCCTCGGACTCTGCCTTGGAATGCAGCTTGCCATCGTAGAATTTGCAAGAGACGTTGTCGGATATCATGATGCACACAGCGTAGAACTGAATCCAAACACTACACATCCGGTCATCCACATCATGCCTGACCAGATCGGTATTGAAGATATCGGTGGAACCCTTCGTCTTGGTTCTTATCCTTGTGTTCTTAACAAAGAATCAAAAGCTTATAAATTATATGGAAAAGAAGAAATCCACGAACGTCATCGTCATCGTTATGAAGTCAACAATGACTACCGTGATGCTCTTACCCAGAACGGTATGCTCTTATCCGGACTTTCTCCGGACGGCAGAATCGTAGAGATGGTGGAAATTCCGGAACATCCTTGGTTCATCGGAACACAGGCACATCCGGAACTCAAATCCCGTCCGAACAAACCACATCCGCTGTTTAAGGGATTTGTGGAAGCTTCTCTGGAATATAGTAAAGAGAAGTAATAAAGTGAAATTATATCATTTCTAAGTAAAAGAAACTCCAGAATCAGCAGTATAAAATTGATTCTGGAGTTTTTCTTTATTCATTCTTTTTTAACAATTTTAGAATTCCGTATATACATATGATTGATAAGATCGGTCCAAACCATTTCAATATGAAAAGAAATGTGTTTTGAATGGAAAATATCCATTCACTATTTGCTAGCAAAATACCATTTCCTGTTATAATTTGAAACTGGATCCAGGTATCTAATGCGGTATAGCCATAATATACAATTAACATAATGCCTAACGGAATCGAAATCAATAATATAATATTTCTTCTTTTCATACCATGATTACCTCCCTCCACCATCCATTTGTATTACTTTAATTATATATTATTTTCAGTTTTTTTCAAGTATTTTTTTATATTTACAGTCTTTTTATGTTTCTGCACAATAAGAAAGAATGCGCCGAGGCACGTTCTCGCGCCGAGCGCGTTGCTGAGCGCCAGTGGCGCTCGTTAAGCAACGACCGAAGCAGAGCGTAGACCGCTTGCGACATTCTTCATCTTCGTGCGAGTGCGCATCTCCGGCACACAGTGCCTTTTGTTTCATAGGAAGTTCCTTCGGAATCTCCTATGAAATAAAAAACTGCCGCCAATTACGGCGGCAGCAAAACATTCTTCTATTATCTGTAATTAATTTTCATCAGCAATCTCAATCAGTTTATCCAGCAGTTCAGAATAACTATATCCGTAATCTTCCATCAGCTGCGGATACATGGAGATACTTGTAAATCCCGGAAGGGTATTGATCTCATTCAGGTAAACGTGATTGGTCTTCTTATCCAGGAAGAAATCCACACGGCTCAGTCCGTGTCCGTCAATTGCCTTAAAGGCACGAACAGCATACTTACGGATCTGTTCCTGAATCTCTTCATCTACTTTTGCAGGGATACATGTCTTGCTCTCTGCATCTTCATATTTGGATTCAAAGGTATAGAATTCACCGTGTGGCATGATCTGTCCGACTCTGGATACGATAATGTCATCATTTCCAAGAACAGCAGTCTCAAGTTCGATACAATCCACGCACTCTTCTACTACAACATGATTGTCATATTTTGCTGCCTCTTCCAACTTCGGAAGTAAATCTTCAGCTTTATCACAACGATAACAGCCCACACTGGATCCGGAACGGCTTGCTTTGATAAAGCATGGCATACCAAGTTCTTTCATAATCGAAGCTTCTACTTCTTCTGTTTCTTCCATGTCTTTTTCGACAACGACCAGTCTTCCGTCATTGCGCTTCTTTACATATACAGATTTGACCTGCGGAATTCCTGCACTTTCAAATACTTTCTTTGCAAAAATCTTATCCATACATGCACTGGATGCAAATACACGGCATCCTACATACGGAAGCTGTGCCAGTTCAAATAATCCCTGGATAGTTCCATCTTCTCCGTAAAGTCCGTGAAGTACCGGGAATGCAACATCCTGACTTCTCAGAAGATCGAATACACCTTCTACCACTTCTGCTCCGTCAAGCCAGGTATCTTTTGACAGGTCATTATCTTCCTGCTTTAAGATGTACCATTTCCCATCTTTTGCAATGCCGACAAGTGTAATCTCATATTTATCTTTATCCAGATGCTTCATCACTGAATTACAGGAAATTCGTGAAATTGAATGCTCACTGGACTGTCCGCCACAAACAACAAGTAACTTTTTCTTCATATCAGTTTCCCTCTGTTTCTTATCATATACTCTTCTCCGGTTCCCTCCGGATACTACTTAGAATAATTTACCACGTCCGCCATGCATTTACAATAAAAGTTTGGAATTTCAATAAATTTTTAAGCATTTTCCAGGCTTTCCACAAATGCAAACAGCTCTTCCATCGATCCCTGGTAATCGCTTTCGATTGGAAGATCCTTTTTATTTTCCTTCGTATCTGTAACAAGGAATGTCTTTACGCCGAGTTTCCGAATTGCAAGATCCTCTTCCACGTCATTTCCTACCATCAGACACTCTTCCGGTCTAAGATGAAACTGTTCAAGAATTGTTCGGTAATAGTCCACATTTGGCTTGCAGTAACAATTATCCTCATAAGTTGTGATCAGCTCAAAATCCTCTGCATCCAGTCCCGCCCATTTGATCCGGTTCATCGTTGCCACCTTTGGAAATACCGGATTGGTTGCAAGGTAGGTGCAGATTCCTTTTTCCTTTGCCTTTTTCAGTCTTGCGCTTGTCAGGCCTGGCTTTTGCCCTCGATTCGCACAAGACAGACAGCTGCGGCTTTTGCCAAGACGCAGGGAGCTGTCATACACGTCTTTTACCACTCCGCACTCACACTGGCATGTGTAGTAGTGCGGCTTTTCAGACGGCGCAAGTACCGTCCACTTTCCAAAATGCTTTCCAGTCAAATCTGCCATAACATTCTCCTCAGATCAGGCCGTAGTGCTCGGCCAGCAGGAAGCGGACGTATTCCGGGCAGTCGCGCTCGCCCAAACACCACCCCTGCACCGTGCGGCGCGGGATGCCCGCACCCTTTGCAAAGGCGGTCTGGCTGATGCCGGATGCCACCACCATCTCCCGCACGCTCATGCGTGCTGCTGCCCAGATACGGCCCAGACGGTCTTTCTCGGCGTCCAGATCGGCGCAGCCATCGGAATCGTCCGGGATGCTGAGGGTGACGTTACCGAGAAAAACTTCTTTCGGCTGCTTGGCAGCCATGTCAAAAAGTTCTGCTTTGCTATACATGGTTGACTTCCTTTCTTTCGCATGATAATATGTTCGTGTACCTCCATGGTA
>ENA-UERY01000684-UERY01000684.1-human-gut-metagenome-genome-assembly--contig:-NODE-684-length-26415-cov-3.423684_pt1 | contig 26415 bp, 36 predicted proteins | sample MGYA00242989_ERZ507990 | MGnify/ENA primary metagenome ERZ507990 (study PRJEB26167, sample SAMN06115529) | human gut metagenome | host: Homo sapiens | place: China:Fujian | collected 2015-08-26...
CAGCAATCACAAAGGTCTTTCCGCAATCTACCGGGTTTGGTGTCAGCGTGATCGATTTAATTACCGGAGCTGCAGTATCCAGTGTTACTTTTCTTGTTGCAGTTGTTGTCTTTCCAGCTTTGTCTTTTGCTACGATTGTAATCGTATTGGATCCATTAACAAGAGTAACATCCTTGCTGAATGTTCCATCTGTAGCAACCGTGACCGCTGTTCCATTTACTGTGACAGTAACCGGTTTTGATGTGATATCATCTGTCTTACCTGTTATGGTTACGGTGTTCTTATTTGTCACAAGATTATCAACTGGTGCTGTGACAGATAATGTTGGTGGTACAGTGTCAATTGTAAATGTTGCAGTTTTTGCAGCAGATGCATTCCCATCGTTATCACTGGCTGTGACAGATATCGTATGCGCACCATCTGACAGTGCCGTCGATGGTGTATAAGAACACTCGTATCCGCCTGTCACCGCCGTTTTTGTAATTCCGGTCGCTGCTGTGCCGTCAATTTTCAGTGCGATCGTTCCAGCATTCACACCAGAATCAGCATCTGTTACTTTGAATTTAATTGCCGGAGTCTCTGTAGTAATATATGATCCTGTTGTTGGTTCTGTAATTGAAATGACCGGAGCGACCTTCTCTTTCACACGGATTTTGAGAGATGCTCCAAGTGTGGCATGGCTCTGATCTACCGTCGCCGTGTTCCCTGCCACATCTGTAGCTTTTACTGTTCCACCAAGTACATGATCCGTCTGACCATATGACGATTTACCTGGTGCCGTAACAGTGGCCTCGTATTTGCCACTTGTTGAATTATAAGTTAAATTGTAAGTCTGACCGTTAAATATATATTGTACCGTTTTAACTGCCATTTTTCTTTCCTCCTTATGCCTCTACAATTACATCTTCATACCCGTCCGTTTTTAAAATGGTATCAACATTATCTTTCCATCTCTTGTATAAGCGTGTTTTTACAAAATATGCTCGGTATTTCTTCTGCCCTGCCTCAACGCTTTTGTCAGCCTCTTCCATAATTCTGCTTGCAATAAATGTTGTCATATCATTCATCCTTTCTTTTCCTTTCTTATTTTATATCCGTATTTTCTGTATCAGTTTCTTCTGTGCCATCACCGAGCAGTGCCGGCAATACGTCTGTGAGGATACTGTCCACGGTAGCGATAAGCTCTGCATTTTCAGCCTCACGGCTTTTGTTGGCTTCTGTAAGATTGTCCACATGCTCTTCCAGTGCATCAATACGATCCATTGGTGATTCTTTTTCCCGGTACATTACTACGCCCAGGATTCCAGCCGTATATTTTACTACGGCATTTAAATCCGTGTAATTCTCATAAGTTGCGACTGTGGACTCCCGTTCTGTCACGGTCATCTTCTTAATCTTGAACTCGTCCTGGAACATGGATCTCAGTTCTTCCTCCGTTGCCGATATGGTCTTGATCAGAAGACTTCCATCTGCACGGATCGATGCTGACTGGATGGTCATTTCTGACGCATCATTAAAAGTAATTTTCATAATATATATATCCTTTCTGTGTAAATTGGGTAGAGAAATAGATTTATCTATACACATATTCCAACCTATAATTAATTCGCATTGGCCCCTCTCGATTTGCAGGATAGAAATACTGAAATATTTCACCATTCCATATCTCCGGGGCGTAAAAATGCACTTCTTGTGCCACATCGTCTCCATTGCATGTTTTTACGCTAAGCCGTGTTGTAGTATGGTCAGTTCCAAACCAGTTTTTTAATTGCTCGACAGAAAACAGTTTCGCATACCCAATGTTCATGGCAATGTTAACTATCATCGTGCCAGATACTACCTTAACCCGACCGCCATACATCGTATAGATCTGTTGCACATCGGTGTTAAGCAACATTTGGAACCCCAATTTCTCAGTCAAATCCTTATTTGTCTGAGCGATCTCCTGCTGCAATACTGCCATGTTCTTCAGAATATTAAATAACGGCTCGACTGCAGTAATGTTCAGTCCCTTAATTTTTACTCTGTACAATTTCATTTCATGTAATGTTGCACCGGTTCTGATATCTCCGATCGTCACTTCCGGATCCACAGCTTCTCCCGCATTCGGTGTGCCTTTTATCACTGCATATTCCGTAGTTTCTATTTCAGAACTCTCGTCTTTTTTGTATCTCCTTACAATGATGTCGTTTCGGTTCATGCCTTGCGTACCGTTCGCAATCGTCACATCTGTATATCCGCTCGCCGGTATCACATCTCTGCGTCCCTGTATACAATACACTGCATCAAATATACGGATGCTGTTATTGGTAAGCACCTGCGCCTCAGATTTTCGCCCACCTTCCAACACATAATCATCAGGTCCGAATGTCGCCTGATGCGCAAGCCCTAACTGTACTTCCGTAACGTGCGGGCCACCCGCATAACCATCTATCAATGTTGTTTGCACAAATTTTGCCATTACTCTTCTCCTTTCAACTTATACAAAATGCTCATGCGCCCTCTTCCCGTTACGTCTACAATCTTCCGGATAACCGGCGCTGCCATATAAATATTGGTGATACGCTCTCTGCCGCCAACGATGTCTCCAAGTTCAAGATCTGTATCATCTACGGATATTTTTAATTGTTTATAATTCTTCAATTCTTCAAATTTATCCCTGCCTTCCTCTTCCAATTCTGCCAAAGTATCAACGGTCGTATTCTCATAATACTGTTCTATCAGATCAATGCCTGTATAATACTGTTCTTTTCGTATACTTCCGTCTGGCCACGCATAGAGATCTACCTGCTGGCGTTGCTCGACCTCGCCAGCTCCAAGACATATAAGATGATTAACCCCATTTTGATAATCTAAGATATTCAGCTTTACAGAACCATCTTCATTCAGTTCTATGTTACTGGAGTGATCTGTAATCGGCACAGCTTTGAGCAACACATACCCTCTTCCGTTTGCCGGTCCTTGTTTATACCGGATTTCAAGTCTCGCATCTTGCAATGCGAGTGCTTGGTCAAACGCATCTAGTAACATTGTCTGTAGCGGCACCTGATAATTCTTAAGAATAATTCCACTATCTTCTCCTGACACTTCGAACAGTTCGGTCATTCCAAGCTTCGCAATATACGCAGATAATGCAGTATTCGCCTCGCCATTCAAATAGACATATGTGTTCTTGGATGGATTGATTGCACGTTGATTTAATAGTCCTCTCCAAGTCATTCCTGTAAGCTTCACCGTCTTATCAGATGTTATCGGATTTGTGTTTCGAATCAGTCCTCCGTACTCTGTATCAGGACAGAAGAACCGGCAGTTCTTTCCATGCCGTTCCTTATCGTAGAGACTATTCTGAATTGTTATCTGGAAATCATTGTCTGTTCCCAGGACCATATTCACACCGCAATGCTCAAGAGGACCTTTCTCCTGTCCATATATGTCCGTTAATGTAAAGTCCATCTTGGCGTCCCCCTTTCATTAAAAAGAATGATGTCAAAGCCGAACGCTCCATTCCAAGACACAATACTGAGTCCGGCCGGAATCTTCTCCCAGATAGAACTCTCATTATTCTTGCTATTGAAAAGGTTTTCTTCTGTTCCATCAGCTTTTACCTTGACAATTTTTCTGTCCTTAGCATACCTGGTACTGGAGTCAATGACTGCATATTCGCCATCATACAACGTCGTCCGAAGCTCATATATATGTCCGGCAATTCGGATCAGCGGGTTGATACATGGACCGTAAATAATCATCTTGAACCCAGAAGCTGTGTAATTACTGTTGTTGATATATTGGAGATTTCGGACTTTAGAAAATTCGTAAGGTACATCGTAAGGAAATTCCAGCCATTCCAATGCTTCAGAGCTTTCACTGCCTTGCTTGTAAAACCGGAACTCTTCCTCTGTAATCCAATATGGATAATCACTCTTAAATGTCAGTTCATTGCTGATGCTATCGATATCTTGTAGCCATCGGTCTTTTGTTGTTCCGACAAGCCAGCCTTTTATATAACTGGATCCAACATAGAGTCGTCCTGGCGTTGTATTCAACACATCTTTTTCAGCTACATTTTCTAATTGATCAATAGCTTGCTCCAATGACACTCCAACTGCATGTATTTCTATATTTAGCTTTTTGCTGGTGATTTTTCTTTCCCACCCTTGAATCCTGTCATCATCTTCAATTGCATCAAACTCTCCATCGAACAAGTCTCCACCAGTGACCATATACGGCCACTGGCAGAAGTCAATTCTTTCAGAGTTCTGTGCTCCAATGTAATAGATATTATACATAATCAATCAAATCCTTTATTAGTCTAGCAAACTCTCTATCGTCACACTTAAATCCAATTCCCGCTGCAATCATGGCGTCAACTGTGGCTCGTCCAAATTTTTCATAATCAAAATCTTTGCTCTGTCCCTGTACACTCACATTGACACTCGGCGCGCTTCGGTCAATCATTCCAATCATTCCTTCCAAGCCACCATAAGATCTAAGCACGTCCGCCTCCTCTTTGGTAAGTACCCACTCGCCTTCGTCCAGGTATGCCGGATACAAATCATACGGCACGTAATCCATACCTATCTTCATTCGATGCATCTTTGGAAGGCTCCAGGAACCGCCTCCGATTCCTGGTACCCAGTCTGGGATAGTTACACTTCCAAGGCTACCAGCCAATCCGTTCCAGCCATCTACAATCGCATTGATTGGAGCCTTAAAAATTGTAGCCAGTCCCGACACCGCATTGCTGAAAATCTGTTTTACGTTTTCCCATGCTCCACGCCAATTTCCCGTAAATACGTTCCTGATGAAGTCTATTAAGTTTCTCAGTATATTTGTAATGTTACCAATAATACTTGTTGTGTTAGACAACATTCCAGATAATACACTGGAAAACACGCTTCCAAGGCTGTTTAAAATCGGAATCAGCAGACTGGAAATAATCTGTATTACTGGCGTAATTGCATTTACCAGCGGAGTCAATCCTTGGGATATCAGATTAACAATCGGCGTTAAAAGACTTGTAAATAAATCGAGAATCGGCTGAAGTACACCTATTAATGACTCGCAAATCGGCATCAATGCAGATACTAACTCAATTAGAGGCGGTAATAACGCGCTGATTATTTCCACCAACGGTGGAAGTAACATACTCAGCAGATTCGTAATAACCGGCAGGATTTCTCCAACCAATTGCGCTGCTAACGGCAAGATATCGTTAATCGCACTCAGTAACACTGGGAGAATCTCATTCACGAGATCCATAAGAGGTTCCCCGATATCTGCAAGAGAGTCTATCAGTACCGGAAGAACGTCCTCAATAGCCGGCTGTAACGCTTCGATTACATCTGATACGGCATCAATAATCGGTGGAAGAGCATCTTCCAATAATGGCAATGTATCGTCAATCAGTTCTGCCAAAAGCGGAATCAACTGCTCACCTAATGGGACGATTAATACTTCGAGACTTCTTTTTAATCCCTCAAATACGGAACCGATATCATCGTATTTGATGTCCTTGATCTGCTGCATCGCTCCGGCAGTATCATAAGCACCATCTTCAATGCTTGCTAATGCTGTAACGGCTTCAGGACCAAGATCCTCCCACATAGTACCGAACAGATCAACACCTGCGGTATTCTGTTCCAATGGGTCTTCCATAGACGCAAGCGCTGCAATGGTCTCCTGAAATGCCTGCTTTGCGGTATCGCCTCCGGCAGAGAATTTTGCTGCCATCTCATCGGCATTAAGACCAATGCGCTTAAATCCGTCAATTGTCGTATCAGAGCCATCAATGGCACGGATAGAAAACTCTTTGACTGCATCACCAACCTTGTCCAGGTTAAAAGCTCCGGATTCCGCGCCCTTTTGGAATACCTTGAACATATCATCAGCGTCCAGTCCAACTTTTGCGAACTGCACAGAATACTCTGAGATACTATCAAGAAGCTCTCCGGAATAATCAAGTCCATTCTGAGCACCTGCAGCAATGAGATTCATTGCCTCTTCGCCAGATGTACCAAAATTATCCATCATAGCCTTGGCAGCTCTGGTTGACTCCGGTATTTCGTATCCGAACGTATCACGCAATGCGAACGCTGATTCGGTTACATTCTGCAGTGACGCGTCATCAAGATCACCGAGATTCTGAGTGATTGATGCCATTGCCTCCCCGATGTCTTCGAAGGAATCCCCGTAATTATTGGTGTAGATATCCTCCATGACCTTTTTATACCGTTCTGTTTCCTCGGTACTTTTTCCAGTACTGGCAATGTATTGGTTCATTGCCTGGTCAATATCATTCGCGCTTTTCACAGCAGCAACACTGACGCCTGCAATTGCCGTCCCTGCCGCAAGCATACCCGCTCCAATAGCCTTGGCTGTTCCTGATGCTATAGATGATAGCTTGGATCCATGCGACTTGGCGGACTCCTCGCGGTTTTGATACGAATCATCATCATCTTTTTCCTGTTTGTCATTTTCCTGCTCATTCTTCTTGGTAACGTCCTCTTTTACAGATTTTTTTACCTCAGCGCTTTCCTTTTCCGCATCTTCCGATTTCTTCGCTGTCTTCTTGGCTGATTTTTCAACCTTTTTCCCTGCCTCATTAAGATCTGACTCAAGTTGACTGTCATCAGCAACAATTTCATAAGTAACTTCTCCGCCACTGTTCTTGGACACCTGTCCCACCTGCCTTTATTCATTCGCCGGCACAGTGGCACAATGGCTGTTATAGTCTTATTTCAAATTCCTTTCTGCAGTTTGGATTTTTGCACTTAAAAAAGAGCCCTCTGCAACTGGCTCCTGTTTTGTAAAATATGTTCTGTTTATGCCCGCAATGCGGACACTCTACCTTTTTAATTTTCTTTCCGTCTGCTATCATCTCTTTGCCATTCCCTCCAATGTATGGAACAATAGATCTAATCCAGACTGTCCTCCTCCGCCTTGCACCGGAAGAGCATAATAAGATTTCATCTCATTGATTTCCTGTATCTCTTTTGAATTCTTGCCATTGTATTCCGGAACCGGCATCTGCCTGATCCGCATAATCTGTTTGATTTTTGTATCCGCCGGCAATCCATTGAACAGATACAAGAACTTTTTCCAGGGTAATTTCCCCTGCTCGTCAATCAGATCGATCTGGTACGCCTGCATGAACGAAGCGTAGATGTAATCTCCATCCCGTTCGAAATCTAATACCGGAACTGGACTCTTCTTAATCTGTGGGCGCTTTTCCACTTCAATATATCTGCTTGTGATATCCTGCATGAGCTTCAACTGTTCTGCTGGCTTCAATAACCTGAGATTCCACCTGTTTCGAACCAACATACTCATCGCCTGTTTAATCTTTTCGTAATCCGTCAGCGATTCCTCTTTGTACAGCCTCTGTACTTCAAGGATAATATCAAAAGCCGGGTTGATGTCAAATCTCCCTTTGTCTGTGCAAATACGATAGGACGGAAGCTCTGTCAAGACTCCCATTACCAGAATCTCCGTCTCTTTTTCGCACGATTATACTGACTCACCAATGCTTTCTTATTCTCCGCCTTGATTTCAGTAAGCCTTGGAATAACAACTCCGGTGATAAATGGGATGACTTCCTTTGCCATCTCGATATAATGGTATTTGTAGAACTGCTGAATGGTCTCTGTCCCATCTGCTCCAAATACGGCTTCAAACATGTCTATTTCTGCTCTTCCAAGCATCTCGACCGCATCACTTAGCTGTTCGTTGCTGACTTCTTTTCTTTTGATTTCCTGCACATCTGAAAGCGCTCTGACCAGTGCCGTGTATTTCCGATTAATCTTTGCGACCATATCATCTGCATCCAAGGATACTTTCAATGTATGCTGCACAACGCCATTTTCATCTACCAGTTCGAAGTCTTCCTCAAATCTTTTGTTTCGTTTTGCCTGATATGCCATGATCTTTACCTCCTAAAAAGGGAGAGCCGTGCCCTCCCTACGCTGTTGTACCGATTGACGGACGTCCATTACCATGAATGGTCACAGTCAGTGAATTGATATTGTTCGCATCTCCATAAGCTGGAGTAATATTTGCCAACGTGATTGGCCAGATAATTACTTTCTTGCCCTTCTGAATCTTCATGTGTGTCTTTCTCTTCTCGCCAAGTCCGTACATCACATCATCACTCAAAATATAATCACACGCATCATCACCCGGCTTCACTGAGCCTGTCAGTGTTAATGTAAGCTGTGCACCTGTAACCTCACTGGATCCCCAGCCTTTGTCGGCGTAATAAGTAAGCTGTTGAATGACCTCATTTAAGCTCTGCGCCATATTTGTTGTCAAATTCGCAAGCGACGCCCAAGTAGGCTGTCCTTCTGCCGGAGACGTGTTGATGAATGCCTCTGTCTCATAGTTAATTTCCGGAGTAATCGGATTACTTGGGACATTTGGCTCCGCGAATATCTGTAAATCCATGTTCTTCATAATATCACCCTTTCTTAACAATATATCTTACAGTTCAAGATGCAGGAATAATGATACACCCCATCCTCATCTCGCCCTATCTTACTTGGTTCCTTTGCTACTGTTGTGTCCAGCCACGAAAATGTCTTTCCTTGTGGATACTTCTTTAATCCCTGCAGGTATCCGGCAATCTCACACAGTTGTTCCAGGCAGCGTTTCTGATCTGCGTGTCGGCACAGGAATAATACCGGGATCATCTTGACTTCCTGCTTGTTGTAGCTTGTCGATTCCGTGAATCCTTCACCAAGTTCAGCATATATACCTCCATCTTTCGGAAGCTCTTCCAGGGAAATCTCCGTGTCGAGACTGCAGTTCTTCTCTGCGGTGTCTGCAACTAGTTCTAATAATTCTGTCAGCATCATTTAAGCCTCCTTTTTAGCGCCGCCTGATACACTTGCTTCCACTGTTCGCCGTATACCTCTCTTGCATATTTCGCCCATTCCTCATGCGCAAGGGCAGATGTAAATGAAATCTTTTGTGGACCATATCGCCTTTCCGTTGGATTTCCGTACATCACGTCTCCATTCCATAGATACTGCGAATACGGTTCTTCCCACTTCATAACAAACTTCCCATTAGCAGCTTTCTTATCGCTATTGGTTAAACCACTATTTTCAAGTGTACCGAAATCATGCGGCACATACTCTGACACATCTTGTAACGCCTGTAATCCCATATCAGTCAGTGCCTCGTTACTTGCTGCCTTTATCAATGCGGCTGCCTGTGGTGTTCGCAATGTAACCCGCGTGTTAACCTTTGCCATATCTCACCATTCCTATCTCATAATGATGCAGTTTGGAATTATCATACAGAGGCTCTACCGTTTTTATCTGGTGCTTCTGACCGTTGAAATCAACTACTTGATCAACTTCAAAAGAAACATCAGAAGGTCTGCTGTTGCGACAGTCATAGAAAAGCGTAGCAGCCAACTGTACCTCTGCATTATTCTTATCCCGGATAATCTGTTTGGATGGCTCTATCCGGATGTTAGACAGTTCCTGTCCTCCATTCAGTTCGCCTTTCCCCCACTTATCCACATTGGCTCGCTGATACAGGGTGGCTGTGTGAATCAATAGTCTTTTCGGAATCGGTCTCATCAACAGCTCCCTCCTCGATAAGTCAGACCAGTCGGCCACAAGATTCTTTCCGCCCTCGGCGAAAATATGGACTGTTCCGTGGATCCGTTGCCAGAAGATGTTCCAGAGTATGAAAACTTGCCAAGTGTTGCTCCTGACATTCCATTTCCCATATCCATCTCTGCTCCGCCGTTTGCATCCAGATATTCCATCTGAGCACAGACCGCATTCTTCACAAGCTTCTGTGTACTTTCCGACATCATTGAAAAGCCTTCTTCGGTTAACCTGTATAGCGTCATCTCTTCAATGATTTCTCCTGCTCGCTGACATAAAGTTTGGAAGTCGGCAGATTCTACCGGCTCCCCTTTGAATACATCATTGTAATATGTTTCATCTACATACATTTAGGATCAACTTCTTCTGCTGCAACTTCTTCTGCTGCAACTTCTGTTCTCTTAACATATACAGTCTGTGGCTTAGAAATCTTCATACCGAAGATCTTACGTCCCTGTACTGCTGATGCGCCAATATACTTACCGGAACCGGAAAGATCCTGTGCATGTACCTGCACTGCCCACTCCTGCACACGATGACACCAGTTCGGATGTCCGGCGATAAATTCCGTTGAAGTTTTCTTAGAAGCCACGATCTTTGTATCTTCAAACATCGTATTTCCGGATTCAAACAGAGCGAATCCTGCAATCGCACCAGTTGCTCCTGCGTTCTTCATCTGCTGAGACAGATCTCCCTGACGAATGAAATGATCGTCCATCATCAATGTTGCCATAAATTCCGGTGAGCAAATCATCCAGCGTCCTTCTGTCGGTACACCTTTTCTTGCCAGGTATGTTTTTGCCGCAAGAACTTCTTTGTATGCTGTTTCCTCTGTCGCGGCGGTTTTAGTCGCGCATACATTGACGCCGGAAGTCTTTTCCAGCAATCTGATAGATTTTTCATCCATGTCCAGTGCCAGAGAATAAGCGGCAGAATCCAGACGATCTGCTACCAGATTATCTGGAACAGATGCTGCATCGTAACCGTCAATCAACTCATTGACTGCCATATCCTGATCAATATCCAGATCCATGTAAGTAGTACTTCCGGTTTCCAGATCAACACCTGTCGCCTTATCGTAGTTTTTTACGGTCACTTCCGTATCTCTTACAGGGATCTTTACCTTTCCTGCAGTCGGTGTTCCTTCGTAATTTGTATTAAAAATATAATTATCTCGTGTTACAAGACTCTGTCTTAATTTTGCATCTACCAGAGAAGACCATCTCTCCTGGTGTGCATGCGCAAATAACTGTAAAAACATTAAATATCTCATTTCACATTTTTCCTTTCTTAATCAATCTTCAACCCTGGATTTCTTTTTAAGAAAGCAGCTTCAACGCCAGATGTCTTTTTCCTACGTCCATTCTGCCTTTGTCCCCAAGACCTGTTTTTTGTTTCCTCTTCATCTTCTTCCTCATCTTTTTCTTTGGAAGATTCTTTAAACTGCGGGTATTTTTTTAATACCTCATCGATAGCATCCTCGATGTCCATATCCTCGTCTTTAGCCATGTGCACTCTGGCCAATGCAAGAACATCGTCCACGCAAGACTTATCCACGTCATGCTCCAGGCATGTCCATTTCATCTCCATCTCATCTGCTTTGGCAGCTTTATCACGGAGTTCCTGCGTTTCAGTATCATCATCTTCTTTCTCGCTACTCTCTCCGGTCTTGACCTTACCGTTCGGTTTCTTTCCAGCCTTTTTCTGCTGTTCTCTCTGCCATTTTCTTTTTTCTCTGGCAAGACGTTTCTTGACGGCATCATCTACATCCTTCTGGGAGAATTTCTTTTCATTCTCTTCTAGCTCATCATCGTCACTGTCGTCATCATCGTCTCCTGGATCATCGTTATCATCATCTCCGCCTTCATCTCCCGGATCATCGTCTCCTCCGTCTCCGGCAAAAAGCTGCAGGTTTATTGTCCAGTATCTTTCTTTCATGTTCATGTTCTTCATGATTATCCTCCATTTCTCCGCTTAACGCCCGTCGGCAACCATAGCTTGTACGTATTCAGTACCATAAGTTCTCTGTATGTCACTCACGGCAATAAAAAAAGAATCTACCAGAAGGCACCCCTTTTCTGATAAATCCTTATATTCTATATTAATATGCCCGTCAGCAATGTGGTAAGAGATCTCGTCATCTGTAAGCGCTTTGAGCGAATGTACAAGTCCCTGTGTTAATGCTGATACGGCAGCACAAATGATATCATTTCCAGTTTTTGCATATCCTGCATGGCCATCCACTGTAAGACCGGTTCTGGTAATATTGATTGCAATCAATAGCATCACCTCCTAAAAATGTGTATAAAAATACCACCAACCATTTCTGATCAGTGGCGTTAATCTTCCCTATGATTCGGACATTTTAAACAGATTTCCTTATAACCAGTGACTTTTCGCACCGCTTCCGGAATTGTCCAATCAGGTGCCAGTCCTTCAACATTCATATGGATATCAAAGCATATCCCATCTTCAATTTCAGTCCCCAATAACGGACATTTAATCTTTTTTGATGCCATATTTTTCTGCCACCTCCCTGATTTTTAGTGTTTGTTCATCGAATTGTTCTTTCTTAAATGCTGTTCGAATATTATTATTTTCTGTATCAACGTATACGGCTCCATTAGGTCCGTAATAGTTTACAAATCTTCCATTCCAGCGAGTAAGAGAAATATCCGCTTCTTTTATAAATCTTTCTGCCTCTTCTCTGGAAACGCTATGTTCTCTTTCTGCATTTATATGTCCAGCATCAAACGAGAACTCCGAAACATCTATCTTATCCGGATTAATTCTTGGAACACCTCTTATTTTTGCTTCTGTTAGTTCTTCTTTTATTTTGTCATTTCTTATCTTTAAAGCAACTTCTTTTTGCACTTTCTTATTTTTCGCCACAGCTTCTGCAGATAACCTTTTATCAAACCCTACAATCTGTTCCCTGTCAGTCCTGCGGTGTAATCCGGGAGTATCTTTCACGTAATACTTTAGCTTATTCTCTGTCCGCTTGAGCTTTACAGAAGCTTCCTCGAACCCCTCCTGATCTCCTGCCGCGTCCAGCATCACACATTCCCGTTTCTGCTTTCGCACTTCCCTCTCAAGAGCTCTCTGCACCTGTGTCTGCTTATACAGCTTATCATTAGCATCCATATCTTCTGTAGGAAAATGTCTCTGCACATTTACTCCCGGAACAAATGGCCATTTATGGTGTCTGCAATTTATTCCAAGAATCCCATCCGGTTCACCATAACTGGATGAATTCCAGGGATAATATTGAATCTTCTTTCCGTACAGATCTTCCGTGTAGCCACTCCCATTATTCAGGTCAAATATCTTGCCTTGGTCCTTTGCGCATTTGGGGCGTGCACCGGAATGACTGTCAATCTGTATCAAGTGACACCCGGCATCTCGTATCCTGGCGTCCTGAACTTCCTCGGCTGTACTTCTGGCCGTATTCCTCATAGCCATGTTCACATAGGCTTCTGGGGTCCACTCTCGCCCGCGCTTATCCACGAATGCCGGAATTCCTTTATCATTCAACTGTCTGATGCACCGTCTAACCGCCTGCTGTCTTGACTCAACACCACTCACCACTCCTCCAGCACCACTGTTCAGAATGTTCCATGCCTCCTGCGCTATATTGCTGACGAGACCCTTGTATTTCTCAGATGCCTTGTACAACATGACTGTGTTGCACATATTCAGCGTATCTTTCGCCTGTTTTCGGAAGCTATGCACTACACGCTTCACGTTCTTGCTCTTATCAGCCTGTACAGTTTCCTCAGCGAGCCCCCGCCTTGCCATGTATCGGAGTCCTGGTTCCATATTGTCGATAGCATCCTGTGCTGCTTCATTCAGCATTCTTTCAGTTGCAGTCTGACTTAATCCAGACATCTTGGCAATCAGCCGGATATTTTCCTGATTAAGCTTTCCAATCTCAGCCAGCTTCTGCATCAGCCACCTGTCAGTATCAATGGGTTGCTCCCACCCCTGTAGATGTCTGGCGATATTCTGTAATATTTGAGCCTCTAGATCAATATAGATGCCGTCCACAGGTTCTGCAAGCTGTTGGTTCTCCAGTATATTCACAAATTACCACCTACTCCTTATCACCTGGATTAGGCGCTTTGCCACTCTTAGAATCATCGGGTTCTTGATTCTCCTCACCCTCTTTCTCTTCGGGTGAATCGTCCTCCTCGTCCAGTTCATCATCATCTCCTCCTGTCCAATCAATATCCTGTCCGGTAATTTGATTGTCTTGCCTGATTCGCTCTAATTCTTCCTGAGCTTCCTGTTCAGAGCACTTGTTAATCTCCATGATTGCAGTAAGCTTGGAACGAAGACCTGCATTCACAAGCTTAACATTCTTATCAATGAGTGAGTTGCTATCCTCAATGATCGAATCGTCAAAATCCACTGTTGCTTCAACAGCTTCTTTGGTATCAAGAAATGACACTGCACGTACCATGTTGATAATCACATCTTCAATCACAATGCAATGCTTCTGACGATTCTGATACAGATCTGACTTGTCCGAAATTACTTCAGTTGCAGTTTTAACTCCACCAGAATCATACCGGTATCTCCCAGCTCCCATTCCAACTTTGAGACTTAGAAGATCCAATGACTTCTGGATGCCAAGTTCATGCTCCTGCGCCCGGATAGTCATATCAACCTCGGTCAGTTGATTATTTCCGTTTCTATCCTCCGGAAGCAGATAATACACAGTATCGTTAGGATCAAAGGTGGGGCTGACTGTACCATCTTTCTCCATCTGCACTCTTGCCTGACTAATTGGAACCATGATTCGTTTACGTCCTAGAACGAATTCATTCATGTAACTGTCATAGGTAAGATCGCAGCCTTTTACCTCATCAATTCCATTAGCGTATACAGATATTCCAAGAGGACTGTCCAAATCTATATTGTTGCAAATATTTGGTGCCACAATCTGAAACAAGGGTTCTGTACTTCCTGTTGATACCAACTCTTCGATATCCTCCGGAGTATCAGTCTCTTTTCCGCTCTTCGCATCAATATAAACGTTCTCGATGTAATACTGCTCATCATTTTCTCCGTCCTCGGTTTTCCCGAATCGATGCAGTTGCAGATAAATAACTTCTTTTCCGTCTAACATCCTTGATGTTCCAAATGCACATTCTGTAACATCTCCATTATCCCAAGATAGCGGATAAATCATATCCGCTCGGATATAATCTATGATCACTCTGTCATTTGCATCTTTATATTCCACAAAAGCTCCCGTTCCAAGTGCAAATGCTTTTTCAATCAGCTGATTACCCTGTTTAGAAAAGTTATTGTATCTAAGTATTTTTGACAACTGTTCACTATACTTTCCAGCTTTAATGGACACCTTTTCGTTTAATAGCAGATTTGCCCAGTCCTCACAGCCCGTCTTCGCCATTCCGAGTTTATAACGCTCCTGGTTTGTCATAACTGCCCCGTTATACAACTTATAGTGGTGGAACTTCTCAACATCGTTCTGATACCACTCTAGCCATTCATCAATGTGGTCATATGTTTCATCCGGCACCGCGTGATATCCTTTCTGTACCAGATACTCTTTTACTTTCTTGTATGTGCTATCACTCACGTTTCCACCTCCTATGCTGCTATATAGATAATTTCATCTTGTATGTTTTCTGTGCTGTATTCCGTGCTGTCCAGACTATCAACGTTCATCTCACCATCATCCAGCCGCACGTCCATGTTCTTTTTCTTTTCGTCATATACTGCCTCTTCAAACGCTGCAATGATATGTGTGCAATGCTTCATGACCTTCCATCTATGCTGTGCTATCAAGCTGTTGTAGAATGCTATCCGGTCATTAATCGGACCCTTGATGGCATTCTTAATATCAATTACCACATGCTCTTGAATACATGCCGTTTCCAATCCTGATATCAATGTCTGCTCTGCGCTATCACAATATACTTCATATGTCTTGTACCGGCTCTGCGCCCTCCGAACAAAATCAATAAAATCATCCTGCAACTGCTTCGGATTAATGCGCTTCTTGCAGTAATATTCATCCAGCACAACCACCTGTTTAAATCCTTTGGTGAAGCCTGTCAGGGTAAAAGAATGAGCCGACTTCGTACCACCAAAATCGACTCCTATTACTGCATATACTATTTGATTTTCATCCAGCCATTTCTGATCAACAAGATACTCTTGTACATGATCCGCAAACTGCTGATAAATAAGTCCATCTGCTGCAACCCATTTTCCAAGAATAAAACGCTTATAGAATACGCTGCCATGCGGCCATGCATTTTTGTATTCTTCTTTACGCTTCGGAGAAATTGAAAGGTTATCATCCATCGTAAAATGCAAATGATATACTTTTTTCTGCTTCATAGCTTCTTCTGTCAGATACTCCTCACGTATAAAATGATGCGGTCCTGCCGGGTTACAGTTCATCCAGAACTTCCAGCCATACACTGAACATCTGGCAATTGCCTGATCCACAAAACTCTTTGGAAACAATGCTGCTTCATCAAGATAAGCACCGGCAGCAGTTAATCCCTGCAACGCATCTTGTGCCGCTTCTGTGTTTGCTCCGTACAGATAATATGTGTTTGTTCCAATCTCCAACCTCGCATCCGTTCCCGATCGGATGTATTCATAAGGCCATCCCCATGCTTCCAGCATTTGCAGCATCGGTCTGACCACATTTTTCTTTAATGCACCCATCGTCTTTCCGGCCAGGATAAATGACTCACCAGAGAACATTTCTTGTGACCAGGTTAGAAAGCCAATAATACAGGCGATCGTCTTTCCTGATCGGATGGATCCATCTGCGATCACATAATTGTTCTCCGAAGTTCTGATCATTGGTCTCCACCAGTGAATCAATCTCTGCTGTTGCGGAGAAAATGGCTTGAAATTAAACTTCGCCGGTCTCTTCTTCCGCCTCGGCATTTTCTTCATCCTCCTCAAATAGTCCCTGCAGGTCCTCTGCTGTTGGCCTCATTGCCTTCAGGAAACTCTGAATATTGTCGTCTTGACTATCTGTATCTCCAACTTCCTGATCTCTGGCTCTTTTTGCTCTGTCTGTCCGGATCTTTTGCTCTTCCAGATCCTCTTCTGATTTATCTGTCTGTCCGACTGTTTTCATAATTGCTTGATAAGCTTTTACATCTCCAAGCATTGCTTGCTGAATCATAGCCATTGTAATTACTTCTTCGTAAGTACTCTCACCACCATCTGCCCGCAATATATCTGATAGGCTGTCAACTTCTACTTGCATAGTAAGCAACCTGTTCATTGTATCTCTGAGAGCTGCTTTCCTACGTCTTGTCGCACCGGATTTAATTCCGCCGTTTCTTCCACGTTCTCTCGCTTCCCTCTTGCTTCGTACTGGTTTTAAGTTGTATTCATTCGCCACTTCACCACCTTCAATTCTGGTTTATTTTTGCATTATAAAAGCACCCCGGAGGGTGCCTCATTACAAATTTACTTGCTCATTATACCGTTCAGAAAAAATATTGTAGCTGCAATAATTAATGTGTATTTTAAAGAATCTGATCCTATTGCATTGTAGAGAAATCCAAATACCGCTTCTGCCCATACCAAAAAAGCAGCCAATGAATTATATATTTTTTGCATTTCCTCTATCTTTCTATATTTCCTGCAAAAATAATGACTCACTAAGTAAATTACTATTACGATCAAAGTTACTATTATACCTATTCCCGAACTCTTTATTGATTTTATCAATGCTGCTTTACTCATATTTTCCTCCCATCCCCAAAGCTACTCTCATAATATCCCATTTCTCGACATTACGCAACGAAAAAGACACCCGGCATCACCAAGTGTCTTCTCTCGGTTTTATTAGGTTGTGGAGGAAGTGATAGAATGATTTAAGATCTGTTCATCTATTCTAGTTTAAACTCTATCACTTTTTAAGCGAACATTGCCGAACATTTACTCAATTTTTTCTAAAAATCTATTATGTCGCATCCGGCAATTATCTTCCGTATACTTAACTTTTCTCTTTGGAGAATTCTGATTCATGCGTAATGCAACCTGATACCATGTCAAATCATCGATATAATACAACCGAAAGATAATCCGCAGCTCACTCTTTTCTATCGTCTCTATGTATTCATCCACCTGTATCGTTAGCTCCAGGAGCTCCTCCTCCAGCTCCTCCAGTCTGCGGATCCGTTTATTCAGCAGTGATTCTTTCCTGGATATAGCCGTGACCGGTCTGCCAGTGATCTTAACCGTTCCCAGTGGTTTCTTTCCCTTCTTCCCACATGATACCGAATCCATAACGATTTGTCCATTCAATCTGGATAATTCTTTTTTATTCTGTTCAATTCTTCGCCGCAGATCTTTTATCTCTTCTTTCATATCCGCATACTCAATCAGAATGTTCTTGTCCACTGGCATCTACTCCCTTCGTTACGTCTACTCCCATCTTCTTCAGATAATCATCGACCGTATAGCTCTGATACGGTTTCCTGTGAAATCTCTCACTTGCCTTCGCATTGTGGCAGCTCTCTAGCTTGCCATAACGCCTTTGATCATCTATCTTTACCCGTCTTCTGTCTCTTCCTCTGTTCAATCATTTCTCAGCTCCTTCGTCGTTTTGCTCTCTCTTCCAGATTTCCACTATATCCTTAAGCTGTACGCTCTTATCCCGCCTTGTTCCTCCGGCACTGTAATGGAATCCTGTATCTGTAATCTTTGTGATCCGGCAGCAGCCATTCCCTCCACCGCTGGTATACTGAATCGATACTTCATCACCAACTTTTAACTCTTCGCCCGTTTCCTTGCAAACGATTTTCTTTTCAACCTTATAGTTCATCTGCCTTATCTCCTTATCGCATATCCTTTTTAATTGCTCATCCGCACTTGCTCCTACAACACATAAACTCCATACTACAAAGAGTGTACAGATGACAACGATGAATATTATTATTTTCATTGTTCCCTTCGCTTACCTCCTAAAAATTATAATTAATCCAATCGCCATAAATAATATCTTGATCACAGCTATGATCCTGTCTCTTATGATTCAGTTATCTTCCTCCCTGTATGGCTCCGGCAGTGGCATCCAGGCATTCACAAATATTCCATAGCTTGAATAGGATTTTTCATCATCCCCCGGATAGAATGTACCACCTTCATCATTTTCTTCATATCTTGCGATATCCAGCATTGTTGCATTCTCAAATGATACCAATATGTAACTTTCATCCTCCGGCAGTCTCTCACTGCACGGAATCCATTTGCCAGGGACATTTGTGTCCTTAGCATCTTCCCTGTCCTCATACATCGCCAGTCTGTCCACCAGCTCCTGTTTCTTATTCGGGGACCAGTACCCTCGCTTCATACCGTTCTCTCTTTTATGTGTTAATCTTTCCATAATCTATTCCTCCACATCTTTTCTCTTCATTCGTGCACCATTATCATAATCGTCCCATGCCATTCTCTGAGAAATCATAAATCCCATCACAAAATCATCACTGATATTTTTAATAAAATCTTCATCACTTTTATGTTTCCTCATGTATCTCTGAACATTCCGCTTAGCTTCTTTTGTCTGATCCATTGTGCAAATCACTTGCAATCTACCCATCATTTAACGCTATTCCTCCATATCCTTCTTCTTCAGCCGTGCACCTTTTTTATACTTTGTACACTCTTCAATCTTACAACTCCGGCTATGTTTCATGAGATCAGCATAATCACAGCTATTCACTGTCGGCCGGTTGCTCCGGAACTTACAAGTCTTGCACAGGTGCCGATCTGAATTGTCTACTGGTTCCTCTTCTTTCTTCCGGAATCTCGCTGCATGATACCCGACTGTTCCGAACGGGATACCGGTCCGATCAGCGATCTCACGATTGGTATATCCTTCCTCTACCAGTTTCCGGATCTTCTCTTTCTTATCTCCGATATTGTCCGCCGGAAGATCTATCGTTTCTTCTTCCATCCTTTCCTCCGGCTTCTCTGGGGGGGGGGTAATACTTTCCTGCGTTTCATGCACTGCCCGAATGATTTCTTCCGGATCTACCTGATCAGCTTCTGTCATCTCCTGCACAGCCTGTTCGAAATCCGGATTTGCGACTACCGGCACATCAACCAGAAAGTGATTCTCCGGCTGATTAAGGATATCTGACAATGGCATTGCTTTCATACTGCCGTCTTCGCCTATCCAGAATGCTGTTACTGGTTTGCCCTTTATGTAATATTCCAATGCTTCTTTTAAGCTCTTCTCTACTAACATTTATTTCGCCCCTTTCTGCAGATTCTTCAAGAATTCCACCAAATGAGTCTCACTGTCTTCGGTATGCACATACTGTTGATCAAACGTCTTTTCTCTTCCGTAGTACTTTTTATTCTTTTCCAGCAAATGAAAATAATGACTATCCTCTAACTCACCAGAATTCCAGTAATACTTTCTCTTTGGATATTCGGCTACTATCAATCTACTGCCATCCTCGAAATCATATTTGTAATAATTCACATCAATACGATCATCGTGATACCACAATCCCCAATCTTTATAATTTCTGAGCCATTCCTTCCGTTGATCATTATTCTTGAGTTTTGGAAGTTCTGGCTGTTTCGGTTCTTCTGGTGGATTCATCACCGTATCCAGATCGTGAATATATCCGGCCAATGCTGCAACTAAAATCTTCTGTTTCCGGATCCTGATATCATTTTGACCGAATTCTTTCTCAGCCATCTCCAGATATATCTGAGCTTTCTGATTCTCTTCCCTGGCAATATCGATATCAGTTTTCTCAGATACTTCTTCATACAACTCCGACCTTGCATCTCCTTCAGTTACAGGTTCTGCTGGGATCTTCTCTTCGATTTCCACCACTTTTTCTTCCGGAACTTCCACCTTTTCCTGTTTATGCAAGCTCTTATAATGATTCCAACACTTCGCACATTCTTTCTGTCCTTCATGCTGATCTTCACGAGATATTCCCCAGTTCTGCCTTGGACAGGTGCCTTGATCTGGCGGACAATCCATATTCACATTCTCAACTGACGGTTGCTGTTTATCCTGTGCGACGTCGCACGCATCATCAAGCCATCCGCACCTGCTATTGCAATTCTGGTCACATTCCAAACAACAGCTATAGTTTTCTGAACAATATGCAGCTGCTCCACATATTCCACTTTTACTTTTTCCGGTGATACATTTTGCCGGACCATGTTTTTCTTCCGGAAGAATCTCCGGATAATCCTCCAGGCACATCTGCCCAGGTGCCTGCTCTGGGATCTCTTCTTCAATTTCTTCCGGTTCAGGATCCGGTGTACGTATTCCCCGAATTTCTCTTGCCGTCATATCCGGCTTTACTTCTTCCATCTGTTTATCATTCAGATATAACATTTCCTGCAGCTGACTTTTCCCAAAGCTTATATATTCTTCTGACAGTATCGGTGTATTACCATTCTTGGAGAACCTGTCGTTCATTGCCATCCATCTGGATGCTGTTGATCTTTTGATACCGTAATTATCTTCTGCAAATTCCCATATTGATTTATATCCATCTTCCAGGAATAAGCTTTTATCTCTGATCAGCTTCAGGTAGAATCCTATTGCCACAAAATCTCTCGACATGTTCTGCAGCTTCTCCTTGATGATATCTTTCGTTTCTGTGTAATTAAGTTTTTCGTACCACCTAATTTCCTCCATCTTTCTTTTCCCTTTCCCACATATCGTGCAAAGTCTGTACACGGATTGCTATCCATAACACCAGATCAATCACATCGCACTGTCTGTCATATTTCTTGATTACGGCATCCTTTGCTTCGTTGAACTGCCTCATGTCATGTGATTTTGTGTAATCTCTGTATAACTTCCAACAATCGTTGTACATTGCTGTAACTCGCTTATCATATTCTTCCATATTACACTCCTTTGTTACCGAATGTTACCGTTTTTAGTGCTCGTTACCAAAACACGGAAACCGTTATAAGCTTTGAAAACACTGTGTTTTCTGGACTTTTCGCCGTTCGGTTACCGAGTTACCACACATTTTCCCATGTAGGGGAACTTATTTTTCTCACTTTCACATATTTTTATCTTCCCTATAAGGGTAAAAATTGACTGGTAACTTGGGTAACGGGTAACTTTATTTGAATGGCAACTCCTCCTGCTCATACATTTCCATCGTCTCTACTGACTCAAATCCATCCTCATCCAGATTCTCATTCAACTTCAGGAACACGCATCTTACAGGATTCCCGCCTACCTTTTTCACCTTTGTCATTCGTCCGCCCTGTGTCTCGATCAGACCTTTCCGGTCCGCCCATGACAGGAATGCTTTGTCGGAAAATCCACCATTTTTACACAGATCCTTGAATGCCTGATTGTAAATAATAGCTCTTCCTTCTTCCAGAATTCCCCACTGCTCAACTTTGTTTTCCGCATCAAATTTCTGCTCATTCATTGCAATCTTATCTTTCAAATACCGGTAGCAGCGTTCATTATCACTAAGATCGTTCCTGTTGATCAGAACGGTTTTTGCCTGTTTGATTGTGATATATTCTCCGTCCCGGAACAAATAATCCGTTGCTACTTTATCTGCAGTAAGAAGGATTGCCAACGACAAGCTCTGCTTCTGCATTGCCTCATCATCCTTAAGCTCTTTCTGGAACTCCTTCTGCATCCGCTGCAGTTCTTCTTTGCCGATACTTTTCAACGCTTCTATGTACCTTTTTCCTGCCATGCCATAATTCTTCTTTACAAGCTCTGCAGTCTCTTGCGGATCTTCATAAACATTATCCTTGCATTCAACTTCCAGAATACGGTTAATCGCACCACCCTGAGACACGTATGAATTCAACGGACGTTCTCCATTGGTCAGAATGCAGTTCCGCCACCGATTCTCCCTGTTAATGCCAAGCTCCTTGTTTGATCGGCTCTTTCCTTTTCCGGAACACATGTCGTATACCATGCCTTCAAAATTATCCCGAATCCGGCTACTGGTTTTACTGGTATCATCCAGGATCATTGGTAGATGATTTAACATATCTGCCTTTGCTTCCAGAGCCACTTCTGTAGTCTTGAAATCTCCGATATATGCTGATTCATCCGGATTCGCCCAGATTGATGCAGCAACCATAAGAGATACTGTTTTACCTCCTTCTGTTTCTCCCCAGAGATCTACGATAAACGGTAGTCCTCCCAGGAGACTAACCAGAACGCTCGCAAAAGATGCAGCCATCATAAATTTTATTTCCAACCGGCCGGACTTCCGGAGCTTCTGCATATGGCTCTGCCAGATTTTCCAGTTTCCACGCTCTGATACACTGTCATAGGTCTGACGGAACCGTTGATCTCCATCAAACACAATCTCCGTGTCATAAGGAATAAAATCGTTCTGGATCCAACCAAGCTTACTGGTGGAGTACTGAACCTTGATATGGCTGTCGTTCATATTCTCCACATCTGACAGAAAACGTACCAATAGCTTTGCATTTTCCGATGTAACAGAAATGCCTCTTCCTGAAAGAGCTACGATCTTGCTGGCAGATGTCACCATTGTTTTAGGGACAATAATCTCATCCCATCGTCCATTTCGCTTATATGCGATTTTAATTTGCTCTTCGCCAGTCTCTAAGTTCTTCATACGTTCTATTGGCAGAATTGGATGATAGCACGCAACTGTTTCCACTTGGCTGTCGTTCTGTGCGAATATACCATCTTCTCCGGCAACCCACGCTCCGCAGAACATGTTATTATATGGTCCTTCAAAGTTCGTCCACTTGTCCAACATTGCTATTGGCTTCTTGCGCTCCCGCTGCTTTGCCTCCCGATCCACTTTCTTGTATGCTTTTAACAACTCTTCGAACTTCTTCTTTACTCCAAGCTCTGCAGCTCGATCTGTCAGTGAAAGGATCATTCGAGCCTTCATTATCTCGTCTTCCTGGTCGAATATCTCTAAAAAGATATCCTCTGCCAATATGCTTTTACTATCCAGCCTTGCTAAAGGCTCCATGTGATCACCTTCTTTTTTCTAATATTTCTGCATGATATAATTCAAGCTGCAGTGCATTGTAACAATCGCACCACGCATCTGATAATGGCTCTGACCGGTCAAGGGACTTCCGGTATATTGCTATCAGATCATTATTTAACTTTCGTTTTTGCCGGAATCTTTCTTCCTGCTTTTCCCGCATCAGCTTCTCTTTCTTTGCATGATACACAGCCAGGGAAGACTTAAAAGATGGATCGTAGCCACCACCCAGCATCCGGAAAGCTTCCTTAAATGAAATACCATAAAACATTTCAATAAAAGTAAAGATATCTCCATTTGCTCCGCATCCAAAGCAGTTGAAATCTTTGTCGTAAATTTTCATGGAAGCTTCCCGATCACCTTTGTGAAACGGGCACTGAATAAAACTTGATCGGTTCGGTTGCGGAAGTCCGCATTTATTTAAAATGTCCCGCATACTGTATGTTTGTTTAATCTCCTCACTGGTCATCTAGGGTCACCGCCCCCCCCCCTGATAGGATCCGCATGATCTCTTTGCCGGTATCTTTTTTCTCACAAAATTCAAATCGGACATTGTATCGATCACGAATGGTACACAGGGATTTGTACAGCTGATTCCCATCAACCGCCTTAGCTGATACCACATACTTCTCTCGCTTACCATTCACCATGCGCCACCGGACTTCATGCTTCCTGGGATTCTCCCAGAACCACACATCTTCCAGACTCTGGATATCTGGACCATGCTCCACCAAAATCACAAGCTGTATCCCTGCATTGATTGCCTTCAGAAGCTCTCTCTTGAATCGTTCATGCTGCTGGCAGACGTTCCCGCATAGCTCCTGCAGATTTTGCTTCCGATCGATGATGAGCCTGGGGTTATCCAGACTCATATAATCACCGACCAATAATTTACTTGAAAAATGCTTTACGCCATTATCATCAAATGTCTTAAGAATTTTGCGAATAGCACGCTGCTTTTCTCTTGTATCAATTTGTATATCCACTTACATCACTCCTAGTTAAATGGCAGTTCCTCATCAATGCCATCCGGAATATTCATAAATCCATCCCCTGCAGGTGTGGATCCTTGCGGATACCCATTAATGTGATTCTTATAAGCTCTTGTCTCGTTCATATCCGGCACTGCAGCATCGGCGACCTTGTCCACACTTACAAACCAACGAAGCACCCTCTTCTCCATCTCTCTGCCATCATAGTAGTCCATCTGGGGACCATACACGCCGCCAACCAGTTTTCCCTTGAACTGCTGACCGAAATTATCTCCCCACTGCGTTGCGAATCCCTTGTTGGAATGTTCCACGCAGGTCAAAAATGTCTTAAATGAACGGCTGCAGTCCCCATTCTCATCTTCTGTCAGAATGTATTGGGTTGCCTGATTTGACCATTTCTTGTCTGGACGGATATCATTCTTGAATGATTCTGCAAAATATCCCGCCTGCTTATCTCCTGGAGCGAAATCAAAGAACACAACAATCATTGGTTTATTGGTCTTTGACATTCGTTCCTCAACCTGTTTAATTACCAGTGTATGTCCTCCAAGCTCAACGGGAGTAAATTCTCCCTGAGCCTGTGTATTTTCATAATTGTTTGGCTTTTTCATTTTAATAGTCCTCCAATGCTTTCATTACTTCTACAATATCGTTATCAATCTCCATCTGGTCAAATGCTCCCATTGGAGATTTTGCCGTACTATTGTTTGCCTGAGTTTCAAATTTATATGCTCCATCTACGCACTTGCTAAGCAGTACTGTAGTGAACTTACTTTCCAGACAGATCTTGTCCAATTTCTTACCAGAAGTTTTGATTCTGGTGAACATATAACCGGCTTCATCGTGATCTGTCTGTGTATGCGCCGTAAAAATAATCGTCAGATCATCCCTGTATGTATATGCTTCGCAGACCAAATCCCAGACACACGCTGCAAGATCTACCCATTTGTCATAACCTTTTTCCTTACTCCGGCGCATCTCATCAGCTACCATCAGTCCGTTGACTGTATCAACTACAATCACTTTGACTCCAGGGCAAGCTTCTGCAATTCGTTTAATATACTGACGGACAATATTTGCATCGTCGCATGCCAGATAGTTTTTATTTTCTTTGTTATACTGTTTTCTCCATCCCTTCCAAGAAAGTCCTTTCTTATCAGCATCAATATAATATGTTGTCTTTGGATCTAAATTTCTCATAGATGTTGTTTTGCCGGATCCTGATTCTCCCATAATACAAATAACTTTACTCATCTTCCTCTTCCTCCTGCTTCTGAGTAATGGAATAACTCATCTTCCCAATACCGTATTTTTTAAATGTATTAATGATTTCACCAGCTTCCGTCAGTTCAGACACCCTGAAAGCTGCTGTTTCTTCTAAATCAATTCCGTGATCTGATGTATATTTCTGCGTTACTCTTACTTCCCACATATCCATATCTCCTATCGAATTCTTAATCCTTCGCTCTGCTCCAAATGCGCAAAATCTGCCGGGTTATCTTTAAGCCACTTCTTGAGTGAAGCCTTGTCCAGCTTCGGATCCTGCTTAATCCAGTACTCTTCTGGAATCTTATCTTCCTGATCAACTACAACTGATGCCGGATTCTTCTGAATATTAAATCCGAATAAAGCTGTCTTAAATTTTCTCTTTCTCATAAATACAATCTCCTTTTCTTATTTTCTTTTCTATATTCTTAAGCGCCAATACGCTCAAAACTCTCCTGTATTCCATGACCGGACATGTGGATCTTCCATCCCCGTTTTTTCAGACTTTCCACTTTTTTTTCGAATTCT
>ENA-UERY01000687-UERY01000687.1-human-gut-metagenome-genome-assembly--contig:-NODE-687-length-26331-cov-24.134113_pt1 | contig 26331 bp, 25 predicted proteins | sample MGYA00242989_ERZ507990 | MGnify/ENA primary metagenome ERZ507990 (study PRJEB26167, sample SAMN06115529) | human gut metagenome | host: Homo sapiens | place: China:Fujian | collected 2015-08-26...
ACGGCCCCAGCGGCCTGTCCGAGTTCCGCACCGACCTGCCGCTGGACGACTGCTTCGACCGGCTGGACCAGCACAGCCCGGACGATGTCTTCGCCTACGAGTGCCGCCGGGAGAACGACGGCGGCTTCACCCTCCACCTGACGCTCCATCAGCCCACCCAGCAGCCGCTGGACACCCTCTACACCCTCCGGTTCGACCCGGGCCGCCAGACCATCGTGACCCTCATCTTCATCCGGGAAGCTTTTGGCTACAAAGAGCCGCTGTTCCAGCCCGCGATGCTGGACGAGTTCATGCTGCGCAAGTTTGACGCCCACCGCACAAAATAATTCCGGCAAAAGGATTTGCTTTTTTCTGATTTTTTGGTATACTTATAGTTAGTCCATGTGCGGCAGACCGCCGTCTTCGTGGGCCAGTAGCTCAGTTGGTCAGAGCTGGCGGCTCATAACCGCCAGACCTTACCGTTTCTACCTTTTTCAAACAGCGTTTTTCCGTTGTTTTTTGGTTTGCGAGTGGCTTGAAAATCGGACTTGGGTATTTTCTGGGTACGAAAGCCATTTTACAGAGCTTTGAAACAACGTCATAAGGGCCAGTAGTTCAGTGGTTAGAACTCCCCGCTCATAACGGGGTTATCGCGGGTTCAAGTCCTGCCTGGCCCACCAAAAAAGCACGAAGGTTCCGCCCTTCGTGCTTCTTTTTGCTCATTCGTACAGCTCCTTGCTCATCTGGTTGCGAATTTCTTTGCGCCGCTTGTCATAGACCTGCGTGTAAATTGCAAGGGTGGTACTGGGCTGTGCGTGTCCGGCTTCTGCGGCTACTGTCGCCACACCGATCTCCGGGTTGGACAAGAGGATGCTCACAAAAGTGTGCCGGAACATATGAGGATGCAGCCCTTCAATGCCTGCCCGCTGTCCGATTCTGCGAACCAGTGCGCCATAGCTGTCCGGGTTGATGGGGAACCCATGGTCATTGCAGATCACGAAGTCCGTCCCCCGAAGGGCAAGGAGTGAGGGTGCATACTTGCTGCTTTTCTTATCCAGACTTTTCTGCCAACTCCCTCCCATCAATTTTTTCTGGGACTTCCAATACTTATAATATTCTTTGAGGAAGCCCATGTACTCCGGTGCAACGTCTACATCCCGAATGTTGCTTTCCTTGGTCGTTGTCAGCTGATACCCAAAATCTTTGAATACCAGAAGCGACTTTGAAATATGTATGGTGCATTCTTCAAAGTTGACATCTTTCCATGTCAGTCCAGCCAGTTCGCCACGGCGCACACCAGAATTGAGCAGGGACAGAACGATCACCTGTTCCAACATGGAACTTTCCTTTAAGGTGTCCTGAAGCTGCTTGATCTGGTGCTTCTTAATAGTGTCTACCGACCTGCTCCGGCTTCCCAGTGCAGGAATTTTGTGCATGGGATTCTTCACACCGTAATTTTCATCCGCATATTCCAGTGTAGAACGAATGAACAGAGCGTATTCTCTCATGCTCTTTCTGGTCATAGGTTTTGCAATGGTTTCCACATCAAAAGCATCGTCCACTTTACAGCCCAGCGCAATCGCCACCTGTTCTGCTGTTTTAATATCAACTGTTTCGCTGCGAAATGCCTTTTCGATGGTTTTTGCTCCACAATCGCATCTCTTAGCTAACTTCGGACAAGATTCTTTTTTCATCTCCAGACCACGCTGATTGATAACAGCATGGGTGCGGCACCGTGCGCCGCCAATTTCGATTTGTTCCAGAACCCAATCACAATCCACCTTTTTGATGGAATCAACGGGCTTCTGTGCAAACTCAGGGAATTGCTGAATCTTCCGAAGGTAGTTTTCCTTGCCCCTCGTTGTGTTCGCCTTATTACGATGGCTGTCATAATCGCCCTCTAAGCGAGCAGAAGGAGCAAGTCTTGCCTTTTTGGATTCTATGTACTCCTGCGCCACTACTGCAAAGGTCTTTCCTGCATTGCTGGCTTCCTTGTCTGCCTTTTCCTGTTCCAGCCGTTCAAATTCGGCAGCGGCAGCTTTCGCAGCGGCGTTACGCGCACGAGCGTTTTTCAGTTCGGTGGGGTCAAAATCGAACCGACCATAACGGCGTTCAATTTTGCCGTTCACCAGAACATTTGCGATGAGTTTATAATAACGAGGCTTCTTTTTGGGTTCTCGCAATTCAAACGATGCCATATATTTACCGTCCTTTCTGTGTGGTGGTTATCTCTGTCACAATGAGTATAGCAGTTCGGGCGGTTAATTTTTAGGATGTCGCAGTTTACGCCCGCATCCTTGACAAATCACAAAGTTGTCGTTCCACCGTTGAAGTAGTCAGCCATCTTGCCAAGGTTGATGTACCACTTGATGCCTGACTGGAACGCCATGCCCGGCACCTCCCGGCAAAGGCGGCGGATGTAATATTCAGGCAAGCCCATACGCTGACTTGCCTGCTTGATGCTGACGATCTGCGGCAGAACGACCGCTTCGGTTTGGATCTCCGGCGATACCATCACTTTTTCACTCATCGGCATTCCTCCTGTCCCATTCATTGATTTCCAAACTGTTCATCAGGGCTTCTTCGATCCTGCGCATTTCATGCCGTGTAGTCTGTCCTAAGAAGCGCTGTATGCGGCTTTTGTCTATCGTGAATATCTGTTCCAGCTGAACCACAGACGGCTTCTCAAAGGCTGTATTGTGGGCTATCAGAACGTGCGTGGGCTGGTATTTCTTTTTCTCGGTGCGGGAAGTCACTGTCGCCACAATAAGGGTAGGCGCATAGCGGTTTCCTACATCGTTTTGCAGAACCACCACAGGGCGGGTGCCGCCCTGTTCGGAGCCGATGTGCGGCTCCATATCTGCATAGTAAATGTCCCCTCTGAGGTATTTCCAGTCTTTTGGTATGATAGCGATCAGACCTCCTATCCTTCTATATGTAGCAAGAGCCGCCCGTTTATAACAGGCGGCTCTTGCAGGAAAAAGGAGTATGCCTAGAAAGGCAAGAATGTCACTGTTTGATGGGCAGACTAAAGCGGCGGCTTGCTCCGTTGTAGGTTCGCAGGATCAGCATCATATATTTGTAGCTGACCGTGCCGCTCAGAGATTTCTCGTCGTTTACCAGCGTCATGGGGTGAACAGTGTGCAGCCGCTTGACCAGACGTTCCGGGTCATACTCGCCCTGATACAGAGCCACAAAGCGAACCATGCCCTGCAGGATGCCGGAGCGGAGGGAATCGGGGTCACCCTCCCAGCCCTTTGCCAGCATGGTCAGGGCTTCTTTGTAAAGGTCTGCACCATAGGCTTTGTACTCCTTGAAAGCCGTGCGGATGCAGATGATCTTCCACGGGGCACGGTAGCTGTCCAGACCGAGCTGCAGACCGGTGCTTTCGGTGGCTTTCACGAATGCGAGAGATTCCGGGTCTTTGCCCACCAAAGCGGCGCGCAGTTCTGCACCAGCGGTCAGCGGCGTGGAAACGCCCGTCTGCCGGGAAAACAGCATGGCTTCTTCTTCCTCTGTCAGTCCCTCGTACACTTTGCAGATGATCGGAAGATCCTGCCCGCCGTTCATCGCCCGACGGGTCACGATGGTATGCTGACCGTCAAAGACGAAGTAGTGACCGTCCCGGTAGCTGACCTTGGGCGGGTTGGCGATCAGTTCGGTGAACTCCGCCGACATCTTTTCGACATTCGGGATGTTCAGCTTGCGCTGATATTCCGCAGGGATTTCGAGAAAGGCACTGTTGATGACCTTTTCTTCGTAAGGCCGCTGAGCGAAAAGAGCTTCGATGATCGCTTCATCGGTGATTTCGGGCGTGATCTCAGGCATGGTGCTGACGCAGTTCATATTTTTCATAGCAGTTCCTCCATCTTATCTTCCAGATTTTTCAGGTAATCTCTTAGCTTCTGAATCGTTCGTCCTACGGATGCACGGTTCTCTGCATCGGACAGAATATCGGGATATTCCCGGAAAACGCTTTCCCAGCGGCGCATCATACTGTTGGCGGCTCCTGATACCTCACAAAGCATCGCCGCACCATTGGCAAGCTGCTTGACATGGTAGCGATTGTTTGCAATTTCAAGGAGCTGCTGACGGTCAACTTTCAACGGCTCGTTCTCCTTTTGTGGAAAAGTCGGCTCGGATGGAGCAGGAGCGGACGTTGGTTCTTCGTCAGGAGCTTCCTCCTCGGATGTACTGGCATCGGGCAGCGGTGCAGCTACGGCAGGGGGAGCTTTCTGCTTTTGTGCAGGTGGTTTTGGGGGCTTCGGCTTGCAGATCTCAGCCACCAGAGCCGGACGTTCTTCGGGAGGTGCACGGGCAACGGATGCGATCTCGGCGGCGGTCGGCTTGACCTCGCCGGAAAGCACTTTCTGTCGTGTGCCGGGAACGGCTTCTTCGGCAGCATCCAGCCCTCGTGCAAAATGCTCTGCATCTTTTACAAATGTTTTTCCGACATTGTTTTCAGCTGCGACTTTCATGCAAGTCTTTTCACCGCCGATCAGGTGCCGTGTCGCGGCACCTGATTTTGCCACCGGGCTTCTTCTGTCGCCACCGTTGGCACATTTTTCGGCTTCGTATTGTTTCCCAATGAGGTACTTCTTCTGTTCCGGGGTGAGGTTACGCCGCCCTAGCTGGTTTTTGCAGATCCAGATGATGGCTTCATAGCGGCTTGCAAACTCCTTCTCGTGAACGGTGAAAGGAATCTCTGGGTGCTTCTTGGCGATGGTGTAGCGGTTGTGTCCATCCACAATCAAGCCCTGCCATACGATGATAGGGTTGATGATACGGCCATCTCGCAGGATGTTGGCTTCGAGCTGATTCAGCTCCTCAAAAGTGAGCGGTGGGATCTTGCCCTGAAACTCAGGGTCGATCTTAAGCGCATTCAGATTCATCATCAAACCGTCCCTTCTTAAAGTAGGTGGATTTCGGGCTGCTAGGCTGGATGTAGTAGTCGTAGCCGAAGTTGGTCTGGCAGTAGGTGCAAGGCTCCTTTACGATCTGACCGGGGTCTGCACGGCGGACACGGATGCCACGGGTATTCCGAAAGGCATTCAGGCAGCGGGGGCAGAGGGTGGTCAGGGTCGATTCATCAGTCTTGTGAGTAAAGGTACGGCTCATAATCAATACCTCCGTATCATCAGAATGAATATTCGGTATGGAAAAAGCCCACTGCCTTGATTCGGAAGAATCTCGGTGGTGGGCTTTGAAGTTTTGTTTTAAGTTTCTCCAACCTATTTGTCCTCGACCCCCGTTGGATTTGGAATGCACCTCGGTAAGTGGGGACTTGCACCCACACTCCACATTGGCTTCTTCAGCCACCCCGTCTTCGTTATGACCGGGCCGCGAGTTACGGAAGTTTCATTATTTTGTCCGAGGGAATGATATTCAGTTTTCAAGGTACGGCTTACAGTTTCGGGCTTCTCCCTGTCTGGGGTGTTGCCCTTGCTGTGACCATAGTGTACCTGAAAACTGAATACCTTTTTAGGATGCATTCCTTCCGCTTTTTGGGCTTTTTTAGCTGCAAAAAGCAGCAAAACCGGAAGCTTTCCTTCCGGTTTTACATAGACACGTTTGATTTTTTGGAGCAAAAAAAGAAGCCGGAGAATACTCTCCGACTTCCCGTAGATTTGTTATTCGACCTCAATCTCCATTGCAAATGCCAGAAGCTGTTCCTTCAACGATTTCATAGCCTGCTTCTGGTCATTGATCTTTTTACTGAGTGCCAGTTCAGTTTTGGTTTCAACTTTCCCAAGAATGAGGTAATCCAGAGTGACATCAAAATGTACTGCAATCTCAACAAACAAGTCCAGCGGTGCATAAGTGCCTTTTTCCAGACTTCTCATGTGCCGATCACTAATGTTCAGTTTGATTGCGGCTTCTTCTTGTGTCAGTCCGTGTACTTTGCGTAATTTCTGGATTCTATAACCAGCGGTGTAAGGGTCAAAGTACATAAGCCAGCCCTCCGACCAAACGGCGCAGCAACCAATCGCCACACCAAGGGGTCAGAGCGCAAGCAGACGTTCGTTCGCGGCGAGTCGGCTGCCCGCCGGGACTGGGTTCGTACTCAATCAATCTTCTTTTCATAATTCTTCGTCCTTTCGTTGTCGATTATGGCAATGTGGGCGGAGCCAAAAATTGCTTGGAGCAATTTTATGATAAATAAAATCTCTGAGTTGCAAAAGTATAGAACTCTAGTTAAAAATATCAAACAATTTTATCGAAACACTTTGCTTAGAAATGGAATCTTTCGATTCCGGACGAAAAGGTTGATAAATCCAACCAAGACAGTCAGGAGGCCATTCTTTAAGGTCATGATATAACATAGTTTGAATACCGATTTTAAGTGCCTTCTTTAGCGTATCCCTCATGTTTAATAACCTTTCTTTATTTTGGGAATAATTAGCAAACAAGCATCAGCAAATATAGCAATAACAATATTACAGAATAGCTCAATTGAAAAGAAAAAAAGAACAAAGCAAAAAATATCAACAAGTGCCAGACGAATTCTAGACATGCGTTGTAAAATAGAAGACTCGTCGTTTGTCAAATGAATATATATGTTGTTGCAGGGAGAAAACAACCATATCGTAGCGTTGGAAAAAATTAAAATTAAAAAGCAAAAATAAGGATGTATAGTTGAAGAAATTGATATGCAAAAAAATTCCAAAAATATTGATGAAAAAAAACACGAGATGTATGTCGTGGCGTGATATCCACTGGTTCTCTTTCGCAAAAAATGAAAAGGAAACACAAAAGAAAAAGTTCGTTTAATCCCAAATAATACGGTTCCAATGAGCGCGAGAATAAAACCGGTTATAAATGATGTAATGCGTTTTTCAATTCCATATGTACACCACTCGAAGTCATCTGCGGATATAAACCCACAAATGATACAATAATTGGCAATTTTTTGAGCGAGTTGATTCATAAAACACTTGCCACCCAACTGAAACTTTGATGGAGAACATATTACATACTTTAGGTATGAGTATCAATGTTTTTGTAATAAAATAGAGTTTTTTTGCTTCCAAAAGACTAAAATGGAATTTCTCCAGTGAATTGAAACCATTCATTTTCATAAAGCATCACATAGTCACCATGATATTTTTCAAGGATTGATTTAACATTTGCTAATCCAAATCCGTGAATTTGAGCATTTTGTTTTGTTGTTTTGATATTATCATTAACAATTTTAACCGGATTAGTCGTATTCCTTATAGAAAACAAAAAAGTGCAGTTTGAGATAGCACTAATTTGAATGGATTTATGGCCGTGGTATGATTCACAAGCTTCAATCGCATTATCGATAAGATTAGATAACAAAACTATCATATCCGTTGAGTCTAAAGGGAGCATCGATAAATCATTGACGTCAAAATCTACGTCGATTCCAAGATGAATTGCTTCAGCGGCTTTTGTATTAAATAGCGCATCCAAAATAGTATTGTGTGAATTCACTAAAAACAAACGTTCGGTTTGTCGATTTGAGATTGAGGCAAGGTAGTTTTCAGCAGATGAATAATCATGGGATTTGAGCAATGCGGTAAGGGTACTAATATGTGCTCGAAAATCATGGACATTTTTTCGCTGTGAATTATAAAGACTACAAATGGATTCGATACTTTTTTCTTGTAGCTGAAGCTGCTGATTTAATGCAATTATATGTTCGCGATTTTGAGTTGCTCGTTCTGATTGTTCCAATAAAATTAAAATGACAATATTAGAGAAGAAAATCAAGAAACAGCAACCAGAAATAACAGCTTCGCTAATGTGCTTTTCACTAGTTACATATAAAAGGATGACAAGAACAACAAAAGATGTACAAGGAAACAAAAAATAAAGAGCAATCTGTGATATGGTTGATTTGGAAAAGGTGCGATATGAAGAATGTACTGATAAGATTTTTCTTAAAATGAGTACAATAAATAGCTCGGAGGAATAGTATAAAATGGAATAGACAATAAGTGGAAGTTTCATATTGCGAAAATCATTTCCATTTGTGTCGCAAACGAAAGCCGCGAATATTCCGAGGCTAAAAGATAAAAGATACGTTAAAAGATACTCGATTGTGATAAGAAAAAGAAGATGAAAAGACGAAATTTTTGAGTATAAAAATCTGCTAACAATAAAGCCGATGCACAGAACAATTGCAATTTTCGAAATTTGGTTATTTCGAAATACGATTTTATTGAAATAAAGTCCTAATGAAAATCCAATAATGTAAAATAGACATCCTTCAAAAAATGGACGATGAGGTAATCGTCGAACTGAGAAAATGTCTAAAAAAAGAAATAAACATACCGAATCAATTGTTGTATACAAAGCACTCAGCAGATACTCCATTTATTTTTTCCTCTCCATTGAAGATAAACTTTTTTAATTTCAGCGTGATTCTTTTTGCTAGAAGATAAAACTTGTCCGTTTTTTAATTGAACTCTTCCAAATTGAAAAAGCTCAATATAGTTCATGTTAACTAGGAAACTTTTCTGGATACGAAGAAAGCCCAGGACCTTGAATTTTTCGGAAAGATTTGTCATGTTACCATAAAATTGATATTGATCTCTAGTAGTGTTTATTAAATGTATTGTAATTATACGGCGATTTGATTCTAAATAAAGTATATTTTGAATTGGAACATCTACATCTTCAGAACTGATAGATATGGTGACAATTTGTTGGCTTTTAAAAACTTGTTCAAAGGCAAGCTTGAGATAGGAAGACAGTTTCTCTTGCACGTTATTTTTTAAAAGGTAGCGAAATGCGGAAACTTCATATCCTTCTGGAGCATATTGAACGAAATTAGTTACAAAAATTATCACAATGTTCGGAATTCTTTGACGGAGTGTTCTGGCAAGAGAAATGCCAGTGATTTCTTTCATGTCAATATCTAAAAATGCGATGTCATATTGTATGGATGAATCAATTTGTGTAGGCCGAACAAACGGTGAGACCGTAACATCAATACTCCAGCTAGCACAGTAGTAATTGATTTCCTTTGTAAGTTGTTGCACAAAAATTTCGTCGTCATCACAAACTAAAATGTTCATAGGGGAACACCTCCGATTTAACTGAGCCAATGATTTGACTGCCTTTACCATAGCTTTTCTTCTCCTATCTGTCAATGATTGTTCGATAAAATAGAATATATACTGCATTATAGTACGAGTATGTTGAAATTGCAAATAGTACACTCTTATATGATAGGAGTGAGTGGAAATGGAGCAATATCTTGGCGAAAGACTCAAAATGTTGAGGGAAGAGAGAAAGTGGTCGCAGTCAGATTTGGCAAAACGTTTAAATAAGGCACCTTCTACAATAAGTGGTTATGAAAGCGATGCACATTCAATTCCAACGGATGTCTTGGTTAGCCTTGCAATACTCTTTGACATCTCAATTGATGAATTTGTTGGAATCGAAAAGCCAGAACAGATATCAATAAAAGGACTGAATGCTCGTCAGAGAAATTCTATTAAAGCACTCCGTGCTGAATATTTAGTATCAACTTCAAACAACGGACAATTATCCAATACTCAAATGGAAATCTTGCGCGATATCATACAGAATTTTGTAAACATTGAAAAGTAATGAATGTTAAAGTTCTGCTTATGATGAACTGCCCCCCATTTGTTAGACAGTATGGTATACTGTTTAGGAAATGGGGGGTTTTTGTATGCCAAAGGGAATACCACAGAAAAAATATAGTGGGGAATTCAAAATAAAAGTAGTAGAAACAATGCGCGCGGAACATTTAAGCTGTCCAGGAGCAGCCAAACGTTTCGGGGTACAAAGTAAGACGCAAGTTGCAAAATGGGAGCGCATCTATCTGGAAGAAGGCAAAGAGGCCCTCTTGCTGGAACGTCGTAGTCGAGCTTGTGCGGCCAGTGGAACACGGAAAGGGCGAAAGCCGAAAATGGACAAACAGGTAGAAGAAGACCTCATCGCCGAAGTTCAGCGACTGCGAATCCAGATCAAGGCTGGCAGTACCAGATGAAGCCTTACCAGAACCTGTTGAGAGAGAAAGGCATTACACCAAGTATGTCCCGGAAAGCCACTTGTCTGGATAATGCGGTTGCTGAAAACTTCTTTGGCTTGCTCAAGACGGAACTATTCTATTTGGAAAAATTCGATTCCGTTGAACAGCTCGAAAAGGCCATTGTTGAGTATATCGACTACTACAACAACCGCCGAATCAAATTAAAACTAAACGGCCTGAGCCCTGTGCAATACAGGATTCAGACCGTTCAGGTCGCTTAATTCTTATTTTTGTCTAACTTTTGGGGGTCACTTCATGATGGCAGCGTCTTTATCTTTATCCTCAAAAACTTTTATAAAAATAGCACAAAATAATTTTGTATAAAAAGAAAGTGTAGTATAATTTCATCAAGTAATTTGTCTTTTGATGGGTTAGCGCATTTGCTTTTTGATTAGTGTTGCTCCAAAATAACATTTACAAATTTCAATTATTGAAAGGTTGTCAAGTCATTTGCATGAGGATGCGCTTTAAAATCCATGCGTATTGATTTAATTCACATAACTTTACTAGATGGCAGGATACATTTGGTAGCAAAATGTATTCAATTTGAAACAATCTTGTTGATTTTTTTAGTTCAAGTGTTTTAATATGGACAACCGAGTTGAAAAGATAATTTTTCAACATTTACCTGAGCTTGTAGAAGATTACTTGCTCTGATTCACTTTGAAAGGATGAGAAAAATGACTGTGATCATTTCCTTGGACGAAACGAGAGTTAATTGCGAAGATTGCGGTGGCGGTGGCGGTGGATGCGGCCCTTGCTCGCATCTGGGTCCCTGCAAATAAGTCAATAGAGTCATACAGGGCTACTGCACTTACAAATAACTGGACGCGTTATCAACAAATACGTCTGGTAATGAGGTGTGCAGTAGCCTTTTTTCAATGAGGAGACAAACAAATGACTGAATATGTTTTAACCCGATTTTTTGATTATTTTGAAATCGACGGAAAATTTTATCTCTTAAATTTGATTAACGGAACATTATTAGAACTTGATTGCGCTGCAAAAGACAAGTTTCTCACTTGCGTAAGAAGCCAAGACGTTTCATCATTGACTCCCTCAGAAATGCAAATATTACGAAGCCAAGAATTTTTAGTTCTGCCTGAAAATGACAACAAGCAAGTTGACTTAAATTTTACAGGTTATGTAAATTCCAAAACAAACCAGCCAAATAAGTTAAAATTAGATATACCCATTTCCAACAGATGCAATTTTATTTGCCCTTATTGTTTTGAAAGGGATACGCTGGGACAACAAAAGAAATCTCCTTTAGAAGAGTCCTTAAAGAAAAAGTTCCAGAAGGATCTTATCTTATACATTGATAAAGTACGTGAAAAATGTGCATTCGATGGAATTGAAATTGTTTGGTATGGAGGCGAACCGCTTACAGAAGCAACTTATTTATGTGAACTTAATGATAAATTACTACATTACAGTAATCTTAACGGAACAACTTATTCTAACACTATTGTCACAAATGGTTATCTTCTATCCAATGATGTTTTGGAAAAATTAAGATTACAAAATGTGCGTTATATTCAAGTCACAATTGATGGTGTAAAAGAAAAACATAATGCACGACGTACAACAAGGGAAAGAGCGGACACATATTCTGTCATTTTACACAATATAAATAGTGCACTTTCTATGAATTTCGAAATAGTAATTCGTATAAATGTTGACAAATCTAATTATGCGACACTTTTAGAACTTATCAATGATATTTGCAACTCAATTGATAATAAATATTTTGGTAAACATCTTTTTTTGTCTTTTGGACGAGTGTTTGGATCTGATGATAGTTATTCGTTGTCGGAATATGAGAAAAAATTAAAGCCACTTTACTTGTTTGCATGTGAAAAACATTTGATTCATACTTCTTTGACTCCATATGGAACAGGTGCATTTTGTTCTGCCGAGACACAGTGTTATAATATGACGGTGGATGTATTTGGAAATATCTACAAATGTTGGAATGATGTTTTTTGCTTTGAAAAAGCGGTTTCTACTCTCGCCCAATATAATCCAGAGAGCGAAAGCTGCCTTTCGCAGAATAATAACTACTATATCAAAAATTTATCGCTTGAGAACACAAATAATGGCAGATGCTTAAAATGCAAATACTTTCGATATTGTAAAGGTTTTTGTCCGAGTATTCGAGATAGAATGAGTTCCGGTCTTGAAGAAAACTTATACAAAAACAACAAATGCGAATATGTTATCCATGAAAGATTAGAGACACTTCTTACAGCTTTTTTAATGGAGAAAAAGTCATGAAAAGGTTTTTTGACGAATTTTTCAAACTTTTTGGAACATTGGAGCTAAATTTAAAAATCTACTACATTAGTTATTCAGTTTTTGTTTCGCTTGCATATGCATTGTATTCTCTTCTTCCATTACTTTATGGGAAGGTAATAGATCAATTATCTTTCGGAAAAGATTACCACGAAACGTATGTGTTCTATTGTGCCGGAATTGTTATATCCATTTTCCTCTTTCGAGTATGGAGTCTGGGCAATATTTATATGAAGAAAAAGGCAAAGTTGTCAATCAGCACAAATTTATTCACAGTATCAATCAATAAAAAAACAAATGATATACTTGCATTCAGTACGCATCTTGAGCAAGTCGAAAATCTTTTTTCAGATTTTGTTTATACGATACCCAGTGAAATTTTAGCATTTTGTGTAATGTTAGTCGCCATTGCATTTTCTGCACCAATAGTTTTATTCATTTTAGCATTTGAAATTGTTGCATTTCTTTTGATTACACTATATAGAGAACACAAATCTCTTCCATTGAAGAAATTTGTTCAGTCAAAATATTCATCTCTATCAAGTGTGTTAGGCGAACTTCTGTGTGGAATTCCAGATATAAATATGTATGCTCGCTGGGATTGGGCCGAGAACAGATTGCTGGGGAAATGCGAAAATTATTTTGATGCTCAAAAAGATTACAAATTCTGTTCATTAAAATTTGAAGCTATTAGCTCTGTGATCTTTTGGGGCGCATCCTGTATTATTGCTTTAATATGTTTTCGCAATGTAGTATCACACAACTTGACAATGGGTGTATGTTTAGCAGTGATTCAGCTTTCTGAATCAATTCGTAGTTATTTTATATCTATATACCAAAATTCCAATTATTTGATAGATTTTCTTCCAGACTTGGAACATATTAACCGGTTACTTTCAACCAATAAAAGTAATACCATCATACATAATGATACCACTAAATATTCAAACTCTGAGATTATAGTGGATTCCTTGGCTTTTAGCTTGCCAGATAAATCTGTCTTTGAAAATGTTAGCTTCATTGTAAAAAAAGATGATATATTACTTATTAGTGGTGAAAGTGGCTGTGGTAAAAGCACATTGCTTTCCTGCATTGTAGGAGATATTATCCCTAAACAGGGTAATATCACTTTATGTAAATCTGCTAAAATAGGGTATTTACCTCAGACACCGCGAGTACTAAATAGAACCTTACGCGAAAATCTTTTGATTGCGAAAAATACGGCTAGCGATAATGAGATACTAGATATACTAAAGCAAGTGGATTTATTAGATTTTTACCATAATCTTCCTTTTGGACTTGACACACTATTAGGAGAAAATGGAACGCTAATGTCGGGTGGCGAAAAGTCTAAACTGTACCTTGCAAGAATTCTGCTACAAAATGCTGATATAGTTCTTTTAGACGAGCCACTATCCAATATTGATTCTACAAGTAAGGCTGTCGTCCTAAAAAACTTGAAACTCTTTTTGAATCGAAAAACATGTATTATTGTATCTCACCAGCAAGATGTCCAACAACTTTGCAACTGTATATATCAGATGGAAAGCCACACAAATGAGGAACACATCGATGCCTAAAAGATTATCTATATTATTTCACATCATTCCAAGCCATGTAGTTCTTGGAGCATGGATCTCGGCATTTATCTATCTGCTTTGTGAAATAGCAGAGCTTGGGTTGCCGCTGATATACGGAATTTTATTAGAGCAATTGCTTAAAAATGAAGTCGATTTACTTATTTGGTCTACATGGATTTTTATTGGGTGTGCATTGATTCTGATTCAAAAGGCTTCACTGTATAAGAACACAGAATACCGAGAAAAAATTCGAGAAGCGATAATAATCTTTTTTTATCATGCACAAAAAGACATTCATGCCTCGTCATCGGAATCAAACGATTATACATATATAAAAAATGAAATTCTGCAATTATCAGAAAAATCTCTTGCTTTATTTGACGTTGAAAGCATGAAAAGTATTATATATTCTATTTCTTTTCTCGTGATCATATTAATAATTGCGAGTATAGATTTTTTTAGTGCATTAATGACTATCCTATTAGGGCTTGTGGCAATTTTTGCACATCGTGTTGGAAATTCACTGTACAAGAAAACAGGGGTCGCTGTTCAGAATCAAAAAATCAAGTATTTCAGTGATACTGAAGATACTTTGAAATCGGTAGATATGATTTGCTTATTTAATGCACAACAGCAAGAAATAAATCGTTATCGGTTAGTATTACATAATGTTTTAAAGCGAGAAATCAGTCAAGATGTTACACGTTTTTCAGTTTTTTTTATTGGACTAGAAATTTGCAAAACGTCCTATTCAATAGGAATGATTACTCGTGCACTTTTTTTAGCTGCTACGGGGAAATTTTTACTTCCATATGCAGTTGAACTTATTCTTTATAGTCAAAAAGCAACGGAGCCTATTCATTATTTGAATTATGTAATAAAGCAGTGGCAGGAAGGGATAACTGCACTCGAAACACTGCTCAATAAGGTTAATCAACTTCGATTACAAAGAGATTGCCAGATGACAGAATCAAAGTTCAATGAAATCCGATTTCAAGATGTCTGTTTTAGTTATGCGGATAGCCTAATTATTAAAAATTTCAGTCAAACATTTTTATTTGGTCAGCATTATTGCTTGTTTGGAAAATCTGGCTCTGGAAAAACCACAATTATTCGAATGATAACGGGAGAATTAAAACCATCTAACGGAACGATTTTAATAGATGGAAATGCTATCAGCGAAAGCCTTCAGTTTCCGACGTTGTTACAAGATTCTATTATATTTAATGTTTCTCTGTCCGAAAATATTTCGTTTCAGTACCCCCCAGATGAAAAAACTAAATCCCTTATCAATATAATGGAATTAAATTATCTGGATCAAAATCAGATTGTTTCAGAAAAAGTGTCGGGAGGTGAAAAAAGCCGAATTCTACTCGCGCGTGCATTGTGGCATCTTAATCAATCGGTCATTCTTGATGAACCACTAATTGGAGTTGATGAAGAGCGAAAGATTCGAATTCTTTTAAAAATCAAAGAAATCTTAAATGGAAAATTTTTATTGTTAAGCACTCATGATAAAACGATTGCGACGATGCTGGAATGTATACAAATACCATTGGATTCTATATGAAGATTATGAAATTACATTTTCTATTAGCAAGCAGGGCGAGCTGGTACCAACTCGCGATTTTTGAATCAGATTTTTCAAATCCAAATTCAAAATGCTTGTTGGGCTGTGCCCAATCCCCTATCGTTCCGCATCGTGCGATGCAGGCTGCGCGTTTGTTCCAAACACTTTTATAACAAAAAAGATAGCCTAGGGCTCTTCCATGAGGGAAGGGTCCTAGGCTATCTTCGTTTATCGGGACTTCGTTTTTTCGGTGCTGCTCTTTTCCTCTGCAAAGAACAGTTCTACGTTTCTCTTTGCACGAAGAAGCTCCTGCATTTCTTCTTTCGCTTTACGATAGTCCGGGTAGAGTGCTTTCTTTTCCGTCAGCAGCTTGGAATATTCCGTATCCAGTTTTTTCACCTTGGGGAGCTTTTTCAGGTTAGCTTCATCGAATGCCGCTTTCGCTGCCTTGTGCAGTGTGATCTCTGCACGATGACCTTCCAGAAAGTGCTTGCTGTATCCGGTCTTTCGGTAGGCATCATAGACTGGTCGCGTCTTGGCGTAGTTGATGATGTGTGCTTTCAGCACCGCAATTTCTGCCAGTCGATTTTCAGAATCTTTAATGGAATCGCCCAGTTCGTGATAGTGAGCAGTAGCAGCATCCACACGCTCCTGCATCTCCTCAATGCTGCCGATTTTATTTTCCTGCAAAAAAATCAGGGTCTTGGACATCTCTTTCAAATTGTAGCGTTTAGCCCACCGTGCATAGCCTTCGCTTTTGCCCTCGGAGAGTTTTGCCTGAATGTCCACCAACAGGTGGAACGGCTGCTCTTTCGGTGGCTGCTTCTGATACGGGCGGTGTTCGGATTCTCCGGCAATGACCGCCTTGATTTCATCTTCACTGTATCCCGCGCCCAGTGTCCGAAAACGGATAAAGCGTTTCTGCCGTGTTCCTTTGACCGAAGTGTACTTTCCCCGTTTGATTTCGTAGCCCTGCTGTTCCAGCTTTTGAAGAAAGCCCTCGAAATTTGCGGGCCTCTCGTTCAGCAGGATGTTGTCGATTACGGCACACAGCTTATCACGATTACTTTCTCTGGGTGGATAAAGGGTGCGCTTCTGCCGCTCTCGGTACGGCTTGATTTCAATAACAGACAGCTGATGTTCCAGACAAATCAAATCGCTCAACCGCTGCACGGCCAGCCCGGATAATAAAAAATCCCGAAATTTTCGGGTGCTGTCCAGCGCAGTGGAGTTGTAGATAATGTGATTGTGGATGTGTTCCCGGTCTGTGTGGGTGGCAACGATAAAAGCGTATTTACCCTTGGTAAACCGCATGGCAAGTTCATAGCCCACCTTGTTGGCTTCCTCGGCGGTAATCTCACCGGGCTTGAAAGACTGTCGAATTTGATAGGCGATCACATCATTTTTTTGTATGCGCCCAGTGACAAATTCATACTGCCGCTTGGAAAGCATAAATTCTTCGTCTGCGGTCAAGGGGCTGCACTCATAGCTGCTGACCAGTTCTCCCTTGTTCGTTTTGTCAGGATTCTTCGCGTAGTCCGTGCGGCTTTTCAGGCAGGCCGCAACCGACTTGCCCTTGTTTTTGTGCAGCGCAATCAAACGTGTTGCGGCCATCGAACGCCCCCTTTTCTTAAAAATAAATTGGAATTGACTTCAAAATCTGATACACTGGTAAAAATATCTGTGAAAGGAATCTGTCCCATGAAAAAGCACGGACATTATTGTAAAGTCTGCGACGAGTACAAAGCAAATGAAAAGTTTTCGGGCAAAGGTCATACAGCGCACATCTGTAAAAAGTGCGCTGCTCTGCCGCCAGATGTACGCTCTGCGCAGATGATCGAAAACAAGCTGCTTTCTTTGCCATGGAGACTTTCCAAAGAACAAATAAAATGGCTGAACAACAAAGCCCATGACAAGCGGCCTGAGATTCGGAAGCTTGCGCAGGAGCAGCTTGATATGCGCTTCCACCCGGAACGGCTTGCGTCGGATGATGCCGATGAATTTGAAGATTTACTGCTCAATAAGGATGACGAGGACGAAGATGAGTGGTAATCCTTATGCTAATAAAATTTATGTAACCCGCAGTGTTTGACTGCGGGCAGTGTTACAGCTCGGTCAGCTTTGCAAGAATTTGCTTGCTGACGCTGATCAGTTCATCCAACCGGGCGCGCAAATCCTCCAGATCGGCAGTATAAATCTGACCGTTTTCATTGGCTACTTTGGCGTACTGGTTCAGATTGTTGCTACACATCTGCAAAAGATACGCCATCCGGCGCAGCTGCGGCAGATCCAGATGCAGACAATACCCGTCCAGTGCCATCTTGCGCAGATAGGAGCCAATGCTCAGGATGCCGCTGGCTTCCATTTTGTTCCGAATCCGCTCCAATTCCGGCTTGCTGACCCGGAAATGGAGTTGCTGGTCGCGGCGGTCGCTCACCGGGCATCACCATCCTTGTCGTAATAACTGCGGAAGGGCTTCACCGGCTCCGGCTTGTCCGACTTTTCTTCCAGTGCCGCCAGCACCGAGGGACGGCGAGGTGCATCCTCCTGTTCCTCCTCGTCCTGTTCCGGCTCATGGCTTTTTTCGTCCACATCCAACTGGGCGTTCAGCTCTGCAAGGCGAGCCGACTTCTCTGCCAGTTCTTCCTCCTGCGGGAAGGGCTTTTCCACCTCAATTTGCGCCGCCGCCTCCTGCTGATGCAGGGTAGTCAGCTCATTCTCGGCAGAGGTGATGCGCTCTGGGAAGTTGTTCAGGGAGTTATCCAGACGGATAATGTTGCCCAGCGGGTCGGTGCCCAGTGCTACCGGGTACCTCCGCTGACCCTTCAGAATCGCCTGATATTCGCTGCGGAAGGTATCGAACCGCAGAGACAACTCAAAGCCCCGGTAGCTGCCGATGACTTTTTCCTCGGCGTTGGGCAGTTCGGAACAAGCAAGCACCAGACGCTCACCAGCGGTCTTTTTCTCATCGTAGGTCACGCCCTTGATGGTCATGCCGCAGAAACCCTCTTGCACCTGCGGATGGGCGGCGGCAAGCTGTGCGTCCGCTTTCACCCCAGCAATATAGGCGTTCGTTTCCCGAATGTCAGCCGGGAATTTGGTCAGCAGCTTGTCTTGCAGGCGGAATTTCTGGCTCTGGTGGTCGGCTTTCAGCACCTTCAGCTTTGCCACCTGCACATCCAAGTCCATCTTCTCTTTGATGAGCGGATTTCCGGCGCAAAGTGCCTTGATCTCCGCATAGGAAAGTGCCTGTTCGTCTACATCTTCGCAGGAGCGCACCGGGGATTTTGAAGTCATGATTTGGCTGATAAATCGCTGTTTGTTTTCCAAAGTTTGGAACAAATAACTGTCAAATGTCCCTTCCGTAACGTAATTGAACACCTTGACTTCCTTATTCATATTGCCCTGCCGGATGATGCGACCATTGCGCTGGGTCATGTCGCTGGGCTTCCAGCCAACGTCCAAGTGATGCACCGCCACAAGCCGGGATTGCACGTTGGTGCCCGCTCCCATTTTTGCCGTACTTCCGAGCAAAACTCGCATATCGCCGGAGCGCACTTTGGAGAACAGCGCCGCCTTTTTTGCTTCGGTGTCAGCATTGTGGATAAATTCGATCTCGTTTTCCGGCACACCGGCGGCGATCAGCTTTTTGCGAATGTCATCGTAGACGTTGAAATTGCCATCGTTTTTCGGTGTCGAGAGGTCGCAGAACAAAAGTTGGGTCAACTTCTGTTCTTTACCCTCCTCCCAGATTTTCAACACATTTTGAACGCATACGTTCAATTTGCTATTGGGATCATCTGGCAGCATGGGGTTCATCAAGCGAACGTCCAAGCCGATTTTTCTGCCGTCGTTTGTGACGCAGAGCATATTGTCCACGGAGGCATCCACTGCACCGGAGTGGATTTCTGCAGCACGTTTGCTCAGTTCCTGTACCATTTCCTTTTGAATCTCCGAGGGTTTTGCCACCACGGTTTCAAACTTTGCTTCGGGCACAGGCAGATGAAGCTGGTCAGATGTTTTAATGTCCGCAACCTCCTTGAACATGGACATCAGTTCCGGGAGGTTGAAGAACTTGGCAAATCTCGTTCTCGCCCGATAGCCTGTACCTTCGGGAGCAAGCTCGATGGCGGTGGTGGTCTCACCAAAGGTGGATGCCCAGCAGTCGAAGTGGGTCAGCTTTTTCTGCTGGAGGGTGCTGTACTGCAAATAGCGCATGACCGTGTATAGCTCGGTCATGGAATTGCTCACAGGCGTACCCGTGGCGAACACCACGCCCCGCCCGCCGGTGATCTCGTCCAGATAGCGGCACTTGCCAAACATATCGCTGGATTTCTGTGCTTCACTGGTGGATAATCCTGCGACATTGCGCATTTTTGTCGTGAGAAAGAGGTTCTTGTAAAAATGCGACTCGTCCACAAAAAGACGGTCAACACCCAGCTGCTCAAAGGTGATCACATCATCCTTGCGGCTGTCGGCGCGCAGCTTGTCCAGCTTTGCTTCCAGCGTTTTCCGGGTCTTTTCCATCTGCTTGATGGAGAAATTCTCACCTGCGTGGACTTTCAGCTCATTGATGGCGGCAAGCGTTTCATAAATTTGCTCCTGAATGATACGCTCCTGCCGCTCAAAGGACAGCGGAATGCGCTCAAACTGGCTGTGCCCGATGATGACGGCATCGTAGTCCCCGGTGGCGATGCGGGCGCAGAATTTTTTACGATTGGCGGTTTCAAAGTCCTTGCGCCGTGCCACCAACAGCTTGGCATTGGGGTAGAGGTTCAGAAACTCGCTTGCCCACTGTTCCGTCAGGTGGTTGGGCACCACGAACAACGATTTCTGGCACAAACCAAGGCGTTTTGCTTCCATGGCAGACGCTGCCATTTCGTAGGTCTTGCCTGCACCAACTTCGTGTGCAAGCAACGTATTACCGCCATAAAGCACATGAGCGATGGCATTTCGCTGGTGTTCCCGGAGAGTGATCTCCGGGTTCATGCCCACGAATTTGATGTGACTTCCGTCATACTCACGGGGTCTGGTGCTGTTGAACAGCTCGTTGTACTGCTTTACCAGCGCAATGCGCCGCTGGGGGTCTTGCCAGACCCAGTTGGCGAAAGCATCCTTGATGACCTGCTGTTTCTGCTGTGCCAGCATGGTCTCCCGTTTGTTCAGCACACGCTTGGGTTTGCCCTCGGCATCCTCAATGGTGTCGTAGATGCGGACATCTTTCAGGTTCAGGGTTTCTTCCAGAATCTTGTAAGCATTGGCACGGGATGTGCCGTAGGTCTCAGACGAAATAATGTCACTCCGCCCGGTGGCAGTCTTGCCCTCCACACGCCACTCGGCGGTATACGGAGAATATCTCACCTTGACCGCATGACGCAGATAGTAAGGGATCTGGAAAGTCTCGGTCATAAACTTCTGGATAATGTCCGGGGAAAGCCATGTGGCACCCAGCCGCACATCAATTTCAGAGGCTTCCAACTCTCTGGGCTGTGCCTTTTCCAATGCGGTAACATTGACGGCAAATTCCGGGTTGGTCTCGGCGGCAAACTGCGCCATCCGCAGCTTTGCCCGGACATCGCCGGACAGGTACTCGTCTGCCATCTGCCAGCCTGCTTCCGGGTCGGTGGGGTCGGCGGCAGGGTCTTTGAAGATCACACCGGAAAGTTCGGTGGTAATGCGCCCGTACTCACCGGGAGTGCCCAGCAGTTCTGCCATATAGGGCAAATCCACTTTGCCATGCTCACCAATAGATACCGCCAACGCTTCGCTGGGGGTATCCACGCTGGTAACGGTACGCTCCGGGCGGATAGTGCGCTTGGTGAACATTGCAGCCTTGCTCTTGAGCTGCCCCTGCTCGTCCAGATTTTCCAGCGAGCACAGCAGATAATACGAGGAATCCTGCTCAAACAGCCGCCCGTTTTTGCGGTCGTTCAGCAAGCCATATTTGGCGGTAAAGGCATCGTAGGCGGCGTTTAGCTTTGCCTGTGTCGCCTGAATGTCCTCGTCCGGGTAATCGTTCAACTGCTGGTCGATCAGGTCGTTGACGATCTGGCGCAGTTCCACCATGCCGGTGACGCGCCCCTTGGCGGTGTCGGACAGTTCTACCTGCGTCATCACGGAATTTTCCCGGTAGAAAACTTCGCCGTCCACTACGGTATAGGAGAAGTTCTTGACCTCCGGGTCGGCAGGCAGGGTGCGCCGGGTGGCTTCTTCCTCGGCAATGTCGGGAGCGTCCACCTCGGCGGCAGTATACTGACCCTCGATGTGCTGCACCGCTTCGGCAAGCTGGTCGGCAAGGTATGCGCCCTCGATGGGCACAACGGTCAATTCCTCTCGTCCGTACTGAGTGCTTTCGGTGGTCAGCTCGCCCAGAACCATCTCCGGGTGGTCTACAAAATACTGGTTGATGGCAAAGCCGTCTTCGGTCTTACCAAGCTGTACCCAGTCCGGCTCATGGTCGATGGGGCGGTCACGTTTCTGCAAAAAGATAATGTCCGAAACGACCTCGGTTCCGGCATTCGCCTTGAACGCATTGTTGGGCAGACGGATGGCACCCAGCAAGTCGGCACGCTCTGCCATGTGCTTGCGGGCGGTGCTGTCCTTGCTGTCCATGGTGTAGCGACTGGTGACGAACGCCACTACGCCACCCGGACGCACTTGGTCGATGGCTTTCGCAAAGAAATAATTGTGGATGCTAAAACCAAGTTTGTTGTACGCCTTGTCGTTGACCTTGTACTGACCGAAAGGCACGTTTCCCACCGCCAAATCGTAGAAATCACGGCGGTCGGTGGTCTCAAAGCCAGCCACCGTAATGTCTGCCTGCGGATACAGCTTTTTGGCGATGCGCCCGGTGATGGAATCCAGTTCCACGCCGTACAGACGGCTATCCTGCATGGTGTCCGGCAGCATTCCGAAGAAGTTGCCCACACCCATGGACGGCTCCAAGATGTTGCCAGACCGGAAACCCATGCGCTCCACGGCATCGTAGATGCCACGGATAACGGTGGGGCTGGTGTAGTGGGCGTTCAGGGTGCTGGAACGGGCAGCAGCATACTCATCCTCGGAGAGCAGCCCTTTCAGTTCGGTGTACTCTTTTGCCCATCCGTCCTTGTTGGGGTCAAAAGCATCTGCAAGACCGCCCCAGCCCACATACTGGGAAAGCACCTGCTGTTCTTCAGGGGTGGCCCCCCGGTGCTCCCGTTTCAGCTTGAACAGAGTGCGGATGGCTTCAATGTTCCGGGCATATTTCTGCTTTGCGCCGCCCTCGCCCAGATGGTCGTCCGTGATGCGGAAGTTCCCAGCAGGCTCCGGCGCAGGTTCAGCATTCAGAGCTTCATCCAAGGCAGCGGCATCCGGGAAGGTCTGCACTTTTCCGTCCATCACAGTAGAGATGGGGAGTTCGTCCAGTTCTTCGTCCGTAAGCGGCGGTTTGTCCTCGTCCGGCTCATGCGCAGGAGTGAGATTGACCGTCAGGTTGTGCAGATGGATGTTGCCCGGCTGGCGCAGCAGCCGCTCCAGATTTTCCTTGCTTTCCGAGCGGGCAACCGGATAGACCTCATCCGGGTCACGAAGCTGGATGTTCAGAGTTCCGACAGTTTCGACCGTAAAATCCTTACCGTCCAGACGGATTGTATCGCCCACACGGTAATTACGCTCTTTTGGGAGAGCGGGAACAGGTTCATTTTCTGCCAAAAACTTTGCCTTTTCCACTGCAAGCCAATCGGCGGCGGTTCGTTCATCCGTCTCTTTTTTCAAAGCGGTGCAATAGGATTCGGCCTGCTCCTTGTCTGTAAATTGCGCCATTCCGTTATCATTTGCATAGTAGCCCTCATTGAGATCATCCCAGATAGCAAAAAGCTGGGACGTACCTCCGACCACTTCGCGGACAGAAAAACGCTCATATTCCGGCACCTCGGATTCCTTGTAGATGGTTTCTGCCTGCTCCAGCATTTCATCCACACGCTGGCTAGGTTCATTCTGCCGCAGACCGTCCTCGAATTGTCGTTTGTTGATAACTTCGTTATCCCACGACTGTCCGTGTGCGCTGGTGTCGATGCGAACATCCGTTTCGCCGATATAGCCAATGGTGCCCTCGATGGTTCCAGTGGGCAAATCAACCATTACATCGTCACCGACTTTGTAGCCGTTTTCTTCCTGTACAGTGGTACGCTGCTCTTTTTCCTCATCGGTCAGGTAACGGTCGGATTGGATCATCAGGTCGATATACTTTTCCACCTGCGCCCATTTTAGGGTGATTTTCTGGTGGTCGGGGTAATGGTCAAATTCCAATCCCTTCCAGTCGTGGTTGACGAAGCCTCGGCTTCCGTCCAGAAAATCGTGGGAGTGCCCACCAATGCCGTACTCCTTTGCCAGTGCTTTGGCACGGAGTTTGCGGTCAGGCTGGGTCTGGTACAGTGCCATAATGCGCTGTTTGCCGCCTGCAAACCCTGAACCATGCCGCCGCAGCTCGTTCTCAATTTCCGATTGCGATAACGAAAAAGCGGAGGGCGTTTTTTCGCTCTCCGCTCGGTCGATTTTTTCGATTTGCTGGGCTTCGGTGGGGATGTTCGCATCCAGAAAACTTAGCTGTAGATCAGCTCCGTCATCACCAGTTCCTCTGCCTGCGCTTTCAGACTGTTCATGTGCTGCACCCACATCAGTTGGTTCTGCGCTTTGTCCGGGGCCGGGTTCTGCTTCAGCAGTTCGGCCATCATCTGCTGCATCCGGCTCTCTGCCGTCTGCTCCAGTTCCATCAGATGCGGGTACAGCGTCCCGTTCAGGAGCATCGAATTGTACAGTACCGGGCGATACTGCTTCAGGTAATTCCGGCGCATCCTGCCGTACTTGCCCAGCGGGGTCTTCGGCTGGCTGAGGGTCAGGTTCGGGAGCTGGTAATCCCCGATCTTCGTGTAATTCAGACTGCTGCTCATATTCTTCCATCCTTTCTACGTTTCGGCGGCGGGTCGTGGTTTTCACCGTCCGCTCGATTTTGCGTAAGACCTCGCGGCTGATGTCGCTGGTAGCGGCACCCAGCGCATAGACTGCATCGGGTGTGGAAAAGGTGTGGATGGCCTGAAAGTCATCCTTGTCAAAGTAGCCTTCCGGTTCAAACCCGCATCGTTCTAATAGAGTGTAGGTGACGCTCATTGTCGCAGCGGCCTTGAACTGAAGTTCCTTTCCGCTACTATCATAATCATCAAAGAAAGAGCCGTCAACGATGTTGAGGATGTCGCCGCTGTTGTTGTCCCAATAATCGTTCACCAGCTTCTCCGCAATATTTACGAGCTGCTGGCTGAGCCGTTCATGGCTGATGCCGTATTCTGCGGTCAGCATCTCAGACACCGGCTTGAAAAGGTCGTCATTCATTTCCCATCGTTCCGGGTCGCGAGAATTGCGCCGTACTCCGGTGTCCGACACATCAAACACATAGTGCAGACGCGGGTATCCGCTGGATTCGTCCAACAGGGCGATGCCCTTGGAGCCACGCCGGACATACCGGTTCATGCGGTTGTTCCAGATGTCGTAATCGGCGCAGGCTGTGGCATCGGGTCGCTGGGCGTAGATCATAAGCTGGTCCGCAAAGGGGTACTTGTACAGCCGGGATGCGGTGGTCAGGTAGTCTGTCCAGCTTTCCCAGTACCGGGTCAAGCCGTTGGCTGTGCGCTGGGCAAGGGCGAGATATTCTTCGGTTTTGCTTGGCATTTTGGCCTCCTTCCGTTTTTGAGCATAAAAATAGCGGGCAACCGTTTTGGAGCTGCCCGCTGGAAAGTGTATTGAGATAAGATTATTTGCTATTGTCCTTTATGTACTTCATAACGCAGCACCCCATCACGATGACAGGAAGCACTGTTCGTAAACCGAGGTCGCCGACCCGCACATTTACATCAATCACAAGCCCTGCAAACCATGCCGCTAAAGTGAAAACAGTTGCCCATCCATAACTCATGAGAATTCATCTCCTTAATCTATAAAGTTACAGCTTCATAATGAGAAAATGTTTTGCGAACATCAAACACGCCAATGACTTTATTGTATTTTTTGCATAGAAAAGCGTTTGGTATCTTTGTCTGTCCTAATAAAATGCTGGAATTGCCAATACTGTGCCATTCCTGATAGGAAATTCTTCTAAGTCCTTTTTTATCAAACTCGTCTTTTGGAACCCACCCAACTGAGATACCAGCGGAAATCAATCCTCCCGCAAGCATTTCTTCTCCACAAATAGGACATTTCATATCAGCGTCTCCTAATCAATAGTACACTAAAAGATTTGATTTCACCACTTGATCTTAAATGGAATCAGTTCGCCAGAAACAATCCCAAAGAAATACAAAAGCCCGATTTCGATAGCAACACAGATTATCAGCAGAAGATTTGCAAGAGCTTTACTGTCGCTCAATTCTTCAATATTTTTTCGGTATTGGACAAAGACCCACATTTCAGAGGTGAAAAACAAAATGTAAAGGAGGCTGCTCCGAAAAAAAGCCATCATATTCGATAGCGCATAATTGATAAGAATAAGATTTATGGAATGAATAGCGACATCCAAAATCTTTGGGAATTTTCGTTTCATACACAGACACTCCAAACCTACAGTTCGGTTTCCACCGCAAGCTGCTCCTGTTTTTCTTTTTCGTCAGCGATTTGGACGTCAATATCTTCGCGCATCTTTTTCAGAAGTGCGAGGACTCGCTTGATTTGACCCTTGGTGTTTTCCACCCTGCTCTGTGCCTGATTGATGTGATCCAGAACTGCCCAGTCTGCAAAGAGGCCGTCAAAGAAGAAATCCGCAAATTTCAAAAAGCTGTCCACCGTAACCTGAAGGTCTGCGGTGATTTCAACATCGGAAAGTTCAGTTTTGAACCGCCGCAGTTCCA
>ENA-UERY01000693-UERY01000693.1-human-gut-metagenome-genome-assembly--contig:-NODE-693-length-26097-cov-32.202767_pt1 | contig 26097 bp, 30 predicted proteins | sample MGYA00242989_ERZ507990 | MGnify/ENA primary metagenome ERZ507990 (study PRJEB26167, sample SAMN06115529) | human gut metagenome | host: Homo sapiens | place: China:Fujian | collected 2015-08-26...
AAAAAGAAAACCACGCTCACCAAAATGCACATAGCCCCATCCACAGTGCGCTATGATGCAGTCGCTGCGAGGGATAGCAATGAGGTTGGTCAGATTCTCGCAGGCACACGAAAAAGGAATGGCTATTCACTTGTAACTTTCTCTGAACTTCTCCGTCACTATGGCGTCGATGTCAGTGATAAAGGAATCAGCAAATGGGAAAAAGGCTATACCACTCCTAGCATCTACCAACTAGTTGCAATCTGCTACGCATTGAACATCAAGGAGGGTCCTTCCTACTTTACAAAGAACTTCCAGAAACCCGCCCTTCTAAATGACATCGGGCAAAAAAAAGTCGCTGAGTACGAAATGGACTTGATTGCATCCCGGCGCTACCAGCCAGACGCAGAAGAGCCCGCGGAAATCGACTACATAATGATGCCTGTATCAGAGTTGCCAGTATCGGCAGGTCTAGGAGCTTTTCTTGAGGGTGAAATGTTCCAGCAGATACAAGTGCCTGCCAGTAGCGTTCCGGCTGGTGCCGAGTTCGGGATATATGTTAGCGGTGATAGTATGGAGCCACGCTATCATAACGGACAGATTGTATGGGTGAAGCGCTGCGAAGAACTTGAGTGCGGGGATATCGGGATATTCGTATATGATGACTGTGGATATCTGAAAAAATACGATGAACATACCCCAGACAAATCCCAAGCAGAGTTCCTTACCGACAGCTATGGCGTGGTGCATAACCAACCGGTTTTGGTTTCTCTTAACACCAAATATTCGCCGATCCTTATATCTCCAGAGCAAAGATTCGAGGTTGTTGGAAAAGTTTTGAACTAAAAAGATGGGAGGAGTTTTTGTGGATACGATCAAGCGTGTTCAGGATTTGATGCAAGTGCGTGATATGAATCTATGTGTATTGGCAAAGAAATGCGGAATATCGTACTCCACGATTCAAACCACCGCCCGTCGGGGAGGGCAGTTAAGCGTAGAGACGATTGAAAGAATTTGTCAGGGTTTAGGAATTACATTAAAAGACTTCTTCGATTCCTCCTACCTGTAAATATAGGGGCAGCAAAAAAGCCGTTCGCCACGCTGGAAAATCTGCGTGGTGAACGGCTTTAATACTGCTTCTATTTATCCTTTGGTAATCTCCAGATAAACACTAATCTCCATGATTGTTACCATTGAAGGAATACATTTGCGACGATCTTCGGGCATACCGAATAAGATTTGCATTGGCAGTTGAAGACGGCTCATGTTACCTATTGCAATTCTGACTATTTGGAAATATACTTGTAAGTATCAAATTATTTCACTTTATGGGAGGAAATTATTATGGCAAGACCCAAGGGAAGCAAGAATAAGGCTCGTACTGTAAAGGCCAGCGTTGATTATGTAGCAGTCATTGCAGAAAAGGCCGCAAAAAAAGAGAAAATCGAATCTGAGGTTGCTACGTTGACTGCAAATCTCGATGATCTGAAGACGCAGCTGAAAGCCAAGAAAGCAGAATTGAAAGCCGCCACCAAGGAACTTGCCAAAGCCGAAAACAAAAAAGCTGCCGCCGAAGCAAAAGCAGCAGAAGAAGCAAAGAAGGGCGAAGCAGAAGATGTGCTGAAGAAGCTGCTTGCCAGCGGTATGACGGCTGAAGAAATCCTTGCAAAGCTCCAGTAATGCAATATGATGAACTGGACAAGCTGCTGAAGTAAAGGAAGGGGCTGTTGCACAAGGATAAAACCGGTGTAACAGCCTCTTTTTCATTCATGCTGCAATTTTTTCAGCTTTTCAAACGTATCTAAATTAAAGTGGCATATCATCTTCCTATTTCACAAATCCTTGCCGTTTTCAGACAGGAGGTTGCTTTTATGAAAGTATCTGCCGACTATCGTATGCTCGCTCTCGATGCCCTGCGCGGAAAATGGAAAACTGCTGTTTTGACAGGTATTGCCGCCAGTGCGCTCGGTGCTACCATTGTGAGCAGTTCCAACAGTGCCGTATCCAATTCCAATCAGGCAAAGGACATCCATTTTGAACTGTTCTCCCAGCCCAACGGCGGTCGGCTGCTTGCTGTTCTGCTTGCCGGCATTGTTCTGTGGGCAGTCCTCCAACTGATCGTGGGCGGTGCAGTTCAACTGGGATATGCTCATTTTAATCTGAACCTTGTAGATGGAAATGATGCTGCCATCTCGGACTTGTTCTCTCAGAAAGACCGTCTGTGGGATGGCTTCTGCATGAAATTCCTGCAGGGTCTGTACATCGCCCTCTGGTCGCTGCTGTTGGTGATTCCGGGAATCGTGAAAACATACAGCTATGCGATGACACCTTACATCATGTCCGAGCATCCTTCGCTGACCGCAAATGAAGCGATCACAGAATCCCGGCGGATCATGAATGGCAACAAATGGCGGCTGTTCTGTCTGGATTTCAGCTTCATTGGCTGGGAGCTGCTCTGTTCGGTGCCACTGTATGCCGAGGGTTTTCTGGTTCTCAAATATTTCACCGGTTCAGAGGCTCTGGCGATTTCTCTTGTTCTTCTGCTGACAATTCCATTGAGCATTGGCTTCTTTTTTGTACGCCCCTATGAGGAAGCTGCATGGGCCACTTTCTACCGCGATATTACCGCAGCACCTACCGAACCGGATGAAGCATACTGACTTTTATACTATTTCGCAGATGTGACCGGATTTTCGAGGTGATCTGCGTATGGAGAAGAAACCTGACCGTTTCGAAATAATTGCAATGACCCTCTTATTTGCTTTAACGCTGGTGCTTACGGTATTAAAAGTGACGAGAACGGTTTCACTGCCTTGGTTGTGGGTGCTGGGTCCGCTTTGGCTTGGCACATATCGGTACCGTGATTAGGGCTGCTTGCGCTGGGAGATTTCTCCCAGCGTTTTTTATTCCTCGGAGATGCCGAGATATTGGTCGATCTCCATGATACCCTCCCCACTGACCTCCACCAGATCTTCAAAGGGCACTACGGTGTCGCCCACCTGCAAGGTGCGGAACACCGGGTCGATGCGGTCTGCCTTGCCAGTCAGGGTGATGTAGTTGCCCACTGCGGGAATCTCCGGGTGGGCGGTGTCTTCCTTGAAGTAGCGCGCCGTGATGGTCATGCCCTTGGTGACCTGCATCAGCCGGTCGGACAGAGCCGACATTTCTTCCTCGGTCAGAATGCGCTTGGGCACACGCTCGGTGCGCTGCTTTTCTGCGGCAAGCTGCTCATCATGCGCCGAAACTAAATTATTTCGGATGTATTTTTACAGTTGAATTTCATGGAGCAGCGAGGCAGCGGCATCGACCGGATTCTCAACTCTTACGCTGAAGTCGCCCAAAATCCGGTGTTTTACTCGGATTCTGACATCTTCCTAGTTACGCTGCTCAACTGAATGGAAATGATCGAGTCCCCTCAAGTATGGAGTCTACCAGTTCGTCAAGATAAAAATTGGATTCAGTGTTTTCGACCAGCCCGATATGGGGCTTGTCCTGAGGGTGAGCAGCGATAGCGGCCATCGGGATTTGACTTCGTCCTCCTTAGACTTTTCAAGCCAGGCCAAAAGTTCATCCTCTAAGAGACTTGAGCATGGCTACGGGTTGATATTTGCTTTTTCTTTTGCAGAAGTGGATGGGCTACCGGTCTGTTCAGCAGAAATACCTGCCATCGATCTATCCGAGTGCCCCTGCTATTATAAAGGTGCTGGCCGGATGAAAGGCTCCTATATCCGGGTAGGCGATGCAGACTTGCCGATGACCGATTATGAATTGTACAGCTATGAAGCCTTCCGCAAGCATCTGCATGACGATGAGCGCCCCATCCAGCGGGCCAGCCTGTCCACTTTGAATCAGGATGTTCTTCAGCGCTACTTGCTGGAACGGCGGCCTATAGCTTGCCTGAGCCGCTGTTTGAAAACCGTCGCGGAGAATTTGTGGTGACTCTCCGTCATTCCATGGAGCCGGCAGAACCGAGTTGTGATGGGGCACAGACGGACTTGCTTTCCTATTGCACAGTTCCGCGCACCCGGCAGGAAATTGCTGCCTTTTTGGGAATTAAGACGGCCTCCTATGCTATCCGCCAGTATGTACTGCCGCTGGTGGAAACAAGCAAACTGAAGATGACGATCCCGGATCGCCCGGGCAGCCCCAGGCAAACTTATTACAAGGCCTGAGTTTTCGGGCAAAGCAAAATTACAGCCTGCCAGTCATATTGGACCGGCAGGCTGTTTGCTTGAACGAGGTGTTTTTATAATGCCTCTGAGGCAGCGATAGTGATTGCCTCGCTTCTTGGATCACTTTTTCATGGGACCCGATGATGTACTGGTTTATTTGTCCCTTCATCTTTTTCTGGAGAGAAGGGAGACAGTCAAGATGGCCCCCACCAGCTTCATCTGGAAAATCCGCTTTTTCTGCTTCTGGTGGAAATCATAGATGCCGTGGGCCTTGTAGAACTTGTGGTCTGCCTTCATCAGCCTTTGCTTGACGGATACTGTAAAGCGGAATCTGGATTTTGTCGACCGGTGGTCATGCTGGATTTGACGGCCTGCATCCCGGGAAAGTTTGGGTTTGACAGAATACTGACGGGTGTGTTACAATAAATCCGATTGGAACAAATGGTGCAGGGAGGGCTGTAGGGATGAATAATGTGAAAATGATGGGCTCCCTGTTGGACCGTCTGCTCAGCTATGTGAGCTCGGCGCCGGAACGGGACGCAAACTACGACATAGCAGTGGCACTGCTTCGGAATTACTCCCAGCTGAAGGGGCTGGCCCTCAGCCAGATCGCAGACCTGTGTTATACTTCCAACGCATCCATCTCCCGCTTTTGTCGGTTTCTGGGCATGGACAATTTCAAGGAGTTTCAGTCCTGGATGGAACGGGATTTTACCATGCGGACCGACTATTCCCGCCAGTTCTATACTATGCTCCACAACAACCAAGAAACTGCCATCAGCGCCTACAGGGACGCTCTGATCGGCAATATCTACACCACCATTGCCCCCGAAAATGCCCAGGTGATCCCCGACATTGTCAAGACGCTCCACGACTGCGGCAAAGCCGCCTACTTCTCTCACCACTTCCTGTGGGACATCGGCCACTACTTCCAGAGCAAAATGATGATGATGGGCCGCTATGTGGAGCTGTTCATGGACTATGCCACCCAGCTGGAATGCGCCCGCAGCCTAACCGAAAAGGACTTTGCCATCATCTGCAGTGTGGGCGGCAGCTATCTGACCCGATACCCCGACATCTGCAACGCTATCCTGTCCAGCGGGTGCAAGATGCTGATCATCACCCAAAACCTGGCCAGCCCCTATCTCAACACCGCAGACTTCATCCTCCAGTGCGGCACGACCAATCGCAATGATGTGGGCAAATATGCGGCGCTGATGGCCAACGACCTGATTCTGATGGGGTATTTGCGAGCCTACGACAAAGCATTTCAATAAGGAATACCATTTTAAAGACCGCAGTTGCGCATAGCGCACCGCGGTCTTTTTTTGCGGTCTGCACAAAAAACGGCTGAAACTTTTTTCGATCTTTCAAAAACTGAAAAAGAAAATCAGCTCCTGAAACAGAGCAAATGCATTTGAAACCAAATTGTATTCCATACATGTTATAATTTTGGTGCAAGATGACTGAAATTGCAGAAGTGAAAAGCCGTCTTTCCACAGTCTATGTGTTTGGAAGAAAAAAACAGATGAGCGGATTGCAAAGAAAGGAGATCAATCAAATGACGCCCAGGCCATCTACAATGCCGCTGACCAGAACAACTGGCAGCCTGTGGCATGATGGGCCAAAGGCAAGTGAACTGCAAATCGGCCGTGTGAAAAAACGGCTTCGGGAAACCTGCGGGAGGTGATGGTTTTCGGCCCTGCATGACCTGTAGTATGCAAATCTCAGATACAAGGAGGAATTGTTATGAAAAACAAGAGCGTCAAAACCATGGTGGCAAGCGTCCTGGCAGTCGGGCTGATGATGGGTATCCCGGCGTCCGCCTTTGCGGTCAGCCCCGGGGGTATGTCTGTTCCCTCTGCCCAGTCGGTGGATTCCAGCGAAAACTGCGCCCAGATCCTGGACTGGCTGGGCATCCAGATCCCCCGGCATTTCGACAGTCAGGCCCCTTACAAAATCAACACCCTGTCTGAATCCGACCCCAACTACTGGCAGGCTGAGTGGGAAACCCAGGTTTACAACTACAAGATGGTCCGCAACTATCCCACCCTGTACACCCAAGATGCCTGGGATGCGGCCCAGAGCGCAGGCACCGTCATGATGGGCCTTCATCCCGAATCCCTGACCGACGCCAACAAACAGCAGATCCTGGAAGCCCGTGATGCCATTGCCGCCCTGGCTGACCATCAGCTCAAGCCTTACAGCGACGGCATCAACGGCGAAGTGATCTACCTGTGGGGCGACGATATGCCTGTCACCACCCTGGCGGAGGATTTGCAGTTCCCTCTGGTGAACTACGAGGGTGAGTCGGTCTACGACAACGCCGATTTCCAGCCATTCCTGATCCCTTACCTGTTGGATGATCCCAGCTCGGCCAAAGGTACCATCATTGTCGCCTCCGGCGGCGGCAACACCAGCCGCAGCAACCCGGTGGAGGCCTACGCCGTCTGCCCCGAGTTCAACAAGCTGGGTTACAACTGCTTTTTGCTCCAGCGCCGGGTGGCGCCTTATAACAATGACGACATCGTCATGGATATGCAGCGGGCTGTCCGTATGGTAAAATATTATTCTGACCAGTGGGGCATTGACCTGGAGGGTTCGCTACTGGCTGTGTCCGGCTACTCGGGCAGCGGCGGCAACATCCGCACCATGCTGAAAAAATTTTACGGCAACATCACCCCCAGCCAGTTTGACCCTGACTACGTCTGCGACGCCGTGGACGCCGTCAACAGCGATGTGGACGTGGCCCATCTGATCTACTCGGGCGCCCCTATTGAAACGGAGAACCCCAACCTGCCCCATATGTTCATCGCCGTGGGTGCTGACGACCAGTGGGAAGGCAGCCTGGAGCTGTTCAAACAGACCTATGACCTGGGCCTGGACCCCGAACTCCATGTCTACGGTCTGAACGGCCACGGCTTCGGCGCCGGCATGGAGGGCACCTCTTCCATGACCTGGATGGAGACCTGCGACCTGTACATGCAGAAGGTGATGGGCTATGCCGAGATTCCCTTCACCGGCGAGATCCCTGCTGAGTACACCATGACTCAGCAGATCCATGTCAACTGGTTCCCCATCGGCGATGACGTGACGGTGAACGTCTACACCACTGCCGACGGCGGCAAGTGCCTGTTCACCTTCTTCGGATGGGGTGAAAATATCATGGTGGAAGGCCTGCTGATCGGCGGCCATGTGGCCAACGTGACCTACGACAGCGTGGGTTACTTCGGCCAAGATGCCGCCAAGATGTGGGATCTGGTAGACCCTGCAGCCTGGGTTCCTGTCAACTGAAAAACGGCATGCTGTCCACGGGCCTGAATACCCCCGTCAGGTGAACGGCTGAGCCACAGAAAACCCAGCGCCCCGGGAGCATTTGGCTTCCCGGGGCGCTGGGCTTCGTGCGGTCAAATTGCACAAAAACCAGCAAAAATGTTTTTCTGCTTTTCAAAACGTGAAATGGAAACGGCCCCCCTGAAAGGCTGAAGCTGTGCTTGTAACCAAATCAAATGCCGAATGTGATATACTTTTGGTGCAAGAAGGAAAAGCGAATCTGCAGAGCTGCTACCTTCCCAAAGCGTTCGTTTCAAGAAAAAAGGAGGAATCTTCCCATGACGGAGACAAAGAAAAATCCCATCGGGCGGTTCATTGAGAACACACTGGTGCCCATCTCCACCGCATTCGCCCAGAACCGATACGTCCGCTGCATCGGCACAGGCTCCCAAAACCTGATGGCCATCATCATGATCGGCGCAGTGTTCAATCTGTTGAACAGCATCCAGATTGACCCCTACCAGAGCTTCATCCAGGCGACAGGAATCGCAGCCTTCCTGAACGCCGTCTACAATGCCTGCATGAACTTCATGGGCGTGTTCATGGTGTTCAGTGTGGGCTACGCCGGGGCTAAGATTTTCGGCCACGATGAGATGGCCTTCAACAACGGCCTTATGTCCCTGATGTCCTACCTGATCATGGTGCCCGTGGCCACCAACGAGGTCGGCAGTACCGTCGTCGTTCTGGACTACCTGGGCAGCCACGGCGTATTCCTAGCCTTCATCCTGGGCATCATGGCCACCAAGATCAACATTGCCCTGGTGGAGCGGAACATCACCATCAAAATGCCTGCCGGCGTCCCTGAGAACGTCACCCAGTGCTTCACTTCCATCATCCCCGGGGCTGCTATCGCCCTGGTGTCCAGCCTGCTGCGGGGCCTGTTCACCCTGACCCCCTGGGGCAACGTCATCGACGCCGTCTACGCCCTGCTCCAGACCCCTCTGGCCAACATCACCGGCAGCCTGGGCGGCTTTATCATCCTGCTGCTGCTGGCTCAGATCCTCTGGTTCTTCGGCGTCCACGGCTCCTACACCGTGCTGGCTATCCTCTACCCTCTGTGGTTCACTTACCTGCCCGAAAACACCGCTGCCGCTGCAGCCGGCCTGCCCATCCCCCACATGTGGAACACCTCCATGTACGACTTCGCCTGCAACGGCGGCTGCGGCTGCACCCTGGGCCTGGTGATCGTCATGTTCCTGTTTGCCAAGTCCAAGCGCTACAAGGAATTTTCCAAGATCGTCCTGCCCTGCGGCATCTTCAATATCAACGAGCCCCTGGTCTACGGCATGCCCCTGATGCTGAACTTCACCATGCTGATCCCCTTCATCGTCACCCCCATCCTCTCCCTGGTCTTTGCATGGGCCGCCATCACCCTGGGCCTGATGCCCTGCCCCACCGGCCTGATCGGCATGAACACCATGCCCATCTTCATCTACGGTGTAATCCAGGGTTCCTGGAAGATCGGCATCTATCAGATCTTGATGACCATCATGAGCGCCGCCATCTGGTATCCCTTCTTCAAGGCCGCTGACAACCAGGCTGTGGCCGAGGAAAAGGCCGGCGCAGTCGCTGAGCAGTCCGAGGAATAAGAAACAAAAACAATAAATCCAAGCTTTGCATTGCTGATTGATACGGAGGTACCCAACTATGACGAAAATTGTTCTTCTGTGCGCTGCTGGCATGAGCACCAGCGCTCTGGTCCGCAAGATGAAAGACGCAGCCAAGGCCGAGGGCTATGAATGCGATATTTCGGCCCACTCGGTGTCTGAGGCCAAGAATTATAAGAGCGCTGACATGATCCTGCTGGGACCCCAGGTCCGCTACCGCCTGAAAGAGGTCCAGGCTGAGCTGCCGAACAACAAGGTGGAAGTCATCGACATGAAGGACTACGGTATGATGAACGGCAAGGCCGTTCTGGACCACGTCCGCAAGGTGCTGGAGGGCTGAGCCATGGCAATTTCCGTGGAAGAAGCCCGGGCCATGACTGAGGAGCAGCTGCAGGAGACCATTACCGAGATCGCCTTTGAAATCATCGCCAACGTAGGTACCGCCCGGGGGATGTACATCGAAGCAATTCAGGAAGCCAAGGCGGGAAATTTTGGTCGGGCCAAAGAACTGATGGCAGAAGGAAAGGAAACCTTCGTGCTGGGGCACCACGGCCACGCCGACCTGCTGGAGTGGCAGGGCCAGGGGCTGACTTGGAAGACCAATATCTTCCTGATGCACGCCGAGGACCAGCTGATGGCTGCCGATACCTTCGAGACCATCGCCAGCGAGTTCATAGAAGTACACCAGGAACTGCAGGAGCTGAAATCCCGTGACGGAAGAGGTTAAGACCATGAAATATCTGCTGATTCGCGCCGATGATCTCGGCTACTCGGAAGGGGTAAATTACGGTATTGCGGCGACCGTAGCTGCCGGGCTGGTGCGCTCTGTGGGCGTCATGACTAACATGCCAGCTGCCGTCCACGGTCTGGGGCTGCTGCATGGCCATTCCCTATGCCTGGGTCAGCACACCAACATCTGTGTGGGCCGGCCCCTCACCGACCCTTCCTGCATTCCCAGCTTGTGCACCCCCGAAGGGGAATTCAAGCCCAGTTGCGCCTACCGGGAGGCCGCCAAAGCCGGTCAGGACTTTGTGGTTCTGGAGGAGGTCATTGAGGAGATTGAGGCTCAATACCGCCAGTTCAAGGCCCTTACCGGGCGGGAGCCGGATTACTTTGAGGGACACGCAGTGGCCAGCGCAAATTTCTTCAAGGGACTGGAGATTGTTGCCCAACGCCACGGCCTGCCCTACTTTGCTATGAGCCGTCCCGGCGAGGCAGTAATCTTCCGGAATACCCGGGTCTATGCCTATATGCCCAGGGACTTCAAGGCCTATGAGGCCGACCCTTTCACCGGGGTCCAGGATGCAGTGGCCCACGCCCATGAGGGAGCCTGCGACTTGATGGTCTTCCATCCGGGATACATCGATGCTTACTTGTTGGATCATTCCACCATGACCACCCCCCGGGTGCGGGAGGCCGCCATGCTCTGCCGGCCCGAGGTCCGTGCCTGGCTGGAGCAGCAGGACATTCGTCTTGTCACTTACAACGATCTGACTTGAAACAGGAGAACATAAAAATGACAGACAACAAAAAAATAGCCGAGCAGGTTCTGGCGGCAGTAGGTGGAGCGGCCAATCTCAAGGATGCCACCCATTGCATGACACGCCTGCGCCTGTATCTGAAAGACGACAGCCTTCCCAAAGACGATGAGGTGAAAAAGATTTCCGGTGTGCTGGGTGTTGTGCGCGGCGGCCAGCAGTACCAGATCGTGATCGGCACCAATGTTCCGAAAGTGTATGAGGAACTGTGCAAGCTGGCAGGCATCAGCGCCAGCGCCGCCGTCAAGGATGATGCTGCTGCCGCCCAGGATGCCGCCATCACCAAGCGGAAGCTGACCCCCAAGCAGGTGGGTAAGAATATCATGGGCTATCTGGCAGGCTGTATGACCCCCATGATCCCGGTGCTGCTGGCCGGAGGCTTGTTCCGTGCCGTTAATTCCATCTTTGGCCCCGACCTGCTGGGCCTGTACTCTATGGAAAGCAACCTGTACATCCTGTTTGATTTCCTGTATGACGCAGCTTTTTACTTCATGCCCATCCTGGTAGGCTACAATGCAGCCAAGCAACTGGGGATCAACGGTATGCTGGGTTCATTCATTGGCAGCATTCTGATGGTGCCCGATTTCGCAGTTTTTGCCACCAACGGGCAGCCGTTCACAGTCTTTGGCATCCCTGCCACTGTGACCAATTACGCCCAGACTGTTTTGCCCATTATGCTGTCGGTGCCCCTGTTCTGCCTGGTCTATAAGATCGTCAAAAAGTTCATGCCCGATCTGCTGACCACCGTTTTCACTCCGTTCCTCAGCCTGCTCATTTCCATGCCCTTTATCCTCTGCCTGCTGGCGCCTCTGGGCACTATTGTGGGCAACGCCATCAGCGGCGGCCTTGCCTGGTTCGGTATGACCACCGGCTGGTTCGGTGTAGCTGTCATCGCCGCCCTGTGGGAGTTCCTGGTGATGAGCGGTATGCACCTGGCCCTGATGATGCCCATGATGGCCGATTTCTTTGAAACCGGTATTGGCAGCGGACCTATGAACGCCGGCAACTTTGCCACCTGGGCCTGCTTCGGTGTAGCGCTGGGCGCAGCGCTCCGCCTGAAAAACAAGGATGATCGCAGCACATCCTTTGCAGCCTTCGCTTCCGGCATTCTGGGCGGCGTCACCGAACCCACTCTGTATGGCATCTGCTTCCGCTTTACCCGTTGCTTTGTAACGATGGCCGTTGGCGGCTTTGTGGGCGGCGCCATCGCCGGCATATTCGACCTCAAGGGATATGCAATGACCTCCCCCAACTTCCTGTCTCTGCTGGGCTATGTGGGCGGCACCAACGCCAACATCGCCGTTGGCGTGGTAGCTTCCTTCTCTTCCCTGATTGTAGCAGCAGTCCTGACTTATTTGTTTGGCTTTTCCAAAAAAGATTTGGAGGACGTTTGATTGCGTAATACAATAGAATCAAAAAGGTTGGTATTATGGATTTGATGAAACAAATGATTTTCCCCGCTGGCTTTCTCTGGGGGGCATCCACCAGCGCCTTTCAGGTGGAGGGTGGCTATAACGAAGGGGGCAAAGGTCCCGCCACCACCGACCGGGGTGCCGGCCGGTCCGGCATCGCCGACAACAAGGTGGCTGCCGATCATTACCACCACTGGAAAGAGGATGTGGACCTGATGGCCGAGCTGGGCCTGAAGGTCTACCGGATGGGCTTTGCCTGGAGCCGCATCATGCCGGATGCCACCTGCACCCCCAACCCCGAGGGGCTGGCCTTTTACGACAGGCTCATCGACTATCTGTTGGAAAAAGGAATCGAACCGCTCGTTACTCTCTATCACTTCGAGTGTCCGCAGGCGCTGGTGGACGCCTTCGGCGGCTGGCTCGACCGCAAGATGATCGACGCCTATCTGAAATACGCCGAGGTCTGCTTTACCCACTTCAAGGGCCGCGTCAAGCGGTGGGTCACAGTGAACGAACAGCTCATCGCCACCGCCGCCGGCATCATGAACGGCAACTTTGAGCAGGACAAGCAGAAGAACCTGCAGAACATCTACCAGATGAGCTATCATGTCTCGCTGGCCGAGCACCGGGCTATTTCGCTGCTGCGGCAGATCGACCCGGAAGCCCAAATCGGCCCGGTGTGTGCTATCCAGGTGGTCTATCCCCAGTCCAGCCGCAGCGAGGATGTTCTGGCCGCCGAGAACGCCGAAGAACTGATGGAGTTCTACCTGCTCGATCTGAGTGTCCGGGGCGAATATCCACCCTATGTGGCCAGCTACTTAAAGAGTCATGGACTTTGCCCTCAGACGCTGCCCGGAGATGCAGCTGTGCTGAAAGCCTCGACCCCCGACTTCATCGGCATCAACTACTATTTCAGCATTTGCGCCAAAGTCAAGGAGGGTCCCGTCAACTACGACCAGCCGCCCTTCTGGGTGTCGGACGCCTTCGACATCTGTGATAATCCCCACCTGCGCAAAACCGAGTGGATGGATAAGGGCATTGACCCGATGGGCCTGCATATTGGGATGCGCAAGGTCTATAATCGCTACCGTCTGCCCATGATCGTCACCGAAAACGGCATGGCCTATAGCGAAACACTGGGCCCGGACGGCCAGATCCATGATCCCTACCGCATCGAATACCTCAAAGAGCACATCGAACAGCTGGCCATCATGATTGACGAGGGACTGCCGGTGTTCGGCTACTGCCCCTGGAGCTTTGTGGATGTAGTGTCCAGCCATCAGGGCTTTGCCAAGCGGTATGGCCTGGTGTATGTGGACCGCACCGAGACCGACCCCAAGCAGTGCGCCCGGGTGAAAAAGGACAGTTTCTACTGGTATCAAAAAGTGATCACCAACAACGGCCTGACAGAATAAGCCATCACCTATTTTCCCCGCAGCCGTGCGGGCAACGTCCTGCGCTGCCTGCATGGCTGTTTTGTTGTTTGAAAGGAGTTTTTGTATGCATATCGCATTCGTATCGCTGGGCGCCTTCGGGCACATCAATCCTACCCTGGCCCTCGTCACCGAACTGGTGAAGAAAGGCGTCCGGGTGACTTATTTCACCACTGAAGCCTTCCGCACTATCATCGAGCCCACCGGGGCAAAGTTCGTCGCCGTACCCTCCTGGATGGCGGAAAACGACAAGCATAATGAGGACGGCGAAAAGAAAGAGGATGACGGCGGAGTGGCCGCCGCGGTGCCCTTCCTGTTCTTAAACGAGGCAGGAGCCTACATCGACACTGTGCTGGACACCCTGAAAAACGACAAACCCGACGCTGTCGTCCACGACTTTGCGGGCATTGCCGGCACAATCGCGGCGGACAACCTCAAGGTTGCCAACGTCATGCTTTACACCAGCTACCCCTCCAACGACAGCTACTCGGTAGCTGCCGGGTTCGAGAACTGCCCGCCGGACCACCCTCTGCGCAAGGCCGCGGCGCAGTTGGCCCAGACCTATGCCGAAAAATATGGCTGCCGCCTGCTGACCGTCAAGGAAATCTTCGACGGCCACGGGGACTTCAACCTGGTCATGATGCAGAAAAAGTTGGTTCCCAATTACGAGACTTTCGATGACAGTTTCGTGTTCACCGGGGTACAGATCGGCAAGCGGACCGCCTTCGGCAGCTGGAAGGCCCCCGACAACGGCAAACCCCTGCTGTACTCTTCCCTGGGCACCGCCTTCAACAACTGGCCGGAGTATTACCCTATCCTGTTTGACGCAGTCCGGGACCTGGACATCAACGTCTTCGCAGCCCTGGGTTCCATCGACCCCGCCAGCCTGAAGGACATCCCCGCCAACGTGGAAGTAGGCCAGATGGTTCCCCAGCTGGACATCCTGTCCCAAGCATCGGTGTTCATCACCCACGCCGGCATGGGGGGCACCGGCGAGGCCATCTACTACGGCGTGCCCATGATCGCCATCCCCCAGATGGAGGAGCAGGCCATCACAGCCCGGCAGATCGAAAAGCTGGGGCTGGGCTGCGCCTTCCTGGACAAGAACGCCATCACCAGCGAAAGCCTGAAGGCTGCCATCGTCAAGCTGCTGACCCAGCCTTCCTACAAGGCCACTGCTGCGGAGTTCAGTGCAGATATGAAGAGCCTGGGCGGCGCCAAGGCTTCCGCCGAGGCCCTGCTGCACTTCCTAAAACATTAACAAGCTATCTTCCCTCTGTCCCAGTTTGCCGGGGCAGGTACTTCTTTTTCGCAATCCTCCGCCTGACCCCGGGCGGGGGATTCTTGAAATACAAGGAGGACAGATTATGACCACCTTCCCCAAAGATTTCCTGTGGAGCGCATCCACAGCGGCCACCCAGATCGAGGGCGGCTGGAACGCCGACGGCAAAGGGGAGTCCATCTGGGACACCCTGGTCCATGACGGCACCGGCAAGATCGCCCACGGCGAGAACGCCGACATCTCCATTGATTTTTACCACCGCTGGCGAGAGGATGTGGCCCTGATGAAGCAAATGGGCCTGAAGGCCTACCGGTTTTCCATCAGCTGGGCCCGGGTGCTGCCCGAGGGTATTGGCAAGGTCAACGAGGCGGGCATCCGATTTTACCAGGATTTCTGCGACGAGCTGCTGAAAAACGGCATCCAGCCACTGGTGACCCTCTACCACTGGGACCTGCCCACCGCCCTTTACCGGCAGGGGGGCTGGAAGAACCCTGCCAGCCCCGACTGGTTTGCCGAGTATGCGGAGGTCGTATCCAAAGCCCTGGCGGGCCGGGTGGGGTACTGGCTCACCTTCAACGAGCCCCAGATGTTCTGTGGCCTGGGGCTGGTGGCAGGAGTTCACGCACCCTTTGAGCACAACGACGACCAAACCATGATGGGCATCACCAAACACATCCTGCTGGCCCACGGCCGGGCGGTGCAGATGCTGCGGCGCAACTGCCCCGGCACCAGGGTGGGCATGGCCCCCACCGGGGACTGCTGCCTGCCCAAGGACGACTCCCCGGAGGAAGTGGAGAAGGCCCGGCAGAAGTCTCTGAGCGACTACCCCGGCTACATCATGTCCAATACCTGGTGGGCCGACCCGGTATTCCTGGGGCAGTACCCCGCCTGGGCCAAGGAGAAGTTCGGGGACCAGCTGTACACCATGACCCCAGAGGAGTGGGCCCTGGTGTCTCAGCCCCTGGACTTTTACGCTTACAACTGCTACCAGGGCACGGTGGACATCGTCCCCGACCCCTCCAAATACGATGCCTACGCCTACCAGGGCAGCCCCCAGACGGCGGCGGCCTGGAACATCACCCCCAAGGTGCTGTATCACGCCAGCAAGTTCTGGTTCGAACGGTACCACCTGCCCATCCTCATCACCGAAAACGGCTATTCGGGCCTGGACTGCGTCATGCTGGACGGCGAGGTTCATGACCCCCAGCGGATTGACTTTCTCCACCGGTATCTGCTGGAGGTGGCCCGCGCCATGGCCGACGGCATCCCGGTGATCGGCTATTCGGTGTGGAGCCTGTTCGACAACTTCGAGTGGGCGGCGGGCTACAGTTGCCGCTACGGCCTGATTTATGTGGATTACCCCACCCAGCAGCGGATCGTGAAGGATTCGGGCTGGTGGTACCGGGACGTGATTGCCTCGAACGGCGCGAACCTGTAAGGGCGCGGTGTCAAAACATACATAAAGAGGTCGCTCACTGTGCAGACAAGCACAGCGGGCGGCCTCTTTGTCTTTCTCAAACTTTGGTGTTTATACCCCGAAAGGACGCATAGCCGGTGCAAGCAATGTTTTCGTCTATACAAAAACAATTTTTGCGTTGCAAAATGCTTGTTGGGGAGTGCCCCAAACCCCTTTGATCTGCATTTTTCAATGCAGGCTACGCGTCCCGGTGGGACGCTTTTTACCCGGTGATGCTCTCCGGGTCATTGAGGACTTGCATGAGGTAGCTTGCGCCGATGAAACCGCTCACTGCCTGCTGCAAAGCCTTCAGGTCGTTATCAATCTCGACCTGCTGCGGATACTGTCCCGGCGCAATTTTCAGCACGGACAGGGTGTTTTCATTCTGTTCCATTATCATTCTCCTTAAAGATTGTGCTCTCCTGCCCGGCATGGGCGGCGTTCAGCAGAGCCGCCACGAAGAATCCGAAAATAGCACCCGCTTCAAAAAATGCGAATCCGATAAAAAAGTTCAGCATGGCACACCTCAGTCGATGCAGATACAGGTCAGCTTGTCGCGGTCGATCATCAGGGTGACACTTTTGGCTTCCAGATATTTCTGGATGGTGTACATATCACACATCGTCAGGGATGCGAAGTTGCCATCCTCATCGAAGCGGTGAAAAATGACCGGACCGACCAGATACCGCTGGCCCATCAGCTTGACGACCTGTTTGGGATTGTAACGGAAGCCCAGCGGCTCGTTCTCAGAGATGCCGATGCCCTCATCTGCCTCATCGAAGCAGGCAAGGATGTGCGGCGCATCGTCAGGACGGATAACCGTCAGGTCCAGAACCGGCGAGGTTGCGGCGAAATAAGGCTCTGCGCTGCCAAGCTCGTGCTTCATTGCCATGTGCATGACCGAGAAGAAGCCGGTCACGGTATCGTCGATGTGGTCGAGCTTCTTGCTCATGCTGTCGATGGTCTTTGCGGTCTTGAAATCAATCGTATTGTTCATAGGCGTTACCTCCAAATTTTTGCAAACAAAAAAGACCCCGTCGGGTCTTGCGTTACGGGTCAGCGCTCGTTGCGGCGCTGCTGCTTTTTCTGCCACGCATCCAAAAGCTGGATGATCTTCTCCTCCATCTGTTTGGGCGTGTAGCTGCGGGGAAAATACTTTCGCAGGGTCTCGTTTTTGATGGTCACGGTGTCTTTCTCGCTCTTTTTCTCCTGTCCCATCACGTCAAATACTTTTTCGTAGCTGAACTCTCCTTGCTGTGCCATCTTTTTCAGTTGCTGCGCCTGCGATAAAGACGGCGCATTCTGGGTGTCCTCCATGGCTTCTAAAAAATCCCGCTGTTGGCTTTCGTCCAGATAGGACAATTCCACAGCGGGATTAAAAGCGATTTTCTTTTCGTCTACCATGTCCAGCAGTTCCGGGATAAGGTTGGTCAGGCGGATAAAACGCTGGATTTGGTTGCGACTTTCACCAAGTTCTTCGGCCATGATTTGGTCGGAACGTTTTTGTGTCCCAATTTGGGACACATTTTCTTTTGACGGTCTACCGCTAGTTCTTCGCATGGCATCCAGTTTCATCTTGTACGCCAAGGCGCGTTCACTGGGTAAAATGTGTTCACGCTGAAGGTTGCTGTCCACCATCAATATCACAGCAGCATCGTCCGACATCTGCCGCACAATGACCGGCAGGGTATCCAGCCCGGCAAGTTTCGCCGCATACTGGCGGCGATGCCCGGAGATGATCTCGTAGCCGTCACCGTCCGGGCGGGGGCGGGCAATCAGCGGAGCCAGCACGCCGTACTGTGCGATACTCTCCACCGTCCGGGTCATGGCTTCATCGTCCAGCACCTTGAAGGGGTGGTTCTTGAAAGGGAACAGCTCTCCAATGGGGATCTGCTGCACCTGCTCCCGCTGCTGTTCCTGTCGGGATTCTTCCGTGGAGAAAATGTCATCTGCCCCTTTCAGCGACACGTTTAAGCTGCCTTTCGGCATTCGCCATCACCTCCTCGGTCAGAGATTTATAGGCTTCTGCCACCTTGCCTTTGGGGTCGTGCTGGAAAATGCTCTTGCCTACGGCGCTGATCTCCGCAGCACGGACAGATCGGGGAATGGTCTGGTCAAACACTTTGATCTTGCTGCCGTAAGCACCTCGAATCAGGTTGTCGATCTGCTGTCCATAGTTGGTGCGGCTGTCGGTCATGGTCAGCAGGATGCCCTCGATTTTCAGCTTGGGGTTGATCTGCCTCCGGACTTTCTGCACAGTCTGCAAAAGCTGTTCCAAGCCTTTCGCGGATAGATACTGCGCCTGCACGGGAATCAGGGTGGTATCTGCCGCTGCCAGCGCATTCACAGTCAGCATCCCAAGGGAAGGGGTGCAGTCCAACAGAATGAAATCGTACTCGTGCTTTGCACCTTCCAGCACCTGTTTCAGCATCTTTTCCCGGTTCATGCAGTTGACAAGGGAAACTTCCAGCCCTGCCAGTTCAATGTTTGCCGGAATCAGGTCAACGCCTTCTGCATGGTGCAGGATGCCTTCACCGGGCGGAATACTTTGATCGTTCATGGCTTTTGCCATCAGGGTGGAAAGGGTGGTGGGCAGTTCATCGGGCTGCTGCCAGCCCATGCTGATGGTCAAGCTGCCCTGCGGGTCAGCGTCCACCAACAGGACCTTTTTGCCCTCCATCGCCAGACCGATGCCTAGATTTTCACAGGTCGTGGTCTTGCCGGTGCCGCCTTTCTGGTTGACGATGGCTATTGTGGTTGCTTTCTTTGAAATTTTTATCACCCCCGCATCGCTAAGTCGTGATTAGTTTGGTTCTGGTAGGAAAGCTGCATCGTGGTGGGTGCGTTGTACAGAGAAGCGAGCAGGTATTGTTTCATGTTACGAATCGGGCTGCTGTTCTCTGCAAGGCGCTTCAGCACAAAGCAGATATGGTCGGCGTTCAGCTTCATAAACCGGCTGCGTACAACCTCGGCGGGCTTATCGTCCCCGGCAATGCGCAGCGTCTTGCGGTTGGTGGCACAGGTATCCACCAGCAAATTCACGATTTGGTAGAGGGTATCTTCATCATCCGGGTAAAGCCGGAGAAGAAGGTCTATCTCCAAAGAGCGTGAAAAATATTCTTCGAGCAGTTCGCGATTCTTCATCTTCTCCGATTCGTCGGAAAGGATAAGATTCGTATTATTCATCTCTGTTTTATTCTCTTTCTTCTTAATACCTCGTGATTTTACCGGGTCTTGACAAGCGATTTTAGAGCCACAAGAATCGTCATTATCACGATTCTTGACACTCTCCTTTGAAGATTCTGCCGAAAAGTTTTTCACATACACCAAACATGGCTTTCCTTGCCCTCGACGTTTTCGTTCAATCAAACCAAATTTTTCAAGTTCCCGGAGCAGTCGGGTCGCTTTGTTGTCTGCGCAACGCAAAGTCCTCTTGACATCCTCAATCGTGAAGATGATGAACACTCGACCTTTTTTGTCAAACCATTCATTTTTAACAGAAAGGCTCATACGGTCAAGCAGGATGCCGTACAGAGTTTTGGCATCGGTTGACAGATTTTGAAACCGCTGCTCCTGAAAAAGAGCCTTTGGAATGCGGAAGAACGAAAAGAGTTCTCCGGCCTGTCCGTAAAAGTAGTCAAGGGTCATACAATTCTGTCAAGGATGAAAAAACAACGATGATTCATTGACATGGTTGACAAATCCTCCTTATAGATAATTCGTGCAAACAAAAAGCGCAACTTCGATTGATGAAAATCGAAATTGCGCGATGTAACTTAGCTGGGGGAGAAAAGTCATTTGTCGGGGTCGTTTGACCACAATTTGACCACAAAAGGAATGAAACGTCTTGACATCAAACGAAATAGAATGAAAAAACGGATTCTGAAATTAGTGATATAGCGTATATTGTGTGCCGTTTTGACCAACATGTCCACGAGTGGAGCACAATGGGGTTCAAGAGGCCGTGAGTTCGATTCTCGCCACTCGGACCAAACAAAAATAATCCGAACTTGTTTCCGATAGGAGATGGGTTCGGATTATTTGTTTTCTTCGGAAAACTCAATATGGGTGTCCGTGGAAGATGAAATCCGAAATCATAGATTGATCGACATAAGCTACAACATGATTTCAGGAGGACACGAATATGAAGTACGATGAAAGCGTTTGCAAATTCAACATGGATACCGGGTGCGTAGAGCTGCTACTCCGGGATGGGAGAATGATCTCCATCGAATGCACCGGGGTCGAGGATGCGTTGAATGTGACCATGGCGCAGAGGTCAGAATTGGACCACCTTATCTACAATGACCTACTGGCGTATGCAGAGCTGATTCTGAATGGCGAGCCGAAAGAATATCTGAAGAATGTGGCTGGGAGTCATGGATTAGAGGATTGATCGTTTAGAGATCAACTCGATATAAGGAACAAGCCCACAGGTCTGCCGTATTTTTATGCGGTCTATCCTGTGGGCTTGTTTGCTATTATCGACTCATGATTGAATTTGAAATTTCAAGCACGACCGTATCATGTTTATAGGTGGTAACAACCATCGGCAGGCCTCCAGCCTTCAAAACTTATGCAGACGTTTGATTTTCGTATCGTTTAAGCCAGAGGAAAAAGCCTATATTGAGCAGAATGCCCACTACGGTGGAGGTGGGTGCGGACAGACCGATCATAGTCAGGCTGGCATTAGGCTGGATGCTCATAATATATGCCATGGGAAGGCGCACCAGCAAAGTCTGCACCAGCCCCTGTACCATGACCCAGAGCGTTTTGTCGTTACCGTTGAAGTAACCCACCATGCTGAACAGGATGGCGGTGGCGATGGTCTCGGGCGCAAAGCCCTTGAGGTAGGCGTAGCCGTTGGCAATGACAGAGGCATCTGCCGTAAAAAGGCTGGAGAGAACGTCACCCTTGCACCACACCAGTGCAAATACGGCGCAACCGAACACCAGACCGATGCCAATGCCGGTGAACATGGACTGCTCGGCGCGTTTTTTATTGCCAGCACCCACGTTCTGGGACACAAAGGATGCCATGGACTGCATCAGAGAACTGGGGATCAGCATGGCAAAATTAACGATCTTGCACGCCACACCGTAGCCGGAAGATGCCTCCAGCCCCAACCGGTTGACGAAAGCGCAGAGCGCCAGAAAGGAAAGCTGGGTCAAAAACTCCTGCAAAGCCAGCGGCAGACCGATGCCCAGAAATTTTTTGCACTGGGGGTTCAGCTTGAAATCAGAGCGATGGATTTTGAAGGGCAGCTCCTTCTTCAGCAGCATTGCGATTGCACAGATTACGCTGACGGCTTGTGCTGCTACCGTAGCAATGGCGGCACCGGCAGCATCCAGATGAAAACCAGCCACCAGCACCAGATCGCCAATAACATTCACAATGCACGCCACCAGTACAAAGATCAGCGGAGAGCGGCTGTCGCCCAGACCGCGGAAAAGAGCCGAGAGCATATTATAGGCTACAATAAAGAAGATGCCGCTGCCGCAAATGCGCACATAGCTGGCGGTCAGGTCTAGGGCTTCGGCAGGAGCCTGCATCAGACTGGAAATAAGCCGTGCAAAAAACACCAGCACCACGAACAGTGCAGCTGCCAGAAGGGTGAACACAATCGCTGCCCCGCCAATGACTTGCCCGATGTACTGCGGTCGTTTTTCGCCCAGATAGCGGGCAATGAGCACTGTGACACCCATGGCAAGCTGGGTGACAACAAAGGTGACGAGGTTGAGTACCTGACTACCGGTGGAAACCGCAGACAAGCCAGAAGTGGAGCCAAAGCGCCCCACTACCAGAAGGTCTACTGCGCCGTAAGCGGCCTGCAGCACCAGCGCACCCAGAATGGGCAGCATGAAAAAGGCGAGCTTTGGCAAAATGCGGCCTTGGGTAAAATCGGTCTTATCGTTTTTCAAGAGGATCTTTCCTTTCGCACATAATAGCATAGAATTTTTCCAGCGTTTGGATGGTGCACGCTGCATCCTCCTCGGAAATGCCGTCCAGATACGGGAGCATTTGCGAGAAGTAGTCCGTATTGTACTTCTGGGAAAGCGCTTGCCCACTCTCGGTGAGGAACAGATAGGTCACGCGGCCATCTTCAGCGGATACCTGTTTTCTCAGATACCCTTTGTGCTCCATCTCTTTTACGGTACGGGTCACACCGGGGCGGGGCAGGTTCAGTGTATCGCTGAGATCAGAGATCTTCGGCTGGATGCCACGGGTCTGCAATTTCTGAATAAAATCCAGACACTGGATATAGGAGGATGTCACGCCCTCCGGCAGGGCAGGCAGCATCTCCCGTGCCCGCTTTGCCAGATAGCAGGCATCCAGCAACTGCTTGATCAGTTCGATGGTCATAATGAAATTCCTCTCCAAACGATTATCGAAGGTAATTAACATTGATAATTATATAGAACTGCCCGGGAATGTCAAGTCTTTTTGAAAAATCGGAGATGTCGGCAGCTTTGAGGCATCTGCTTCCGGCATACCATTCTAGAGGGTGTTTGAGCGAATACAGTCTGAACCATGGATTAGAAGATCAAATACAAAACAAAAACAGGGTGCGCCCCTGCGGACGCACCCTGCCATCGCAATTCACGATTTGATTCGTTGGCAACAACCGTGAATTGCATATCGCAAACAGGTCGTTGAGAATTGCTCTGCTTGTAAAACTTGCGATTAAAGCCACAGATAACAGCGATATGTACAACAGGGCGTTCCCCGTCGGGAACGCTCTGTTTTTCTTTGCCGGAGAGATGAGCCTGTTCCGCCTGCCACGCGGCAAATTCTCTTTGCCCTTCTTCGCTGTTCCAGCAGGCAAGGGTGGCTGGGTAGAATGCCCGTGCCAGACGGTCAATGACTTCATCGGGATAGGGGGAAGTGTTTGTGGACTTTTTCTTTTTGTTCAAACGCACGCTCCTTTGGACATCTGTGAACAGCATACCATGTGCCTGATGTTATGCTGTCTGGTCTTTAACATCTGCGAGTGCGGCTTCCAGAGAAGCAAGGTAGTCCTTGTGCTTGTGAATGATCTCCAGAATCACATCACGCTGTGCATTATCGGGCATTTGCTCCAACTGATAGTTGAACGCAATGCGGAAACGAGTGGTCACATCTTCCAATGCTACATACCTGTACCGCAGATCTTCCGGGTAAGCATCGCTGTCGTAAATCGATTCAAACTTTCGGAATGGCATGACAGGAGCTTTGCCCGGAACACGAATCACACCGTCAGCGTCAGGCTTCGGTTCCACCTTCAGCTCCGGGTGCAGAATATCCTGCAAGGTCTGTGCACGGTCATTGTAGGCCGCCCTGGCAAGGCGGTGCATATCCGCTTTGGACACTTTTGTCTGTCCGGACAGAATGCTTTGCTTCAGGCCAGGCATCAGTTCTTCTGCAATCTCTACGCCTCTCATATACTTCGAGGCGCGGATAACGGTGTCTTTGCTCACTCCGTTTTCTGCTGCGATTCGGTCGCAGGTTTTGGTGCTGTCGATCAAGTTCGCTTTTAGCGAACTTGATTTTGCATCGGTGCTCTTGCGGTCACCGCCATGCGCAGCTTTTTCGGCTTCGTACTGTTTGCCCATCAGGTAGTACTTCTGCTCCGGCGTGAGGTTGCGCCGCCCCAGCTGATTCTTGCAGATCCATGCGAGTACTTCTTCTCTGCTTTCAAACGGGAGCGGCATGGTGGAGAAAGAGATTTCGGGATGCTCCTGAACGATTTCATAACGATTGTGGCCGTCAACAAGGATGTTATTCCAAACAATCAAAGGAGAAAGCAGCTTGCCTTCCTTGAGGATATTTTCTTCCAGCTGCTTAAATTCATCATCGGTCAGAGGGGGAATCTGGGACTGAAACTCCGGGTCGATTTTCAGATTGATCATACGCACACTCCTTTATCTCTCCTGCTGCGTCTGTTCTTCCTCCCGGAAAAAGGACGCAACATTCTGCTTTGCGGTTTTCAGCTTGAGCAGTTCGGACTTGGCTTCCTTGTACTGCTCGTAGAACTTTGCCTTTTCGGATGCCAGCTGCGCATACTCGGCTTCCAGCTTTTTCGGGCTGGGCAGCTTGGTGGTGTCGTTTGCCTTGAAATAGGCTGCTGCCGCCCGGTGCGCTGTCAGCTCTGCACGATGCTGCTCCTCAAAGGCTACAGGTTGTTTTGCAGTTTTTAACTGCTGTGCGATTGTCTTGGTGCTGGTGTAGGCTGCGACGTGATAGCGCAGCTCTTTGCTGGCTTTCATGCGACCTTCGAGGTCTTTCACCACCGCCAGTGCGTCGTGATACTTGGTTTCCAGTTCACCGATGCGCTGGTTCAGAGCGTCCTCGTCGGTCAAGCCCTTTTCTTCTAGGAGCATCAAGGTCTGTGCCATGACTTTGAGGTTGTGTTTTTTCGCCCAACGCTCGTAGCCGATGCCCTTGCCCTGTTTCAGCTTTGCCTGAATATCGACCAGTTTCCCGATGCGGTCAGGCTTAAACTGAATCGTGCGCTTGCGCTCAGCATTTTCCTGCAAGACGGCAAGCACAAGTTCTTTCTCGAACTTGTCACCGATGCTGCGCGCCCGGATGAACTTTGTCCTTCCAGCGGGCAGATAGCTGAGCCGCCCACGGCTTTCCTTGACGGCAATGCCGTACTGCTGCATAAGCTTGTCAGAGAAATCTTCAAAGCTGGTGGCACAGTACAGCACCGAAGAAATCTGTTTCCGCAGGGTATCTTTTACGGTTTCAAACTTCTTCTGCCGGGGCTGCTGTCCGGCTGCGGTGAGGGCTGCGTTTTCACGGTCAAGTTTCAACTGGCCGCGCCTGCGCGCCCAATACTCAGCTTCACTCACGCGCTCCTTGGAGCCGTTGAGCAGGTCGATCTGGTATAGTCCGGCACCTTCGCACAACTCCATGACCTCGACACGGAGGTGCCGCATGGTCTGGGCAGTGCTGGAGTGCTTCATGCCCTCACGCCAGTCGCGGGGTTTTTGCATATAGGGCTTGCGTCCCACTTCTCGTGTGCGGATGCTGCCGATTACGATGTGGACGTGGATGTTTCCCGAATGGTTGTGCCCATCCGGGTGGGTACAGACGATGGCAGGATGACCGGGAAAGTTGTCCTTGCAGAACTGCAAACCAAGGGCTTGCGCTTTTTCCATAGTCAGTCCGTTGTCGGCTGCATCTCTGGGGTCAAAGCTGATGATATATTGATGGCTCTTGATATCACCATGCTGGGTATTCTTGCCGTACTTGCGGTTTGCCAGCAGGCAGGCCGTAGCAAACGAGAAATCGCCACACTCAAGGGTGTCGAGCAGGTAGGATTCCCGCAGCTTCGGCTTGCCGTGCTCATCCAGAAGTTGCTTTCCGGTGAACTCGTCATGCTGGTAAACAAGGTACGCTTCGATGGCGGTGTAGTTCGAGTTTTTAGAGCTTATATGCTTGAGCGTTGCCATACAGTTCACCCAGAACTTTCTCAGCGTGCAGCCGAAATGCGGTCAGGTCTGCAAGTTCGTCAAGAATTTTCGCTCGTATCTGCTCGGTGTCCGCACCGCCAGAATTGAAGTGCCTTGCAAGCTGGTTGAGGTTGGTGCCCACCTTGCTGCACTGGGCAAGCAGGGTGGAAACAGTGGTCAGGGTTTCTTCGCCGCCGCCTGCAACGATGACTGTTTTCTCGATCTTGACGTTGTGGATGGCGCGGCGGATGAAAGTGGAGAGGGAGAGATTCAGGAGTTTGCAAGTGAGCTCCAGTGACGCTTTTTCCTCCGCTGTCACACGGAACTTGATGACGTGCGTTTTGTTGTTCGGCGTGTCGTGGTGCTGGGAATTGCTAGGGGTCGATTGAACATTCGTTTTGGTCATTGTACCTCCTGTCTGTTCGATAACTCCTCGGTGAAGTTATGT
>ENA-UERY01000700-UERY01000700.1-human-gut-metagenome-genome-assembly--contig:-NODE-700-length-25861-cov-6.528002_pt1 | contig 25861 bp, 21 predicted proteins | sample MGYA00242989_ERZ507990 | MGnify/ENA primary metagenome ERZ507990 (study PRJEB26167, sample SAMN06115529) | human gut metagenome | host: Homo sapiens | place: China:Fujian | collected 2015-08-26...
CAGCCGGTTGGCCGCCATGTGATCCGTTATTGCGACAGCGTGGTCTGTCATATCAACGGGTATCAGGGTATTCAGGCGGCGCTCGAGAAAAAGCTGAACATCAAACCAGGGCAAACGACATTTGATGGCCGCTTTACGCTGCTGCCAACTTGCTGCCTGGGGAACTGTGATAAAGGGCCAAACATGATGATCGATGAGGACACTCACGCGCATCTGACCCCGGAAGCGATCCCTGAACTGCTGGAGCGGTATAAATGAAAAACATTATCCGTACTCCCGAAACGCATCCGCTGACCTGGCGTCTGCGCGATGACAAACAGCCAGTGTGGCTGGACGAATATCGCAGCAAAAACGGTTACGAAGGCGCGCGTAAGGCGCTGACCGGGCTGTCTCCGGACGAAATCGTTAATCAGGTAAAAGACGCTGGTCTGAAAGGGCGCGGTGGCGCGGGCTTTTCTACCGGCCTGAAATGGAGCCTGATGCCGAAAGACGAATCCATGAACATCCGTTACCTGCTGTGTAACGCCGATGAAATGGAGCCAGGCACCTATAAAGACCGCCTGCTGATGGAGCAACTGCCGCACCTGCTGGTGGAAGGTATGCTCATCTCCGCGTTTGCGCTGAAAGCTTACCGTGGCTACATCTTCCTGCGTGGCGAATATATCGAAGCGGCAGTAAATCTGCGCCGCGCCATTGCCGAAGCCACTGAAGCGGGCTTGCTTGGCAAAAACATTATGGGAACAGGTTTCGACTTCGAACTGTTCGTCCATACCGGGGCAGGGCGCTACATCTGCGGGGAAGAAACAGCGTTAATCAACTCCCTGGAAGGGCGTCGTGCTAACCCACGCTCGAAACCCCCCTTCCCGGCAACCTCCGGCGTATGGGGCAAACCGACCTGTGTCAACAACGTCGAAACCCTGTGTAACGTTCCGGCGATCCTCGCTAACGGCGTGGAGTGGTATCAGAACATCTCGAAAAGTAAAGATGCTGGCACCAAGCTGATGGGCTTCTCCGGTCGGGTGAAAAATCCGGGTCTGTGGGAACTGCCGTTCGGCACCACCGCGCGTGAAATCCTTGAAGATTACGCTGGTGGTATGCGTGACGGCCTGAAATTCAAAGCCTGGCAGCCAGGCGGCGCGGGCACCGACTTCCTGACCGAAGCGCACCTTGACCTGCCGATGGAATTCGAAAGTATCGGTAAAGCGGGAAGCCGTCTGGGTACGGCGCTGGCGATGGCGGTTGACCACGAGATTAACATGGTGTCGCTGGTGCGTAACCTGGAAGAGTTTTTCGCCCGTGAGTCCTGCGGCTGGTGTACGCCATGCCGCGACGGTCTGCCGTGGAGCGTGAAAATTCTGCGTGCGCTGGAGCGTGGTGAAGGTCAGCCGGGCGATATCGAAACACTTGAGCAACTGTGTCGATTCTTAGGCCCGGGTAAAACTTTCTGTGCCCACGCACCTGGTGCAGTGGAGCCGTTACAGAGCGCCATCAAATATTTCCGCGAAGAATTTGAGGCGGGAATCAAACAGCCGTTCAGCAATACCCATTTGATTAATGGGATTCAGCCGAACCTGCTGAAAGAGCGCTGGTAACCGAATTTCGATTAACGCTCAGTCTCTGACTGAGAAAACTGGAAGCATGCTAATGGCTACAATTCATGTAGACGGCAAAGAATACGAGGTCAACGGAGCGGACAACCTGCTGGAAGCTTGTCTGTCTCTGGGCCTTGATATTCCTTACTTTTGCTGGCATCCGGCGCTGGGAAGCGTCGGTGCTTGCCGCCAGTGTGCGGTGAAGCAATACCAAAACGCGGAAGACACGCGTGGTCGCCTGGTGATGTCCTGTATGACACCGGCTTCCGATGGCACCTTTATTTCCATTGACGACGAAGAAGCGAAACAGTTCCGTGAAAGCGTGGTCGAGTGGTTGATGACCAACCACCCGCACGACTGTCCGGTATGTGAAGAGGGCGGTAACTGCCATCTTCAGGATATGACTGTGATGACCGGACACAGCTTCCGTCGCTACCGTTTCACCAAACGTACCCACCGTAATCAGGATTTGGGGCCATTCATCTCTCACGAAATGAACCGCTGCATCGCCTGCTACCGCTGTGTGCGTTACTACAAAGATTACGCTGACGGTACAGATCTGGGCGTTTACGGTGCGCACGACAACGTCTACTTCGGTCGCCCGGAAGACGGCACGCTGGAAAGCGAATTTTCCGGTAACCTGGTCGAAATTTGCCCGACCGGCGTATTTACCGACAAAACGCACTCCGAGCGTTACAACCGTAAATGGGATATGCAGTTTGCGCCGAGCATCTGCCAGCAATGTTCCATCGGCTGTAACATCAGCCCCGGCGAGCGTTATGGCGAACTGCGTCGTATCGAAAACCGTTACAACGGTACGGTAAACCACTACTTCCTCTGCGACCGTGGTCGTTTCGGTTACGGTTACGTCAACCTGAAAGATCGTCCGCGTCAGCCAGTACAGCGTCGTGGCGATGATTTCATTACCCTCAACGCCGAACAGGCAATGCAGGGCGCGGCAGATATTCTGCGTCAGTCGAAGAAAGTGATCGGTATTGGTTCTCCGCGTGCCAGCGTGGAAAGCAACTTTGCGCTGCGTGAACTGGTGGGCGAAGAAAACTTCTACACCGGTATCGCTCACGGTGAGCAGGAACGTCTGCAACTGGCGCTGAAAGTGCTGCGTGAAGGCGGCATTTATACTCCGGCTCTGCGCGAAATCGAATCTTACGATGCGGTACTGGTGCTGGGCGAAGACGTTACCCAGACCGGCGCGCGCGTCGCGCTGGCAGTGCGTCAGGCGGTGAAAGGTAAAGCGCGCGAAATGGCGGCAGCACAGAAAGTGGCTGACTGGCAGATTGCGGCAATCCTCAACATCGGTCAACGTGCGAAGCATCCGCTGTTTGTTACCAACGTTGATGACACCCGTCTGGATGATATCGCGGCGTGGACTTACCGCGCACCGGTTGAAGATCAGGCGCGTTTAGGTTTTGCCATCGCCCATGCGCTGGATAACTCTGCACCAGCGGTTGACGGTATCGAACCTGAGCTGCAAAGCAAAATCGACGTCATCGTGCAGGCACTGGCAGGTGCGAAGAAACCGTTGATTATCTCCGGGACGAACGCTGGTAGCGCTGAAGTGATTCAGGCTGCGGCTAACGTGGCGAAAGCCCTGAAAGGTCGCGGCGCTGACGTCGGTATCACCATGATTGCCCGTTCCGTCAACAGCATGGGGCTGGGCATTATGGGTGGCGGTTCGCTTGAAGAAGCGTTAACCGAACTGGAAACCGGACGCGCCGACGCGGTGGTGGTGCTGGAAAACGATCTGCATCGTCACGCTTCCGCTACCCGCGTGAATGCTGCGCTGGCTAAAGCGCCGCTGGTGATGGTGGTTGACCATCAACGCACAGCGATTATGGAAAACGCCCATCTGGTACTTTCCGCCGCCAGCTTTGCTGAAAGCGACGGTACGGTGATCAACAACGAAGGCCGCGCCCAACGTTTCTTCCAGGTTTACGATCCTGCTTATTACGACAGCAAAACTGTCATGCTGGAAAGCTGGCGCTGGTTACACTCGCTGCACAGCACCCTGCTGAGCCGTGAAGTGGACTGGACGCAGCTCGACCATGTGATTGACGCTGTTGTGGCGAAAATCCCGGAACTGGCAGGTATCAAAGATGCTGCGCCGGATGCGACATTCCGTATTCGTGGGCAGAAACTGGCCCGTGAACCGCACCGTTACAGCGGTCGTACCGCCATGCGCGCCAATATCAGCGTTCATGAGCCGCGTCAGCCGCAGGATATTGACACTATGTTCACCTTCTCGATGGAAGGTAACAACCAGCCGACTGCGCACCGTTCGCAAGTGCCGTTTGCCTGGGCGCCGGGCTGGAACTCCCCGCAGGCGTGGAACAAATTCCAGGACGAAGTGGGCGGCAAACTGCGCTTTGGCGATCCGGGCGTGCGTCTGTTTGAAACCAGCGAAAATGGTCTGGATTACTTCACCAGCGTACCGGCACGCTTCCAGCCGCAGGACGGGAAATGGCGTATCGCGCCGTATTACCACCTGTTTGGCAGCGATGAATTGTCACAGCGTGCTCCGGTCTTCCAGAGCCGTATGCCGCAGCCGTACATCAAACTCAACCCAGCGGATGCCGCGAAGTTGGGGGTGAACGCAGGTACACGCGTCTCCTTTAGTTACGATGGCAACACGGTCACGCTGCCGGTTGAAATCGCCGAAGGGCTGACGGCAGGGCAGGTGGGCTTACCGATGGGTATGTCCGGCATTGCTCCGGTGCTGGCTGGCGCGCATCTTGAGGATCTCAAGGAGGCACAACAATGAGTTGGATATCACCGGAACTGATTGAGATCCTGCTGACCATCCTCAAAGCGGTGGTGATCCTGCTGGTGGTTGTCACCTGCGGGGCATTCATGAGCTTTGGCGAACGTCGCCTGCTGGGTCTGTTCCAGAACCGTTACGGACCTAACCGTGTTGGCTGGGGCGGTTCGCTCCAGCTGGTTGCGGACATGATCAAAATGTTCTTTAAAGAAGACTGGATCCCGAAATTCTCGGATCGCGTCATCTTTACCCTGGCACCGATGATTGCCTTTACCTCGCTGCTGCTGGCCTTTGCAATTGTGCCAGTCAGTCCGGGTTGGGTGGTTGCCGACCTGAACATCGGGATTTTGTTCTTCCTGATGATGGCAGGTCTGGCGGTTTACGCGGTGCTGTTTGCGGGCTGGTCAAGTAACAACAAATACTCGCTGCTGGGTGCGATGCGTGCTTCTGCGCAGACCCTGAGCTACGAAGTGTTCCTCGGGCTTTCCTTGATGGGCGTGGTGGCGCAGGCCGGTTCATTCAACATGACCGACATCGTCAACAGCCAGGCGCATGTGTGGAACGTCATCCCGCAATTCTTTGGTTTTATTACCTTTGCCATCGCGGGCGTGGCGGTGTGTCACCGTCACCCGTTTGACCAGCCGGAAGCCGAGCAGGAACTGGCGGATGGTTACCACATTGAATATTCCGGTATGAAGTTCGGTCTGTTCTTCGTGGGCGAATACATCGGGATTGTGACCATCTCTGCACTGATGGTGACGCTGTTCTTCGGTGGCTGGCAAGGCCCGTTGTTACCGCCATTCATCTGGTTCGCGCTGAAAACCGCGTTCTTTATGATGATGTTCATTTTGATTCGTGCGTCGTTACCGCGTCCGCGTTATGACCAGGTAATGTCCTTCGGCTGGAAAATCTGCCTGCCGCTGACGCTGATCAACTTGCTGGTAACGGCGGCTGTCATTCTCTGGCAGGCGCAATAAGGGGCAATAAGACCATGACCTTAAAAGAATTGTTAGTAGGTTTCGGCACCCAGGTTCGTAGTATCTGGATGATCGGCCTGCACGCGTTCGCCAAACGCGAAACGCGAATGTACCCGGAAGAGCCGGTCTATCTGCCGCCCCGTTATCGTGGTCGTATCGTTCTGACCCGCGACCCGGACGGCGAAGAGCGTTGCGTAGCCTGTAACCTCTGCGCGGTAGCCTGCCCGGTCGGCTGTATCTCGCTGCAAAAAGCAGAAACCAAAGACGGTCGCTGGTATCCGGAATTTTTCCGCATCAACTTCTCACGCTGCATTTTCTGTGGTCTGTGCGAAGAAGCCTGTCCGACCACGGCGATTCAGTTAACCCCGGATTTCGAAATGGGGGAATACAAGCGCCAGGATCTGGTTTACGAGAAAGAGGATCTGCTGATCTCCGGTCCGGGCAAATACCCGGAATATAACTTCTACCGGATGGCAGGTATGGCAATCGACGGCAAAGATAAGGGCGAAGCAGAGAACGAAGCCAAGCCTATCGACGTCAAGAGCCTGTTACCGTAAGGAGAGGGGCAATGGAGTTCGCTTTTTATATCTGTGGCCTGATAGCCATACTTGCGACCTTGCGAGTGATCACCCATACCAATCCGGTACACGCACTGCTGTACCTGATTATTTCGCTGCTGGCGATTTCCGGGGTGTTCTTCTCACTGGGCGCTTACTTCGCCGGTGCGCTGGAAATTATCGTCTACGCGGGTGCCATTATGGTGCTGTTCGTGTTCGTGGTGATGATGCTCAACCTGGGCGGTTCAGAAATCGAACAGGAACGCCAGTGGCTGAAACCGCAGGTGTGGATTGGTCCGGCAATTTTGTCGGCCATCATGCTGGTGGTGATTGTTTACGCCATCCTCGGTGTTAACGATCAGGGTATCGACGGTACGCCAATCAGTGCTAAAGCAGTGGGTATTACGCTGTTCGGGCCTTACGTACTGGCGGTGGAACTGGCTTCTATGCTGCTGCTCGCGGGTCTGGTTGTGGCCTTCCACGTCGGTCGTGAAGAGCGTGCGGGTGAAGTGCTGAGCAATCGTAAAGACGACAGCGCGAAAAGAAAAACGGAGGAGCACGCATGATCCCCTTACAACATGGACTGATCCTCGCGGCAATCTTATTCGTTCTTGGCTTAACCGGTCTGGTTATCCGTCGCAATCTGCTGTTTATGCTGATTGGTCTGGAAATCATGATTAACGCCTCCGCGCTGGCCTTTGTGGTCGCCGGAAGCTACTGGGGTCAGACCGACGGTCAGGTGATGTACATTCTCGCCATCAGCCTCGCGGCGGCGGAAGCGAGTATCGGCCTTGCGCTGCTGCTGCAACTTCACCGTCGTCGCCAGAACCTGAACATCGATTCAGTAAGTGAGATGCGCGGATGAACATGCTTGCCTTAACCATTATTTTGCCATTGATTGGCTTCGTCCTGCTGGCGTTCTCCCGTGGGCGCTGGTCTGAAAACGTCTCGGCGATCGTCGGCGTTGGCTCTGTGGGCCTGGCGGCGCTGGTAACCGCCTTTATCGGCGTTGACTTCTTCGCTAACGGTGAGCAGGCATATAGCCAGCCGCTGTGGACGTGGATGTCGGTAGGCGACTTTAACATCGGTTTTAACCTGGTGCTGGACGGCCTGTCGCTGACCATGCTCTCGGTGGTCACTGGTGTGGGTTTCCTTATTCACATGTACGCCTCCTGGTACATGCGCGGTGAAGAGGGCTACTCTCGCTTCTTCGCCTACACCAACCTGTTCATCGCCAGCATGGTAGTTCTGGTTCTCGCCGATAACCTGCTGCTGATGTACCTCGGCTGGGAAGGCGTGGGCCTGTGCTCCTATCTGCTGATCGGTTTCTATTACACCGATCCGAAGAATGGCGCAGCGGCAATGAAAGCGTTCGTCGTGACCCGTGTGGGTGACGTGTTCCTCGCTTTCGCACTGTTCATTCTTTACAACGAACTGGGCACCCTGAACTTCCGCGAAATGGTGGAACTGGCACCAGCGCACTTTGCTGACGGCAATAACATGCTGATGTGGGCGACGCTGATGCTGCTGGGCGGTGCGGTCGGTAAATCTGCGCAGTTGCCGTTGCAGACATGGCTTGCCGACGCGATGGCGGGCCCGACGCCTGTCTCCGCGCTGATCCACGCCGCAACGATGGTAACCGCGGGTGTCTACCTGATCGCCCGTACCCACGGCCTGTTCCTGATGACGCCGGAAGTTCTGCATCTGGTGGGTATTGTCGGGGCGGTTACGCTGCTGCTGGCCGGTTTTGCCGCGCTGGTACAGACCGACATCAAACGTGTTCTCGCTTACTCTACCATGAGCCAGATTGGCTACATGTTCCTCGCGCTTGGCGTGCAGGCATGGGATGCGGCGATTTTCCACTTGATGACCCACGCGTTCTTTAAAGCGCTGCTGTTCCTGGCATCCGGTTCCGTCATTCTGGCCTGCCATCACGAACAGAACATCTTCAAGATGGGCGGTCTGCGTAAATCTATTCCGCTGGTTTATCTCTGCTTCCTGGTGGGCGGCGCAGCACTGTCGGCACTACCGCTGGTCACTGCGGGCTTCTTCAGTAAGGATGAGATCCTCGCGGGTGCGATGGCGAATGGTCATATCAATCTGATGGTGGCAGGTCTGGTCGGTGCGTTTATGACCTCGCTCTACACCTTCCGTATGATTTTCATCGTCTTCCACGGAAAAGAACAAATTCACGCTCACGCCGTGAAAGGGGTAACTCACAGCCTGCCGCTGATTGTGCTGCTGATCCTTTCCACCTTCGTTGGCGCACTGATTGTACCGCCGCTGCAGGGCGTGCTTCCGCAAACGACGGAACTGGCGCACGGCAGCATGTTGACCCTGGAAATTACCTCTGGCGTGGTCGCGGTGGTCGGCATTCTGCTGGCAGCCTGGCTGTGGCTGGGTAAACGTACTCTGGTGACCTCCATCGCCAACAGTGCGCCGGGCCGTCTGCTGGGCACCTGGTGGTACAACGCCTGGGGATTTGACTGGCTGTATGACAAAGTGTTCGTCAAGCCGTTCCTGGGTATTGCCTGGTTGCTGAAACGCGATCCGCTGAACTCAATGATGAACATCCCGGCTGTCCTTTCCCGCTTTGCAGGTAAAGGTCTGCTGTTAAGCGAGAACGGTTATCTGCGCTGGTATGTGGCATCCATGAGCATCGGTGCGGTCGTGGTGCTGGCACTGTTGATGGTACTGCGTTGAGTTAAGGATTGTGGGATTGCCCCTGGGCATATAAGAACGTAGGTCGGATAAGCCGTCTTCGCGGCGCATCCGACACTACCCCCAGTCCGAAGAGAATTTTCTGTCGTGAGAATTCGTTGAAAATCCGGTCCTGACGGGACTTTTACAAGGAATAAAGATCGCCATGTTACTACCCTGGCTAATATTAATTCCCTTTATTGGCGGCTTCCTGTGCTGGCAGACCGAACGCTTTGGCGTCAAGGTGCCACGCTGGATCGCGCTGATCACCATGGGATTGACGCTGGCGCTGTCGCTGCAACTGTGGTTGCAGGGCGGTTATTCACTGACGCAATCCGCCGGAATTCCGCAGTGGCAGTCTGAATTCGACATGCCGTGGATCCCGCGTTTTGGTATCTCTATCCATCTCGCCATTGACGGTCTGTCGTTGCTGATGGTCGTGCTGACCGGTCTGCTCGGTGTGCTGGCGGTACTCTGTTCGTGGAAAGAGATCGAAAAATACCAGGGCTTCTTCCACCTCAACCTGATGTGGATCCTGGGCGGCGTTATCGGCGTGTTCCTTGCCATCGACATGTTCCTGTTCTTCTTCTTCTGGGAAATGATGCTGGTGCCGATGTACTTCCTGATCGCACTGTGGGGGCATAAAGCCTCTGACGGTAAAACGCGTATCACGGCGGCAACCAAGTTCTTCATTTACACCCAGGCGAGTGGTCTGGTGATGTTGATTGCCATCCTGGCGCTGGTTTTTGTTCACTACAATGCGACCGGCGTCTGGACCTTCAACTATGAAGAGCTGCTGAATACGCCAATGTCCAGTGGTGTGGAATACCTGTTAATGCTGGGCTTCTTCATCGCCTTCGCAGTCAAAATGCCGGTGGTTCCGCTGCATGGCTGGCTGCCGGATGCGCACTCCCAGGCTCCGACCGCCGGTTCCGTTGACCTCGCGGGGATCTTGCTGAAAACCGCCGCTTACGGTCTGCTGCGTTTCTCCCTACCGCTGTTCCCGAACGCGTCGGCAGAGTTCGCGCCAATCGCTATGTGGCTGGGTGTTATCGGCATCTTCTATGGTGCGTGGATGGCCTTCGCCCAGACCGATATCAAACGTCTGATCGCCTACACCTCGGTTTCCCACATGGGCTTCGTGCTGATTGCTATCTACACCGGCAGCCAGTTGGCCTACCAGGGCGCGGTAATCCAGATGATTGCGCACGGTTTGTCGGCGGCGGGTCTGTTTATTCTTTGTGGTCAGCTTTATGAACGTATCCATACCCGCGACATGCGCATGATGGGCGGTCTGTGGAGCAAGATGAAATGGCTGCCAGCACTGTCGCTGTTCTTTGCGGTGGCAACGCTTGGGATGCCTGGCACCGGTAACTTCGTCGGCGAATTTATGATTCTGTTCGGTAGCTTCCAGGTTGTCCCGGTAATTACCGTTATCTCTACCTTTGGGCTGGTCTTTGCATCTGTTTATTCGCTGGCGATGTTACATCGCGCTTACTTCGGTAAAGCGAAAAGCCAGATTGCCAGCCAGGAACTGCCAGGGATGTCGCTGCGTGAGCTGTTTATGATCCTGTTGCTGGTGGTGCTGCTGGTACTGCTGGGCTTCTATCCGCAGCCGATTCTGGATACCTCGCACTCCGCGATTGGCAATATCCAGCAGTGGTTTGTTAATTCCGTTACTACTACAAGGCCGTAAATCGCCATGACAATAACTCCACAAAACCTGATCGCACTGCTACCGTTGCTGATCGTCGGCTTGACGGTGGTGGTTGTGATGCTCTCCATTGCGTGGCGACGCAATCATTTCCTCAACGCTACGCTCTCGGTTATTGGGCTTAACGCGGCGCTGGTTTCGCTCTGGTTTGTTGGCCAGGCGGGCGCTATGGACGTTACGCCGCTGATGCGCGTTGATGGTTTCGCCATGCTTTACACCGGGCTGGTATTGTTGGCGAGCCTCGCCACCTGTACTTTCGCCTACCCGTGGCTTGAAGGCTATAACGACAACAAGGATGAGTTCTACCTGTTGGTGTTAATTGCCGCGCTGGGCGGGATCCTGCTGGCGAATGCCAACCATCTGGCGTCTCTGTTCCTCGGTATCGAACTGATCTCTTTGCCGCTGTTTGGCCTGGTCGGTTACGCTTTCCGCCAGAAACGTTCGCTGGAAGCCAGTATCAAATACACCATCCTTTCTGCCGCAGCGTCTTCTTTCCTGCTGTTCGGTATGGCGCTGGTGTATGCGCAGTCTGGCGACCTGTCGTTTGTCGCACTGGGTAAAAACCTCGGCGACGGTATGCTCAACGAGCCGCTGTTGCTGGCAGGTTTCGGCCTGATGATTGTTGGCCTCGGCTTCAAACTCTCTCTGGTGCCGTTCCACCTGTGGACGCCAGACGTATACCAGGGCGCGCCTGCGCCGGTTTCCACTTTCCTGGCGACGGCGAGCAAAATCGCTATCTTCGGTGTGGTGATGCGTCTGTTCCTCTACGCACCGGTGGGTGACAGCGAAGCGATTCGCGTGGTGCTGGCGATTATCGCCTTTGCCTCCATCATCTTCGGTAACCTGATGGCGCTGAGCCAGACCAATATCAAACGTCTGCTCGGTTACTCATCTATCTCTCACCTCGGCTATCTGCTGGTGGCGCTGATTGCGCTGCAAACCGGCGAGATGTCGATGGAAGCGGTAGGGGTTTACCTGGCCGGTTATCTGTTCAGCAGCCTCGGCGCGTTCGGCGTGGTCAGCCTGATGTCCAGCCCGTATCGTGGCCCGGATGCTGATTCCCTGTTCTCTTACCGCGGTCTGTTCTGGCATCGTCCGATCCTCGCGGCAGTGATGACGGTGATGATGCTGTCTCTGGCCGGTATCCCGATGACGCTGGGCTTTATCGGTAAGTTCTACGTGCTGGCGGTCGGTGTCCAGGCACACTTGTGGTGGCTGGTGGGTGCCGTGGTTGTCGGTTCGGCAATCGGCCTCTACTACTACCTGCGCGTGGCGGTGAGCCTGTACCTGCACGCCCCGGAACAACCGGGTCGCGATGCACCGTCAAACTGGCAGTACAGCGCAGGCGGTATCGTGGTGCTGATCTCTGCACTGTTGGTACTGGTGCTGGGTGTATGGCCACAACCGCTGATTAGCATTGTGCGGTTAGCAATGCCGCTGATGTAAGCAGTCAGTTTGTAAGTCAGAAAGCCGCCGACATGTTCGGCGGTTTTTTTTGGTGCCCTGACACCATCACCCAACAATAACCGTCAGCGCATGATTCCCTTGTCGCAGCATACGTCGATACGCGCTAATCAGCTTTTCCATATCAAGCATGATCGAAGCAAAGAGTTGCCCCTCTAACTCTTCTGAAAAGGTCACTCCCGGATAAATCTCCATTTCATTGAGTCGCTTAATGGAAAACTGTTTACGCAGCTCACTTCGATCCAGTGATTCCAGTCGGTCGATTGTCGCGGCTAACTCCTGATTCCAGGTCAATCCCAGGAAGCCATCTATGCCATCTTCTAGGCTGTGTTCACCAAGCACTGCGCGACTTAGCGGGTCATTCTTCGCGGGGTCAAATGCAGATGTACCCGTCAGGCCAAAGTGTAAAAAATCCCAGCGTTTATCAATATCCAGTCGGCGTAATCCTGAAAGCGTGTCATGTATATTATCCATCAAAGGTTTTTCAGTAGACTCAAGCAGTTGGTTAATCTTTTCTGAGTCAATTTCTGCAAAATAACCAATCATTCCCATTTATTTTTCCTCCATTGAATTTTATGTTTCGCATCTTAAAACAGACGAGGGAAAATAAAATGTACATGTCGCTGTTTCTGGACCCGCCTCGAGAAATTTTTATTATTTACTGTTGTGTAACAAGGTTATAACACCATCTGAGCCATTTTCTGATAATTCAATCTGTCTGCTGTATCACCGGGCAAGTGGTATTGTTTATTACGATAAAAAGCGGTGTCAGTAATCATTACGGCGGGAATATCGTGTTGCCAATAATTCAGGTGGTCAGAGAAATCAATACCGGGAATAAACCCTGGGGCATTCATAGAATAAACAGATAAATCCCGGGATGACAACAATGCCGCTTTTACCTGACGAACGGCGTTGATATCCTGTATTCTGCCGACTACGGCAATAAAGTCTCCCCGATCGGGATAAAGCCAGGACATGGCCGGGGATGGGTAATCCTGGCTACCAGGCGTAGAGTCGTAATAACCAATCATCTCCAGCGCTATCATTAATTTCACTGGACGCTCAAGCGAAGCTGCATGTACCGCGCTCCCCATTTCATCGCTACGAAAGAAGGGCGGTTCTTCCGACGCATAGGCGACCAGCTGCACGCCTGTTTTCGGTGCTTGCTGCTGTAACAAACGTGCCAGTTCGAGTAATCCTGCCACACCGCTGGCGTTATCATCCGCGCCCGGCGTATAGGTCAATTGATCGTTTTCATAACTGCTGGCAGAGTCATAATGCGCACCAATAATAATCAGCGGTCCATCGGCAGGACCATAATTAGCAACAATGTTTTTGTAGGGGCCACCCGTAATGGGGATATCCTGCGCGGTAACTCTGGCACCGCTACTGATAAAGACCTCTTTTATATACTCTGCGGATCTATTCAGATTATCAATATTGTCGGCGCTACGTGGATGCACAGTTTGTGTAAGATAACGAACTGTTTTTTCTAATTGCTCAGGACTAGCGTGTCGGGGCGTTGGTGGTAATGCATTCACCCAGGGTTGGTAAAAAATAATCAGAGGGAGTGAAAATAAAAATAATATAATAAAAGCAAAATTTATTTTTTTCATATGCAAATTATTAATGGGTTGCGTTGTTGAATCATTATTTGTTATGGGTTTCGATATTGTATTTTATTAAGATTAGCAGGATTATACAAAGAGTGTATTTTATGTCGGGGCCCTGAGTTTATTTAAAAGGATTTTATATGCGAAATAAAAATATAATCATGTTGCTTATAAGTAGTTTGATTTTGTCAGGATGTGGGCCGGAACCTGAGGATAAGAAAAGTCAGCAACAACAATCTACTACACCCACTGACCAGCAAGTGCTTGCCGCGCAACAAGCGGCAACAAAAGTGGCTGAGCAAAGCGCCGCCAAAGCCGCTGCAGACGCGAAAGCCTTAGCCCAGCAAGAAGTGCAACAATATTCAGACAAACAGGCTTTGCTGGGGCGATTGCAGGCGGCTCCAAAATATCAACATGCAGCCAGAGAAAAAGCAGCCTCCCAAATCGCAAATCCAGCAACCGCTCGCTACCAGCAGTTCGATGATAATCCGGTTAAGCAGGTAGCGCAAAACCCGTTGGCGACGTTTAGCCTTGACGTCGATACCGGCAGTTATGCGAATGTGCGGCGTTTCCTTAATCAAGGGCTGTTACCTCCGCCAGACGCTGTGCGGGTGGAGGAGATAGTCAATTATTTCCCGTCTGATTGGGATATCAAAGACAAACAATCTATTCCGGCCTCTAAGCCAATACCTTTCGCTATGCGCTACGAATTGGCACCTGCACCCTGGAATGAACAGCGAACATTGCTGAAAGTTGATATCCTGGCGAAAGATCGCAAAAGTGAAGAGTTACCCGCTTCTAATCTGGTCTTTCTTATCGACACGTCTGGTTCAATGATTTCTGATGAACGTTTGCCACTTATCCAGTCTTCGTTGAAATTATTGGTCAAAGAACTTCGTGAGCAGGATAACATTGCCATCGTGACCTACGCTGGCGACTCTCGTATTGCGTTGCCTTCTATCTCCGGTAGTCACAAGGCGGAAATTAATGCTGCAATTGATTCGCTGGATGCAGAAGGCAGTACCAATGGCGGTGCCGGGCTGGAGATGGCTTATCAGCAGGCAGCGAAGGGGTTTATTAAAGGTGGTATCAATCGCATTTTATTGGCCACTGACGGTGACTTTAACGTTGGCATTGACGATCCAAAATCGATTGAATCAATGGTCAAAAAACAGCGTGAGTCCGGTGTTACTCTGTCGACGCTTGGCGTGGGGGATAGCAATTATAACGAGGCAATGATGGTGAGAATTGCCGATGTTGGTAACGGCAACTATAGCTACATTGATACCCTCTCAGAGGCGCAGAAAGTGTTGAACAGTGAAATGCGGCAGACGTTGATTACCGTAGCAAAAGATGTCAAAGCGCAAATTGAGTTTAATCCCGCGTGGGTAACGGAATACCGTCAGATAGGTTATGAAAAGCGCCAACTTAAGGCAGAGGATTTTAATAACGACAACGTTGATGCGGGTGATATTGGCGCAGGTAAACATATAACATTGTTATTTGAATTAACGCTGAAAGGGCAAAAAGCATCAATTGATAAGTTACGCTATGCCCCGGATAACAAATCAGCGAAATCGGACAAAACAAAAGAACTTGCCTGGTTAAAGATTCGTTGGAAATCCCCACAGGGAAAAGAAAGTCAGTTAGTTGAATTCCCGTTGGCATCTGCAATAAAGGCACCTTCAGAAGATATGCGCTTTCGCGCAGCAGTGGCTGCATATGGGCAAAAGTTACGCGGTTCTGAATACCTGAACAATACCTCCTGGCAGCAGATCAAACAGTGGGCTCAGCAGGCAAAAGGGGAAGATCCACAGGGTTACAGGGCGGAATTTATTCGCCTGATTGAACTGGCGGATGGTGTGACTGACATCAGTCAGTGATGACTGTTTAGCAAACTATGTTCGACCAGTCAGCATATTTGCTGACTGGTCGAATTAATTAACAATGATGTTAACTCACTCTTTTGCCGGATGCTCTATTTTTGGGTTGTGAGTGTTTTATTTCTAAGTCTCTATAATAATCATTGATATTTGCATCGCCATATTTATCTAAATAACAATTTCTGTTTGCCAGTCGATGTTGAAAATCAATTTCGTACTGCTCTTCTGCTGAATATTTTTTAAATCTGTCAGCATAGTTTTTTAATAACGTATAGGGGGCGCTGTCAGAATTGCTTTCCCTTTGTTCAATCACTTCCTGGGCTGCCATGCACACAAATGCACCGCAACTTTGGCTTAAGTATTGCTGAAGATCGGCATGTAAAAATATTATCTCTGGTTCATTTAAATGAACTTTTATATTATTATTCGACATTTCTCCCATGAGTTCAGAATTAAAACTATTAATGACACGCTTAAGTGAATTTTCTTTATCATGGCCTAGTGCACGCAATGAGTTGAATATGACGCATTTTATTTGTAGTTTATTATTTTTTTATTTACTATTTTCTGTAGCGAAACTAATATCCAGTGTCCGCCAGTATTTATGGGGAATAACTGGACTGCTTTCGGCCATGATGGATCGCTCTTAATATTTTCATTGAGAGCGTCTTCCAGGTGAGTTCTGGTGGAGTAGGGGACGTAGAGACCAGTAGGATAATTGACTTGAGTATTTTTTGCATTAGCGGCGATCTTCTGAAGATAGCAAGCTATTTCATCTGTGGTTAATTGACGATTTTTATCCCAGAAGTTTGTACCATCACTCAGTTCATTATTCTCATCATTTAAAAGCACCTTTGAAAGCGACTGTTTTTCAGATATAAGAGGAATTTCATCACCGATAATTGTCATTAATTTCGAAGGGGAGAATAGCTTTTTGAACAGGAGATCATCTGAATTATCCGGACCAGCCGGTTTAAGGGGGGAGTTGGTTGCGGTATGTGCCAAATTATATAATTTTAAACAAGCATTTTTGATAAGTCGGATAATCGATAGGGTCTCATTTGTTGGGTTTCTAACAATATGGTAAAGAATATCTTCAGCTTTTTTTCCAAATTCATCATAACCTAACGCAATATTATGCAGTAACTCAATGCTTTCTTCATCTCCGGATAACGCTGTTTTTTTTTAAAGACTGCAGTAATTCCTCGGTCACAGTAAATTTTTCTGCAAATGTCTGACTGAGTTGCGTTTGAGATAATTGACAATAATTGCTGACAACTGTAACCATCATGGGCTCCTTTTAGTTGCAAAGGTTGTGCTGAATCAAGATAAATAGAGGCAACTTATTGCTCTGAATATAGTGCGTGAGGAGATGAATAAATATCAAAAATCGCTCAATATGCCCGTGTGGGTGGATATATGTAGCGCGGGTTGCGATAACAGGGCAAGTTTCGCCCTGTTTTTAATAATAAGCAGAGTTAAACGTTAAACACGGTGAAATCATTCGCCAGTTCAGTCGCCGGGAAAATTGACCTGCATTCACGTAACAGGTGCTGACAACCTTTGTCATCATAGCGCGAGCTGACGTGGGTAATGATTAGCTTGCCGACTCCAGCCTCACGGGCTAGTGTCGCAGCCTGGCGTGTAGAGCTATGGCCGCGACTATTGGCTTTGGCTTCCATGGTTATATCCAGCGTCGCTTCGTGCACCATGACATCGACACCTTTAGCCAGGTCAAGTGCGGCATCGCAGGGGCCGGTATCGCCGAAAATAGCGAGCGCTTTACCTGGCACTGGAGCAGCTAAGTAATCTGCGCCGTTAATCTGCCTTCCATCTTCCAGCGTGATTGTTTTGCCCGCTTTTAATTCCTGAAACAGTGGGCCAGGCGGCACGCCAGCAGCTTTTAATGCCTGGGCATTTAATGCACCCGGTTTATCATGTTCTTCAATACGATAGCCATAACATTCCAGTGGGTGTTCCATCGGATAAGCGGTCACTTTGCGCAGGCCATCATCGAAAATTTCGCCAGTGCTAATTTCGACAATTTCCAGCGGATAATCGGTCCATGAGCCGCTAATCCGCAGCGCGGTCTCCACAAATTCACGGATACCGTGCGGACCATAAATCGTTAAGGGTTGGATAATGCCTGACATAGAACGACTGCACAGCAAGCCGGGTAAACCAAAAAGATGATCGCCATGAAGGTGACTGATAAAAATCTTGTCCAGTTTTCCAGGGTTAAAGGCGGTATGCAGTAGCTGATGCTGGGTGCCTTCACCGCAGTCAAACAACCAAAGTCCGCTCTGGGTCGGATGTTGCAGGTTAAGCAATATTGCCGTGACATTGCGCGTGCGGGTTGGCACACCGGCTGAAGTACCTAAAAAAATTAATTCCATGAGTTCATCACGTTTCAAAAAATATTCCGGCTAGTATAAGGCATACATCTAAAAGGAGAGCATTATGATTGAATGGCAAGATCTGCATCACTCTGAATTATCGGTTTCCCAGCTTTATGCCTTATTACAACTGCGTTGCGCGGTGTTTGTTGTCGAGCAGAATTGCCCTTATCAGGATATCGATGGTGATGATTTGACGGGGGATAATCGCCATATTCTCGGTTGGAAAAATGATGAACTGGTGGCATATGCGAGGATTCTGAAAAGTGATGATGATCTTGAGCCGGTCGTTATAGGTCGGGTGATTGTCAGTGAAGCGTTGCGTGGCGAAAAAGTGGGGCAGCAGCTGATGAGTAAAACACTCGAAACATGTACGCATCACTGGCCTGATAAGCCTGTTTACCTCGGGGCGCAGGCGCATCTGCAAAACTTCTACCAGAGTTTCGGTTTTATCCCTGTGACGGAGGTCTATGAAGAAGATGGTATCCCACACATTGGGATGGCACGCGAGGTAATTCAGGCGTAATCAACAACCCTTGTCTATAGTTAGTGACAGGTTTTACGCAAATGGAGAACGAGAATGTCTAATCAGTTTGGTGATACACGTATCGATGACGACCTGACGCTGCTTAGTGAAACACTGGAAGAGGTGCTCCGCTCCTCTGGCGATCCCGCCGATCAGAAATATGTTGAGCTGAAAGCGCGTGCAGAAAAAGCGCTGGATGATGTGAAAAAACGGGTTAGCCAGGCTTCAGACAGTTATTACTATCGGGCGAAGCAGGCAGTTTATCGTGCTGATGACTACGTCCACGAAAAACCCTGGCAAGGAATTGGTGTGGGCGCGGCCGTTGGGCTGGTACTAGGACTGTTGCTGGCACGCCGTTAAAACCTCCCTACACCGGGGTACTGCATTTTTTTTGTAGTACCCCGTATAATGTGAGGCTTTTAACAGGGAGAGGTCCGCGTGCAATCACTTACTACGGCGCTGGAAAATCTACTGCGCCATTTGTCGCAAGAGATTCCGGCGACACCCGGCATTCGGGTTATCGATATTCCTTTCCCTCTCAAAGACGCTTTTGATGCCTTGAGCTGGCTGGCCAGTCAGCAAACATACCCGCAATTCTACTGGCAACAACGTAATGGTGATGAAGAAGCTGTCGTCCTGGGCGCGATTACCCGTTTTACGTCGTTGGACCAGGCACAACGTTTTCTTCGCCAGCACCCGGAACACGCCGACTTACGCATTTGGGGGCTGAATGCTTTTGACCCGTCGCAGGGCAATTTACTTTTACCCCGCCTGGAATGGCGACGCTGTGGCGGTAAAGCCACGCTGCGGCTGACGCTATTCAGCGAAAGCTCCCTTCAGCACGATGCGATTCAGGCAAAAGAATTTATCGCCACACTGGTGAGTATCAAGCCCTTGCCTGGGTTACATTTAACCACCACGCGAGAACAACACTGGCCGGACAAAACGGGCTGGACGCAATTAATCGAACTGGCAACGAAAACCATCGCCGAAGGTGAGCTCGACAAAGTGGTGCTCGCTCGGGCAACTGACCTGCATTTCGCAAGTCCGGTCAACGCGGCGGCGATGATGGCTGCCAGTCGTCGACTGAATCTGAATTGCTACCATTTTTACATGGCCTTTGATGGCGAAAATGCTTTTCTTGGTTCTTCACCGGAACGGTTATGGCGGCGGCGTGACAAAGCGCTGCGTACTGAAGCGCTGGCGGGAACGGTAGCAAATCATCCTGATGATAAGCAGGCGCAGCAGTTAGGTGAGTGGCTGATGGCGGATGATAAAAACCAGCGCGAGAACATGCTGGTGGTGGAAGATATCTGCCAACGATTACAGGCCGATACCCAGACGCTGGATGTTTTACCGCCGCAGGTACTGCGTCTGCGTAAAGTGCAGCATCTTCGCCGCTGTATCTGGACTTCACTCAACAAAGCGGATGATGTGATCTGTTTACATCAGTTGCAGCCAACGGCAGCAGTTGCTGGCTTACCGCGCGATCTGGCGCGACAGTTTATCGCCCGTCACGAACCGTTCACTCGAGAATGGTACGCCGGTTCTGCGGGCTATCTTTCATTACAGCAAAGTGAATTCTGCGTTTCCCTGCGCTCAGCAAAAATCAGCGGCAATATCGTGCGGCTATATGCTGGCGCAGGCATTGTCCGTGGTTCCGACCCCGAGCAAGAGTGGCAGGAAATCGACAACAAAGCGGCAGGGCTGCGTACTTTATTACAAATGGAATAGTAATGAGTCGCATCATTACCGATTCATATCAATAATCTATTTTTGTAGCTCCTTATACTTAGCCGCAATATTGATACCGGACAAACTCATGTCAGTAAGCGCATTTAACCGACGCTGGGCGGCGGTCATTCTGGAAGCATTAACGCGTCACGGCGTCAGACACATCTGTATCGCCCCAGGCTCGCGTTCTACACCGTTAACGTTAGCGGCGGCGGAGAATTCCGCATTCATTCACCACACCCATTTCGATGAGCGTGGACTGGGGCATCTGGCGCTGGGGCTGGCGAAAGTCAGCAAGCAGCCGGTGGCGGTGATTGTGACCTCCGGCACGGCGGTAGCAAATCTCTATCCGGCGCTGATTGAAGCTGGGTTAACCGGAGAAAAACTGATCCTGTTAACCGCCGATCGCCCGCCGGAGCTGATTGACTGCGGCGCGAATCAGGCGATTCGTCAGCCGGGAATGTTCGCCTCTCACCCCACGCACAGTATTTCACTGCCGCGCCCGACCCAGGATATCCCCGCACGTTGGCTGGTTTCTACCATCGACCACGCTCTCGGTACGCTTCATGCGGGGGGAGTCCATATCAACTGCCCGTTTGCTGAACCGCTGTATGGCGAAATGGACGATACCGGGCTTAGCTGGCAACAGCGTCTGGGTGACTGGTGGCAGGACGACAAACCGTGGCTGCGTGAAGCGCCTCGTCTGGAAAGTGAAAAACAGCGCGACTGGTTCTTCTGGCGACAAAAGCGCGGCGTGGTGGTTGCCGGGCGCATGAGTGCGGAAGAGGGCAAAAAAGTTGCACTGTGGGCGCAAACTCTTGGCTGGCCGCTGATTGGCGACGTGCTGTCGCAAACCGGACAGCCGCTGCCGTGTGCCGATCTCTGGTTAGGCAATGCCAAAGCGACCAGCGAACTGCAACAGGCACAAATAGTGGTGCAATTGGGAAGCAGCCTGACGGGGAAACGACTCCTCCAATGGCAGGCAAGCTGTGAACCAGAAGAGTACTGGATTGTTGATGACATTGAAGGGCGACTTGATCCGGCACACCATCGCGGACGTCGCTTAATTGCCAATATTGCCGACTGGCTGGAGCTGCATCCGGCAGAAAAACGCCAGCCCTGGTGCGTTGAAATCCCGCGCCTGGCGGAACAGGCAATGCAGGCGGTTATTGCCCGCCGTGATGCGTTTGGCGAAGCGCAACTGGCGCATCGCATCTGCGACTATCTGCCTGAACAGGGGCAATTGTTTGTTGGTAACAGCCTGGTGGTACGTCTGATTGATGCGCTTTCGCAACTTCCGGCAGGTTACCCGGTGTACAGCAACCGTGGTGCCAGCGGTATCGACGGGCTGCTCTCGACTGCCGCCGGCGTTCAGCGGGCAAGCGGCAAACCGACGCTGGCGATTGTGGGCGATCTCTCCGCACTTTACGACCTCAATGCGCTGGCGTTATTGCGCCAGGTTTCCGCGCCGCTGGTATTAATTGTGGTGAACAACAACGGCGGGCAAATTTTCTCGCTGTTGCCAACGCCGCAAAGCGAGCGTGAGCGTTTCTATCTGATGCCGCAAAACGTCCATTTTGAGCACGCCGCCGCGATGTTCGAGCTGAAATATCATCGTCCGCAAAACTGGCAGGAACTTGAAACGGCATTTGCCGACGCCTGGCGCACGCCAACCACCACGGTGATTGAAATGGTGGTTAACGACACCGATGGTGCGCAAACGCTCCAGCAACTTCTGGCGCAGGTAAGCCATTTATGATCCTGCACGCGCAGGCAAAACACGGCAAACCAGGTTTACCCTGGCTGGTGTTTTTGCACGGTTTTTCCGGCGATTGCCACGAATGGCAAGAAGTGGGCGAGGCGTTTGCCGACTACTCACGGTTGTATGTTGATCTCCCAGGTCACGGTGGTTCAGCGACGATCAGCGTCGATGGATTTGATGATGTCACCGACTTACTGTGTAAAACGCTGGTTAGTTACAACATCCTTAACTTCTGGCTGGTGGGGTACTCGCTTGGCGGACGGGTGGCGATGATGGCGGCTTGCCAGGGGCTGGCGGGGCTTTGTGGGGTTATTGTCGAAGGCGGGCATCCGGGGCTGCAAAATGCTGAACAACGTGCGGAACGTCAGCGTTCCGATCGCCAATGGGCGCAGCGTTTTCGCACAGAACCGTTAACGGCGGTATTTGCCGACTGGTATCAACAGCCTGTTTTTGCCTCGCTCAATGACGATCAACGCCGGGAGCTGGTGGCGCTGCGCAGCAACAATAATGGCGCAACCCTTGCCGCCATGCTGGAGGCGACTTCTCTCGCCGTCCAGCCTGATTTACGTGCTAACCTTAGCGCCCGCACATTTGCGTTTTATTATTTATGTGGTGAACGTGACAGCAAATTCCGCGCCCTGGCGGCGGAACTGGCTGCCGACTGCCATGTCATTCCTCGCGCCGGACATAACGCGCATCGGGAAAATCCCGCTGGCGTAATCGCAAGTCTGGCGCAGATCTTGCGTTTCTGACTAAAGGACACAATATGATTTATCCTGATGAAGCAATGCTTTACGCACCGGTTGAATGGCACGACTGCTCCGAAGGTTTCGAGGACATTCGTTATGAAAAATCCACCGACGGTATCGCAAAAATCACCATTAATCGTCCGCAGGTGCGCAATGCCTTCCGTCCTCTGACGGTAAAAGAGATGATCCAGGCACTGGCAGATGCGCGTTATGACGACAATATCGGCGTGATCATTCTGACTGGCGCAGGCGATAAAGCGTTCTGCTCCGGTGGTGACCAGAAAGTGCGTGGTGATTACGGCGGCTATAAAGATGATTCCGGCGTACATCACCTGAACGTGCTGGACTTCCAGCGTCAGATCCGTACCTGTCCGAAACCGGTTGTCGCGATGGTGGCTGGCTACTCCATCGGCGGCGGTCACGTTCTGCACATGATGTGCGACCTGACTATCGCGGCTGATAATGCCATCTTCGGCCAGACTGGCCCGAAAGTCGGTTCCTTCGACGGCGGCTGGGGCGCTTCCTACATGGCTCGCATCGTCGGGCAGAAAAAAGCGCGTGAAATCTGGTTCCTGTGCCGTCAGTACGACGCAAAACAGGCGCTGGATATGGGCCTTGTCAACACCGTGGTACCGCTGGCGGATCTGGAAAAAGAAACCGTCCGTTGGTGCCGCGAAATGCTGCAAAACAGCCCGATGGCGCTGCGCTGCCTGAAAGCTGCGCTGAACGCCGACTGTGACGGGCAGGCGGGGCTGCAGGAGCTGGCGGGCAACGCCACCATGCTGTTCTACATGACGGAAGAAGGTCAGGAAGGTCGCAACGCTTTCAACCAGAAACGTCAGCCTGATTTCAGCAAATTTAAACGGAATCCGTAATGCGTAGCGCGCAGGTATACCGCTGGCAGATCCCCATGGACGCGGGGGTGGTTCTGCGCGACAGGCGGTTAAAAACCCGCGACGGGCTGTATGTTTGCCTGCGTGAGGGTGAGCGCGAAGGGTGGGGGGAGATCTCCCCACTGCCGGGCTTCAGTCAGGAAACCTGGGAAGATGCGCAAAGTGTGCTGCTTGCCTGGGTAAATAACTGGCTGGCAGGCGATTGCGAATTACCGCAGATGCCTTCCGTTGCCTTTGGCGTAAGCTGTGCATTGGCGGAGCTGGCAGATACGCTCCCGCAGGCGGCCAATTACCGTGCGGCACCACTGTGTAATGGCGATCCTGACGATCTGATCCTCAAACTTGCTGATATGCCAGGCGAGAAAGTGGCGAAGGTCAAAGTGGGATTGTACGAAGCCGTGCGCGACGGCATGGTGGTGAATCTGTTGCTGGAGGCAATTCCGGATCTGCATTTGCGTCTTGACGCAAATCGCGCCTGGACACCGCTGAAAGGCCAGCAGTTTGCCAAATACGTTAACCCGGATTATCGCCACCGCATCGCATTTCTCGAAGAGCCGTGCAAAACCCGCGATGATTCGCGAGCGTTTGCCCGTGAAACCGGCATTGCCATTGCCTGGGATGAAAGCTTGCGCGAGCCGGATTTTGCCTTTGTGGCTGAAGAGGGCGTGCGCGCGGTAGTTATCAAACCCACGCTCACGGGCAGTCTGGAGAAAGTACGCGAGCAGGTACAGGCGGCGCACGCGCTGGGGCTGACGGCGGTGATCAGTTCTTCCATTGAATCGAGCTTAGGCTTAACGCAACTGGCGCGGATTGCCGCCTGGTTAACGCCGGACACCATTCCAGGGCTGGACACGCTGGATCTGATGCAGGTGCAGCAGGTTCGTCGCTGGCCGGGGAGTCCACTGCCGTTAGTGGACGTTGATGCACTGGAGCGGCTGTTATGATCTTCTCTGACTGGCCGTGGCGTCACTGGCGGCAAGTGCGGGGAGAAGCCATCGCCTTACGTCTTAATGACGAGCAACTTAACTGGCGCGAGCTTTGTGCTCGCGTCGATGAATTAGCCTCCAGCTTTGCGGCGCAGGGTGTGGTTGCGGGCAGCGGCGTGATGTTGCGGGCGTGGAATACGCCGCAAACGCTGCTGGCCTGGCTGGCGTTACTGCAATGCGGGGCGCGGGTGTTGCCCGTGAACCCTCAGCTGCCGCAACCGTTGCTTGAAGAATTGCTGCCCAATCTGACGCTGCAATTTGCGCTGGTGCCGGATGGGGAAAACACGTTTCCGGCGTTAACGTCGCTGCACATTCAGCGGGTTGAAGGCGCACATGCCGCTACGTGGCAGCCGACGCGTCTGTGCTCAATGACGTTGACCTCGGGTTCTACCGGGTTGCCGAAAGCCGCTGTCCATACTTATCAGGCCCATCTTGCCAGTGCCGAAGGGGTGTTATCGTTGATTCCGTTTGGCGATCACGATGACTGGTTGCTCTCTTTACCGCTGTTTCACGTCTCCGGTCAGGGAATTATGTGGCGCTGGTTATACGCTGGTGCGCGGATGACGGTGCGTGATAAACAGCCATTGGAGCAAATGCTGGCAGGCTGTACTCATGCTTCACTGGTGCCAACACAACTCTGGCGTTTGCTGGTTAACCGCAGTTCCGTTTCCCTGAAAGCGGTGTTACTTGGCGGCGCGGCTATCCCGGTCGAGTTGACGGAACAGGCGCGCGAGCAGGGGATTCGTTGCTTTTGCGGCTATGGTCTGACCGAGTTTGCCTCCACGGTGTGTGCGAAAGAAGCCGACGGCCTGGCAGACGTTGGTTCGCCGCTGCCGGGTCGGGAAGTGAAAATCGTTAATAATGAAGTGTGGCTGCGGGCTGCCAGTATGGCAGAAGGTTACTGGCGTAACGGGCAACTGGTTTCACTGGTTAATGACGAAGGCTGGTACGCTACGCGCGATCGCGGTGAGATGCATAATGGCAAGCTGACCATTGTCGGACGTTTAGACAATCTATTCTTCAGTGGCGGAGAGGGTATTCAGCCGGAAGAAGTCGAGCGCGTAATTGCTGCACATCCTGCGGTTTTGCAGGTGTTTATCGTCCCCGTTGCCGACAAGGAGTTTGGTCATCGACCGGTGGCGGTGATGGAGTATGACCACGAGAGCGTTGATCTTAGTGAATGGGTGAAAGATAAGCTGGCCCGTTTTCAGCAACCGGTGCGTTGGTTAACGTTGCCGCCTGAACTGAAAAACGGCGGTATTAAAATTTCACGTCAGGCGCTAAAAGAGTGGGTGCAACGTCAGCAATAATTAACCCTCCGTTTCACTTCTCATTTCTGCCATTCCATTGCCGTTGATAAAGAGTTTATCTGTTAATCTGTAAATTGATGTGAAAACTCTTAGCAAACAGGATAATGCAATGGAATGGCTGGTCAAAAAATCGTGCTGCAATAAACAAGATAACAGACATGTACTTATGCTCTGCGATGCTGGCGGCGCGATAAAAATGATCGCCGAAGTGAAGAGTGACTTCGCC
>ENA-UERY01000707-UERY01000707.1-human-gut-metagenome-genome-assembly--contig:-NODE-707-length-25710-cov-4.096204_pt1 | contig 25710 bp, 65 predicted proteins | sample MGYA00242989_ERZ507990 | MGnify/ENA primary metagenome ERZ507990 (study PRJEB26167, sample SAMN06115529) | human gut metagenome | host: Homo sapiens | place: China:Fujian | collected 2015-08-26...
TCACATATTCAATTTACAGTACTACAACACGTACATTATATAGTACCATTTTCCTTCAATTTCCACACATCCCCAATCAGTACAAGGTTTATGTGTTCTGACCATTTCTCTTACCATGTCAGAATATCCGTCATCCGCACAACAATTATCCCATTCTTCACAGTATCCTTCAAGACCTTCCTCCAAATCTCTGTATATAGTCGTGCCAGTTTCAAGATACTTCTTTGCTTCTGCTTTGGTACAGTTATCTTCGAGAAGAATATCCATATCATCAGGAATGACCTCTATTCCATCTTCAACTCTCATTCCATCCGCTTTGTACTCTAAATACTCTCTAAGATCATCGACATCATTTACTTCTTCCCATTTGTCATGCATTTCTTCACCAAATATTTTAATGTCTGGTTCAAAGAAATCTTTAAGCTCATCGAAGCTCATTTCCTTAGTATATTCAGCCTTATTGTCTATGTCAAACACTCTATACTTCATAATACATACCTCCAATCATAAATCCATTATATCAATTCCAAACTCTGATTTCAAGACATTCTCAAAGTCTGGATCAAGCCCACAGTATCTCTTAATAAATTCATTGTTACTACATGGTGCAAGTTCTCGATGCACCTGTTCTCTTATATCGCCATCCATAAATATTGCAATTGCAGGCATTGCATATTTACTAATTTCCATTTCATCAACCTCCTTTACAAGCACTGTGCAAATAATATACACATTCTCTTAGGATTTGTGTATATTATTTTTTTCTTAGTTATCTTATTATACACAGTAATACTCAATTGCTTTGTGAGCAGATTCTGATTTAGTACTATCTGTTTCTCTTTTGTGTCTTTCAATAACATATCATTCATTAACACCCTCACTTTCTCTAAGAAATTTTCGTTTTTAAACTTCTTTATCTTTTATAGTTCCAACCATCTTCCGACCACAATTAGGACAGTATGGTGTATCCATGCAACCGTAAGATACTTTGCATTTCGAGCATTTGCATTGCTTTGTTCCTTTTTCTCTCCAATAAATCCATTTTGCTTTTCTTCTAAACATTGTTATCTGCTCTCCTTTCTAAACTCAGCAAATCATCGTTTCATTTCTCTGCTAGTATGTCATTAATGTGTTTTGTATACGAAATAATCTCATCAATCTTATATTTAATTTTCTCTGTATGTGTTTCGCCATCCTCTATTTTGTCGATAAGCTTTCCAATATAACTTGCTGTTGTACGAATGCTCTGTTGGTAGAAGGATAAGCTTTCTACCTCGTCTGATGTTAAAGTATATAATTTCTGCATATATATTTCTCCAATCCTAAAATTATCATTTCATGTCCAAATTTACTTTAATCATTTCCATTGCGTTTTCTTTGATTTCATGACGTACCTTTTGTAATTTATCCCATGTCATATTTTCCTTCATACAACAATCACCCCAATTACAGTACATGTACTCTGTAACGGTATCAATAATATTCTTTATTGCCTCATCACTTGCTACAACCCCAATCTTTTTCATAGGTTCATTTAGTGACATCTTATAAATCTTATTATCCTGTATATGGTAAAGTCCGTTATTCATAATATTCTCCATTCTTCTAAATTTTACTTAATTGTGATATTACTCCTTTCAATTCACTTGTTTCAAAATAATTTCTGTATCGGTATAGGCAGTACAATATGCAATGTTATTGTTTTCATCATAATAATTTACATAATACGTATCATCGTCAAATGTTCTATTGACTCCAATAAAACCACCTCTTCTTTTGCCGTTTAAATAAACATCATACTTTACTTCTTTTAATGTATCTGCCCAATAATCTTGAGGATTTTTCACTCTCCATATAAAATCGTGTGGTGTTGTTCTTAATTCATCCATTATCTTGTCTCCAATTCTTACCTTAAAACTCTTGATTCATAGTGACGTATATTCCGTCATTTCTGGATCTCCACGTTCTATTGTAATTCCTGTCCTATAATATTTTTTATTTGTTGTTTTACTCCATTCAACGATTTCGTTCTGCATTCCGTCAACGAAGTTAAATCCACGATTAACGAGTGTAATAATCAAATTCTCTATATTGTTTGCAATACAAATTTGATTTCCATAACCATTCCTTGTGGAAAAATCTGCTGTAAATTTCATACTTATTCCTCCATCCTATCCCATACATCCTAGTTCAATAATATCAGGATTATCAGCAAACCAATGATTATCAATATTTTCAATTTCAATCATATCTTCAGTTATCTCTGACTCGTATCCTCCATGCTCTGTATATGCTTTTAATACTTTCTGTTTGGCTTCCTCTTCTGTATCAGCTTTTACAATCCCATAAGTATCTTCATCAAATGTGTATATCCAAAACTTCATATCTCATCACTCCTTATCATCTTCCCAATAAGCATTTACATCATCTTTATTATCATTATCATCATCCCAACAATCAAATTCACATTTTGCTTTAGCTTTACAGTCTCATTTCTTATCACAGTAGTAACAACATCTATCATCTTTATAACTACAATCATCTGATTCTGGCTGTACATAATTTCCGTATTTATACATATCTCATTACTCCTTAATCTCAATGATCCATAACTTCTAATACATCTGGATGATCTTCAAACCATGAATTTTCATCTAATTTCCATACTGCAATCCACTCAATCTCAGGATTAAATTCAGTAACATGTGCTTTATATGCAGCTTTTACTTTCTCTTTTGCCTCTTCTACGTTATCTGCCAAGACAATTCCTGTTGCTAAATCTTGAATTGAATACCCATATAATCTTTTAATATTCATATTTACCACTCCCTTAACTCTTCATTTGCCTTATCAATAAGACTTACTGGAATTGCTTTAAAATCTGTCACATATCCTTCCATTACATTGACATGTTCCTCGATGTATTTTTCAAGTTCCTTTTTGAAGTCATCATCAGATACATTTGTTAAGTCGTCATTCCATGAGAAACTTGCAACATCGCAATAATCATAAGGATAATCATCATCTCCATATCCATATCCTGTATCAACACCACCTACATATAAATCAAACCATAAGTGATTACCCCAATCTATAATATCAAAACATAGATTACCAACTCGTACATTTCCAAGATAATCTCCACTACCTTCTTCTGTTTCATATGTATGCTGATCTACCTTATATCTCTGAAACTCTGGCTGTAAATTCCATTTAAATTTCATATTTATCACCCTTTGTACTTTCTCTCATTCCAGTAATCTATTGTTTTTTCTACTGGATTTTTTGCACCTCTCATAAAACTTTTAAATCCCATTAATCCACAATCGGCACATCGAATTTTTACATCAAATATACCTTCATATGTTGGTTCTTCCAAGTAAACTCTTTCTGAACCACACATGGGGCATGGTTTTGCTTTACCAGTCAAATCTCTCATCATATATCTTTACTCCTTAATCTACCTGAATAATCAATCTAATCTGCTTTCCACCTACGCAATCAATAATGATTCCGTTATCTATTGTGATATATTCTTCCGGATAACGACCAACTCTTTTAATTTCAGGTGCATCGCCAGTTTTCATTTTGTCATTAAAGAAATTAAACAATTCGTTCTCAACAGATTGTCTTGTGATTTCCATTACAACTTCGAATCCATCATGACAAAATCCTGTCTCGTCTGATAACAAATCTGAAATCTCTTCAAGTGCATATTCTCTGTCTTTCTTGTACAGTTCCTCTAATTCATTTGGAATAATTATTTCCGTTGGAAGCTCATTGAATACTTCCATATCACCATCTGTGTCCCATTTAATATTTATTGCCTTTAACATATAAATCACTCCATCTTTCCTAAATAACAAATCTTACAATTCCATTTCCATTCGGTAAATTCATAAACTCACCAATTCCACCATGATATAGCTTTCTCGCTTCTGTTCTACTATATCCACATCCATCACACCAGTCTGAACAAAAATCTTCCCAATCTAAATACCATGCACAAATTTCTGCTTTTATATTGTATCTATTCGCATGAGATTCTATTTTCTGCTTGATTTTATCTGTAAGTTTTATGTATCGACTTAAATATTCTTCGCTTTTCTTATCCATAAAATCACTCTCCAATCTCAAATAATTCATCGCCAGAAAAATCGTTCATATCTTGTAGCACTGCATGAGCAAATTCTTTTGAGTATTCTGACCACATTTTATCTTGCAATTCTTCCGCACTTAATCCTTTAAGCTCATAATTCTTGACGAATTTTTGTATTATATTTTTCATTCTGTATTCATAATCTTCTTCTACTGTGTGAATGTGCATATCATATATTTCCTTTCTTACAATTTTATCTTTTCATAATCGGGAATCATCTGAATAAATTCATCTGCATTTGTAAACTGTTTATTGATTTCAACCCAATACTGTTCGTTATTTGTATCTGTACAACAAGCTTCTAATTTGAAATCATGCTGTGCGTAAATTGTTAAGCATAATTCTACTTTCTGAATAGATACACCTTCTGGAACTTCTTTAACTGTTGCGTACTCTTCCAAAAAGCTATCAATTTCGCTTTCTTTTAAATCATAATTGTAAAATGCCTGTAATGGCTTGTCTGTGTCATCTAACTCATTAAATGTAATTTTTGTATAATCTAACATATTAAGCACTCCTTTCCACACTACAGAAGAAATCATCTTCTGTAAAACTATATCCATCATAGTGTTCATAAATAAATTCATCACTTACATATTCATCAATACTTGCAATCATTTCATATGATGGCTCATTAATATTAACTTCCATCACTTCTGCAAAAGTGCCTTCATTTACAAGTTCTGAATAATATGCCTGTTTCAGTTCGTGTAACTGATCTCTATTTAATTCTCTTACTGTCATTTATCACTCCTTATCCAATCTTCGTTATTTCCATATAGCAACCATTCATAGCTTTATCATACTGTCTAATATCATAGAGCCAACTAAACGGAACTTTAACAGTTCCTTCTTTTTTCAATTTTTCCATTACTTCCCCAATAGAAAAATAGCCCTGCATCCAACCATAGCCTGATAAATACTGTTGTCTATCCAAATTACACAGTCTGTCATGATATTTGATTGTATTTTTCTTTAGAAATTTAATATATCTATCAGATAATCCATAATTTTCTTCTGGGTTGTCATCACTGTATTCCGACATAACAAATGAATTTCCGTGGAATAATTCAAGCTGCCACATTACTTCTCTCATATTATAAAGAGTTCTCGTTATTCCGTTTATTGCAATCATATAATCATTTCGTGTGCCAGGTTCCCAATTCTTTTTACTACATCTTCCGCATTTATATGTATCTGTGTTAATTATCATCTTATATCTTGCCATAATCATCAACCATCCTTTCTATAATTCAAATTCCACGATTCTTCCAGAACTTAACACTACATATTCATCTCCGTTTTCTGCAATATGATTTCCAAGCTCTGTATAATCAAGAACTGCTTCAATATGATGATCTAATTCTCCAATTACGTTATCAATATAATTACTTGCTAAGTCATAAGCAGAATCGAATATTGCTACAATATATAAATCATCTTCTGTTACATTGTCATTAAAATTTCCAAGAAGTTCATCAACTTCCCTTTCCCATATATCCTGATCTAATAAGTATTCTCTTAGTTCTTCCATGGTTTTGTCCTCCAATCTTAAAATGAAATTGCTATTTACATTGTCATTTTATGAATCTTATCCCAATCAATCTGCTTAAACAGTTCACTTCTAAAATCTTCCAACTCGTCTGCTTTTTCACACTGCTCGCAATAATCATCCACATCATCAAAATAATTATCTTCCGTCTCTATCCACCAATCTTCCCATTCGGATTCTTCTTCATTCCAGATCTGAATACCGCCTGTATTGCAATAATCTGGTTTAATTCTGTTCTGTAACTGAAATGCGTCATAAGCAGCCAATAAATCCATAATCTTTTTGCCTTCTTCTACTGTATTAACTGGAATATAAAATGCTCCACCATCTGCCCCTACCTGTGGAATCCACCGTACTCTTAATTTACTCATATCACTCAACCTCACTTCCTAAAAATCTCCACACGCCAACAATTCACCATAACTCATATCTGAATATGATCGTTCAAAATAAAATCGTTGAGCTTCAGGATAATTTTCTCTTGCCTTTTCTATTTTTCTATCTTTCCATAGCTCCATATAATCTTCATCGAGTTCATTACCGACATTGAATGTTTCGACTTTGACTTCATCTCCACATTCATCGACCATGATTAAGTCTAATTTCATTTACATCACCCCAACCTACTTAAATAATGTGTGTTTTCCATCTGGATCACGTTTCCATTCGTAACCTGCAAATTCAAGGGCTTTCAAAGCTCCATTGTAATAACTCATATCTTGTGGTCTTGCATCTTTCATATTTGCAATCATCCACCGTTCATCTAACCATTCTTCCGTTTGCTGCTTAATTACTTTTGGTGTTCTCTTCATTTCCATCACTCCAATCTATGCTTCATAATCAAATTCGCTTAGTCCTGTATCAGTTACATATGCTTGTACAGCTTCAACATATGTTCCTTCAAAATTTCCATTCTCTGTATTATAACTGCTTGACTCTTCTTCAATTTCACAATCATAATGTAAGAAAATATTCGTGATCAAGTTTCCCATTGATGTTTTTGGCTCGTATTTCTGTTCTCTGATCCATGCAGCCATGTAATCGCAATCGCACCATTTTTCTTTTGGATATGTGCTATAATCTTTTTCCTCTGTCCATTCACCTGTCCACTGGTCTACCATACTTATACCTCTTTGTAATCTTCCAATAGTTCATTTAAGTTACCCTTTCTCCACCGATGAAGTTTCCCATCACCAGTGTAATTCCTAATAACTCCAACCTTACGACCAGCAACTTTCTGGTCATGCTCTATGTATTGACGAACGGAATTGTGATAATGTCCGTCATTGTGTACTTCGATATATTTCCGCTTGTTTCGTTTATTTTGATATGTTTTAATCATTCTCACACCTCCACAATTTCAATCTCGAAATCATCAGGCTCATATTCACTACCTTCAATATCCCAATCTCTCATGTATTCTTCTTTTGCAAGTTCGCTCTCTTCTCTTGCTTCTTCTTCGGTTTCATAGAGATAACCCAAATCTGAACTATCTCTAAGCCATCCACCATCATGCCAAATTATATATTTAAACATATTAATATCCCTCCAATCGCTTCCATCCATCGTTTTTCTGTTCCCATGCAGTCGGATTTAAGCCATACAAATCCTTTTTGAACAATTCATCGTATCTTTTGTCCATTTGATTTTTAGTATCAAAAAGTTCTTCGTGGTCTAAGTTGCCTTTATCTACACCAGACAACTTATATATTCGTAATTTATACATACTAATCACACTCCTTGCCTCTAAAATACATATTATATTTGATACCTGCTTCTTTCAGTTTCCATCCAATCCAATCTCCATAACACCAACATTCTTCTTCAACTTTTGGATCATTCCAAAAATCATCAAAGGCTTTTTCCGTTACTTCTTTTGCTTTATCAAAATCTTCATCATTTACCAATAAAACTAAATCCATCCACGAATTCATGTCAGAATAAAGATTAATACATCTACGTTCTACTACCATCTTAATCACTCTCCTTTCAGATTAGGACATAAACCAAGACCACCATCAATTTCAGGTACTCTTCTATACGCATTTCTGTGAATACAATCTTCTTTTTTACATTCTGTACAATCACATTTCTGATATTGTTCATATGTCATTTTCCAGTTTGTTTCTGCAAATCTTTCTCTTGTCATCATATTAGTCACACTCCTTCAAACAATCTTGATCGACAACTGCAAATAATTTAATTTCTTCTCCGACTTCGCTTTCATCAAGATCCAGATTATCAAGCAACTCTGCAAATGATTCGTCTGTGAAATCTTCCTTATATAAATACACATCATATACTGTTGGAGTACACCACAAATGTAACCGAATGAACTCAATCAGTTCAGTCCATTCACATTCATTACATATCCGTCTTGCACATCTAACCAAAGACTGAACAAAAAATCCATTACCTTCAAGTTTGTCAATCTGCTCGTCAGTAATCTCCTTTACGTTGCTCATACCTTTATCCATAATGTAAGAAATAACTGCATTCCCCATTCGTGAATCGAACTCTTCCTCAATAATCTTTCCTATTTTTGTTTCGTAGTATGTCATAATCATTCCTCGCTTTCCCATCCAAAATTTTCAATAACTTTTTCTTTAATATCTTCACTGGACATCCATGCACCACAACAATTACAAACACGAATTGTCTTTTGGACTCTATTTCCATTCTTTTTCCCTTTTATTGTAACTTTATAATTTGGTATTTTTATATCTGATGCTTCACAAAAATAACATCTAGTCATTTTTAACACCTCAATTTCTAATCAAACAGTTCTTTCTTTTGGTTTACGCAACCTCTTTTATTTCCTTTATTGTTTCTTTCCAACAGCTACCAATCAATCCATAAACTTCATCAATGTCATATCCATGCATTTTACATCCCTCGACACAAAAGATTGCGTATTTAATAGGTAGTTTTACATCTTTATCCAACTCTATTTCTAATACAGAACCACCGCCAGACCAAGGATCATATAATCCGCACATAGTTTCCTTTCCAAGAATTATGTACGATTTTGAATTTTCGTTCTTTCGTGGATCATATTTTCCCTTTTCGTCATACTCTTTTTTCTGTAGTTCGATTAAGTCAAATAAATCAAATAACGGCATTTTTACAAGAAACGTTACGGTTGCCATATGTGACGGAAGATTTTCAAATTCCTGTATGCAACTTTCAATAAATTTGTCTTTATTCTTATCTCTATCTACATAATATCCGTCATCCCTATGTACTTGTTTGCAAGCTTTTCTTAATGCAGTTGCTTTACCTTGTGTTTTTGCTAACCACAGCATAGATGACTCTTTATCAATACTTCCATCTCCTGAATTTCCATACCAATTCAGAACATTATCGCAAACGCAATCGTAATTCCAATTACCACAATCAACCATGATATTTACTTTGACTTCATCATTAAAATCCTCTGCATTGTAATAAAAACATGTATTTTCTTTTACGTATTCCCATATTTCATCAAAATTATCTGTAAAATACTCTTCCTCTTCATCTGTCAGTTCTTTACGAATATCCTTTTCAAGCTCATCTTCTCCATACTCTATCGTATAATCCATAGCCCAATCAGCTAATTCATCATTAAATGCCTCCCTTGGATTATCATGCTCGAATATCTCTTTTAAAAAACTATCAGAAAGTTCTCTTTCTCTATAGTCAGTATAAATTTCGATGCCACCATCTTCATTTACACCCCACATTTTCTTTAATATTTCATCTATTCTGATTTTTAATATTTCCATTGTCATATCAATCAACCTCGCTTTCTTCCCATAAATCAATCAAACCAGGTAATACATAACCTAAGTCTATCCAGCTAAATTCATCAAACTCTTCAAGTTCTTTCAACTCATCTTCTGTTGGAATTTCAGCACCCATAATTCGCTTTACGTCATTTTCTGTTCCACCAGCTTCAAGTATTCTATGTAATGTCATTTCTAATGCACCAGAAATATCATCACTCCCTTTTACTGTGATTGCATTCCGTGACCAATATTCATTGCAAAGATGAAATGTTACAAGTGTTTCATTTTCTTCCAATAAATCTTTTAACTCAATCATTTCGCTTACCTCCTATAATAATTCATTCACATGTTTCTTTAGCCATGCATATGCCTTTACCATTGAAGCAAATGGTTCAATTCCAATCCACATCAGAACACCATCTCCGACAACTGCTGTTGTCTTTAAACAATATTCTTCTTTATTAATTTCCCATTTCCCATCATGTCGTTTTTCCACAACATATTTACCTATCCGTGGTTCAAGCTTCCCAAAACAATTCCGTGTAATCATCTTTACATTCTCCTTTCTCTAAACTTTTCAATTCATCATTAGAATATTTCGCCCATTTTCCTGTATGAACACCATTCATTCTTTCTTCAAAGTTTCTCTTTCTCATTCCATACATTTCTGTTGCAACTTTATACATGTCATAAACAAGATCCTTTTCTGTATCAATAATCATAAAATCTTTAGGATTTTTCAAATTATCCAACACATACTGCATGAAATCTCTGAACGTAATTAGTCTGTTTGTTGTACACCATACAAGAATTTTATTTTTATCTTTGGTGTCTCTTGTTACAAATTTCATCAATTGCATCTCACATTCTCCTTCCTAATAAAATAAGGCAGACACAATTATTTGCATCTGCCTTTATTTATTCTCTGTATTAATCAATCTCATCACACTCTAAACTATCAACATCCCAATCAAGTTCATCAATCGGCTTATCCCACAATCCATTATCATCCGCAATATAGTTCATAATCTTTGCAAAACTACTTGCTTTTACCTTTTCCATTTCCTCTGTAAATTTATAAGTCGGCTGCATAGCATCGTCTGTTTCAAAGATATACACATCAACTGTGTTATCACTATTTACATTAGCCTTAATAAATCCAATCTCATTTTTATGGAAAATAAAAAACTCACATAATCTATTATTACAATTCCAATCAAACGGTGTACTATCGTTTCCATTCATGTAATAAATAGCTCCGTTTGTATCCAACATATCGTCCGTTACATTAGGATACATATTTCGTGCAACCTTAAAAATTCTTTCAATTTCTCTTTTAAATTCATAGCCATTCATATTATTTTTCCTCCTTTGGTGTAATAAGTTCTGTGATCTTCTCTCTGAAAAATTCACAATATCCGTTAATACTTCCGTCATTATAAACCCAGAACCAATCTTCATCATAATTCCAGAAAATCATTACTTCGTGACCTGCTGTAACACCATCAAATACATGTTTATTTCTCTTTCCATCTTTTGATTTAAAACAATCATTTACCGTATCATCACTTGCTCCATTTTTCTTTAAAACAAGGTATAAATATCTTTTAAGGTTTTCCAAGTCCCTTTCTGTTTGTATATCAAAAATTTCAACTTTCTCATCATAGCTACAATCATCGTTTATGTCGCAATGTGATAAATAGTTTTTGTTACCCATTCTCTTTAACTCTTTGCTGATTGCAAACAGTGCTGATTCCTCATATTTTTTGCACTCCTCTTCGCTGCCAAATACAGTTCCATCATCTGAAACGTATTCTATTCTTACAAGTTTCTCGATTGTTTCTGTTTTTCTTACTTCGTTTATCTTCATAGTTTTAGTCTCCTTTTCTCTTATACTATATATTGTGGTTGCTCGTTTTATACGTCACTATATGTTGTAATTATTCTACCAAGAAATTACAATTTCCTTTGCTTTATGGTTGCTGATAAATCCAGTTTCCGTGTCGTACTTTGTCACTCTCTTTATCCCAAAAGCCTAATTTAACCATGCCTTTGACACTCCCTGTTTTGTGTATGCATGGACAGTTGCTTGTAAAGCTTTTACCTGTTGCCATTTCATATTTTCTTGGACTACTATAATATGCCATATAATCACACTCCTAATCTACCGACCAATTACCAACCTTATTTCCGTTGATGTCCATTATGCAGCCTTCATCATATCCATTTGTAATTTTTCTGCAAATGTCCATGAGGTTTCTTTGCAACTCATATCTGCCTTCAGTTGTAAGTACATCATCTTCACTATAAGCTGCACCACCTGTTTTAATTTCAATTTTCAACACAACATTTTACCTCCTATACCCATGCTGGCTTTACTTTAGTTTCTGGTAAACTTTCCAACCACTCAATTATATCCTGTGGTACTTCTTCCATCTTCCAATCAGTTCCGTATTTATAACCACATACAGGGCAAGGTCTGCTAAGAAAACCTAACTCATGATCTTTATATGAAATCCAACCTCTTGTTTTATATTCTGTGTTTGAATGTCCTAAACAATCTTTTTCTTTTAATTCATACGCATCTCTATATAACTTTCCACATTTATTTTCTATGTCTTCGTCATTATAAATATCAATAGAATATTTCATATTTGCATATGCAATTTCATCTTTTGTTGGATAAAATGGTTCTCCATTTCTCAGACATTTCAACGCTCTGTTCTCAGCATTTTTCTTTTTCTGAGACGCTTCACTTGTAAGTGTCCATTTTTCAATTTTCACTTTATCCTGTGTGTGTTCAGTCCATCCAAGTTCTTCCATATGTGAACAATATGGACGCATATCATTTAAGTGCCATTTGTCCCAAATATCACATAATTTATTAAGCATTTCTGTTGTCCATTCATCTGTAGGAATTCCATTTCTGATTTCATCTACGCACTGACCAGCAGAGCCAAGGCAATTTCCGTTTGATAATGGCGCAACTACACCACTCATACTTAATTTTGAATCTTTATATTCAATTCTCACAAATGCATTTCTATCTACTTCGTTTCCTGTTCTTGTGTAAACCTTACATTTACATGGGTTAATAATCTTACGCATAATAATTTCCTCCTTACTTTCTAATCTCTTTTAACATATTTGCCTTGCACAACATCAGATTTTCTTTCATTTCTTTAATTCGCATATCAAGAAAATCACTTAACTCTTTATCAAATTGCGCTTCTGTGACATTGTGACCACAATTTGCAACTACTACATCCATGATTTCTCTATATGTAAAACCATTGAATAATGTGTCATTCTCATGTATAGGCAAATTGTATGTAAACTCTTTTCCATTCCGTGAATCCGTTTCAGGATCATATAACCATTTGCTCATAATTTGTTTCCTCCTTGTAATAAAATAGGCAGCTAGTAGATTATTCTCCTAACTGCCTTTGTGTTTACTATAAATTTATTGCGTTTCCATTTTCATCATATTTAATCGGTGTAATGTGAACTGCATAACCAATTTCTTTTTCTTTGTCGTAAATCTCCATTGTGCCACCTGCACAAAATTCAAATGAAAACCGATTGTCATCTGATTCAAGTAATTTAATCAAATGATCCGTGAGTTCATTTAAGTTCCGTGCATCTTCTTTTGATTTTTCAATACTTGTCATTTTGCTTCACTCCTTTTCATAAATTTCTAATCTATGCAGCAAATCAAACATTGCCACATATCTACCCTGATTCCGTTCCTTGAGTTTTTCATTATCATTCTGCATTGCATCATCATAATCCTTATTTACTTTTCTAAATTCCTCTGCAATAATTTCAAGAATTTCATCCTTTGTCTTGCTACATGTATATTTTGCCATTTCGCTTTACTCCTTATCTAATTTCTTCAAAAGGTTTTACATTTTTGATTCGTTCATCATAAATCAACGTATAGCCATTATAATAAAACCTTTCTCTTTCGTCTGGCTTTGTCCATATAATTGTTTCCTGTTTTAAACCATCACAAGGAGAAGTCTTAATATCTGCCATCGTTGCTCCATTCGATTCATAAATCCGTACTGCTATTGCATAAGGTTTGTTTTCCATTGATTTTTACCCCCAATCTTATCAAGAAATCTTAGTTTCAAAGTAAAAGTTCGTTTGTTCCTTTTACTTTAGGAACTAATTGAATATATTCAGGATGCTCTACAAACTCAACATATTCCATTATTACCCTCTCAGCTTCTTCTAACTCTTTCTCATCCATTTCATTTGCATCTTTTAAATTAAGATGAAATTTCTTTGACACTTTGTTTATTGCGTTTTCAATACTATAATATTTTTTCATGTAACTACCTTCTTTCTTCTAAAGAAATGCGAATTTCTTACTCTGCCTTATACGGTTCACATCTTTTCTTCCATGCTGTAATTTCCACCTTGACTTCACAATCATCTAATGACCAATACCATTTTTCATCGTTTCTATAAGCAAATGCTTCGCAATGTGGTGCATGGTCGTTATATCCAATAAATGTCACTTGCACATCTTCCATATCATCTGGAAAAATACCAGAACTAACAGGAATCCAATTATTATTTTCCATTTCTCTTACCTCCAATTTTAATGAAATACACAAATTTCTTTACTCTGTATCGCATAATGTATATCCCATTCCTGCTAACACATCTGGTGCATTATCATAATTGATTTCCTCAAAATCTTCTTCCATCCATGATAAAGTTCCCTTACAATCACATTCAGGACAAGTGTCCTCTCCGTGATTTATCAGCATTGCTCTTCCACAGTTATTACATGCTACAAAATCACAACATTCACTTTTGTTTTCACTTGTAACTCTGTCCAATACAATGTTTTCATCCATTTTTAATCACCATTACCTTTCGGACACGAATTTTTTACAGTTGAATTAATTTATCTTCAATAAATAACTGGTCTAATCTTAAATTACTTTGTTCAACCTCAAGCATATCTTCAAAACCGTTTTCTTCAAGAATTTGCATTGCCTTTTCTGCCTTTTCTTTAGTAGAACACTGTGCAAAACAAGTGCCTTCTAAGTCATCAATTCCATTTACTTCCCAAATTTGCATTCCGTTCATCTTTTTTACCTACCTTTCTAATCCAAAAAACACGCATTTCACTACCAACTAATCTCACAAGTTTCTTTATTAAAGAAATATGCGTGATCACTCAATACTTCTTCTGGTGAAACCTGTGTTGCATTTATTTCACGAACCATATTAGAGTACATTTTCATGTCGGGTTCATTGTCGATGTGAATAATACATTCGTGAATACTTGATGGAAGAATTACAAGGTTACTATTATATTCCTTTGCAATATTGCTTAACAACTCCTTGTCACAAATTGCAACTGCTCCATTTACCTTTTTCTTATTTGTAACAATAATCATTTTTACTTCATCCATATTAAGAAATTCGTCACACCCTATCATATCGGCAAGCATCTTTGCCATATCTTCAACAAGAATATTTTCTTTTGCATTTAACAATGCTCTTGCAAAAATTTCATCTTTGCTTACTTCCTTAAACATTCCTGGCTTTATCTTATATGTAGCATCTTCTGCGACTTTCACCCTGACATACATTTCCATATCAAGATAATCCCTCTTTAAAATATTTTCATCTGTCTTTCTCTGTAAACAAAGCTGCAAGTTATTCTTTGCATAATCCCACTTTATAATCTTACCCGTATTTATATCCATTTTTGGAGCGTTTTCATAAGTATTAATAATTCCACTTACACACTCATTCACTGTAAGATTTAAGTTAGGATAAATAGTAGGTCTTATTGTGCCTTCTCCAATAATCACACCGACTTTTTCAACTCCATTTTTTACCACTGTTGTACTTTCTGCCTTGTATCCTCTGTTATTTAACTCCATAATAATTTCGTTCATCATAATTTTTTTACCTGCCTTTCCAAAAGAAATATCCATTTCTTAATCCTCATCAATGCTATTTGCACCATCAGAGAACCCATCATCATAACCCTTGTTATACATAGGATTCTCGAACTTCGTATTAGCTATTGGTGAATCTTCTTCAATGCCAAAGAAAGATTTCTCTTCCTCAGACATTTCACAACACTCGTCAAAATACTCCATTGCACTTTCCCTATCATCAGAGATTAAACCATCCTTGAAAAGCGTTGCTAACTCTTCTAATCTGCATCGTGGGATGTATCCCTCTTCCGTTTTACTTCTAAAATAATCTACGCAACTTGCAAGTGCTTGTGCTTGATTACATGGTGCAAATGAACCAAAATTTACATAACAACAAGTCCATGCCCAAGAACCTTTTACCTTGTCGAGTTGATACACAACTGCGTACTCTTCCATCCGTGTGCCACGAAGAATCAATGCATAGTCATTTTTCTCCATTATTACTTCATATCTCATATTCTTCTTACCTCCTGCTACTAATCTTACTCAACACATCTTTACCGCCTTTTAATGAGTGACGTTTACATTCACCTAACCAAAGCATTCGATTAAGTGATTTTGGAAGACTTATTACATCTCCCTTTTCGTTCTCATATATGTAATGAGAACCGCTTTTCCGCTTAACACAATATCCATTCATCTCCATTACTGGATTGACGACACGGATATCATCTCTCCATCTCTTACTCATTTATTTTCTCCTTTCGCTTGTTTGACCGTATAGCCGTTATCTCAGCTATGTGTTTATTCTCTTAAATTGCCTTCTTTCTTGTTACTTTTTTCTTTGTTGCTGTAAATGGGCTTTCCATTTCGTAACGTACAATTTCTGACAGATAATCAAAAATCTGCGCCTGTGTTTTATCCATGATATTTTCAACAAAGTATTCAGTTCCTTTGCAATGCTTAATTAAGGCTTCCTCCATCTCATCTGTTCTACCTTCTGTATATGCATATAATGCTTTTAGAGCACGAATAATTTTTGCAGTATATGCCTTACCATTATAGGAATCTGCATATCCGTTCCAACCAAGCTTTCCAAGCAGAGCAAGCATTGAATCAAAAAGTTCAGGATTTGTCTTTGACAACTTTACTCCATCAGAAATAGATGTAAGCGTTCCTACTGTGTTTTCATTATCATCATCTCCTTTTACTGCAACATTATTTTTGTGACAAATTTCCTGTAATTTCACATAATCTCCCTTACCGCCTGCAATAGCAGCCTTGTAAATATCCATAGGTTGCATTTTTGCTCTATCCTGTGACTGGTTAATAAACAGATCAATCGCTTCTTCAAGACTGCATTCCATGATTTCAACAACGACAGAATCCATTTTTGCTTTGAATGCTCCATAAATTCTGTGCTGACCATCAATAACCCATAATCTTCCTTTATAAAATAATACCTTCGGAACATCCCATTTATACTTGTTATATGTATTACCGATTGCATATGCTCTTGCAAGTTTTAATCTTCTCTGCCACTCTGGAATGTGAATGTACATTGGATCAACTACAATCTGAAGCTTATCTCCAATCATGGAGTTTCGCTTTGCATCCTTGATCATCCGTGAAATATAATCAGTTTCTAATTTGTCAGTAAATCCTTCGACATTCCGTACTTCCTGCATTTCCATTTCTGCTTCTTTTGCTGTTAAATAAACTCTCTTACACATAATTGTGTCCTCCTTAATTAATATTTTTTGTATAAAAATAACGGCTTGTCTTTTGACAAACCGTTTAGTAACTAAATTATTGGCTTAACCCTAACTCTTTGCGGATTTCGCTTGTCCAGTACTTAACATCCTCCAGTTCTTCTCCGTTCTCTATATCAGCATCGAGATTAGCAAGAAGAACTTTTATTGAATTTGCGACTTTTCCGTTTTCTTTTGACCATTCAAAATCTCGCAAATAATTGTATGCATTCTCAGCAATCTCGATTGCCGAATAACCGCCCTTCCAATTCATATTTGCATAGTCTGCTATGCAGTAAAAGTCTCTAAAATCTAACATATTAATCAACCTCCCTTCTGCCTGTAATAGTCAAAGTAAAATTCTGCCTTGCTACTATAGTTATTTTTGTGTAACCCTTTCTTTTTAATGAACGGATTGCCTTCCGCTCGTTATATATTGGAACATTGAATAGTGTGTAACTCATGCTGCATCCTCCTTTAATAAGATATATTCAAGATAATCATTTTCCGTTGCGAATAACTGATATTTTCTTTCGCTTTTCAGCCATCCCATATAACCGTTGGGTACAGTGTATCCTTTAATCATTTTTTGTCTCCTTATAACAATGCGGATAATATCTCCGCAAAACTTTTATGTGGTTTGTTTCTTTGTTTTCTCTTTAACGCAAGTTCCTCTGCATAGCGCATATTCTCATATGCTATTTCTGCTTCTGGGCGAGCATCTATAATCTCTGCCCCGTTGTAAGCACGAAATATAATTGCTTTCTGCATTTTATTTATTCTCCCTTCTGTACAAAATCAAATCTATTAACTACATCATCTGTGTAATTTGTATCTGGATTGTAAATCAGATACGTTACTATTGTGTTTCCCTTTACACAGTCAACATTTTCGTATGAGATATAACTTCCGTTCTCAAGACTTCCGTTTTTCTCATCGTCTATGACTGTTCCAATACATTTCTCTATGATTAATTTACCTTGCCTATTGGTAAGGATATCTTCTGTGAGATCCTCTGTATCATAGATTTCACAAATATTATCATTTGCATTTGATTTTGCGTTTATGACAGTCGGCTCAAAGTCATAACTATCTGTTGTTGTTGAGATGGTTATTTTATTTTCGCTTGCATAGTAGTCGATTGATTTGATATCATCGACTGCTAAATATTGTTTTGCGTTTGTAGACATTGTTTTGCCTATTAAAAAAGCACTCATTATGAGTGCTGATGTTGTGAGTATGTATGTTATTTTCGCTTTCATTTTGCGTTTACCTCCTTGCGAACAAATTATAAGAGCATAATGAAGTTCTTATTTTTACTATATCTTCTACGCTAAACCCATTTAGCTTAAATTTTAAAATGGCGTGTGGAATTTCCGTATAATCCACATTAATCATTTCCATTGATACATAATTTTTAGTTGTCATTTTGTTTACCTCCTAACATGCTATAAATTCTACTGACATAAGACATTCATTTGCCTTTTTATTTTCATATGCCTTTGTCATTGCATAGATATAACATTCTTTTTCCGTATCAAAAGAGTTACCTCCGTCAAATTCGATTGACTGAACACGCTTTTCGTTTGTGTCCATGTTTTCATAATGTGCTTCGAAAATATACATTTCTGTTTCCTCCTTTTGGGCATAAAAATAGCACCTGACAGATTTTTAATTTCCGTTGGGTGCTTTGGTGTGCTATATTTCTTCTGGATAGAACGTTTCTACAACAGAATCCGTTTCGCTGTCATAGATTTCTACTTGCTCTTTTGCGTTGAGTGTTGCGGTCTGAGCATGAAATCTTGCATCTTTTAATGAGGCAATTTCCATTGCATCATGACCGTCTATAATTATGGAATATCTTAGTTTGTCCATAGTTTATATCTCCCTTTTTACATGGTTTTTAGTTTCGCTTGAAGTTCAGCTATTTGAGCCTGGACTTCTTGCTTTGCCTGTTGCTTCTCTATATAATCGCTATCAGGAATAAATTCCATAATTTGATCAGGCATACATTGAAAATAATCGCAGATACGGCAGATAATTTCCGTTGTAACGTTTTCATTATGCAGTAATTTATTTAATGTATTAGAATTTATATTTGCCTGCTCTTTAAAATCTTTTTGTTTTATATTTTCGCTTTTCAGCTTATCAAAAAGTCTAGTATATTCAATACGCATTTTCTTATATGCCTCCATCAGTTATTCACCTCCTATAATAGCATATAATTTCACTTTTGTAAAAGGGCAAAGTTATCCCTTACCCTTAATTTCCGCAGACTATTTAACCCCAAAACTTTTTAATGTTTGAGGTTCAAGAGTGGCAACCATATAGTAAAACAATGCATTCAGATATAATTCATCATCTTTTGCTATACGTTCCCAATTTTCCCTTGTTTTTTCTGCGGTTGCCTTCAGACCACCGCCATATTTTTGCCAGATAGTATCTCTGCTACCTACAGACATATCACGCAAATGGTTGTCCATTTGACGCAAAGACTCTACCCGTTGTGCTGTGTTCCAATCGTTAATCTTGAGCATAAGTTTATGCCCTCCTTTTGCTTTTTAGGCACACTGTACCTATCTACAATGCTACCATAGAATCAGCCTCCTTTCAATTTCCGTTTCGCTTCTGCTCATCGGTTACGGACTTACACCGTAAGACGGAAGGCAGATTGTTAGTCTGCCTTTTGCATATTAAAAATAAAGTGAAATGGTATCCCATGCATCCCACACTGTAGGTATATCTTCATCGGATAATTTTTTAAACTGCCTTACAAATGCAGGTAAACAAATTAACGGAAGATTGTGGATGATCGGTCTATCTTCTGTAGAAACACTCCCATCTGCATTTTCCATATCAAGAGGAAGCCAAGTTTCTCCGTTTACTGTAAACAATGCGACTTCAATTACCTCATCACATATATTAAATTCACCGCCGCATACAATATCAAGCGTACAATTATCGCACTTGATTGTAAAATTGCTTCTTTCGCTTTTCATTGAGGCTTCTTTTAAAATAGCGATAGCCTCATTCATAGTGCAATTGTTTAAATTTTTCTTTTCCATGATTAATTCCCCTAATCTCTAATATTTGAGGCAGTCCATCCAGCGTTACCTTTGCCGTACCAATGAGCCTCTTCAGTTACTTCATTCCACTCAAGCGGATTATTAATCTGATGTGTATTAATCCGTGAGCCAGTTCCCTTTTTATGTAAAGCATATGTTTTCATCATGCTTTTACAGTTATCAAAGGACAGATTTTCCCTTTGAACCGTAGGAATATAACCTAGTTTTTCACACGCAGATTTCACCCACTTATAAATCGAATGGTCTGTATTTACAAGCACATCTTGCCAATATCCGCAGAAAATATGGACTGGCAATTTACCATTGAAAAGCGCAAAATCATCGCAAACCCAAAAAATACGCTTTTCGTTTTCGTTGGTGTATCTACCGTAGATTGCACCTGGTAACACCTTAAAATCGCAAGGCAGATTTGTAACAGTTCCCTTGCATAAACGCACATAAAATTTTGGTGCGTGTACGTGACTATTTTTTTGCATAATTACACCCCTTTAAAATTAGACGCACTTGTAGTGCGATTTTTTGAATAGGCGAGCAGGGAATTGAACCCTGCGCACCTAGTATTTGCGTATTACCACCTAGGCTATTTTGTAGCCTTTTTGTCCTCAGATTTTACCTCAGGCTTGATAACCTCATGGTATTTCTCATTCGCAAGGACAACCGAACACAAGTCGGTAATACTTGCTACTTGCTGGGCTTTAGTCAGATTGAGGCTGTAGTTATATGGCTCATAATTCACCGTTTTATTGCCTAAATCATCCTTGCCAGTTTTAATCTTTCTACTGGCGTTACCGCCAAAAGAAGCGACAAAGTGATGTAATAACCACTCATCAATAAATGAACGCTTGCAAGTTATTGGATAGAAATACTTGCAATCCTCATTGTTGAATATTTCAACAATCAACGGACGAAGGTACTCTTTGAATTGCTTAAGACCTGAACCTTTTGTGTAAAATGTTTTGATAGCCTCAGCAATCTTTTTTGCTCTTTCATCTGAAAGGAAATCAGAATTAAAAGCTGTAATGTCAATAGCTTTGTAAATCTGATGTGCTAACAAGTTGATGTGTACACGGTCTGTCAGTGGTAAGGCGGTCACTGTATCAAGTGACATGCAAGACTCTATTTCCTTGCGAAGGTCTACGACATTATCCCGCTTAGAGATAAAGTCCCCTGCATCTACTCCGAGCTTCTCAACGACAACCCCAACCTCAGCGGTCAAAGCATCTACACCGACAGCTACGCCCTCAAACTTTTCGCGTAAGTCCTTAAAAGCCTTCTCAGCCTTTGCAAGCTCAGCATGACGAACGACAGTTTTTACAGCATCCATAACCAAAAAGTTGTCCTTTTTGCAAGCATCGAGATTGATTGCATCGCTTGTGATTGTAAATAATTCAGATTTTAACATAAATAATCCTTCCATCCTAGTTTTAACGTGGGGACATCCACAAAAAAATAAATAAGTTTAAATGATTTTTGCTGGAATAATTCCAGCGACTGCGCTATAATGGAATTGAACCACTACAAAAGATTTTATAAAAATCCAATGGTGCCAACTAGCGCACTATTCACCGACTAAGGTTACTTATATTTTTTTAAACCGATTGAATTAAAACAAGTTTTTGGAGCTTTTAAAACTTGAGTTTTTCGCACTAGCTCATACGGATATAAGCTATTTTTGTAAACCAGCATAAAACCAAAACCAAAAACAACTCAATGTTTTTTGCTGGCTTGTATGTAAAATCTATACGGATACAGATTATAGAAAAATGTGCTATGTATTGGTACTTGTTAGCGGATATATGCTGTATATACACTAACTTGCGCCCCGTCCTAGTTGTCAGCGGATACCTTTTGACAGTAGATTTTTTAGTAAGTGATTAACTACAATCTTATGTGTTAATATTACTAAGGATTTCCAGCCCCTTAAATAGTAAATACCATAAGGTTTTTTTCTTCTCGTATTGCTGGACTTGCGCCCGTTGTCCTATGAAACGGGAAAACATACAAGTTTTCTAAACTCTGAAAACTGCGCACCGTGTAAGTTTTTGAACCGTCAAAACATTTTTTACACGACTTAGTAAAACGGGTTTTTTTTAATAGTCCTTTTTGTCCTTTTTTGGTGTCATCCTTCCAGCGCCTACACTTAAGATTATGCTTGTAACCCGTTAATCCTTTTAACCGATTAACAAGCTTTTCAGTGTACTTACTAGTTACTATAGAATAAACCAAAAGTAACAACGGACTATTTATTTTTTCTGTCGTGTTATCCGTCACGACTTTGCAACCCTTGCCAATTATAACCGTAGGTTGTAAGCTTATTTTTAACCCTTGAGCGGTGGGCTTAGGTCTAAGAATAACCTAAGAGACTTTGATTAATAAAGTTATTTCCTAAAAAGGAAATCCAGTATCGGAACTGGCTACGTATGAACTTATAAAGGGTTTTGCCCCTTGCCCTTTCGGACAAGTTAAGAATAAACCTTTTTATTAACTTTTGCAACCCTTTTTATTAACTTTTTATAGATTTGTTAAAGTTGTATAGTTTTGGTGTGGTTTTGGTGTGGGTTATTGTGAATATTTACTAATAAGAGTACTTGTTATAGATTTTATTTATAAGTTAATTGTTTGTTATCAAATTGATATATAACAAAAGTTAAAATAACGATATTGTTATAAATAAAATTTATAGCAAACACATGTTCGAGTATGTTCTGTCCAGGTAGTCCAAATCTGAATAGCACAAACAAACGTTCTATTATAAAACAATGGTTAATATATATCTATTATCCACTGTTTTTGTCTAACCCGGGGTAGTTAAAACTAACCAATGGGGTTGGAAATGCAGCAAGCCATATAGCTGATTCATCCACACACCAACTTAAAAATCCATCTTTCTTCAATCCTCAAAATCCCAACAAAATCAAGCAAAATCCCAATTTCCCTATCTCAAACCACTTATCGTACCCCATATCGTCAAAACCCACTAAAATCAAGCATTTTCCCAACTTCATAACCAAAAATCAAACTCTCATCCCATCAAAAATCCATCCACAATTCCAAAATCTTCCTTATTTATAAGCACTTTTACCGATAACGATTTTTCACCCAAAAATCGCCCAAATCATCTCTCACCACACTTCCCACACGGGGGTACTCAAAAACTACACACAAAACCACTTCAATAAGAGAATAACTATATAACCAATACAAAAAATAATTATTCAACTTAAAGGAGAACTCACAAATGAATACATATTTAATACCAACAACAGCAGCTTATTGTTATGAACCTTATGATCATATCTATCTTGTATATGCCAACACCCCACTAGAAGCATATCAGACAGCTTGTAATAATTTACAAGGTGAATACATACCACAAAAATCACAAAAGTATGAATCATATCCATTTGAATTATATAAACCTGACGACACTGCTACTTTCCCATTTCCAGAATCCCAAAAATATGGTATACTTACAGAAGCATTTAAAAATACAAAAGGAGCTGAATATATGTCATATTTTCAAGTAAATTGGAACAGATACACAGATCAACTTTCACAAAAAGCTTATTCTGAAAATTGGTCAAATAAAACATATCCAAATAAAGGAATTCTTGCTAATTATATAGTAAAGACTCATGATAAATTAACATCCGACAAGAAAATAACAATAGGTCAAGATTATGCACTATTTAACACAGGTTTGTTCAATAAGTATTATGATCAAATATATGCATATCAGTCTGGTACAGAAATTCAATTTCTTACAGGATATGAGCTTGGACGTATTGGTATAAAAGAAAGACCTGAAAGGGCAAATTATTTTGGACAACCAGAATTACTTCTATTTGATTGGCATTATCCAATTGATGTGCATTATACTCATATACTTGATGATGAAAGAAATAAGCAGCGATTACCAAAAGAATTTCTTAAAAGTGCTAATAAAATTAATATTTTAAATGGCGCATTAGATTCAATGAAAAAGAAAGTATCTGCTAATTATAAACTTGCAGTTCCACAATATTACGAAGGAAAAATTCAGTTATTATTACCTTTATGTTTGATGTCAGACACCAAACCTGATGTAGCAATTGCTGTAACAAAGAAAGATAATTCATATCAAGGTCATACATGCTTAACACTTGATATGGCATATAATAACGCTCGTCTTATCGCAAAACCAGAATCTAACTGGTTGTCAATATAAATTAAATAAACATAAGAATTTAAGGCAGATTGATTACTCAGTCCGTCTTATTTTTATGCCAAAATATATGTCCACACTCTTTAACACTCATATTAGCCTAAATAAGCCATTTTAATTTTTAGGCAACAATCTCTCCATACACTTTCTTTTACGCATCTTAAAAGTTAAAATACAAGGTCATATTTTTTAACTCCAAATCTCAAACTATACAATATAACTAAACATTTTATCAATAATGCAACGTATTTTATATAAAATGTATAGCATTCATTCTTATAATACCCTCTACAAGCTGAAAAATCTACTGTCCTAACAGTGCATAGAAAATTCTAATCTATTACCCTTACACTTTATTGGTTAAACAATATATTTTTAAATCTACTATTCTAATAAGGAAAAATAACAATGTATGTAATGTATGTAATGTATGCATATGTGCGTAAGCACAAGATATAGTCCCTTGATAGGGACGGTCTTTTCGCAGCGTAAGCAAGAAAAGAATATCTTTAGGGTAGATAACTGATAACAAGCCAATAAATAAAAATCCAAATAGAGAATATATAATTAACCAATCAATCTCAGCCAATACAAAAACAGAAAGGATCAAAATATGATAAAAGAACAAGAAATACCAAAATATCTCAAATCAACAGAAAGTAATATCTCAAAGAGTAACCGCAAATCAAAGCACAAACATCAATACGAAGAATGTCTGCTTCAATACAGATCCACATTTATAGGAAAAACTCGTCTTAATACAGGTTTATATACCTACTGTACTATTTGTGGAAAAATAAATGAGCGATTCAAAGAGAACAAATCTATTGTAAAAAATTATATCAGAACAGTAGATACTCCAATAGGCAAATGCTACTCTCATATTTCTGGCGAAGAATTATATGAAAAGTACCATGACAAATTACCAGTATTCTTTATAGAGGATATTTACAAAGAGAAGTATGTTAATTTGGAACAGAATAATAATCAAGATGGAGAATAAACTTATAGGCACATCATACATGTACCCAAATGAAAATATTAACCAAAACACCACGTACATAAACCAACTAATAACAATCAAGCAAAAGAAAGAAGGAATTATTATAATCGGAGTATATTCTATAACAAATTTAAAAACTAATAAATTATATATTGGGGAAAGCTTTGATATTGATAAAAGATGGATTAACCATAAAAATGATCTTTTAAATAATCGACACGCTAATTATTATCTTCAACAAGATTTCAATAAGTTTGGGAAGGCATTTTTTAA
>ENA-UERY01000712-UERY01000712.1-human-gut-metagenome-genome-assembly--contig:-NODE-712-length-25556-cov-7.385769_pt1 | contig 25556 bp, 16 predicted proteins | sample MGYA00242989_ERZ507990 | MGnify/ENA primary metagenome ERZ507990 (study PRJEB26167, sample SAMN06115529) | human gut metagenome | host: Homo sapiens | place: China:Fujian | collected 2015-08-26...
GTTTGACCTACATTTCGTGCAGATTTTTGACATCTCATGCAAGACCTATTGACAGAGTGGTGAAAAATGGTATCCTAAATTTAGTCGGTTCTGTAAAAGAATCGATTTTTTTTATGCTTTTTTAATCTACTGTGGAAGGGAGGAGGCGTGTTGAAGATTGCACTTTACAATGAAAACCTTGGAGAACTGGAAATTTTGTTAGGACAGCTTGACCAATGTGCCAGAGAATATCTGCGTTTTGTGGAGATTACCCCCTATGTGAGACAGGAGGATTTTTGCAGCTTGGTGCGGGACGGACCTGAGGTTGATTTATTTGTGGTGGCACAGGATGGCACCTTTAGTCTGGAGATTATGGAGCTGCTGTGGGAGAAAAGACCGCATGCGCATATTTTTTGGTTTTCGGATTTGGATTTTGCCCTGCGTGCCTATCGGTACAATGCGGACTGGTTTGGGAAAAAGCCTGTGGATATTCATAGCCTGCGGAAAGCCTTTGGACAGGTTTTGTATCGGAGAGAATGCTTATGAAAGTGTTATTGAAAAAATGCACCGAACAGGGTGCAGAATCAAATACAGGAAAAAAGAGGAGGTATTGAGTATATCCGACAGAAAATGAGGAAAAAGAAGGGAGAGAGTATAAATGGGAAATCGAAAGAGATTGACCGCATTTTTATTGACAGCGGTAATGATTTTGACCATGCCGCAAATGCAGATAGCGGCGGCAGAGGTTGAATCTCCTGCTGATGTAGGCTTATGTATACACCACACGCAGCATACAGAGGATTGTGGGTATACGGAAGGAGAGAAGGGAACACCCTGCGGGCATGTGCATACAGAGGATTGCTATGCACCGATAAAGCAGTGTGTGCATGAGCATGGGGAGAGCTGTTATCCTGTTGCGGAGGACAGTGCAACAGAGAATACGGCGGAAGGAGAGCCGCATACATGTACCCATGAATGTAGTAAGGAAAGCGGCTGTATCACAGAAAAATTAGACTGCCGACATGAGCATAATGCGGACTGCGGCTATTCCCCCGCTACCGAGGGAACGCCTTGCACCTATGAATGTGAGATCTGCTCAGGACAGGAGCAAATCAATGCACTGCCGAACGTAGAGGATAGCCCCAGAGAAAATGCCGAAGAAATTGCAGCTCTGCAGGCTGTTGCGGCAGAAACAACAAATGAAAAGCCGAAGGGAGAAGGCACAAAAGAATCCCCCTACCAGATTACCAACGCAGAGGAGTTGGCATGGTTTCGGGATACGGTGAATAGCGGAACAACCGATATTCACGCCAGACTGCTGCATGACATTGACCTGAATAACGTCAGTTGGGTGCCCATTGGAACCAAGGAACATCCCTACACCGGCACCTTTGACGGAAACGCCTATACCATAAGGAATTTTCGGCTGGGGAACTACAGTGACTCAGACCCAATTTCTGAAAAGGGCCTTTTCGGCTGGATTGGATTGGGTGGTACAATACAGGATGTGGTTGTGAAGGTTGACTACATGGGCTCTACGTATAAACCCGACAATGTCAATGTTATCAAATGTGGACTGATTGCGGCGTATAACGCAGGCACTATCCAACGATGCAGCGCCATAGTCTATTATACGTTCCATGTCAAGGGGGAGTTTGGTGCCATTGCCTACAGGAATAGCGGCACAATCGAAGACTGCCTGAGTGCGGTGGGAAAGTTACAGTCGGATATTCTTATTCCGGAGAATGCCTCTGCTGCAGGCATTGCCTATGAAAATTCAGGCACAATTAAAAACTGCCTGTTTGACGGTGAACTCCGAACAGATGGGGTCACAGGCACTTCCTATGTGCCGAAAGACTACGCCATTGCAAAAAATAGCTCCGGCGGTAAAATCACAAACTGCTACTATTACCACTCCAAACCAAGAGTCGGCGATGCAATATACTACGAGGGTGAACTATACCAGGACGGAGACAACCATACTGTAATATCCAAGACGCAGAAGGAGATGGGCACCGGCGAAGTGACCTGGCTGTTAAATGAGAATGGAAAGTATGACATCTGGCGGCAAAGAAAAATCGGCTCTGCGGACATTTCTCTGGATAAAAGCTACGGGAGGGTCAAGAAAAACGATGACGGCAGTTACGCCATTGTAACCCCTCATATACACCGACTGGATAACGGCACGCAGACAGAATTCAAGGAGGTTCACTCTTTGGATGAAATCACAGGAGACAAATCAGACACAAAATACTACTGTCTGAGCAAAGATGTCGCACTGAGCGAAGCATGGACAGCTCCAAATCGGGACATTTCGCTTTGCCTGAACGGAAAGAACATCACAGTCTTTAACAGTGCTTCTGCAATTACCGTAGGCACCGGCAGCACCTTCACTCTGATGGACTGTGGGAAAGGCAAAATCAGCGGTGGTTCCTCCGGCATTGCGGTAACAGGCGGCACGTTCAACCTGCACAGCGGCGTAATCAGCGACAATACCACCGGCGTACTGCTTAATGGCGGGAGATGTACGCTGAACGGCGGTTCCATTACCAAAAACACCATAGGCGTGGATTATCTGAATGGCAAGCTTACCCTCAGCGGCGGAGCAAAGGTAATTGAGAACAAGACGAAAAATATTCTGCTTCACACAGAGAAAACGCTCTCCTTCGGGAGGCTGAATGCCGATGCACGCTTTGGCATTTCTGTAGAGAATTCGGATTCCCCTGAGGCACCCATCCCTGTTACTGATGCAACCGGCGGGAAATATTTCAACAACCTCTTCCCGGATGATGCGCTCGCAAACGAGCTGTATCAGGAGAACGGTGTGGTGTGGCTTCGCACACAGGGGCATAAAGCGCACTGTGTCTGTGGTGGTACACACACTGCCATTGGCAATCATACAGAAGAAAATAAGTTGAATGTTCAGCCGTGGAATCCCTATAAGGAAAATCCCGCAAATCCTCAGATGCCGACCTCTATGCCTGCAGATGTGGACGGCTACTACCTGACAAAGGATGTCACGCTGAATAGCATTTGGAAACCGTCGGATGTGGTGCTTTGTTTGAACGGACATAAGATGACCTTCTCCGGCAATGGTTACGTGGAGATTTCTGAAAACGGAAAGTTGACGCTGACCGACTGCGGGACAACCGGCAAGCTTTGCCGAGAGGGCAATGAAGTATACAAGAAATTGGGCATTAACCCCTTAGCAGGAAGCACCTTTGACATGTACGGCGGCACGATTACCGGCTTTCGGTCCGGTGTATCCTTCAGCGGAGGGGGTGTAACATTCCGTCTGTACGGAGGGACGATTACCGAAAATCAAACTTACTGCGGTGCCGGCGTGTTTTGCTTTGGCAGTAGTAGCAAATTTATCATGTACGGCGGAAAAATCACAAATAACCGTGCAACCGATTCAGGTTCAGAAACCAACGGAGACCAGTTCGGCGGAGGTGTATTTCTGAGAGAGTCCACTAAATTTGAAATGTACGGCGGCGAGATTACCGGCAATAGCGCCAGATATGGCGGTGGTGTGCACTGCGTCGGGAGAAAAAGCGTCTACACCGCAGAGATGATTCTGCACGGCGGCAAAATTACCGGCAACACTGCTCCTTATGGCGGCGGCGTATACTTCGGAGGACAAGCCTTTCAGGTCACCGGCAAAGGCAAGGTAACAATTACCGACAACACAGGAAATGGCGGAAAAAATGTGGTTTTGTTTGATGGGAAAACCATTCAGGTAATGGAGAAACTGCATGAAGGGACTCGCATCGGCGTGAGATCCTTTCATAATCCTACAGATGGAAACCCGATCACCATCGCCAAGGCAACTGATGGAGGCTGGATTCAGAAAGGAAACTTCATTTCTGACATTCCCGACTATGGTATCGCTCTATTAGATGACGGCAAAACCGTGCAGCTTCAGACACACCGGCATAGCTGGCAGTACATCGTCAGTCAGGATGGTACAACTATTACGGAACATTGTACGGCAGAAAACTGCGGACTGCCCGAAGGCAACGGTGGCAGTGTGATTATCAAGGCTCCTGCGGATAATTTGATTTATGACGGAAAAGGAAAGGCCGCAGTTCTGGAAAACACCCTTATCTCCGGTGTGTCTGTATCGGAAATTGCCTATACCAAGGATGGCACTGCTATTACCGGAACGCCCACCGATGCGGGCACCTATACCGCCGCTGTTACCGTGGGCGGAGAGAAGGCAAAAGTGCAGTACACCATTGCGCAGTCCGGGACTGAGTTTAGCGGCGGAGTGAAAGTGAGTTCCTATGTCTACGGCGATCCTATCTACGTCACTGTGACGCCTAAGGCAACCGGCAAGGCTCCTATTAGAAAGGTGCGAGCACTTAGTACACCTCAGGCGGGCCAGATGGCAATTTACGAAGGAGACAGGCAGCTTACTGAGGCGAAAGATGTAACCTCCGGCAAAGAGCTGACCTTTACCATCGACACCGCAAAAGCGAATCTCGAAAATGGATGGCACACGCTCATCGCAAAATTTGTAGGATCGCAAAATATGGCAGAGCAGGCAGAAACGAAGAAAGTATTTATTCGGCAGGCCGGGATTGGAAGAGCAGATGTTGCGGTAGAGGGCAAATCGTTTACCTATATAGGCTCTCCGATTACCCCTGCTGTAAGCGTAACATTAAAAAATGGAACACAGCTCATTGAGGGCACCGATTATACGCTTGCCTATACGAATCACACCAATGCGGGCAAAGCAACCGTGACCGTTACCGGCATAGGCAACTATACCGGTACATCAACAAGAACCTTTGTCATCAGCAAGGCAGCGGCCCCTGAAATCAGCGCAATTACCTGCGGGGAAAAGGTGTCGGATAGCAGCTTGAACGGAGGCAGTACCCAATACGGTACATTCGCTTGGTCGGATGATGTAAAGGATACGACTCCCCCAGTGGGAACTTCCTCGTACAAAGTGGTGTTTACTCCCAGTGCAGATACGGAAAAGAACTATGAAACGATTTCCGTAAAGGAGAAGGAAATTTCTCTGACTGTCAATGCAAAAAGCTTGACCGGTGCCCAAGTGGCGGTATCCGGCAGCTATACATATACCGGTCAGGCTCAAATTCCGGCCGCTGATGCGGTAACGGTTCAGTTAGACGGTAAAATCATTCCTAATGACCAGTACACAATTGCTGTCAGTGATAATACGAACGCCGGACAGGCAACCGTGACCGTCACCGGCAAAGGCGACTATATCGGCACAGCAAGCGGAACCTTTATTATCGGCAAGGCAACGCCTAACCCGACCACGCCGACCAAATTGAACGCCGTTTATGGCAGCACACTGAAGGATGTACCTCTGCCGAGCGGATGGGCTTGGGATGCTCCCGATACCTCTGTTGGTAATGTGGGAGAGAAAACCTTTGCTGCTACTTACACAGAGGACAACAGCGGCAACTACAACACGGTACAGAAAGACCTTGCAGTGAAGGTGGCGAAAAAAGCGGTTACCGTTACCGTACTGGACAAGAATGCCTACATCGGCAGCGATGTGCCGGATCTGAGCAATCCGGAAGCAGGTAAGGATTACAAGGTAGAGGGTTTGGTCGGTACAGATAGCCTGAACGGCACTGTAACATTGACCTATGCGCAGACACCGGATATGAGCAAAGCCGGAAAAACCACAATCAACATTACCGGTACGCTGTCAAATGGCAATTATGATATTATTTATGCCAATGGAACACTGACCGTTTCCAATCGACATTCCGGCGGCGGTGGCGGCGGTGGCGGTAGTAGTAAGCCTGCGGAAAAACCTACAGAAAAACCCGCAGAAAAGCCTGCTGTGTCTCCTACCGTGGATGGCAAGAATGATACCGTAAAAATAGCAGAAACCACAGCAGAAGCAAATGCGGCGGCGGCAAATGCAGCGAAGGCGGATGATAAGGTAACACTGGTAACAGAGGGTACAAATGTTTCCGGTAAGGATTTTACGAATCCTGCGGTTTTGAAAATTCCTGCGGATACCAAGGATGTGAAGAATGTAAATCAACTGACCTTGGCAAGATTGAACGCCGAAACAGGCAAGCTGGAAATTGTTGGCGGCAGCTATGATGCAAAGGCGAATGCGGTTGTTGGCTATGTGGCAGAGGAAGGCAGCTATTTCGTTGTGGAAAAGGAAGGCTTAACAACAATTAGCATGCAGATTGGCAACAAACACGTTGCATTGAATAATGAAAACAAGATTCTGGATGCGGCACCCTTGATTTCTCAGAACAGAACAATGGTTCCGCTGAGATTTATTGCAGAGGCGTTCGGTGCAGATGTAAGCTGGGCGCAGGATACAAAGACAGTTACCATCGTGATTGACGGCAAGGTTTTGACCATGAGAATCAATCAGGATTTGGAAGGCTTTGGCGCAGCACCCATCATCAGCAACGGACGCACCATGGTTCCCATCAGCTATATTTCCAAGGAGTTGGGCGCAAACGTGATTTGGGTTCCTTCCACAAAGACAGTTGCGATTGCAAGATAACTATGCTTGGGAAAAAGAAAGCAAAATGAAGTATCCCAAAAAGTGAGAAAAATATATTTAATGTAAATTATTTTAGGGGCGAAAAGGGCTTGCTATCTGTGTATTGCAGATGGCAAGCCCTTAAGCCTTTCCGGCAGCTTAAAAATGGATGATTTGGAGCCTTTATCTCAAACTTAGGTAAAAGTCTATTTTTTATATGCTGAGATTGATGATTTCACAACTTTTCTATGTGGAATTGGCACCAGGAAAATGGAATCGGAACGGCGTAAACAAAAAGCTTCTCTGGGTAGAATACTGTGAGGAGTGCCGCATGAGCAGCGAAGAGCCTCTAATGTATTCTCAGTTCTGCTACTACATCCAGAAGGATGAAGAAAAACGCAGGGCTACCATGCGTATCCCCAGAAAACCAGGTGAACAGATTGAAGTTGACTGGGCCGGTGACCCTGCCCACATCATTGATCCGGACACCGGAGAAATCACAGATGCATGGATATTTGTAGGTGTATTAACTTACAGTCAGTATGCTTTTGTAAAAGCATATATGAATGAGAAAATCGACAACTGGATCAAAGCTCATGTCCAGATGTTTGATTTCTTTGGAGGTGTCACACCTATGCTCGTTTCTGATAACTGTACAACCGCAGTGAATCATAAAAAGAGTGACTGGTACAACACTGCCTTAAACACAACTTATCATGAGATGGCAGAACATTACAATCTCGCCATCCTTCCGGCCAGAATCCGGAAACCCAAGGATAAACCGAATGTAGAGGGATCAGTAGGAAAGATATCCACATGGATAACAGCAGCCCTTCGCAATGAGCAGTTTTTCTCTCTTGCAGAATTAAATGCTTCAATCCGTGAAAAACTGGATGCCTACAACGCCCGTAAATTTCAGAAAAAGGAATGTAGCAGACTCAGTTTATTTCTTGGGGAAGAAATGCCATTACTGGCTCCGTTGCCTGCTACACCTTTTGAACTGGCTGAGTGGAAACAAGCCACCGTCCAGTTTAACTATCACATCGCAGTAGACAGAATGTTCTACTCCGTGCCTTATCAGTATATCAAAAATAAGGTGGATGTGCGTATAACAGATACAACGGTTGAAATATTTTATAATCACAATCGTATTGCCTCTCACAGACGACTCTATGGAAGAAGCGGTCAGTATTCTACAGTGACAGAACATATGCCACAGGAACACCAGAAATATCTGGAATGGAACGGTGACCGGTTCCGTAAGTGGGCTGATTCGATTGGAATTAACACAAGCAAGGTTGTCGATGCAATACTTACCTCCGGCAGGATTGAACAGCAATCCTACAGAAGCTGCATGGGATTACTGAAACTGGCAGAAAAATATTCGCCTGGAAAACTGGAGCAGGTCTGTGCTAAGGCACTTTCTTATTCCGGTAAACCCAGCTATAAAAGTATCAAAAATCTATTGGCTGCTGTGAAGAATGTACCTGGTACTGAACCAGAAGCATCTCAAGCAGAAAAACCACACGGCATAACCAGAGGAGCCAGATACTATGGAGGTAAACAATCATGACAAATCAAAGTACAATCGATAAACTTATTGAAATGCGTCTGACTGCTATGGCGGATGCATTCCGCATCCAGATGGATGATCCTACAATGAAGGAAGTGCCGTTCGAGGATCGGTTCGGTATGCTTGTTGATGTCGAATACAGCAACCGTAAAAACAATCGTCTGAAAAGGCTGATCCGCCAGGCTGAACTTGAGCAGCCAGATGCGAGCATTGCAGCAATTGATTATCATTCTGGGCGAAAACTGAACAAAGCATTGATTAATCGTCTGGCAACCTGTGAATACATTACAGAATACCGGAACATCTTTATTACTGGAGCAACTGGAAGCGGTAAAACCTACATGGCCTGTGCCTTTGGCATGGAAGCATGCAAGCACTATTACTCAGTACGGTATGTACGACTTCCTGATCTATTATTGGACTTACAGGCTGCCAGGGACAATGGAACTTTCTCGACTGCCCTGAAGAAATACACTAAGCCAATAGTACTGATTATTGATGAGTGGCTGCTTCTTAAATTGACAGAAGCTGAAGCCAGAAATCTTTTTGAACTGATACATAAAAGACGAAAAAAATCTTCAACGATCTTTTGTTCTCAGTTCCGTGAAAGTGAATGGTACCAGCAAATCTGTGATGGTGAAAGTACTCTTGCTGATGCCATCATGGATCGTATATCGTATGATTCTTATAAGATCGATATTGAAAGTGTTGACCCATCTAAAGACCTCTCTATGAGAGAAGTGTATGGACTGGATCCTGCAATGGCAAAGTAACTTAATAAATAAAATGGGGTGGCTCCGTTAGTCCGGACAGGTGGCTCTCGCCACACCGGACTGGCGGCTCTGCCGCACCGTAATATTCAAAGGAATGGTATCGGATATCACAGATAAATTACTTCCTCGAATCGAGGAATGGCAGAATCGTCCTTTGTCGCCTGTGTGGCAAATTGTTTTTATTGATGCGCTACATTTCTCAGTATGCAATGATGGTGTAATCAGGAAACTTGCAGCATATGTCGTGCTTGGTATCAATGAAGATGGTATGAAAGAAGTCCTAAGCATTGTTGTGGGCGAAAATGAAAGTAGTAAGTACTGGATTTCTGTATTGAACAGTTTGAAGAATCGAGGAGTTCAGGATATCCTCATTCTCTGCTCATACGGATTAACAGGAATCAAGGATGCAATCTCTACGGCTTTTCCTAAAACAGAGCAACAGCGTTGTATTGTACATATGGTGAGAAATACGCTGAAATATGTTGCAAACAAAGATATGAAAGCCTTTGCAAAGGATTTAAAGACAATCTATACAGCAGCAAATGAAGAAACTGCTAGAAAGCAGTTAGAAACTGTGACAAAGAAATGGTCCGGACAATACCCAAGTGCTATGAATCACTGGCATAACAACTGGGATGCTATTTCTCCAATCTTCAAGTTTTCCAAGGATGTCCGTACTGCTTTTTATACTACAAATGCTATAGAATCACTAAATTCCTGCTATCGTAGATTGAACAAGCAGAGGAGCGTATTTCCAAGTTCCCAGGCGCTAATGAAGGCATTATACCTGAGTACTTTCGAAATCGCAAAAAAATGGACAATGTCAATCCGTAACTGAGGAAAAGTACGAAGTGAATTGGAAATCATGTCCCTTGACCGATTGAGGATGTAATTCTAAATAATATATCAAGAAAAATTACACCCAGATTTTTCTGAGTGCTCTTGACAATATTCGCTTATTTTTGTAATTAAATAGACATCTCATGAAAACTAACAAAAATCTTGGTACCTACTATTCACCGTTTACACTGAATATTCATCTTCCAACAAACCTCACCTAAATTTTCCTTAATTGAATTCACAAACAAGTAGCTCTGTATACGATTTGAGCAAAAAAGTTCCCATGATCATGAGTAAAAATGAAATCAAAATTTGTTAGACGATAAAATGTATAGGTCCAAGAGGGAAAGTTCGCTTTTTGACCTTTTGATATTCTTTCTGTCAACGTATTGAATATGGCCTGAAAAGGTACTTTGACTTTCGTAGCCTATACATACTATGCCTTTCCAATTCCAGTCGCAAAATCTAATGTCTAGACATCGTATTTTAGCACAGAATCGATTTTATCATTAATAGTTACTAATACATTACATTCAAAAATATCAAATCTATTGATTCATATTAATCTCCTTTTTTAATTTTAGTACTGAGCCTGTTTTTTGTCCCTACTCCTTTTGTATATGTGAAGGGGTAAAAAGCCGACCATCTGAAGAACTTAACCCTATATATCAATATCGAAAAATCGAAATGAGGTGAAAGATTGAATTATAACTACATAACAAAGGAAGAAGTTTCGGTTACATACTTCCAGTTTCCTAAGTTCCTGTTGAAGTACCCGATTTCTCAAAACGGGAAGGTGGTGTATATGCTGCTGTATGACCGGGTGAGACTCTCACAGATGAATAACTGGCTGGATGAAAATGGTTGGATCTATGTGATCTATCCGATTACGGAATTAATAAAACATACTGGGAAATGCAGGTCATCCATAAAGTCTGCATTAAAGGAATTGGATGAAGCCGGACTACTGGTAAGAAAATCTGGTGGATTTTCCAGGCCAAACCACTTGTATATAAAGATTCCTACGGAAGAGATTTATCAGAAGGTCAGTGATTCAACCCAGTTAGAAAATGGACGGTCGTATAATCAACCATTGTATGGTCAAAATACTGGCCATATGAGGGTCAAAAAGTCGGCACCTAATAAAGTAATAATAAATAAGAATAATATTAGTAATAATAAGCTGAACTATGAATGTCAGGAAGGAGAGAGTTTATGATGGAGAAAGAAAATACATTTATAGGAAAAGATGATCTGATACATTGTTCTGTTTGCAAGGAACCTAAGCAAGCATGGCTGCCAGAAAACGATCTATTAGGAGTTAGGTTACGTTACCGACAGTGTGCTTGTGAAAGGGATGCAAATGCGATTGAAAAGGCCGAACAAGAAGAGAAAGAACGCAGAGTACAAATCGCTAAAAACAGACGGAATTGTTTTGATGAGGCTACAATGAAGAATAAGACCTTTGCAAATACAGAAGAGATGACTCCTGCTATATGTAAAGCAAAAAAATATGTTGATAACTGGGATGAAATGAAACAGCAATCAAAAGGGCTCTTATTCTGGGGACCATTAGGTACAGGAAAAACCTATGTAGCAGCCTGCATTGCCAATGCCCTTTTGGAAAGGAACGTCACTGTAAAAATGACAAACTTTAATACGATTGTCGATACAATGTTCAGAGCAGAGAATAAGACGGAATATATGAATGAACTATCTCGCTGTTCATTATTGATAATCGATGAGTTAGGTCTTGAGAGAAGTAGCGAATATGCACTTGGAATCATATTTGATGTGATCGACCATAGATATCGTTCCGGAAAACCATTGATCACGACAACAAATCTTCCTCTGAAAGAGATAAAAGGAGAATCTAATATTAACAAGAGAAGGATCTATGACCGGATTCTTGAGCGGTGTACACCGATTTTAGTAGACGGTGAAAACAAACGAGAAAAGACTGCTGAAAAAAACATGAAGTATTTAAAAACAATTTTTGAAGATAAGGAAACTCAAACAACGCATGACCCACACAATGCTTGAGTATATCTTATCATTGTTCTTTGACAACTTAATATACCTTGAGGAGATCTGATTATTATGGAATATCTTAATAGCGGCATCTCCGAAGAAGAAACATTGCAGGTTGCCTTGCAATCAGGTATAATTGATATCAATGAAATATCCATGAGAATAGAGGATATGAAAAGAAAAAAAATCTTATCAAATCACCCTTATTCTATATGGTATAGTGAAACAGATAATCTTTGGAAAACATATCTGCCTGATATAGAAAATAAAAACGGCCGCATATTTCGTAAAAGAAAAAACAAAAAAGATCTTGAAGATCTCATCGTTAAATATTATATCAGTCACCAACAAGAGATTTATCTGAAAGATGTATTCACGGAGTGGTCAGAAAGTAAATTAAAATATGGCGAAATTCAGAAACAATCTTATGACAGATACTGCACTGACTTTCAACGTTTTTTTCCTTCTGCTCATCCAATCTGCAGAAAGAAATTTAAAAATATTACTTACCCTGATTTAACTGATTTCATCAAATCCAGCATTCACGAAAAACATTTAACCCGTAAATCCTACGCTGGTCTTCGTTTGTTAGTACGTGGAATTTTTAAATACGGTAAATCAAAAGGTTATACGCAGCTTAGTATGTCAGAATTCTTTGGAGATTTAGAACTGCCGAATAATATTTTTGAAAAGAAGCTTACAAACAAGCGAAAAGAAGTATTTTCCGAAGAGGAAATTCCTATTCTAACAAGTTACTTGAAACATAATATTGATATTTGGAATATGGGATTACTTCTACAACTACAAACTGGTATGCGTATTGGTGAGCTATCAGCTTTGAAACCGGAAGATATACAATCACATTACATTCGTGTCTGCAGAACCGAAGTTAAATACAGAGATGATAACGGAAAATGGAAAGTTGAAATCAAAGCATTTGCAAAAACTGATGCTGGAAATAGAGACTTGTATTTTCCTGACTCCGTCAAATGGACTTTAGCACAAATCCAGAAATTAAACCCGCATGGCGAATACCTTTTTATGAACAATGGTAAAAGAATACGAGAGAACACATTTAACAAGCGCCTCTCTTCTATCTGTGATATCTTGAAAATTGATCATAGATCAACGCACAAGATAAGAAAGACTTATGGTACAACATTACTTGATAATAATGTGGACGACAGTATCGTATCTGAGCAAATGGGACACAGCGATATCGCTACAACACGAAAGTTATATTATTTCTGTAACAAAAGTGAAAAAACAAAAATCGCGCAGATTAATAATGCCATTAACTTTTAATTCATACTTATGCCACGGTATCAACTGGATTCAAAAGGTATCAATTTAATAACAAGGAAAAAGCCTGATTTTTCAACAAATTTTAGCCTTTTAGGGGATAGAGTCTTGCAATTCGATTCTCTCATCCCCTGTTGACTGAAGAGTCAGAAACCTTGAATTTTCAAGGCTTCTGGCTTTTTTCATTTTCTGGATAATTCCAATGTAGTCAAGTATGTAGTCAAATAGGAATCGTTTTATGTTATACTGTTTTATAGATGTCGGGGTCAAAAAAGTTTACAAAGCTCTTACTTTCCTATGGTAGATCCAGTAAGAAATGATTGCGGTGATTGCTTCGGTAATCCAAAATGCGTGCCAGACACCGGATGCTCCCTGCAGCAGGCTTAGAAGAAAAGCCAGCGGAATGATGATCAGCGTATAGCGGCAGAGGGAGATGATGAGGGATGGTAATCCCATTCCAAGTCCTTCTAAAGCTCCCGAACTTGTAACTGAAACAGAAGATACAAGGAATCCGAGGCAGATAATATGAAGGGCAGAGGAACCAATCTTTATGGTTGCAGGTGTAGCTGTGAACAGATGGATCAAAGTTCCTGGGATGCATAAGCACAGGACAGTTCCTACTGCCATAATCGCCAGCACAAGGATTAAAGAGGTCTGATAAATTTTATTTACACGGCTATGTTCTTTTGCACCATAATTGTATCCAATCAGTGGTCTCATCCCCTGAATGACTCCGTTAGCAGGAAGATAAAGGAATGTCTGTAATTTGTAATAGACTCCAAGCACAAAGACATAAGACTGACCAAAGCCTGCAAGGATTACATTTAATGATGAAATGAGCAGGGAGGGAAGAGCCATGTTCAGACTTGCAGGAATCCCGATAGAATACATTTTTTTACAAAGTGCAAAATCAGGTTTAAAATAAGCTCTTCTGAATTTTACAGAGATTGGAGCAACCATATAAAAAATCAGATAAAGGATTGCACTGAATGTCTGTCCGAGACCTGTGGCAAGGGCAGCACCCTCGATCCCGAGTGAAGGAAATGGTCCCAGTCCAAAAATCAGAACCGGATCGAGAAAAATGTTGACGAGACATCCGCTCATCAGACAGATCATGGAGATATTCATTTTACCAACAGCTTGAAAAACCTTTTCAAAAACCAGTTCCCATGCAAAAAATACAGAAAATAAAAATACGATTTTTGAATAACGAAGCCCTAAATTGATAATTTCTGCATCGTTGGTAAAGAGACTGAGGAAAGGGTGGATAACTACAAGGCAGATAATCATCAGGAGAATACCATGAAATGTTCCAAGGAGCATTCCCTGACTTGCCGCCTGAGCTGCCTTTTTCTGATCTGCTGCTCCCAGATAAAAGGAAATGACGGCATTAATCCCGATTCCAAAACCGATCATAACTGCATTGATCAGATTTTGAACAGGGAATACCAAAGAAAGTGCGGTCATTGCATTTTCACTGATCTTAGCAACAAAAAAGCTGTCAACGATATTATAAAGTGAATTTACGAGCATAGACACAACCATTGGTAATGACATTTTTAACAGAAGGTTCAGGATTGGTTGTTCTTTCATATAAGTTTGTTCCATTTTCAGACTCCTTTCGGGATTTCTCAGTTGTTAAGCATACGACAAAGATCCAATGGATCTTTTTTAGTATTAATAAAGTTATGACATAAAAAAAACCACATGACTGCCAGAAAAAGTAGTCATGTGGCGAAAAGTAGTATCACATTATGCCGGAAACCATTTGCCCGTCATTCATCGTGATACTCCAAAAATCCACATCAGTTTTAGAAACTAATTATATCGCTGAAATACGGAAGTGTCAAGGATAAATGGGCATACAAAAAATCCATGAATAATCGCAAAAAGAGCATACGAAAAATCCACCATACGCTTCTACAAGTCATACAGTGGATCTTTCAATTTATTCCATCCATTGGAATATCCTCCTTCTTCAATTAATATCTATTTAAAACTATTATCTCAAATAGTGAAATTTTATTTAAAAATTAACGTCCCATTGGATTGTACCTCTTTCATAAAATTCGTTCTTATGTTCTTACTTAGAATTAAATTAGCATCCCATCGGTCTGTACCTCTTTCATAAAATTCATATCAGATTAAAGTTAAAGACTTTTTATCCCATTGGATTGTACCCCTTTCGTAAATTTCGTTCTGGATTAAAATTAATGTCCCATTGGTCTATACCTCTTTCATTAGATTATTGGATTAAGTTTAAGTTTTTGGTGGTCCGTACCTCCTTTTCTTTTATTTTGTGTTCGTTTTCTTTTGTTGACTATATATTAACTCTCAAAACACGTTTTGTCAATAGAAAATCTGATAAAAAATAAAAATAATTTAAATTAACAGAAAATAAATGAAAATATAAAAAATATACAGAACTGAAACAGGGCAGTATGCGACTGGATTTTTTAGAACCTTGTCCTTATACTAAAGGATAGAAAAGGGAGGCAATAAAAAGATGAGCAGAAATGAGAGAGTCAGTTGTGAGAGCTGTACTTATTATATTTATGATGAAGACTATGAAAGTTATGTATGTGATAAAAATATGGATGAAGATGAATATATCCGTCTGATGACAGATCGTCATTTCCAGTGTCCGTTTTACAGAAATGGTGATGAATATGCAGTTGTCCGTAAGCAGATGTAGCATTCTGCTGATTGTATAGAAAAGAAATCTGTGGTATGATGAATACGAACATACATTCGTAAAGGCGGCATGAAGAAATGATAAAAAAAGAGAATGATTCTATTGTATATGAAAAGGTAATTCCGGCACATGGAGCAGAGTATGTATCATTTCCGGAGTCTATGAGACCGGAGATTGGCGATTATCTCAGATCGCAGGGGATTTCCCGGCTTTACAGTCACCAGGCGGAGATGTTCGTAAGGGCCGGTGAAGGAGAAAGCCTGGTCATCACGACAGCGACAGCAAGTGGCAAAACTTTGAGCTTTTTGCTGCCGGTATTGCAGAAGATTTTAGAGAATCCGCTGACGCGTGCGATTTTTATTTATCCGACGAAAGCACTTGCAAGTGATCAGTATCGGGTATTGGCTCCTGTACTGGAGTATTTTGGTGAGGGGCGTATATCGGCAGGGGTCTATGATGGAGATACGATGCCTGCAGAACGCAGCCGGGTCAGGAAGAGTGCGAATATTATCCTGACGAATCCTGAGATGCTGAATGCAGCTTTCTTGCCTAACCACAGTAAATATGGATTTGATTTTATATTTGCCAATCTGAAGTATATCGTGATTGATGAATTGCATAGCTACAGAGGAGCATTTGGCGGGCATCTTGCCAATATTTTCCGGAGAATGAAACGGATCTGCGGATATTATCATTCCGATCCACAATTTTTATGCAGTTCAGCGACGATTGCAAATCCGGTGGAGCTGGCAGAGAAGATCTGTGGAATAACCCCGGGGCTGATCGAGCGAGATGGCTCACCGGCACCGGAAAAGGTATACAAGATCCTGCAGCCACCGGAGATAAAAGGAGCGAATGATAAAGTATATGGAAGATATTCGGCTTCAAGTGTGGCGAAAGAGCTGATTCCGGAGCTTGTGGAAAAGGGAGAACAGTTTCTTGTATTTACACGTAGTCGAAGAGCGGTGGAAGTTATTTTAAAGGAATCGAGAGACCGGTTGGAGGACGCCGGATTTTTTGGAAAAAAGGGGCAGACGGACAAAATCGCCGGGTATCGTGGAGGTTATACTCCATTGGAGCGGCGTGAGATCGAGCGAAAGATGATGGCAGGAGAGCTGACAGGCCTGATCTGTACGAATGCACTGGAACTGGGAATTGATATTGGAAAACTGGATTGTACAGTGCTGGTAGGATATCCGGGGACAAGAGCTTCTTTCTGGCAGCAGACAGGACGGGCGGGAAGAAGTGGCAGGAGGTGTGTCAATTATCTGATTTTGGAGAATCAGCCGTTCGATCAGTATATTGCAATTTCACCTGACTGGCTTTTTGAAGGCAGAAGTGAAAATGCAATCGTAGATCCGGACAATCTGCTGATCGAGCTTGCACATATACGTGCGGCAGCAGCGGAGATGCCACTGTCTCTGGATGATGTTGCGTTGTTCCCGGATTTGGGAGAGATCATCCCGGTTCTTTTAAATGCACAGGAACTGAAAAGTCTGGCGGGACGTTTTTCATGGGCAGGGCCGGCATTCCCTGCCGGAGATTACAGTCTCAGGAATATGGACAGGACGAGATACAAGCTGATCGTATATCCAAGTATGGAGCATCTGAGAAATGTGCAGGAGAAAAGGAAAGGCTCTCTTTTTAACGGAAAGGAAATTACTGAGATGGACGAGTCGCAGGCTTTTCATGAGCTGCACCCGGGAGCGGTGTATCTGCATGACGGTGAGCAGTATGAGGTGCTGAAGCTGGATCTGGTTTCAAGAACTGCACTGGCAGTACCATTTTATGGAAATTATTATACAGTTCCATCCGGCACAGAGGATACAAGAATTTTGCAGACCTTCCAAAAAGAAACTTTTAAAAGAATAAAGAAATGTTTTGGTGACATAAATGTAAATGAAGTGATTTCGATGTATAAGAAACTTCAGTTTCATAATCATCAGAATCTGGGCCATGTGTCGCTGACGAGGCCATTACAGAAAGATTACGATACAGAGAGTACCTGGATTGAAATCCCGGAGAATATTGTGGATACATACCAGAGGCTCCTTGTGCCAGATCAAAGAGGAGAACTTGTTCTGAATAATCATTTTGAGGGAATTTCCTATGCAATCAAGAATGCAGCTATGATGGTGACAATGACAGAAAAAGATGACATCGGAGTGATTCTTTCAAATAATGCGTTGATTCCCGGAGCAGAAAGAGGACGAAAGGTATCCTTATTTATTTATGATAAGTATGAAGGCGGTCTTGGTTATGCTGAGAAAATTTATGATCTGATGGAACAGATCATTTATCAGGCAATCGAGCAGGTTGAACATTGTCCGTGTAAGGACGGATGTCCGGTCTGCGTAGGAAATTATACACTGGATAAAAAGACAGTGCTGTGGGGGCTGAAGAATTTTATAGAAGAGAGTGAATCTCCGGTATCTATATCAAAGCAGTCAGAATTGTCAGAGATGAACAGACCGGGAATAAAGAAAGAATATTCATTTGAAATGCTGGAAGAAAAATGGGATGAGTTCTGTGAGAAGTTAAAAAGGAGCGGAGAATCGGGAGCTGTGTTTTTAAGTATGGTAAAGAAAGTCGAAGTAAAAGAGGAGCGTCTGATCCTGCAGGTTGAAAATTCATTTTATGAAGGGTGGCTGCAGGAATGGGAGAATCTGCGGGAAGTAGAGCGTCTGCTCCGTTCGTATGCGATCTGTCCGGCAGATATGAAGCTGGAGATTCAGTCAGAGACAGACTGGGAGCGGGTGAAAAAGATCCGTGGAAAATTAAATCGAAGGTATGGAAAAGATGAAATTTGAAGAAGAATGGAGTTTCCTGAATCCCTATCAGATGACAGCAGTTCTTGATGAGAGTCCGGCATGTGTTGTGAATGCAAATGTCGGAAGCGGAAAGACAACTGTTCTGATCGCAAAGATACTGTATTTATATCAGGTGAAGCAGATACAGCCGGAAGAAATGATTGTTCTGACTTTTACGAATAAAGCAGCAGATGAGATAAAAGAACGACTCATAGCAAAAGAAAAGTTTTTAAAAAAAGAAAAAAATGACGAAGAACCAAGGCTGGATGGATTTGGTACATTTCATAGTGTAGCTCTATGGATGCTGAGAGAAAAGCTGGAAGTTGAAAAAGCTGGATGGAGAAAAGATTTTACTGTCATGGCACCGGATGAAGAAGAAGATCTTGCATTAACTCTGACCGCAGAATATGGATTGAAAATAAAATATAAGAACCGCCTGAAGAAGCGGCTGGAGCAGGAATATCAATGGTATCTTGAAGGACGACCGATACCGAGATACAAAGATGATTTGTTCAAATTGTATCCAATAATTGAATCCGAAAAAAAGAAGCAGAATAAGATGACTTTTTCGGATTTGCTGCGTGTCAGTACACTTTTATTGAAAGAGCAGGATGCTTTTATCCCTAAGTGGATCATTGTCGATGAAGTGCAGGACAGTGATAAGATGCAGATGGAATTTCTGGAGGCTTTGAAAGGCAGGGAGACGAAGCTGTTTGCAGTAGGAGATCCGAATCAGGTGATTTATAGCTGGCGTGGGACAGGAGAGAATATGTTCTTTTTATTAAAGCACCGATTTGAGGCGAAAGAATATTCTCTCCCGGTGAATTACCGTTCTAATGCATTGATCCTGGGAGCGGCGAATCGTTTCCTTCAGTTTGGCAGTCAGATCCGGGCGAGCAGAGAAAAAGGTGAGAAGGTCAAAATTGTTAATTATTATGATCCTTTTCAGGAGGCAGAGGAACTTGCGTTGCGGATAAGAGAGCTAAAGGAGCAGGGACTGACATATCGGGAGATGGCGGTATTTTATCGGTTACAGCGTCAGGTGGATGTGCTTGCAAAAGTGTTTGAACGTCAGGGGATTCCATATGAAGTTTCCGTAAAAAAGAGCCTACATGATATTCCGGTATTGAACTGGTTTGTCAGAGTATTGAGATTCTGTGTAAATCCATTGGATGAGCAGTCCGGGATTGCAGCAGTCGCAGATAAAGAATTTGGCGAGTTTGGAATGACGCGGAAAAAGGCAGAAAAAACCCTAAGAGAGAAACAGCTGTACGAGAGTCTGCTTTATGAACAGATGGCCGGATTTCAGGCATGGGTAGTGGATAACTTTGGGAAATTCATGAAAGAAGGTGAAAAAGAGCAGAAAATCTTTGAATATTTTCACTTAAAAGAGTTCCTGCGTCCTACGGTGGAGAGCTATACTGAAAATGTCAAAAAAATAAAGAGCTTTTTAAAGCAGTTATGTTCATATTGCGGTTCGATTGATTTCCGGGGGCATCTGAGGGAATTTCTGAATAGTTCAGAGCTTTATGGATTAAAGATGGAAGCAGGAGAAAAAGAAGTAGGAGCAGAAATGAATCCTGAAGACCGGAAAGATGCAGTACAGCTTATGACGCTGCATGCATCCAAAGGTCTGGAATTTGATACGGTCTTTCTGATTGGTGTGAATCCCGGTCTGATCCCGCTTCATTCAAAAAATTATGAACAGGAAGAAGAGGAACGACGGTTGTTTTTTGTGGGGATTACCCGTGCAAAGAACCGCTTGGAACTTTCCTGGTATACGAATCCGGGTGAACCGGGGATAGCGGGTGAGGAAAGCCGTTATCTGAAAATGATTCCGCAGGAGCTGTTGGAGGGAATGCCGGATGAAAAAGAAAGATGGGCTAACCTGCAGCAGTTAAAGAAGGAAGTTCAGGAAAAAGCTCAGGAAAAAGCTCAGGAAAAAGCTCAGGAAAAAGTTCAGGAAAAAGCTCAGGAAAAAGTTCAGGAAAAAGCTCAGAAAGAAGTTCAGGAAAAAGAGCAGAAAGAACTTCGGCAGGAAGTAAAACCGGAAGATCAACAGGAACAGGCTGACATGCGGGCTGGCATACAGGCGGTGGTGCAGGTAAGGCATCCGAAGTATGGTGTCGGAGTGTTAAGATCGGAAGATGATCTGATGGTTGAGGCAGAGTTTGACGGATACGGAGTGAAGCAGTTCCTGAAAGCATTTGGTGAAGTCGAGATAATAGGATGAGTGAAACACAAAGGAAGTGAGTAAAATGAATGAAACCACGCAACAAAATCGTTTATTTGACAATAAAAAACTAGCTGCACTTCTAATTCCACTGGCAGTAGATCAGCTCCTTAATTCATTTATGGGAACTGTGGATACACTGGTAGTCAGTAATCTTGGCTCAGCAGCGATTTCAGCAGTTTCACTGGTAGATTCGATCAATATCCTGATTGTTCAGGCTTTCTTTGCACTGGCATCAGGTGGAACAGTTGTGTGTTCCCATTACCTTGGATGTGGAAAAAAGGAGCATGCACAGGAGGCAGCAAGACAGTTGGTTTTCATTACGTTCGTATTGTCGGCGGTGATTGCTGGAATGTGTCTTTTATTCAATGGTCCGATGTTGGCACTGATCTTTGGAAAAGTAGAGAGTGCGGTTATGGTGAATGCCAAAAAGTATTTTTTCTTTTCTGCAATCTCGTATCCATTTATCGCATTATATGATGATGGATCGTGCATCCTGAGGGCACAGGAGAACAGTCGTTTGCCGATGCTGATCTCGGTTATTTCAAATATCCTGAATATTATTCTGAATCTGTTATTTGTATGGGTGTTCCATTGGGGTGTTGCAGGTTCGGCAACTGCAACGATGCTGGCACGTATGTTCAGTATGGTTACAGTGCTGGTAAAACTGAGGAATCCACAGTTGGAGATCCAGTTGAGAAAGTATTTTACCATCCGGCCTGACTGGGATGAGATTAAAAGAATCCTGAGGATTGGTGTGCCGTCGGGGGTGGAGAACAGTATGTTCCAGTTTGGAAAGCTTGCGATTCAGTCGACTGTATCGCTGATGGGAACTGCGGCTATCGCTGCACAGGGAATGGCGAGTATCATTGAAAATTTGAACGGAATTATGGGAATCGGAATAGGAATCGGTCTTATGACCGTTGTGGGGGAAACTCTTGGAGCAGGAAGAAAGGAGGAGGCCGTTTATTATGTAAAGAAATTATGTATTGTTTCCGAAGTAGTGATCATTGCATCCTGTCTGCTTTTGTATGCTTTAGTTCGTCCGATTACCTATTTTGGAGGTATGGAGCCTGAAAGTGCAAAAATGTGTATTTTTATGGTAACGTGCATAACCATTGTAAAGCCATTGATCTGGGTCATGGCTTTTGTTCCGGCATATGGATTCAGGGCAGCCGGGGATGTGAAGTTTACAATGACAGTTTCAATGCTTACGATGTGGTTATGCCGGGTGACACTCTCTATTGTTCTTGCCAGAGTCTTTGGCTTTGGACCAATCGCAGTATGGATCGGTATGTTCAGTGACTGGGCATTGAGAGGAGTGATCTTTACGATCCGGTTCAGAAATCGTAAATGGCTGAATCATCATGTGATTTAAAAGCAATTATAAAGCCTTAATCACAGATCCAGCCATTGAGTCAGATTGTTTGCAAAAGATCGAGCAGACGCTGGTTCTCTTCCGGCATCTGAATACAGAACCGTACATATTCACCCTCCAGGCACTGGAAAGAAGAGCAGTCCCGGATCATAAGTCCCTTTTGAATGCAACGTTCAAATACATCGAAAGAGGTAACCCCGTCTTTCAGAATCTTTACCAGCAGGAAGTTGGCATAGGCCGGATAGATTTTGAAAGTCGGGAGTTTTTTTATGGTTTCGTACATCTTCTGACGTTCGGAAAGAATCAGGTTTCGGGTCTGCTGATAATAGTCGTGATCCTGAAAAAGCATTTCTCCGGCGAAAGCACCGAGGCTGTTCAGTGACCATGGAATCTGTTTTTCACGCATGGTCTTCAGAAATTCACTGTTCCCGGTGATTCCATATCCGAACCGCATTCCCGGGGCGGCATAGAATTTGGAAACTCCCCGGAGTACCATCAGATTGGAAAATTGCTTCGTAAGAGGAACAGCAGTAATTGCTGAAATATCCGGTGCAAATTCAACATAAGTTTCATCTATCATTACAAAGATATTTTTCCGTTTACAAAATGCAAGTAATTCTTTTAATTCATCCCGAAAAATAGCGGAAGAAGTCGGGTTATTTGGATTGCAGATAATGAGAAAATCATATCCATCCGAGAGAGTATGGAAAAGATCCTCCAGATCTGGTCTGAAGTCAGAAGTCTCCTGCAAATGGTAATAATCCTGAGTACTTCCGGAAAAGGTGAGTTCTCTGGAATATTCTGAATAAGTAGGACCGAGAATCAGAGTATGCTTTGGGGCACGAGCTTCGATCAGCAAAGCAATCAGTTCACTGGAGCCATTTCCCGGAAGAATATAATCGGCAGGAACATCACAATAATTAGAAAGAACATTACGCAGAGACAGATACTCGCGGTCAGGATAACTGGAAAATAAATCTGCATGGGTGGCGACCGCTTCTTTTACAGAGGCAGGAAGTCCAAGCGGATTTACATTTCCGGCAAAGTTGACGATAGCTTCTTTTTTTATATGGTAACAGGCACTGATCTTTTCAATGTCACTTCCGTGAAATACGGGGTTGGTTGTCTGATTATTCATGATTTATGCTCCTAAAAATTATTTTGTCTCAAATAAAATACCAAGGGTATTTGGACCGCAGTGGCTTGAAATCGTACAACAGGCAGTTGTCACATGGATCTCAGCGAAGTCTTTTTCAGCTTTGAGGGCTTCTTTTACAAGATGGATATATTCTGCAGCAATTCCCGAATGTGTAATGAAGATAAAAGACGGATCGATATCTGGATGTGCGGCCAGTTGATCTTTTACATATTTTACGAGAACCTTATCCAGTGAACCCCGATATTTTTTACCGACTTTCATACTGCCGTCGGCATTATTTACCTCAATACACGGCTTTAACTTTAGTACGTTGGCACCCAGTGCAGCTACGGAGGAGCAACGCCCGCCGGCATGAAGAAAAGTAAGGGTATCCAGAATAAAGCTGGCATGACACTTCTCTGTACGCTGTCGGAGAACATCGGCGATTGCATCAGCGGACATTCCCTGACGGATCATTTCTCCGGCATCACGGACAAGGAGTCCTGTTCCGCTGGAAAGAGAGCAACTGTCAATGACATGGACATGTCCGAGTTCTTCAGCCGCAATACAGCAATTCTGATAGGCACTGGAGAGGGAACTGCCGAGATTGATATGAATGACTTCGTAACCGGCTCTGACCCATGGCTCAAAATGGTCAATATATTCTGCAACGTTTACAGCAGCCGTCTTGGGAAGAATCTTTTCATCATAATATTTCTGGAAAATCTCTTCCGGAGTGATGTCGATGCCGTCCTTATAGTCATGACCGTCCAGGATGATATGGAGCGGAAAGTAATGCACATGGTAACGCTCTTTTAACTCGGTATCAAGATCACAGGTACTATCAGCACTTAAGATGATTTTTGCAGATTCCTTTTCCATTCTATTTTCCTCCGTAAATCTGATTTTCTTAAATTATAACACTAATTTCCGGTCAATGACAAGGTGGCTGGGACTTTACATTGTTGAAGAAGTTGGATAGAATAAAATGATGTTGGGGTCAAAAGCCCCCAACAATGATGCCAACGGATTGTTTCGTGCTACGCATTCCCACAATCCTACCCGCTATTCGCATATCATGGTGCTTACGCCCCACTTTTATGCTCATATCGGGGCGGGTCTCAAGGTCATTCTACCACCAGTGTGCAAGCACACGTGGTTTCAGACCTTTTGACCCTGACATCATAAAATGATTAAGGTAAACAGGAGGAGAACATGAAACTGGAAAATGAAATACTTTATGTGGAAATGGTAGAACATGGAGCTGAACTGACAAGAATCTATAATAAAAAGACGGGGGCAGAGATCTTATGGAATGCAGATCCAAAGTTTTGGAAAAGACATTCGCCGGTTTTGTTCCCGAATGTAGGAAAAACCTGGCATAATGTAGTGAAGATTCAGGGAGAACAGTATCCGACATCCCAGCATGGATTTGCAAGAGATCATGATTTCAAATGTATTTATGCAGGGAAAGAAGAGGTGAAATTTTTGCTCACTTCAACAGATGAGATGAAAGAAGTTTATCCGTTTGATTTTGAATTATACATTAGCTATCGTCTTAAGAAAAATGTGATAGAGGTGGAATGGGTAATTAAAAACCCGTCGGAAGAAACAATTTACTTTACCATTGGTGGACATCCGGCCATTCACTTTGCAAAAGAAAATGAAACCAAGGCAGATTACCGGCTTTATTTCCCGGAAAAAGATCATCTGAACTATATTTTGGTTGATATTGCAGAAGGCGGTGCAGATCCGAAAAAAGTCTATGAGATGAAACTGGAGGACGGATATTATCCGCTGACAGAAGAATTATTCGAGAGAGATGCCCTGATTTTTGACGAGAATCAGATTGAAGAAGTATGGATCAGTCATAAGGACGGAACACCGTATGTGGGAATGAAATGCGAAGGTTTTTCAAACTTTGGAATATGGTCGGTAAAAGATGCCCCATTCGTATGTCTTGAACCATGGATGGGAAGATGTGATGATGTGGGATTTGAGGGAGATATTTCCGAAAAGCCGGGAATTAATAGCGTTGAGAGCGGTGGAACATTTGAAAAGAGTTATCAGATCATTGTAGGTTAATGAAAGCAAAAAAGTGTCGCAGAGTGAAATACTCTGCGACAAAAGGTGACTTTTCAAGAGTATTAAGGGGAAAATTTGTAGTTGTTGGGGTGATACACTTGTAAAGAAAAAGACTTCTTTGTGACGAATCGGACGCGGAAAGCAGGGATATTCCTTCGCAGTGCAGGCTCGCTTTACCTCAGCCCGTTGACCGTTTGTAACTCGAAAGTGGAAATCTTCGTGC
>ENA-UERY01000718-UERY01000718.1-human-gut-metagenome-genome-assembly--contig:-NODE-718-length-25347-cov-5.635338_pt1 | contig 25347 bp, 24 predicted proteins | sample MGYA00242989_ERZ507990 | MGnify/ENA primary metagenome ERZ507990 (study PRJEB26167, sample SAMN06115529) | human gut metagenome | host: Homo sapiens | place: China:Fujian | collected 2015-08-26...
TTTCAGCTTGTCGCTCCCTCGGCTCGTTTTTTCAGATATTCCCGCGCTGGTTCACTCGTCAAGGCAAGCCGGAGAAGTGCTGTGGCTTCCTCGTCGGTCATGTTCTTTGCTTCCGGCACAATGCTTTCAAAGACTGCGCCCCGGACGATAAGGCGGTGGCTGCGCGTTCTGCGTTCCTCTTTGGATAGCTTCTGACGCAACATCTTTTCCCGGTTCTCAAACTGCCGGATTTTCTTCTTTCCGTCCTCAATCTCGGCTTGCAGCTCCTCGCGGTTTTTCTCTCTTGGTTTCGTCATGGGTGGTTGCTCCTTTCTGCCTGTCGGCATAGAAAAAGGACAGTCGATTTTCTCGGCTGCCCTTTCGATATGAGATAGATTATTCAGTTTGCGGCGGGGTCTTGTTCTGATACTTCTTCATCAGAAGTCTGGCTGTCAGGAAGCGGGTCATATCCGTCTGGGTTTCCGTCAAGCTTCATACCTGTTTCGTCACTAAAAGAAGTTAAGTCCAAATTCCCGTTTTCTGTCAGCTTCTGGATAACTTCTGCCAACTGATTTTTTATTGTTTCGCTATCATCTTTCATGCCGCCATTTTCCAGATATACCTTGCAATCGCCAATCTCAAAGGTCGCATAGTAAATAGCATTTTGCTCGCCTCGGCTGTTCGGGTCTGTTACAAAATATCCTGCGACTATGGTTATACCGTTGATTTCAGAGACTTTCTCCGTTCCAACAATTACAGTATCAAGCAACTGCACATCTGATGTTGAAATGATTACTTTCACATTTCCGACTTGTCCCTCAAATCCAATCAGTTCTTGTGAACCGCCTGCGTCTATATCGCTATTTAGAAAAATTGCATTGGCTGTAACAGGTAAATCCGAAAATAAAGCTAAGGTTTCATCTTCTGTAAGTGGCTTTGTAGTTACATCTACATCTAAAGCCAAAGAACCGCCAACATTATCAGACTTCACAAAAACAATTTTTTCCCCGTTATTCAATGTGGCTATATCGGTATGACTGCCAAATAATCCACTTTGAAACAATCCCACACCTAAGACGGTTACAGCTACAAAACAGGCTGCAATAGCTCCCCATTTAGCCCAAACTGGCTTTTTTGCTTTCTTCTTGTAGCTGATAGCTTCATCAACATACTTGCTGTCAAGCTCGCTCATGGCTTCGGAAAACTTCTTTGAGTTCATACGAATACCTCTCTTTCTGCTAAATAGCTTTTCATTTTTTGTCGGATACGGGTCAGCCGGACGGAGATATTTTTCTCCGAAAGCCCTACAAACTCGGCTATGTCTTTACAGCTATCGGAAAACCAATAGCGGCGCATGAAGATAACGCGGTTCTCGACGGTCAGCGTGTCCAGAAAACTTTCAATGATACGGGCTAACTCTCTGGCTTCAATCTCGGCTTCCACTGTGTTCGGGTCTGCTATACAGGCTTCGATTTCCTCCATAGCAATCGTGTAAGTGCTGTTTCGCTTGGCTGCTTCCTTTCTGTAATAGATTTTCAGTGAAATGTTCCGAACGATTTTACAGATATAGGTCAGAAGCGGGCGGGGGTTCGCCGGGGGGATTGCGTTCCATGCTCCTAAGTAAGCGTCGTTGACACATTCCTCCGCGTCCTGCCTGCTGTTAACAATGTTATACGATAACTTGTGGCAGACTTTACCGTATTTTATATCTAGCTCCCGTATGCCTTGCTCTGAACGCTCAAAAAACATTTCAATGATTTTCTCATCTTCTATCATCACACCGCCTCCTTTCCGGCTTCACCTATATACTACGGTTTCAGCGGCGAATACTACATCAAATCTCAAACTTTTTCAAAAAAATTATATCACACTTCGCCGGAGATTGCTTGCAGTAGCTTTTGCCGCTTCGCTGGCGGCTTCCCGGCGTTCCTCGCTGTATGGGGCGGTCAGACGAAAGGAGAAACGCCCCTTTGCAATCTCAAACTCCATGCAGCCTGTTTCCGGGTCTGCGTCCATCTGCTGGCAGAGTGCCGGATAACGGCGGCTGTATACAAGCAGGCGCTTTTTCAAGGCGGTGTTGTGGGTGCGGATATGGATTAGCGGGTCTTTCTCGTCAAACCAAATATCGGTGGTCTTTTCCTGCTTCGTAAGCCCTGTTCTCATAAACTCTCCTTTCTGCGCCCCTGTTACGCAATAGGGGCATTTTTCGGGTGTTTTTCCCGGCTCTTGGCTTGGGAAAAACGGCGATTTCCCAATAGAAAACGCTCCGGCGATACATTCCTCGTCCAGGGCGTTTCTATCGTGAAATATGGGATTTTTCCGGCCCTTGACGCTCATACATAGATAAGCTCAAACTTGACGATTTCTTCCGCTTGCGCCTTGCAGGTGTTCATCAGCCCCACCCATTGCATGGGGTCTGCGGCTTTCAGTTCCTCGGTTGCGCCCGCACCCTCGGCAAGCTGCGGGATAATGAGGTCAAGGCGGCGACGGACGGCGGCTTCAATCTCGGTGCAATGCTCATAGAGGGTTTCGCTTGCGACAAGGGCGGTGTAGAGGTCGGGGCGGTAGCCCTCAAGGTAGGCTTTCCGCAAGTGTCCGTAATGCCCGATAGGGGGCTTTTTCTTGGCGGGTGCGTCGCCGTTGTCAATCAATCTTCTCATGCGCTCAATGCTCCTTTCTCGTCCTGCACAAGAGGAAGCTCGATAGGCTCTTGCGGCTCCTGTGCCTGTTCTTGCTGCTCTTTCCATTGTTTGCGTTTTTTCTGCATATAGCGGCGGTTGTACTCGGCTTTCTTTGCCCGTCGGCGTTCCTGTTCGGCTATCGCGGCGATTTCTTCCTCCGTCAGTTCCACTTCCTCGTGTGGGATTTCCACCTTGCCCACGAAGTTAAAGAAAATCTCAATTTCCTGTGTGCGGCTTGCCCCTTTGCCCTCCGCTTGGTGGACAAGGATTTTTTCAATAAACTCATTTATCATGGCGGGGGTAAGCTCGGAAAAATCTGTGTACCGCTTCACAAGAGCGATAAACTTTTCCGCATTGACGCTCTCGCTGCTGATACGGTCAAGCTCCTGTTGGTCTTGGGTAATGCTTGTGTTCAGCCCGTCCAATTCAAGTTCAAAATCGTGTAGCATTTGCTCAAAGAGCTTATCAGAAAGTTTCCCATTGACATTATCCTCATAGAGCTTTCGTATCAAGCGGCTCAATTCATCGGCGCGCTGTTTCCTCTGCCGTATGGTCTTGATAGCCTTTTTCTGCCGTTCCCCGGAAGCGGAGCAGACTTGTTCAATAAAGGCGGCTTCATTGTTCTGCGCATAGTTGCATACTTCCTTTATCGCTTCAAGTAGCAGTTCATTTACAACAACGGTGCGGATAAGGTGGGTGGTGCAGTAGGTGTCATATTGCTGATTTCCTAAATCGTATCGGGAGCAGTTGTATTCGTCGCGGTCTGGACGCCTTTTCCCGTTTGGTCGCCCCGCCCAATCCCGCGCCTTTCCCGCTTTCCCTCGATGGTTATACATCTTCGCCCCACAATCGGCACAAAACATTAAGCCGGTTAAGGGGTTGGCTTCTCCGATGGTGTCAGTTCTGCGGATTGTTTTTCTCAATGACTGTACGCGCTCCCATGTTTCTTTGTCAATGATGGCTTCCTGTGTGTCCTCGAAGATAACTAAATCCTCTTTGGGTGTTGCTTTGGAGCGTTTGTCCTTGTAGCTTTCCTTGTAAGTCCGAAAGTTTACTGTATGCCCCATGTATTCCGGCTTTGACAGAATATCGGAAATTGTATTGTCGCGCCATGCGTAAGGCTCGGTTGAATTGTAGTTTGACTTGTGATTTCCCATGCCGCGCTGTGCAAGATAGTATGACGGCCTTTCTATCTTTTCCAACGCAAGAATACGGGCGGTTTCATACGGGCCTTTGCCCTCTATCGCCATTCGGTAAATCCGGCGTACTACCTCGGCGGCTTCCTCGTCAATAATCCAATGGTTTTTATCATTCGGGTCTTTCTTGTAGCCGTATATGCAATGGTTTGTCAAATGTGCGCCGGACATTCCCTTTGCCCGTAAAACAGTTGTGATTTTGCGGCTGGAGTCACGAACATACCACTCGTTCATAATGTTCAAAAACGGCGCAAACTCGCTGCTCTCCCGTTTGTCGCTGTCTACACCGTTGGCAATGGCGATAAAGCGCACGCCGTTTTCTCTGAACATCACTTCGGTATAAAATCCCACTTGCAAGTAATCCCTACCGACGCGACTTAAATCTTTTACAAGGACATGGGAAACCTCGCCGCTTTCAATGCTTTCAATCATGCGCTTCCAATTCGGACGGTCAAAATTAGCCCCAGACCACCCATCGTCGGTAAAGTGGGCGCAGTTAGTAAAGCCATGCGATTTTGCATAATCTTCAAGCAGCTTCTTTTGATTGATAATCGAATTGCTGTCGCCTGTCAGTTCGTCGTCGCGGCTCAACCTCTCATAAAGGGCTGTGATTTTTCCGCTTCCTGTTTGCTTTGTTTTCATGGGTCAATTCTCCTTTCTATGGGCGATTTCTTATCCCCCTTTCATAGCATATAACATCTGCATAGTTCTTATGTAGCCGTACCCATTGCGTGCGACGCTCTGAACGCTCAAGCTGTGGCTGTACGGGAGTATCATTATCAGACAGGACAGGTCATGGCGATAAAAGAGGACAAATCTTTTACAGGAACACAAATAGGTTATCGCTCGCTTTTGCTGGAGAAAGGTCATGGCGTATCTGTTTCAACGGCTCGCTGTCTGTCTAAGGTATTGAATTGCTTTATTCAGTTGTCAAAGAACACAAAAGAAGAAAATCGTCTTTCCTATATATCGCGTTGGAAAAGAGCAAAAGCGTAACCAATATTCAAAACTTTTTTCTTTTCCTGTACCATATAGGGAAAGAAAGTGTCATTCTGCTAAGTTGCTGATGAAAAAACTTCTTTTCATACCCTAACTACCCATGCAACACCGTTATTGCCAACTATGGAATGAAAGATTTTCTTTGCTCCATATAGGGAATGGAAACCTCGATTTAATGAGTAGTTTTGAAAAAAAGTTAGATTTCCTTTCCTCGCACCATATCTGTACGCAAGTAGCCGTTTTGTTGCAGATTTTTTGAAGAAATTAAAAAATACCGTCATTCTCTTGTGGAACAGCGGTATCTTTCTCAATCATATCTGCTATGTCTGTTGTCATTTGTTTAATTTTTAATTCCTGCTTTTCTGTTAGTCTTGTATGTCTGTCGATTTCTTCCAGATAATTTGCTCCTGTTTGCTTTTCAATCTCTTTTATCATCAATAAAGAGGGCATGACCTGTCTTTCTAACCAACGTTTTGTTTTATCCATATTGACAGCAACAGGCGTCATAATAAACGGAAGTGAAGTCGTTACATTATCTAAAAATATATCCCATAAAATATAAACGGGAAAATCTATCTGTGTGAGGATAAGGTTTGCTATGATCTGTTCGGGATTTCTTGAAAAAACAAGTTGTTCTATCGTTTGTTCTGCTTTTCCACTTTTTAAACGAATTTCAAATCGGTTCTTAATGTCTGTTTTTATACCTTTGCTTTTTTGTTCCTTTTCTTTTTCATACAAGCAAAAGTAAATAGAACTATTCTTTGAACCGATATAAAAAGTTTTTGCAGTATCTCCATGTGTACCCGATAATTTTCCGCTGTCTACTGCTTCATGGGTTCTTGAACGTTTCCATACCTTGTTGGCATAATAACGTTCTCTTAGAATTTCTATATCCAGCAATCCGCCCATATCATTGACCGCCAAATCTATGCGTTTAAAAACACCTTGATAATCTATACAACTGCTTAAAAAGTAATACCAGTCTATCCCTCTTGCCTGTAAAACATATTCCAAGTTTCGACACCCCATACCTCTTAATTCCAATAAAACACCCATAGAACTATCTTTAGAAGCATTTACACTAATATCCCCATAGATATACTGTTCTTCATAACCAAACATTCCGTAATCTTCATGTATAAAATATTCGCTTTTCATTGCCAGTACATTTTTTATAATTTCCAATGCGTCTGTGGTAGGAAAACGAACACGCAGATAGTCAATCGTTAAAGTGAAAGGCTGTGTACAATTACAATAATCAAGATAATGTAAAAGTATATGTTTCATTTCTTTACTGGCTTTTGTTTTTCCGTTTTCAATTTCATTTAAGTTCTGCCTGCTAATTTGCAATTCCTGTGCCAGTCGTGATTGAGAATAATCACAGGCATTTCTCTTTTGCTTTAATGTTTCAATAAATTCTATATCATTCATGCTTCATTCCTCCAATCAAAAAAGGCATATACTCATAGGAGCATACACCTTGTATCTTATATTTATTTTCTATTGATATGCTGTTTTAGACCTGTCGGGTAAAAAGAATATGGTGTGAAGTGAAATAAGTTCTTATAACCTTATAAATCGTTGCATATCAGCAGTTTTGTATTTATTTTTTCTCTTGTCCTTTGTAATAGTACCCCCTGTTAGATAACGGGAGCTTTGAACGGCTCGCAGGCTCGCCCAACCGACGAAGTGAACCAGCCCCTCGCCAGCAAGCTGGCGTGCCGAAAAGTCTGAAGACTTCCGCCACCGTGTCCGGTTCACTCCATCGGTATAAAAATTGCTTATGATAACACACAACAGCCTGTTATCTCTTTATCTTTCCATGTTTTTAAAGAAACACCTTATTTATGCTCTAAGGCTTTCTTTTTCTTAAATACCGCTAGAATTGCGATACCTAATGCACTGATGACTAATAAAGAAGTGAATAGACCTACATTTGTCTGATCGCCTGTTTTTGGATTGCCTGTATTGTTTATTTTATCTCCACCGTTATTCGGCTTTTTCTCTTTATCCGTATTTGGTGTTGATATTTTTCTCTCTTTGACTGTGACTTTAATCGTCTTAATATAGGATGCTCCTTGGCTGTCTGTTACCTTGTAGGTTACTTCATATACCCCAGCTTTGGTTGTATCCACCTCATTCTTCACAACTTCGAGATTTGCTGTGATGTCGCCGTCTTCCTTATCGCTTGCTGTTACATCTGCTTTTGGGTCAAAGGTATCACCGACAGTCAGTACTTTATCCGTTGCCGTGATGGTTGGTGCTATGTTTAAGTCAATCAGGTTCATATCCCAAGTTGCATTATAGACGACTGTTTTTGTTACTGTATCTTCAATTTGAGGTGACCATCCTTTAAAAGTATATCCATCTCTTACCGGTATTTTTCCGAAATCCGGTGTTTTAGAACCTGTTACGATGTTCTCAAACACTTTGTCTTTGAATACTTCTTCATTGTCAACCCCATCAGTATAAGTGACGGTATAACGTGTCTTTGTTCCCTGTGCTGCAGGAATCGGGAATTTAACTTTTTCTCCACTTGGCATATTGATTTCGGTCTTGCCATTAAGCGGATACCAGTTTTCTTCCTTAAATTCAGCATTATCTACATCTAATTTGACAGTATACTTTAGCTGATAAGTATAATAAGTTTGGTTACCTTCCGTTGTTGTAGTTGCATTCGTCAACTTCCATGTAAAGCCATTCTCATCTTGCTGAATTGTTGTTGGCAAGTTGCTCACTGTAACAAATGGAGCAGAACCGTCAGTAACAGTTAGATTTTCACCAGTAATCCCGCTGACAACGCTTTCAGAAATAGCTTCGAAGACTTTCATTAAATCTTCAGTTTTTCCAGCGATAAATGCTGTATCTGAACTTTGTGCGATATTATCTGCCAGAAAATCAGAAACCAACGGACCGCCTTTATAGGTGGTTTGATTCTGTGCTCCATAACACACGGTATAAACCTTTGATTCATCCTTAAGAACTTTAGCATCTTTAGTTGTCAAATCAATAATATTTTGACTTCCACTGCTTCCAGAACCTTTTTCATCATAGATGACACCATCAATTACAACATGCGTATGTATCCATGTAAATATTCCACCAGAGCATTTTTCAAGATAATAGGTTGGTGCTCCATCGGTTAATACAACTGTGTTTCTATTCTCTTTTTGAATTTCCTGAACCGTAGACTGCTTAAATAAAGAAGATGCCTGTTTTAATCCAGCTTGCAAATTAGTTCCTTCATTTGCCTTTAATGCTTGAATCGAATCGATAGCACTTTTCTTTCCTTGTTCCGTAGAAACATCTGTCCACTTTAGAACTACCTTAGTTCCAGTAGAAAATTGGACAACGGCTAAATAACGTCCCGTGTTTTCTTTCTTTCCTGCGTATGTCGTGATAAATTCAGCAGCCGAATTTTTTAAAGTTTTTAGGCGTGAATCATCGTTCATACTCTTTGATGTATCAAGCACAAGAACAGTTGCAGACTTTTTGGTGAATGATTCAACCTTTTGTTTAGTAACAACTTCCAAGGTAACCTCATAAGTGTTGTCAGCAACAGGCGTGGCAGTTTTATTAACAGAATGAATTCCTTCTGGTAGCGTCTGCTGTAATTTACCTTCAACCCATTGACCAGAACTGTCATAATAACCATTTTTCACTGCATCGTTTTCACTAGCAAGAGCGTCAGCGTTAACAGGTGCTAATGCGAAACACAAGATAAGTGCAAGTGCAAAACTTGTGAACCTCTTTAGATTCATTGTTCTTTCTCCTTTCTTAAATTTACAACAGACAATGAAAAAATTCTATTCCTCCTTTCCTGCTTTTATATCATTATCAAAAAGTACACTTTTTGATAATCATGAGTCAGGGAATACCATCAACCTTAGCAAGAGATTATGGTTAGAAAAACGGCTAAAAATACCACGAGTATTGAAAAAATAGGCATTATCGCTTATAATGGAAGTGATACAATAGACTGTTAAAAAGTGTACCTTTTAAGAGTTCAGCACAAATTATTTTTGTTTTAATAAGCGATATTCCCTTAATTTCCTGTAAAATGTGGCTTCACTCATTTTGCATACTTCCAAGACTTCCGATAGAGGAAGCCTTTTCTTTTTCCATTCATGGACAAGCTCCCCAAAGTTCTCTGGAAGCACGATTTCTGGTCTGCCGAATTTTATTCCTTTTGCCTTTGCCACCGCAATACCCTGTGCCTGTCTTTTTCTGATATTTTCACGCTCATTCTGTGCCACGAACGATAGTATCTGTAATACGAGGTCGGCAATGAATGTTCCCATTAAATCTTTTCCATTCCTTGTATCTAACAAGGGCATATCTATAACGCATATATCAATCCCTTTTTCTTTCGTCAGTATTCTCCATTGCTCCTGTATTTCAAGATAGTTCCTGCCTAGTCGGTCAATGCTTAAAATATAAAGCAAATCGCCTTGTTTTAGCTTTCTTACAAGCTTTTTATATTGCGGACGTTCAAAACTTTTTCCAGACTGCTTGTCTATGTAGATATTTTTTGAAAGTACATTTCTTTTTGATAGTTCGACAATCTGTCGTTCCTCATTTTGGTCTATGCTGGAAACCCGTACATATCCATAAACCTGTGCCATTTTTTATCAATCCTCCTTCCTATGGATATAGATAAATATCATAAACAAAAAAGCACCTTACTGTAAAAGTAAAATGCTTGGTAATTTCTGCCATCAAGAAGATACGCCTTATCACACAGCTTGTAAAGAGTACTGACGCATTGCGTTGCAACAGGTTCTTGACAAGCTATGAGCTAAGACGTTGATAACGAACAAGCAGAGATGAAATAGTGTGCTGTTTCGCAGCATAAAAAAAGAGATACCAACACACCTATGCAGTATCTCTTAGCTTAGTAGCAATATTCTTTTGTTTGCAAGCAGGCAAACACAGGTTATTTCTTAATATCCTTTTGTTTGGGAAACTCCTCTTTCCCATTTTGATACCGTCTGCCTTACTACATTCAGCCTGATCGCCAGCTCCTCCTGCGAAATTCCTTTTGCCTTTCGCAAATTTTTGATATTCTCATTAAGCATAACCTGTGCCTCCTTTATTTTGATGTCTTCATTAAACATCAAAGCACCCGTTGCCACAAGCAACGCGAAGTAACATCCTGGCTACTTACGTTATATGATAACACATTTATCGGCTGAATTGTCCAATTACTCATTCTTAAAAGCTTTAAAGCTTTTGACAGAAGAGCATCCCTATCCGCATGCCCAGTTGCGTCGCAGGGCAGAACCCGCTTTCCGCGTCTGATCCGCCACATAGAAGTTTTCTACTTTACAAACGTATCCCTCGACAACTACAAATTCACACCACAAAATTCATCTTCTGATCATCATACTCCACAGAAAATCCCTTTCTTCCAAAGTATGCTTCCAGCTCTTCATACATCTCATCATACTTTCCTTCACATGCGCAATTTCCAAATGGTTCGATCCAAAAGGACTGTCTTCCACAGGTATCTCTAAGATGAATCTTGAAATTCAAACCTTTCTCTTTCAGAATTCCGTTTAATTCAATTACATCGTTAAATGATACATAACCCATTTTTATTTTCCTTTCTCACCTATGAAACGGGGTGCAATTCATTCTTTTTCTCTTTTTATTCTCAGCGTCCTGAGATACTCTTTCTGTTCTGATGTGATCCGGTAACTTTCTATTGCTTTCTGAATTGTTTTATTATGCGTCCACAAATCCATTCTCCTCTCTTCCAAGAAAGGAAGAATCTGCTCATACTGCTTGGCAAGTGCTGTTGCAAAATACCATGCACGCACCATATTCACATAGTATTCCTCTGAACGGATCGCAGCAACCTTTTCCGGATACTCAATCTTAAAGTTATCTTCCAGGTAATACTTCATCAGCATATTCACTCCAAAGCGGATCGTATATGGCTGATCCGATTCTATCCATCGATAAACTTCGTTGATATAAAGATCCAGATGGTTTTTCACCGTTTTCACTGCCAACAGATCACAGGTTGCCCAGTTATCTATATATGGCAAAAACTGTTCCAGTTCTTCCACACATTTCTCATACTCTTTCATCTGCTCAATCAATAACCCATGCAGATTATTTTCTTCGTAGTACTGATGCGGTAAAATTTCAAGAAACTGCTTTGCTTCTTCTTTCTTTCCAAATTCCTTTGCATAGGCCCTTAGTGCCGGAGTTCTGATTCCGATCACTTTCTCCTTGTCTACAGAAGGGATCAGCCTTGCATGAAAATCCCTGTATTTCAGATCCTGCAACGCAAAAAGTTCTTTTTGGACTTTCTCTCTCACTTCTTCTCTCGTCATCTTTTATTTCCCATAAGGAAAACCGCAACTACTCCCGGTCCGGTATGACTTCCGATCACAGTACCGATATTATTGATCAGCACTTCCGGATTTCCCAGCTTTTCTTTTACTCTTTCCGCTACATATTCCGCGTCCTCTATGCAGTCTCCATGAGTGATCATCACCATATCATTTTCCCAGCCTTCCGACTGCTCCACCGCCATATCAACAATTTTATTCAGTGATCTTTTTCTTCCCCTCTCTTTTCCGATCACCTGAAGCTTGCCATTCTCATCCATATGTATGATTGGCTTCACCTGCACCAGTGTTCCAAATACAGCAGCCGTCTTGGAAATTCTTCCTCCTCTGTGCAGATGATTCAGATCATCTACCGTAACATTATGGCAGATATGCAGTTTATTGGCTTCTACCCATTCAGCAATCTCTTCCAGAGTCTTTCCCTGATCTTTTAACTGCAACACTTTGTATAAAAGGAGTCCCTCTCCCATGCAGGCACATAACGTATCGATCACTATAATCTTTGCATCCGGATAGTCTTCTGCCAGCTCCTCCGCTGCAATCCGCATACTATTATAAGTTCCGCTCAGGCCAGAGGAAAAGGCAAGATGCAGAAGATCCTTTCCTTCTTTCAGAAATGGTTCCATCATCTCTCTTGCTTCCTCAGGATTGATCTGAGAAGTTACCGACATATGTCCTTCTCTTAGTTTCTGAAAAAATTCTTTTGCAGACAGTCCTTCCATATCCTGATAAGTCTGTCCGTCAATGGTATAATTTAAAGGAAGAACAGGGACATTCCTCTCTTTCAGCCATTCTTTTGGCAGATCCACCGTACTATTCACCGTAATTACAAATTCTCTCATTTTTCATCCTCCCAGTCTTTCAGGATATTCCTGACTTTTAGATATTCTTAATTTTTTTTAATATAAGCTTCCATAAATCTGTATTTTGGATCAGATCAGATAATCTTCCGCTCCCATCATATCATGTATCTTTCTGCTACGCAAAATTTTTCTGTCTTTTTAACAGGATCTTTTCAATCCTATTTTTGTTCAGTCTGTTTCCGCTTTTTGATCTATTTGGGCAACAAGCCAGAGTCTGTATCTGCTCAACACCCTGGCGACTGCCACAATAATTTAAGAATCCTTCAAAACAGATTTCTCATAGTTTTATCCATCCCTTTAATTCAACTTTACATTCAGATAACTTCTCCCTGATAAAGTTTTATTGAAGATCAGGAAACAGAGTACCAGAATACATCCTATGATAAATCCCCACAGATTCAGCCAGGCTGTCAGAACCAGTAGCATCAGCCGCATGAACTTTAATGCATAACCCAGTTCAAAATTAGGCTGGGTATAATTTGCCACTGCCACAAAAGCCATATACAGCATAACTTCTGAATTAAACCAGCCCGATTCTACTGAAAATTCTCCCATAACGATACCTGCGATCACACTGAGCGGTGTACTCAGCATCGTCGGCGTATTCATTGCTGCAAGCCTCAGACCGTCAATCGAAAGTTCCAGCAAGAGAAACTGCCAGATCAGTGGAATATTTACCTGATCCTGCACGACTACAAAGGAAAAGATTGACGGCAGCCATCTCAGATTCTGCATAAACAGCAGATAAAGCGGTGTAAAAAAGACTGTTGCAATCGTAATCAGCGTCCTTGATACCTTCAGATACACACCTGTGATCGTCGGAAAATAATAGTCATTCGCCTCCTCAATCATATCCAGGATCGAGGTTGGCAGAATCAGTGCGGATGGCGAATTATCAACCAGTACCACTACTTTTCCTTCCAGCAGACACGCCGCTGCCGTATCCGGCCGTTCCGTATATTTAAATTTAGGAAAAGGGTTGAACCATTTTCTTTTAAAAAGTGCTTCTGCAAGACTTTGCTGATTCATCCTCAGATCTCCTACCTGCAGACTTTCAATCCGGTTTTTCAGATTTTTCAGAAGCTCCCTGTCCACCCGGTCTGACATATAGCAGACAGCAATATCTGTTCTCGATGCCTGCCCTGCCTCCGTCATCTCCATCACCAGATGTGGATCACGGATTCGTCTTCTCATCAATGCGGTATTAAATACGATCGTCTCTACAAATCCGTCTCTTGATCCCCGCAAAGACTTGTCTTTATCCGGTTCATCCACGCTTCTCGCAGGATAGGTTCGGCAGTCGATACAAAGGCAGCCTTCATATCCTTCAATAAAAAGACAGGAAGTCCCCGACAGAACATTTCTCATTACCTGATCAAAGTCTGTCAGAACTTCCACTTCAACATAAGGTACTTCTTTCACCGAAAATGCCTGTGCATCTTCCGGCATATCCTCTTCTGTGACCGACAGGAACGAATCCATCAGCTTCAGCATCGCTTCGTCCTTCACAAATCCGTCAATAAAATAAAAAAAACTCTTTCTCCCGCCGATCTCCATCTCCCGCTTGATGATATCAAAACTTTCTTTTACGGGAAGCACCTGATCCATATAAGCAATATTTTCTTCAAAAGAACTGCTTATTTTTTTCTCATCTTTTTTTATCATAAATCCGATCCTCTTTTCTTATCTGCATGATTCTCAAGGATTAGATTTACCATTTTTCTTCCAAATATACTACTTTGTCGTACTTCCAAATCCGCCATTTCTGACAGCCGATGCTTCATCATCTACAGTAATACCATACTGTACAAAAATTCCCTGCATAAATCCTTCACCGGCATGCACCGTTACAGTCTTATCTTCGTTGGAGTCATTAGTCAGTTTCGCAAAAATATGACCCTCATTGTCAGAATTATAATAGTCACTGTCAATAATTCCGACGGTATTGTTCAACTGTAATCTGTACTTGAATCCAAGACCGCTTCTCGGATAGCATTTCAGTACCCAGTCCTGCTCCATCCATACACGCACTCCTGTAGGAATTTTGATCGTCTCTCCCGGTGCAAGAACCAGATCTACCGGTGCAAAAAAATCATATCCGGCACTTCCGGCTGTTGCACGCTGCGGCAGTTTTAATGCACCATAAATCTCACAGATCTTTTCTTCAGACCGTTCCTGAAATGTATCTTTCCATGCCGCAGTAAACTGCCCGACACTCACTTTTTCAAATTTTGCAATTCTATTCATCTGCTCTCTCCCTTATTCTTCTTTCCACAGTCAGTCTTTAAAAATCCCCGACTCATCCAGCACCCGGATGATCTCAGCGATCATCTGCTCGTCCACAACCAGTGCCATTCTCACATAACCCTCGCCTTCACTTCCGAATGCACTTCCCGGTGTCACGATCACTCCGGTACGCTCCATCAGTCTGATACAGAAATCGGCTGAAGATTCATATCCCTCCGGGATCTTCGCCCATACAAACATCGTTCCCTGGCTATCCGGCACATTCCATCCAATCTTTCTAAGACCGCCACATAATGCACGGTTTCTTGCCTCGTACTGCTGCCGCTGTTCTTCAATAAAATCATCCGGTCCGGTCAGTGCTGCGATCGCCGCATACTGGATCGGCAGGAAAATGCCATAATCGATCTGAGAGCGGAGTGTACGAAATTTCTCAATGATCTCCCGGTTTCCTACAACGAAAGAAATCCTTGCTCCTGTCAGATTATAAGACTTGGATAAGGAATAAAATTCTACTCCGACTTCTTTCGCCCCTTCAAATGATAAAAAGGATCTGCCCTGCTTTCTTGTATAAATAATATCAGAATACGCATTATCATGAAGTATCACGATCTCGTTCTTTTTTGCAAAATCGATCAGTTTCGGATAAAACTCATCCGGTGCACAGACGCAGACCGGATTCAGTGGATAAGAAACGATCATATATTTTGCACGCTTCAACGTCTCTTCAGGAATATGATCCAAATCCGGCAGATATCCTTTTTCTTCTTTGATCGTATAATACTCCAGATTCGCCTTCGCCATGATTCCGCTCATCTCAAACATCGGATATCCTGGATTCGGCACAAGGATCGTATCTCCCGGATTGCAGAACACCATACCAATATGTGCCATACACTCCTGTGATCCGTACACCGACATGATCTCATCGGTCTCTACTCTGACTCCGAATCTCTTTTCATAACGGTACTGAACTGCCTTTAGAAGCTCAGGGAGATCCGCCAGTGCATACTTATAATTCTCAGGATCTTTACAGGCGTCCTGCATTGCTTTCATTACGTGCGGAGCCGGCTTGAAATCCGGTGTCCCCACAGAAAGATTATACACTTTTCTTCCCTCTTTGATCAGTTCCTCTTTTTTTTCATTCAGCGTGGCAAAAATCCCGGTCTTAAATCCATTCACCATCTCCGAAAACTGTATCTTACTCACATTCATTCCTCCCAGGTATTTATTCAATTCACATAGCCATAGGCTTCATTATAACATAATTCAGGGAAGAATAGTCACTTTTTCCTAATTAATTCCTGCGTGCTTTTCTCCTTTGTCCGGTTGTTCTCAGAAGTATTCTCAGAAATATACCGATACCTCCCACTACAACTGCCACACCACTTAAGAGCAGTCCTGCCTGACTTCCTGCAGACTCATACCAGATCTTCACCTGATGGTTTCCCTCCTGGATGTGCATACCGAGAAAAGCGGTATTTAGCCTTTCCGGCTGTATCTTTTTTCCATCCACGGTTATGTGAAAGTTTTCATCATAGGGCAAGGATGTGACCAGCCACCTGGAATCATCTGCCTGCACCAGTCCTTCATAGCCATTGCCGGAGCTGCTTTGCGTCAACTGTACCGGATTCTGATACAGACTCCGGTTTCTGTCCTCATCCACAGATCCGGTCAGGCAGGAGATGTCTTCCAGTTCATAATCTCCTGATCCATAGATAACCGATAGTTCCCTCGTCCCTTCCGGCAGGGCAAATACATAGTGAAATGTGTCGTCCCCGGTTGCATAATCTGTGTGAATACTGCTCAGCTTGTTCTTTGTCCCATTTACCGTCACGCTTACATCTTTTCCAGACTGGTTGTTTTTCACCTGGAAAGAAAGAAACAGATATTCCCCTTTCTGTGTCTCCCTCTCCATGAAAATTTTACCTGCAGCCGCCTTTTTCAATCGGATCCGGAGTTTCCCGGCTTCCGTGTAACTGACCGTCTTGTCCGAACTTTCTGTTCCGGCAAATGTAACACCACATTCTGAGAGAGAATCTTCTGCATCCTTTCTTGCGTTTTCTATTCCGGCTTTCTCCTGGCTGCTCTCCTTTTGCTCAGGTACAATGGCATACTCCAGCAGGTCGATCTGTTTCTCCTGCCATGTCAGATTCTGAAATGCTTTCTCCCCCATCGTCTGATCCGTCAAATAAAACAGAGGGGCTGCCTTCTCCTGACGGTACACCCGCGGCTGACTGCCTGCTGGTACTCTCTCTTTCTGATTTTCTGCATCCCCGGACAAGGGAACTTCTGTCCAGCCTTCCGGACAGTCACCGCCGATCAGATATTTCACACCCATAAACCGAAGGAACAGAGGATTTCTCTGTGCATCCAGCATCAGCCGGTTCCGGGTGGACTTCTCAAGACCGATTACCTGACGAAACCTTGTATACCATGGGTTTTCTACGGAAGAATAACAGGTGGTGAGATTCTGTCCGGCTGTCAGAATTCGATTCTGATTTGCCTTCTCATATTCCCTGTCGCCCCGCACTTCCATACGGACAGCATAAGATTCCTCTGACAGGATCGTTTCCGCCGCTATACGCACGCCAGGATCATAAAGTTCCTGGATCAATGCCCTTTCGGTATGGGTATCCCGGGATAGTACTGCAGTTCCTATACTGACTGCCAGTGCCATCATCAACGCCAGTATCGCTGTCAGTCCACCAGGTCGATCCAACCGCTTACTCTTTATCAGCCTCCCTCTTCTCATAAAAAGGGATCTCAATCCGGTACCAGTAAAAAGCAGACCGATACCGATCATCGCCAGATCTAAGGCCAAAAGAATCTGTTCTTCCGTGGAGGATCCAGCAGCTCCATAAAGCAGCACAGCTCCAGCCGCCACAAAGCCAGCAAGAAGTTGTTTTCCGGAGAATATCCGATTCTGATCCGACAGCATTTCGAGAAATGCTGCTGTCAGGAAACATACCAACGGCAGGAGTGGCAGGAAGGCTTTGCTTCTTGCATACAGCCCGCCGTTTAAAAGCCAGGGGAATACTGGCAGGAGAAAGATCACAGCCAGGAGAAGCGCCAGTTTCCACCGTTCTTTTCCGATTTTCCTTCCTCTTATAATCCACATGCAGACCGCCATTACTGCAATGGCCGTCATGCCCAGTCCATAAGGCTTGTACAGGTATTTTCCAACCGTCACATCCGGGATAAAAAGATCCGTGGCCTGGATGTCTTTCCCACCGCTCCTTCCCCCAGCCAGCGTACACAACACCGGACACAGGTAAAAAGCAGACAACACGATCCCGTAAAAAACAGGAAAGAGCTGCCACAGACAATCTTTGAAAAAAAGCAGAACGCTCTTAAGTCTGCCCGTTCCTTTTCCGGTGCTTTCTATCTTTGTACCGCACAGGACATAAATTCCAACTGCAGTAAACGCCGCAGGTGCAAAGTAGAAACTGGTCATAACTGTACACATTGCCCCTATAATCAACAAAACCTTACCCTTCGTTTTCCGGCGAGTATCCACCCCGATCAGCATGAGCAGAAGAAAGGGCAGGTAATCCACAAACATAACCTGTGCGTAGGTATGGTACACCACAGCAGAAGAACACATCAAAAACATTGCCCCGCAGATGCTGTACGGCTTCTTCAGATGGCGGTTCAGCCAAAGGAAACATAAAACTCCGTCTGCCGTATGCGTCAGGATTCCCATGATCTGAAACCACATTTCCATAGAAAGAAAAGGGAACGCATATGACAAAAGAACCAACGGGCTGTAAAGCCCGTAGTAAGCAAAATTGTAAATATTCTGCCCTCCGCCCAGTTCCGATGCAAACTGAGGGAAAAATTCATGGGTACTGTAAAAACGCTGTCGGAAATATTCAGCCAGCACTGTGTGCTGACTGATCCAGTCAATCTGCGATCCTGCGATGGTATGTGACGTATTCTGTAGAAGGAACAGAATCCCCGCAGTCAGCGGAAATATCAGGATACCGTATTTTTCCGCAAACAGCATGGGCTTTTTTATTTTCCATTCCCTATCCTTCATTCTCTGTTTCCTCCTCATCCGTCTCTTTTAGCAGATAGACCGGCCGATTCTTCACCTCCAGATAAATCCGGGCCAGATATTGCCCCAGAATCCCCACGCACAGAAGCTGCACACCACTGATCAGAAGCATAGCACACATCAGAGTAGTCCAGCCCTGCACCGGGTCGTGCCAGATCAGATACCTGACAACCAAAAACAGGATTGTCAGGAACGCAGCCCCGCAGAAAAAAATTCCACCGTAGGAAGACAGGGACAAAGGCAATGTGGAAAATCCCAGGATACCGTCCAGCGAATACCGGAGCAGTTTCCCGAATGACCATTTCGTTTCCCCTGCCGCCCGTTCTACATTGTGGTAAGAAAGCCATTTTGTCCGAAATCCTACCCAGCTGAACAATCCCTTGGAAAAACGGTTGTATTCACCCATCTTTAACACAGCATCTCTCATCTTCCGGGTCATCAGCCGGTAATCTCTGGCACCTTCCACAAATTCAATCTTAGAGATCTTGTTGATTACCTTATAAAACATGGCTGAGAAAAATGACCGGATCCGTCTTTCTCCTGCCCGGTCTGTCCTCCTTGCTGCCACACAGTCATACTCACCAGTCTCCAACGTCCGGTACATTTCCCCAAGGAACTTTGGCGGATCCTGCAGATCCACATCCATCAGCCCTACATAATCCCCTTTTGCATGGGTGAGTCCTGCATAAATAGCGGCTTCTTTCCCGAAGTTTCGCGTAAAAGAAAGATACCGGCATCTTCTATCCTTTTTCTTCAGTTCCTTCAACACCTTAAGAGTCCGGTCATCGGAGCCGTCATCCACGAACAGAAGCTCGTATTCTGCATTTTCCAGACTGTCCAACACTTCTGTCACGGTTCTGTAAAAAATCGGGATAACTTCCTGCTCATTCAGGCAGGGAACAATGATACTGATCAGTTTCATAAGATCTACACTTCCTTTTCTCTGTTTCTGATGTACAGTGTACGGGATGGTTTTAAACAATTCCGTAAAGATTTGTTAAACTTTTCTTAAATAATCCCTCTGATCCGCTCAACAACCGTTCCACTTTTTTCCAAAACCATCCATGTAAATACCGGAACTGCAGCACCGGTCAGGAAACTTACCAGCACTGCCAGTAGGATCGGCATCAGTGGAATTGAAAACGCAACTCCACGGTAATTCATTGACTGATAGAGAAAATAAGTTACTCCCATTCCTGCTGTCAATGTAACAGCCCATGCACCACATACATAGAAGAGTCCTTCCCTTATAAGCATTCCCAAAAGCTGTTTCGGAGTCATTCCAATGCTTTCCATCACCGAAAGGTATATCATCCGGTTCTGCACATTTGCGACAAAATTATTCATATAATTCATGATCCCGATCAACGCCAGGATCAGTACAATTCCCATTCCTAACTGTGGCATACTTCCCTGTGCTTTTCTGATCTCGTCTGCTTCTTCTATTTTTGATTCCCAGGAGAAATCGTTCGCATTCTCATTTTCCTGTAATAATGCCAGAAGCTTCTTCTCTGTATTTCTGTCATATTCTTTCTGGTATTTGATACTGGTCTTTAATGTAATGCACTGATCTGCAAATGACCGCACTACCCGATCACTTGTTATGATCGTAGGCGGATATCCCAAAATTGCCATATAATAGCTTTCATCCGTAATGCCTTTTATGGTAAAAGTTTTTGTCATCTGCTGATCTCCATACAGAGTACAGGTCACCTTTTTTCCTGTAAGCTCAGCATCCGTAAAATCCAGTCCATTCCGGTAAATAATACATACTTTTCCCGAAAGAAATTCTTCTTTCTTCACTGGATGCTCAAGACTTTTATTCAGATAATCAAATTCTGCTTCACCAACTCCAATCAGGGAAGACTTGAATTTTTCAGGATGATTCTGATACTCCTTTTCCTTACTGTATGGAATACTCATCCATTTTGCATAAAATTCTTCCATCCACATTTCAGCGAAATCCGATTCCCACGGAACTGTGATTTCTGTAAATATCATAGAATGAACTTTTGAAACTCCGTCTGTCTCACGGATTGATTTTATCAGAGATTCATCCAGAATATTTTTTCGTTCTGCCACATTTTCTTTTAGTGCCGTATCATTTTTGATCAGCAGATCCGTATCCATACTATTCGACACGATTGTTCTTGCTACCTGACTGTCCAGCATTGTCGTAATGCAGAGATATACCGATAAACTGGTGGCAAGCGACAGGATCACTACAGTAGTCCGCTTTTTGTCTTTTGTAAACTGTCCCCACGAAAGTCTCCGTATTATTTTTCCTTTTCTTCCTGCCTTTCCGCCTTTTCCGGCTGCCCGATAACCAAGTGCCTCCATCGGAGAGATATTTGCAGCCATTTTTACAGGTTTTCTGGCTGCAAGAAAAATCGTAGTTCCGACAAGCAGAACCGTTGCGATCAAAATAACCGGATGAAAGCAGATCATAACAGAACCGACATAGCCGCTTTTGATCCCCAGAGATTTTATCACTACAGGGATCAGGAAAAAGGATACCAGCACTCCCAGCAGACATCCTGTTCCCGTTCCGGCAAGACTGAGCAGCAGCATCTGCTCCTTCATCATTCTTTTGATCTGCGTTTCTGTCATTCCAACGGTCTGAAGCAGACCATAATAACGGACTTTTCCTGCTACTGAAAGATGTATGATATTATAAATAAGCAGATACGCACACAAACACGTAACCGCACTCAGCCCGAGCAGCCCTGCCAGGATCTGTACCGATGTGCCAGGATCTTCAGTGAAAAAGAGAGACTGCTGCTTTCCCAGATCCATCCGTTCGATAAAGGCTTTCTGTTCTTTTTGTGTCATGAGTTTTTGCTTAAAATCAATAAAATAACGCCCCGAAGCAGACTGTGAAAGCTGCCAGCCTGACTGATCGTAAAATTCTTTTGAGACATAAAACTGCTTCTTTGGTCCATACCCGTCCCAGATGCCACTGATCCGGAAACTCCCTGTAGCGGTCCCGCTATATGTCCCATAGGACATAGTAAGTGTATCACCTACTGTCAGATCTTCATAACCACATTCTTTCAAAGCTTCTTTTGTCACCATGATTTCATTGAAAGCTGTCGGATATTTTCCTTCCAGCTTTTCTCTCACCGGCTCCATCATCTGTGTCCAGTATCCATCGTCTGCCCAGACCAGCCCCACATTAGGTGTGGAATCTTTCTCTGTCTTTTCTACCCATCCACAGATCCCTATTGTACCGGTCAGAATAATCTCAGGAGCATTTTCACATATCTGTCTTTGTTCCTCTGTCACACCATACATGATCGCATCAAAATCAGCCCCTGACATACGGATATTCTGAAGTTTCTGAAGTTTGAAATAGGAATTTCCAACCGTAAATATTGTAAAGATCAGAAAAGAAGAAAGGAGTACTGCAAGAAACAGAGTTATGGTCTTTCTCCCATTCGCTTTCAGATTCCTCCACGCCATCCTTCGGATTACTTTATAATTCGGATTTTTAAGCATGAAGTTCACTCCCTTTCCCGGTATTGCCCACGATCTTCCCATCTTCAATATGTACAATACGGTCTGCAAGCTGTGCAATGTCCCTGTCATGCGTGATCAGGATGATCGTCTGACTGAATTGTCGGGCTGCCATCTTCAGAAGTCCAAGCACCTCATGACTGGTAGCCGAATCCAGGTTGCCGGTCGGTTCATCTGCAAGGATTATGACCGGCTTTGCCGCAACAGCCCTGGCAATCGCAACTCTCTGCTGCTGTCCGCCGGATAAATTTCCCGGGAAAGCATCCTTTTTCTTTGACAATCCTAAAAGTTCCAGTATTTCGCTTACATATTCCTCATCCACTTTTCTTCCGTCCAGTTCCACCGGAAGAACAACATTTTCATATACATTCAGATCCGGTACAAGATTATAATTCTGAAAAATAAAACCAATCTTTCTCCTTCGTAAGATCGCCAACTGCTCTTTTTTTAACCCGCTCAGAATCTTTCCATCAATCAGCACACTTCCATCTGTCGGCTCATCCAGTCCTCCCAGCATATGCAGAAGCGTGCTTTTTCCGGACCCGCTTTTCCCGATAATTGCAACAAATTCCCTGGCTTTCACGCGAAAATCAACACCATCTAATGCCTTTACTGTATTTTCACCCATCTGATAATATTTTTTCAGACTTTTTGTCTCTACAATGTATTCTTTCATTGGTCTGTCTCCCTTCCTGATATCAGACAGAATATCTTATAAAAATCACAAACCAGTCTCAATCTGCAATTATCTCAGGACTGTGACAGATGGAATTTTTTTACACTTTTCCCACCGGAAAATACAGATTAAAAGTTGCTCCCTGTCCTGCTTCGGACTGAACTTCAATATAGCCTTTCTGAATCTCCATTATCTTTCTCGCAAGATATAATCCGATTCCGGCTCCCGGTTTCTCATGCACTTCCGGTTCACGATAAAATCTTGTAAATATTTCTGCCTGTCTTTCCGCAGCGATTCCTTTTCCCGTATCAGAAATGCTGACCTTAAAAAATAACTCCTGCTTCTCTGTCTGAATACTTATTTTTCCACCAGGCTCCGTATATTTGATTGCATTATCCAGGATGTTATGAATTGCTTCCTCCGTCCATTTACTGTCATGACCGATGACTATATTTTCATCACTCTTCACATACAGATCAATGCTTTTCGATGCTGCCTCCGGTACAAGATCTGCAACTGCATGGTGGATGGTCTCATACAAATTTTTGTCTTTTTTCTGTATCTGGATAATTCCGGTTTCAAGTCTCGACATTTTTAGCATGCTCTGCATTAAGAAATCAATTTTTTCCATCTGTTCTTTAATTTTTGAAATAAATATTTTTCCATTTTGTGAGACTACTTCATCTTCAAGAAGTTCCGTATATAACTTCATATTGGCAACAGGGGTTCTTGTCTGATGTGAAATATCGGCAATCAGTCCTTTTACTATTTCTTTTTCCCTGAAGCTATCTTCTTCTTTTTGCCAAAATAGAGATTCTGCTTTCTCCAACTGCGTTCCGGTTCGCCCCCAAAGACTGTCCTCCAGCTCTTCTTCTGCTTTCCATCCTCTTCCCGTTATGATCGCTTCCAGGGTATCTTCTACTTTTCCCGCAAATAGTTCTGCTTCTTTTTTTATCTGATAATTTTTCCGTATCATTATAAGTACCGCCACAGATAAAGCGATTATTATGCTCCATATCAGCCAATCCATTGATATCCCATCCCATATACATTTGAAATATATTTGTGAGTTTCATCTTCGATCTTTCCTCTCAGACGGTTAATGTTGACTGCTAGGGCATGCCTGTCTACAAACTGACTCCCGCTGTCCCATAATCGTTCTAACAGCAGATCATAGGTAAGCAGTTGTCCACGATTCAAAAGGAACTGCCGAAGCAGCCGGCACTCTGTTGGTGTCACCGAACATTCCCGACCTTTCACAGATACCTTCACATTATCCATGTCTATAGATAAATACCCATCTTCAAAGATCAGTTGACTGACCAAAACCGTCCTTTTCAGAATCACATCGATTTTCCTGGACAAAATCTTCATTGAAAATGGTTTTGTAATATAATCTTCTGCACCGGATTCATATCCCGTCAGCACATCTTCTTCCATATCTCTGGCTGTCAGATAAATAACCGGAGTTTCCTTCCTGCTTTTTATCCAACGGCAAAAAGAAAATCCTTCTCCATCGGGAAGATTCACATCCAACAACACCAGGTCAATCCGGTTTCTAAGGAACTCTGTCCGTCCGCTCTCAGCAGACTCAGCACCATAAGTTCCATATCCCGACTTTTTCAGAGAATAACAGATGGCCTGGTTCAGATCATGATCGTCCTCTACGACTAATATATTCTGCATGTCCCTTCTCATCTCCTTTTCCTGTAAAGTTCACATTGAAACTCTATAAACCACGGTTTACATTCATCATAATCTCCACAGTATCTCTCCATAGTTTACCATAAATCATTCCCTATAACAGAGTAACCGGAAAGTATCTCAATTTTGTGATTTTAGCTGAAAACGCCAGGCACCGGAATCCCCTGAAAACCTCAAAATTTTCCATTCCAGATGCCTGACATTTTTTCTTATAAAAATTTTTTTCTTCCTGTTCCGAAACAAATTATAGGTTTCTGATTTTTTTAACATTTCTATTCATCAAATGCCTGCCCAAATGCTTATACATAAATGCTTTAACTGCTGACATTTCCTGATGATGTACTTGAAGTAAATCGTCGGGTGAATCATATATTCCGAAATCCTGAGTAATTCCCTCACTTTGGATATATGTATTATTTCGGTTAAAGTCAATGGTCGGATTTTGAAAATCCTTAATCGCTACGCCGTATCCACAAAAAGTACCTGTGCATTTTTTGTTCTTATTTTGCAGTTTTCTCAAATACATAATATCAAGAATATATCCTTCTAATTCATACCATTGGTTTTCGTGATAAACCTCAACCCAGCTATGAAATACTTTTTGTGGTGCATTTTTATATACAATCCCTGTCATTGCACCCTTTTGCAGCTTTTTATCAATCATAAATCCATGAATCCTGCAAGGAATATTGCACGCTCTCAGCAATGCCATAAACAGCGTTCCTTTTGTGTTGCACTGACCAAAACCATCAGCCAGAACTTTTGATGCAGGAAGACTGTCATCTATATTGTATCCGAACAATATTTCATCTCTTACAAAATTGTATATGTCTCTGATGCACTCAAATTCATCCAGCTCATTCCATTTTCTCTCTTTAATCAACTGCTGTATTTTTTCATTTGAATAATCCAGCATCATTGTTTCTTTCAAATATTTTTCCATATTTTTCATTTCCACCTGCCTTTGGCAATTCATATAACGTTAAGAGTAATAATCATTTTTTATTCTACAATATATTTATGGTTAATATCCCTTACAGCCAGTAAGGAATTATCCATCTTGTTGC
>ENA-UERY01000736-UERY01000736.1-human-gut-metagenome-genome-assembly--contig:-NODE-736-length-24900-cov-4.196149_pt1 | contig 24900 bp, 22 predicted proteins | sample MGYA00242989_ERZ507990 | MGnify/ENA primary metagenome ERZ507990 (study PRJEB26167, sample SAMN06115529) | human gut metagenome | host: Homo sapiens | place: China:Fujian | collected 2015-08-26...
AATTCCTTGGCATTAAAGTTTAACGGAGATGCTGAAATGTTTCTTATAAATATAATAACCTTGTCATTTTGTCTTGTTATATCCACATAAACTCTTGTGTTATCCATTGCATATTTATAAATATTTCCGTATCAATTTTCCTGTCAAAGGAAAAGTCTTGAAGACGATAGGTAAAAGCACGATACTTCTCAATGTTGGCAAGGAAGCCGGAATCAAGGTCGGCGATATGTTTACGATAGAATCAGTAGAGATGCTTGAGGGCAAACCGTATCCGTCAGAACTCGGGAAGGCCAAGGTGAAAAAACTATCAGGAGAGTCATTCGCCGAATGCAGCGTGTCAAGCAAAATCATTACAGCTATTGAAAATAGTAAAACAAGAGAGTATTCAAAAGTTTTATGTGCTTTAGGAATACCTTTTGTAGGTAAAACTTCAGCAAAACTTTTAGCTGATTCAAGTGGGAATATTGATAAACTTATGAGTATGAGTGTAGAGGAACTAATGGAGATAGAAGGAATAGGAGATAAGATGGCACAAGCTATCTTTGATTTCTTTAGAGATGAAGAGAAGAAAAAGCTTATAGAGGGGTTAAAAGCACATGGACTTACTTTCATTCAAGAGAGAAAAGAGGAGTTACCAGCTGAAGAGAAAGTATTCACAGGAAAAACATTTTTATTTACAGGAACATTACAAAATTTCACAAGAAATGAAATAAAAGAAGAGATAGAAAAACTTGGTGGGAAAAATCTTTCTGCTGTAAGCAAAAATTTAGATTATTTAATAGTGGGAGAAAAGGCAGGAAGTAAGCTAAAGAAAGCTCAAGAGTTAGGAACTGTAAAGATAATAACAGAAGAGGAGTTTATGAAAATCTGTGGAAAAAAGAGTTAAAAAATATACCTTTATTTGACTAATAACTCATTTTATGGTAGCATATAGTCTGAAGAAGTGTATTTAAAAAAATTAAAGAGAGGAACATCAATGATAGGAAATATTTTTAAAAAGATTTTTGGAACTAAAAATGATAGAGAAGTAAAAAGAATTAGAAAAATAGTTGCTGCTATCAATTCTTTAGAGCCAGATTTCGAAAAATTAACAGATGAACAATTAAGAGAAAAAACAGCAATTTTTAAGAAGAGATTAGCTCAAGGAGAAACTTTAGATGATATTATGGTAGAGGCATTTGCTACTGTAAGAGAGGCATCAAAAAGAGTACTTGGTATGAGACATTATGATGTACAACTTATTGGAGGAATTGTACTTCATGAAGGAAAAATAACAGAGATGAAAACTGGAGAGGGAAAAACTTTGGTTGCTACTTGTCCAGTGTACCTAAATGCTTTAGCAGGAAAGGGAGTTCATGTTATCACAGTAAATGACTATCTTGCTGCTAGAGATAGAGAGATGATGGGTAGATTATACTCTTTCTTGGGACTTACTTCTGGAGTTATTTTAAATGGTATCTCCGGAGAGGAGAGAAAGGCTGCTTATAATTGTGATATCACATATGGTACTAACTCTGAATTTGGATTTGACTATTTAAGAGATAATATGGTAGGAAGCTTAGAAGAAAAAGTACAAAGACCACTTAACTACTGTATAGTTGACGAGGTTGATTCTATTCTTATAGATGAAGCAAGAACACCACTTATTATTTCTGGAGCAGCAGAAGACTCTACTAAATGGTATCAAATCTTCTATCAAGTAGTTTCTATGTTAAATAGAAGTTATGAAACAGAGGGAATAAAAGATGTAAAATTAAAAAAAGAGTTACCAGCTGAAAAGTTTGGAGATTATGAAGTAGATGAAAAAGCAAAAAATATAGTTTTAACTGAAAAAGGTATAGCTAAAGTAGAAAAATTCTTAAAATTAGAAAATCTATATTCTCCAGAAAATGTAGAGTTAACTCACTATTTAAATCAAGCTTTAAAAGCTAAAGAGTTATTTAAAAGAGATAGAGATTATCTTGTAAGAGAGGGACAAGTAATAATCATAGATGAATTTACTGGAAGAGCTATGGAAGGAAGAAGATATTCAGATGGACTTCACCAAGCGATAGAAGCTAAAGAGGGAGTACACATAGCTGGAGAAAATCAAACTCTTGCAACTATAACATTACAAAACTATTTTAGAATGTATAATAAACTTTCTGGTATGACTGGTACAGCTGAAACAGAAGCAGCAGAATTTGTACATACTTATGGATTGCAAATAGTAGTTATACCAACAAATAAACCAGTACAAAGAATAGACCATGCTGACTTAGTTTATAAGACACGTAAAGAGAAGATAGAGGCTATTATAAAAAGAATAGAAGAGTTACATGCTAAAGGTCAACCTGTGCTTGTAGGTACTATTTCTATTAAAAGTTCGGAGGAATTATCTGAGCTATTAAAAGCTAGGGGAATAAAACATAATGTATTAAATGCTAAATACCATGCAAAAGAAGCTGAGATAGTTGCTCAAGCTGGAAGATTTGGAGCTGTAACTATTGCTACAAACATGGCAGGTAGAGGAACGGATATTATGTTAGGAGGAAATCCAGAGTTCTTAGCTGTGGCAGAGGTAGGAAGTAGAGAAGCTGAAAATTATGATGAAGTATTGAAAAAACATGAGGTTCAATGTAAGGAAGAGGGAGAAAAGGTAAAATCAATAGGTGGACTTTTTATACTTGGTACTGAAAGACATGAATCAAGAAGAATAGATAATCAATTAAGAGGAAGAGCAGGAAGACAAGGAGACCCAGGAGAATCAGAATTCTACCTATCTTTAGAAGATGATTTAATGAGACTATTTGGTTCTGATAGAGTAAAAACTGTAATGGAAAAATTAGGACTTCCAGAGGGAGAACCTATAACTCATCCAATGATAAATAAAGCTATTGCAAATGCTCAAACTAAGATAGAGTCAAGAAACTTTGGAATCAGAAAAAATCTATTAGAGTATGATGATGTAATGAATAAACAAAGAACTGCTATCTATGATAGTAGAAATGAAGCAATGGCTAAGGAAGATTTAAAAGATAGTATTATTAAGATGTTACATGAAGTTATCTACTCTCAGGTAGCAAAGAGATTTGTGGGAGAATACAAAGAAGATTGGGATATGTCAGGTCTTGCTGAATACTTAAGAGATAACTATGGTTATATTATAGAAGATATGACAGAGTATAAATCTATGAGTATAGAAGATTATAGCAAAAAAATCTTTGATGCTATCTGTGCTCAATATGATGAAAAAGAGTCTAAAGTTGGAAGAGATTTAATGAGAAGACTTGAAAAATACATTTTATTTGAAGTAATTGATGCTAGATGGAGAGAACACTTAAAAGCTTTAGATGGATTAAAAGAGGGAATTTACTTAAGAGCTTATGGTCAAAAAAATCCAGTTGTAGAATATAAGTTAGTATCAGGAGAACTTTATGAGCAAATGGTAGAAACTATAAAAGAGCAAGCTACTTCTTTCTTATTTAAAGTAATAATAAAAAATCATGAAGAGGAAGAGGTAAATATGAAAGATGAAAATGAGAGTGTAGAGTATACTTCTGAAGATGAAAATGGTGTGGAAGTAGAAGAAGGAGAATTAACACCAGATTCTCCTTGTCCTTGTGGAAGTGGAAAAAAATATAAAAATTGTTGTGGAAGAGTATAAGGAGGCTAATAATGAAAAAAATAGTAGCAGGACTTTTTGTAGTGGCTTTACTTGCTTCATGTAGTTCGTTGGAGAAAGGAGCTTCATTAGAAAAAAAATACTCTATTACTAAGGAGTCAGCAAAAGAGTGGGACAAAACAATAATACAAGTTGTAGAGGGAGAATCTTTGATAGAGGATTGGTATGGAAATGAAAATCCAATTATCTATTTAAGAAAAACTGGAAAGATGAGTGAAAAAGACTTCAATTTCTTAACTTCATTAGAGAAAAAAGATGCAACAACTATTACAGATGAAGAGTATAGTGATTTCTTAGACTTAGTAAATAAATACAATAAAAAATTACCGAGAAAGTTTTATTTAGCTGATGAAAATCTAAAAAATCCTAAAGGACTTGTTGATAGAATGGTAAGAGAATCATTTGTAAAAATGGAAAATCCATCTAACCATATAAAAAATGTAGTAGCAACTCAAGAAGAGTGGGAGCAAATAGTAGCTTTTTCTCAACAAAATGACTTATCAGAAAAAGATACTAAAAAATTAAGAAAGATTTTAAATAAATTTATAAAGAGAAATGAGTTCTATGATGAAAGAGCTTGGTACAATAGAGAGATATCAGATAGAGTTATAAAAATTACAAATATAGATGCTAAGGAAAATACAACTTCATTAGAGCAAAATAATGTAAATGCTAAAGCATTATATATAGCATATCCAGAATATTTTTCTACTTTAGATAAATGGGATGATTAATTAAGATAAAAAAGTTAAGGGGGAGAGGAGGAATTTTTTCTCTCCTTTTACTATTTAAAGGAGAATTTTATGGAAGTAGATATGCATATTCATACTATAGAGTCAGATGGAACTTATACTCCAGAGGAGATTATAGTTAGAGCAATAAAAAATAATGTAATAGCTTTAGCAATAACAGACCATGATACTGTATCTGGAGTGGAGAAAGGAAAAGAGATAGCTGATAAATATGGAATGGAGTTTATAAAAGGTATAGAGATATCTTGTAATGAAGATAATTTAGAGATACATATATTGGGATATTTTTTAAACTTAGATGATAAAAATTTTTTGTCAGAGTTAGATGAATTGGAAAAGGCTAGAGATAAAAGAAATAGAAAAATTATAGAAAAATTTGAAAAAATTGGTATAATAATAGATATAGAGGAACTTAAAACTTTTGCTCCTGGTAAAATTATAAGTCGATTACACTTTGCTAATTATCTTTTAGAAAAAGGTATAGTTAGCAGTAAAAATGAAGCCTTTAGCAAATATTTAGGAAATGGTGGTCTAACTTATGTTCCTAAAGAGAATTTTCCACCAGAAAGAGCTGTAAGAATGATAAAAGAAAATGGTGGTTTTGTATCCCTAGCACATCCTAAATTAATTACTTTAAATGATGAAGTATTGAATAATCTCATTGTAAGATTGAAAGAGTGTGGATTAGATGCCCTTGAAACTCAGTATAGTTCATTTACAAAATTAGAAAAGCAAAAATATAAAAGACTTGCTAAAAAATATGGTTTACTAATAACTGGTGGTTCTGATTTTCATGGTGAAAATAGAGAGGGAGTAGATTTAGGAGATGCAGGATTGGAGTACTCTCAGTTTGAAAAAATTAAAAAATATTTAAAAAGATAGAGGAGGATAATTATGATAATAGTAACTGGTGCAGCTGGAATGATAGGAAGTGCAATGGTATGGAAACTTAATGAGATGGGAAGAAATGACATTATTGTTGTAGATAAACTAAGAACAGAGGAAAAATGGTTAAATCTTAGAAAGAGAGATTATGCTGATTGGGTAGATAGAGATGAGTTATTTAATTGGCTAGCTAATCCAGCAAATGCTGGAAAAATAACTGGAGTAGTTCATATGGGAGCTTGTTCCGCCACTACCGAAAGAGATGGAGATTTCTTAATGGAGAATAACTATGGATATAGTAAAAAGTTATGGGATTTTTGTGCTGCTAGACAAATACCATATGTATATGCTTCATCAGCAGCTACTTATGGAGCTGGAGAGCTAGGATATAATGATGATGTAACTCCAGAGGAACTAAAAAAATTACAACCATTAAATAAATATGGATACTCTAAAAAAATATTTGATGACTGGGCTTTTAAACAAAGTATAGCTCCAAAACAATGGTGTGGACTTAAGTTCTTCAACGTATATGGACCGCAAGAGTACCATAAAGGAAGAATGGCTTCTATGGTATTCCACACATTTAATCAGTATAGAGATAATGGTGGAGTAAAACTTTTTAAATCTCATAAAGAGGGATTTAAAGATGGAGAACAACTTAGAGATTTTGTCTATTTAAAAGATGTAGTAGATGTAATGTATTTCTTATTAACTGAAAAAGTAGAATCTGGAGTATATAATATAGGAACAGGAGAAGCGAGAAGTTTCTTAGATTTATCTATGGCAACTATGAGAGCTGCTTCTAATAATCCAGAATTAAAAGTGGAAGATGTAGTGGAATTTATTCCTATGCCTGAAGATTTAAGAGGAAGATATCAATATTTTACACAAGCTTCAATGGAAAAATTAAAGAGAACTGGATACACTAAGAAGTTTACTTCATTAGAAGAGGGAGTAAAAGATTATGTTCAAAACTATTTAGCTAAAGAAGACTCGTACTTATAAGGTGGTAGGTAGATGAATCCTTTTTTAATAGTTGTAATACTTGGAATTGTAGAGGGAATGACGGAGTTTCTTCCTGTAAGTAGTACTGGTCATATGATTTTAGTAGAGAAGTTTATAGGAAATGGAAATCTCTCTAAAAATTTTATGGAAAGTTTCCTAATAATTGTTCAACTTGGAGCTATTTTAGCAGTTGTTATATATTTTTGGAAGGATTTAACTCCTTTTGTAAAGGAAAAAAATCAGTTTATTTCAAGAATTAGATTGTGGACAAAAGTTATAATAGGTGTTTTGCCTGCTGCAATTATAGGATTATTATTAGATGACTATATATCAGCATATTTTATGGATAATGTTTTTGTAGTAGCAACAACATTGATCTTTTATGGAATAATTCTTATATTAATAGAAAAATATTACAAAACTGCTGGAAAAATAGATACATTAGGAAAATTAAGTTATAAATTAGCTTTTATAATAGGATTTTTTCAATGTTTAGCAATGATACCAGGAACATCTAGATCAGGCTCTACAATAATAGGAAGTTTACTTTTAGGACTTTCTAGAGGAGTAGCTACAGAGTTTTCTTTTTTCTTGGCTATACCTACAATGTTTGGAGCTACACTTTTAAAACTTATAAAAAATGGTATGAATTATTCAACACAGGAATGGCGACTTATAGGAGTAGGAACAATAGTTTCTTTTTTAGTAGCATACTTAGTTATAAAATGGTTTATGAGTTATATAAAGAAAAAAGATTTTGTATTTTTTGGAGTATATAGAATAATCTTAGGAATTTTAGTTTTAATAGCTTTATTTATTTAAAAATATGGGGGATGGTACAATTTAAATTTTGTAACAGCCTCCTATATTTTTTAATTATATTGAAGTATATAAAAAATAAATAAAAACAACTGTAATTATTTTGAACTATTTTAAGAGTTATGATATAATATAGATTGTTAGAAAAATAGTATTTTAAAAAACTAAAAGTTGAGAAGGGAGGGAAAGATGAGATACCCTATTGATTTACATATACATACTAGTGTTAATCCTCATGCATATAGTACTTTGGAAGAAAATATAAGAAGTGCTACTGAAAAAAATATGAAAGTAATAGCTATAACAAATCATGGACCAGCATTACAAGATTCTCCTCATTGGTGGAGTTTGGTAAACATGAGAGTTATTCCTGAGTATGTAGGAGACTTAAGAGTTTTAAAGGGCGTAGAAACAAATATAATAGATGAAAATGGAAATTTTGATATAAATCAAAGAATATATGATATTATGGATATAATTTTATGTGGACTTCATACTATTGAAGCCTATGGAGAGCCAGGATATAGCTTAAAAAATACAGAGGCTGTAATCAATATGATTAGAAGTCAAAAAGTAGATATTATGGTACATTTAGGGAATCCACAATTTCCATTGGAATATGAATTAGTAGTAATGGAAGCAGTAAAAGCTGGAGTAGCTATTGAGATAAATAATTCATCATTAAAAGGTTCTAGAAAAGGTTCAAGGGAAAATTGTAAAAAAATATTAGAGTTTTGTAAAAAACATAATGCCTTAGTAGCTTTAGGAACAGATTCACATATTTCTTATGATATAGGAGAATTCCAAGAAGCTGAAAAATTAATTTCTGAGGTAGATTATCCTGTTGAAAAAATTATAAATTATTCAATAGAGAATCTTGAAGAGTTTTTAAAAAATAGAAAAAATAAGAGAGTAAAAAGAATTTAAAAAACATGTGTAATTTAACTCTTTACTAATAAGCTTACACATGTTATAATTTATCTAGATTTCATTTAGGAGGTAAATTATAACATGGTAAAAATAGGAGATTTAGAGATAAAAGTACCAATAATTCAAGGTGGAATGGCTATTAGAGTTTCTATGGCAAAATTAGCTGCAGCTGTAGCCAATGAAGGTGGAGTAGGAGTAATAGCAGGAACAACTTTATCTACTGATGAATTAAAAGCAGAAATAAAAAAAGCAAGAGATATGATTACTAATGAAGGTGGAGCTTTAGCAGTAAATATAATGTTTGCTGTTACTAATTTCATGGATTTAGTAAAAGCTTCAATAGAAGCTGGAATAGATATAATTATATTTGGAGCTGGATTTTCAAGAGATATATTTGAAGTAGTAAAAGGAACAGGAGTAAAAGTAATTCCAATTGTATCTACATTAAAGCTTGCAAAAATCTCTCAAAAACTTGGAGCAGATGCAATAGTTGTAGAGGGTGGAAATGCAGGAGGACACTTAGGAACAAATTTAGATTCTTGGGATATAATGGAAGAGATTACTAAAAATATAGATATACCTGTATTTGGAGCTGGAGGAGTAATTACTCCAGAAGATGCAGAAAGAATGCTTTCACTTGGAGTAGATGGTGTACAAATGGGAAGTAGATTTGTAGCATCAGAAGAGTGTGAGGTAGACGATTTCTTTAAAAATATGTATGTGAATGCCAAAGAGGGAGATATAGTGGAGATGATGAGTTCTGCTGGATTACCAGCTAATGCCATCATCAGTCCTTTTGTTCAAAAAATATTAGACGATAATCCAGATAAACCAACACATTGTGTAAAATGTTTAAAAAAATGTACATATAAATTTTGTGTAAATGAAAGATTAGTAAGGGGTCATAATGGAGATTATGAAGGTGGAATTTTCTTTGCAGGAAAGGATGCATGGAAAATTAATGAAATTCTTTCTGTACATGAAATATTCAATAGATTTAAAAAAGTATTTAAAGAATAAGAGAGTAATTAGGAGGATTTATGGAAAATAACAAAATCTGTAAACTACTGGGAATAAAATACCCAATATTTCAAGGAGCTATGGCTTGGATAGCTAATGGAAATTTAGCAGGGCATGTATCTAAAGATGGAGGATTAGGAATAATTGCTGGTGGAGGTATGCCAGTAGATATTTTGAGAGAAGAGATAAGAAAAGTAAAATCTATTACTTCTAATCCATTTGGTGTAAACTTAATGCTTATGATGGCTGATGTTGAAAAGCAAATAGAGGTATGTATAGAAGAGGGAGTACCAGTAGTAACAACAGGTGCAGGAAATCCAGGGCCTTATATGGAGAGATTAAAAGCAGCAGGAATAAAAGTAATTCCAGTAGTTGCTTCAGTAGCACTTGCTAAAAGAATGGAGAAAATAGGAGCAGATGCAGTAATAGCTGAAGGAATGGAAGGAGGAGGACACATAGGAACTCTAACTACTATGTCATTAGTGCCTCAAGTAGTAGAAGCTGTAAACATTCCAGTAATAGCAGCTGGTGGTATAGCTGGTGGAAAACAATTTTTAGCTGCACTTTCACTAGGAGCAGAGGGAATCCAAGTAGGGAAAATTCTTAGTAGCTAATGAATGTACAGTACATGAAAACTATAAAAAAGTAATCTTAAAAGCTAAGGATAGATCAACTGTTTCAACAGGAAACTATACTGGACATCCTGTAAGAGTTATTGAAAATAAATTTGCTAAACAAATATTAGAGATGGAAAAAGTAGGAACTCCTAAAGAAGAGATAGAAAAATTAGGAACAGGTAGATTAAGACTTGCTGTTGTAGATGGAGATGTTGAAAATGGAAGTGTTATGGCAGGACAAGTAGCAGCAATGGTTAATGAACCTATGAGTACAAAAGAGATATTAGAAGGATTTATGAGAGAGCTAGAAGAAGAAAAAGTAAAGCTAGCTGAAAGAATGAATTCTTGGAAATAGAATGTTAATTTAAAGTAAAGAAGGAAAAGAGCTAAATAAGGATTAGTATCTTTTCCTTTTTTATATATTATGGTATAATTGTAGTGTAAAAATAAGTTAGGGATAAAGGAGAAAAACTATGAAAATTAAAGCTATAGCCCTTGATTTAGATGGAACACTCCTTACATCTGATAAAAAAATATCTGATATAAATAAAGAGGTCTTGAAATACTTAGAAAATAAAGGAGTAAAAATATTTATTGTTACAGGAAGAACATATATCTCAGCAAAACCTTTTGCACAAGAATTGGGAATAGATAGTTCTATAATTGCTTATAATGGAGCAAAGGTTGTAAATTATAAAAATGATGAACTTATTTTTAATTTGCCACTAGAAGAGAAATATTCAAAAAAAATTATAAAGATGGCAAAAGAGAAGGGTTTTCATGTTAATTTATACCAAAATAATAAATGGTTTGTTGAAGAGTTAGATAATGATGAAACTAGACACTATGCTAATCATACAGGTCTTACTCCTGTGAAAAAATCTTTTGATAGTTTTGATGATTATTCTATGACTAAAATAACAATACAAAATATGGAAAACTCAAAAGAGTTTAATGAGTTTTGTGATGAGATAAAAGATGTTTTAGGAAATGATGTTTATACTGCTAAATCTCAATCTTTTTTATTTGAAGTCTTAAATAAAAATGTAAATAAAGGATTAGTTTTAGAAAAAGTATTAAAATCATATGGAATCTCAACAGAAGAGTGTGTAGCTTTTGGAGATGCCAATAATGATTTAGAGATGTTGACTACAGTAAAATATGGTGTAGCTATGGGAAACTCTGATATAGAATTGAAAAGACAAGTAAACTATGTAACTGACACTAATGATAACAATGGTGTAGCAAAATTTTTAAAAAAATATTTCTTTTGACACATTTTTGAATTTATGATAAAATTTATAAATATAAAAATTAAAATTTTAAAGTTTTCAACAGGGTATCAGCCCGTTTATTTTAAATATGGAGGTTAAAATGAAAGAAAATAGTATTATTATACTAGACTTTGGTTCTCAATACAATCAATTGATTGCTAGAAGAGTCAGAGAAATGGGTGTTTATGCTGAAGTTGTTCCTTATTTCGAGCCTTTAGACAAAATACTTGCTAGAAAGCCTAAGGGAATTATCTTATCAGGAGGACCTGCTTCTGTATATTTAGAAGGAGCTCCAACAATAAGTAAAGAATTATATCAACAGGGGATTCCAGTATTAGGTATTTGCTATGGAATGCAAATCACTACTCACTTAATGGGAGGAGAGGTAGCTAGAGCGGATAAACAAGAGTTTGGTAAAGCTGAGTTAATAATTGATGATGTAAACAGTCCATTATTCCAAAATGTACCAAATAACTCTAAAGTTTGGATGAGTCATAATGACCATGTAACAAAAATGGCACCTGGATTTGTTCAAATCGGACATACAGATTCATGTGTAGCGGCTACTTACAACAAGGATATCAATACTTATTGTATCCAATTCCATGCTGAAGTTACTCATTCAGAGTATGGAACTCAAATCCTTAGAAACTTTGTATTTAATGTAGCTGGTTGTGAACAAAACTGGTCTATGGGTAACTACATAGAAGAAACTATAAAAAATATTAGAGAGACAGTAGGAGATAAGAAAGTATTATTAGGACTTTCTGGAGGAGTTGACTCATCAGTAGCTGCCACTTTAATTCATAAAGCTATAGGAGATCAACTAACTTGTATCTTTGTTGATACTGGACTTTTAAGAAAAGATGAAGCTAAAAAAGTAATGGAAGTATATGGAGAAAACTTCCATATGAATATAAAATGTGTAGATGCAGAAGAGAGATTCCTTTCTAAATTAGCAGGGGTATCTGATCCAGAATCTAAAAGAAAAATAATAGGAAAAGAGTTTATTGAAGTGTTTGATGAAGAAGCAGCAAAACTTACTGATGTAGAATTTCTAGCTCAAGGAACTATTTATCCGGATGTTATTGAATCTATGTCTGTAAAAGGACCTTCTATGACAATTAAGTCACATCATAATGTAGGTGGACTTCCTGAAGATATGAAATTTAAACTTCTTGAGCCATTAAGAGAACTTTTCAAAGATGAAGTAAGGAAAGTTGGAAGAGAGTTGGGAATTCCTGATCATATGGTTGATAGACATCCATTCCCAGGACCTGGACTTGGAATTAGAATCTTAGGAGAAGTTAGCAAAGAAAAAGCTGATATTTTAAGAGAAGCTGATGATATATTTATTGAAGAATTAAGAAAAGCTGATTTATATAATAAAGTAAGCCAAGCTTTCGTAGTGCTATTACCAGTAAAATCAGTAGGAGTAATGGGAGACGAGAGAACTTATGAGTATACAGCTGTTTTAAGATCTGCTAATACAATAGATTTTATGACTGCTACTTGGTCTCATTTACCATTTGATTTCTTAGAAAGAGTATCTAATAGAATTTTAAATGAAGTTAAAGGAATTAACAGATTAACTTACGATATCTCTTCTAAGCCACCTGCAACAATAGAATGGGAATAGGAGCTAGAATAGCTGAAACTAGTTAAAATAGCTACTTCCAGATAGTGAAAATAAGAAATTGGCCGCAAAATGGCCGTATAATAGAAAAGCAGCCCTAAAAAGCTGCTTTTTTTATTTACTATAATTAATGAATTAAAATTATTGTTTTGATTATTTATTTCTTTATCAAAAGTGTTATAGATAAATATACTTATAGGATTATATTTGCTTTTTAGATATTTCAGTATTTTTTCTTTCTTTTCTACAAAAATACTCTTTTTTTCTCTCAAAATTAAAATCTTTACACATTATATTTGAATTTTTTCTAAATTCTTGTATATCAAATTCTAAATATCTTTCCTTTTCTTTTAAAGGAAAAATTAATTGAGTTCCATCATAATTATAAATAGTACTATTTCCTAAAAAGGTAGCCGATAAATTATTATTCACTTCTTTCCCAACACGATTACAAAGAATAATTGGAGTTAAATTCTCAATAGCTCTTATTTTATAAATTTCATATGTTGTTACTCCACCAAAATTACCCGAAATAAAAATTAAATTAGCTCCTAAGTCTATTTGTTCTCTTGATATCTCTGGGAACCATACATCAAAACATACTTGAAGACCTATACTTACTCCTTGAACTTCAAAAACTTTATTTTCTTTTCCAGTTTCAAAAAAATTCTTTTCAAAATCAGTTAAATGAATCTTTCTATATGTTCCAATTAAATATCCTTTATCTATTACAATAGCAGAGTTATATATTTTATCTCCATCTTTTTCAGCTACTCCAACTATTACAGATTTTTTATTTTCTAATGTTATATTTTTCAACTTATTTATTAAGATATTTTTTTCTAATTCTGTAGCTATAGAAAAAAGTTCTTCTCTATTGTTATAAAGATATCCCCTATCTGAGAGTTCAGGTAAAATAAATATATCAGCATTATTATTAGAAATTATTTTTGAAATTTTAATAATATTTTCATTTATATCCTTACAAATATTTATTTGTAAAATTCCTATTTTCATAAACTCTCCTTTCTATTTTTTATGATTATATTATACCATATTCAAAAAATATTACTATATTTATAATCAAAACATATACTTATTGATAAATTTTTGAATTATTTTATTAATTTATAATAGAATTTAAAATAATTTGAAAAAATAAATTATAAATCCCAAGGAATAATTCTTATTTCAGTTCCTTTTGAATGTTCAATAATTTTGTTTATAATCGATCCCTTAAAAAATGTAGTTAATTTATTTCTCTTACTATGTCCTAAAACTATTTGAGTAATTCTTTTCTCTTCTGAGAATTTTAATATTTCTTTTACTATATTTTTTCCTTGCAATCTTATTGTCTCTGCACCTAAATTTCTAGCTAGTTCCTCATGCTTTTCAATAATTTTCCAATCTTCTAAAGAATAACCTTTTGATAAAAGACTTTTTTCTTCTACACATATTACATAAAATTCACATCTATATCTTTGAGCAATTCTTGCTCCATATCTAATTACTTTACTAGCTTTAGGACTTGATGAGATTGATACTAAAACTCTCTCTGTTGTGTGCCAGTTTGTTTTGATATTTTTATTATTCATATATTCGTTAAGATTATTATCTACTTCTTGAGCTATTTGACGAAGAGCAATTTCTCTTAAAGCACTTAAATTTCCTTTTCTAAAGAAGTTTTTTAAAGCTTGTGAAACAGTATTTAGATTATAAATCTCTCCTCTCTCTAATCTTTCTTTTAAACTTTCAAAAGATATATCTATAACTTCTACTTCATCAGCTTGTGTTAATACTGTATCAGGAATAGTTTCTTTTACTACAATACCTGTAATAGTTTGTACCACATCATTCAAACTTTCAAGATGTTGAATATTTACTGTAGTATGTACATTAATTCCTGCATCTAAAATTTCTAAAACATCTTGATATCTTTTTTCATTCTTACTTCCTTTCATATTAGTATGGGCAAGTTCATCTATTAAAACAATATCTGGATGTCTTTCAATTATTTTTTTTACATTTACCTCTCTATATATTTTTCCTGCATATTCAATGTCTTTTGTAGGAATTTGTTCTAAAATACCTATTTGTTCAGTAGTAGCTTTTCTATCATGAGGTTCAATATAACCTATACATATATCTTCTCCTCTTTTTACTCTGATATTAGCTTCTCTAAGCATAGTATAAGTTTTACCTACTCCTGGAGAATATCCTAGATATATTTTTAATTTCCCTTTTTGTCTACACATGTAAACCATTGTCAACACACGTCAACTAATGCGTCACTGTGACATTCGGGCTAACCGTGAATTTGTGTCGCGGTAGAAATATGATAGAAAAATATGGATAAAAACCGTTACTTCCAAATACGGATTGGAAAGTGTTAAAATAGAAAAGTCGCTGAAATACAGCGACTTTGTTCTGAATGGTTATAGTTGGTTATGGCAGATTCTAAGCCATCACTTGCCGATGCAAAAATGTTCAAAAATATTCCCAAGTACCATGTCGTTCGTAACTTCCCCCGCAATATCGCTTAGATGGAAAATACATTCGCGGATATCTTGTGAAACAAAATCTCCGGATAGATTTTCTGCTAGCCCTTGTTGGACCCGGTGGATGGCTTCCAAGGCATGGGTCAAAGCCTCGTAGTGGCGTATATTCGTGACAATGACATCGTTTTGGGTAACCGTGGGCAGGTTAGCGGCAGAGATTAGCATTTGCTGAAGCTTGTCGAGGTTGGTACGCCCTTTGGCAGAGATGGAGATGCATTGCACATTAGTAGCGGCCAGGGTGAAACTGGGGGTGAGGATGGTTGAGGCATCCTGCACCAGATCGGCCTTGTTGAATACGAGAATGAGCCGTTTCCCTTCGCAACGGGGAAGTATCTGGGCAGTTAGTTGTGGTATCCGTGAGACGGCATTCGTGGCATCAACTACCCAGAGCACGATTTCCGCCTGCTCCAATTTCTGGAAGGTTCGCTCAATTCCTAGGCTCTCGATGGTGTCGCTCGTTTCGCGTATGCCTGCCGTATCAATAAACCGGAAAGTTATCCCGCCAAGATTGACTGTGTCTTCTATCACATCTCGGGTTGTCCCGTGTATGTCGCTTACAATGGCTCGTTCCTCGTTTAGTAGTGCATTCAGCAGGGTGGATTTACCAGCATTCGTTTCGCCGATGATGGCTACGGGCACACCGTTCTTGATGGCATTGCCTACACTGAAGGATTGTACTAAACGGGAAATTACCTGCTCTATGCCGTCTGCTAGGAGACATAGCTCGGAGCGGTCGGCAAATTCCAGTTCTTCGTGGTCGCTGAAGTCCAGCTCCAGTTCTATGAGTGATGTGAAGTGCAGCAATTGGTCGCGTAGTGAGGCCAGCTCTTTACTGAACCCACCGCGCATTTGGCTCATGGCGAGGCGGTGAGTGGCGGCAGAGGTGGAGGCGATGAGGTCGGCCACGGCTTCGGCCTGGCTTAGGTCCATTTTGCCGCCCAAGAAGGCCCGTTGCGTGTACTCACCGGGAGCGGCCAGGCGGCAACCATTACCGATGAGCAGTTGCAACACCTTCTGAAGAATATAGCTCGAACCGTGGCACATGATTTCCGTGCTATCCTCGCCCGTGTACGAGTGGGGGGCACGGAATAAGCTTACAAGTACTTCGTCTATGATGTTTTCTTCTTCATGGATATGACCGAAGGTAAGTGTGTATGGCTTGGCATCCTTCAGCTTCTTCCCCTTCCGGGCAGGGGTAAATATGCGGGATGTTATCTCTATGGCATCCGGTCCGGAGACACGGATGCATCCTATGGCTCCCCCTTGGGCGGTGGCTATGGCACAAATGGTATCTTGGTTCATTTTATCCGGCTTATTTTTATTCAGCAAAGATAATGGTTTCTTTACAAAAAAGAGAGATGGTGATTCAACTTATGGGCTTTTATCGTAACTTTGTGCAAATCGATAATGGATAGATGCTTATAAAGCCTAATCCGCCTCTGTGCCCATTGTGGGTATAGCAGGACATTGCTACACTATACAGACCAGCAACGGGCACGTCAGGCAGGATGTGATGAAGTCATTACTAAACCTTACTCCTAGGATTGGCTGAAGGAAAGGGAGGAGCATTTCTTGAAGGATACTTAGATACGGTCGAGTACTGTTTTGATAAGAGTATCTATCGTATTTTTGTATCCCGTGTTCGCTTCTTTTATCAGGCGGTTGGCAATGACCATGCATACCGTCATGGCCTTGTGCCCCATCAGACGGCTCAAGCCTGCCAGGGCAGAACTTTCCATCTCGAAGTTGGTAATACGGTAGCCGTTGTATTCAAATTTTTCAATCTTCTCATTCTGATGTGGGTCGGCAAGCGGCACGCGTAACTCGCGTCCTTGAGGTCCGAAGAAGCCCCCGGCGGCAATCGTTACGCCACGTACCATGTCGTTTTGTGCGATGCGGTCTATCAGTTCAGTGCTTGCATCAATGACGTAGGGGGCAGGGGCACACATGTTGCCGGACCATCCCATATGGTTGAGGAAGGCACGCTCCATGGGCAGGTCGCACACGGAGTTGCGTCCGGCATAGAAGTTGAGCAGCCCATCGAAACCAATGGACTTTTCAGAACATACAAATGTACCCACCGGAGTGTAGGGTTGCAAGCCGCCGCAGGTGCCGATACGTACCAGCTCAAGGCTACGTAGGCGGGGCTTTTCTTCGCGCGTCTCGAAGTCGATGTTTGCCAGGGCATCCAGTTCGTTCATCACGATATCGATGTTGTCACATCCGATACCGGTGGAAACCACCGTAATACGTTTCCCCTGGTAAGTACCGGTGATAGTCTTGAACTCGCGGCTTTCCACTTCACATTCCTTGTTCTCGAAATGGGAGGCAACCAGTGCCACCCGTCCGGGGTCGCCTACCAAGATGACTTTATCTGCCAGCCATTCGGGCTTTACGTGAAGATGAAATACAGAACCGTCTTCATTGATGATCAGTTCGGAAGAGGCGAAATATTTCTTCATATGCTTGAGGCTTTAATCTTTTGTTTATAAATAGAAACGCCGGGAACCGATTCTTGTTCACCGGTTCCGGCGTTTCGTCAGTTACTTTCCGGGTTATTTACTCAACGGCTGGCTGGTATTGCCCGTCGTCGGTTTGGCAATGTTTTCGCGCATGGAAGTGTCGGCTTCTATATTCTTCATCCGGTAATAGTCCATGATACCCAGATTGCCGTTGCGGAATGCTTCGGCCATGGCCTTGGGTACTTCCGCTTCTGCCTCGATAACTTTGGCACGGGCTTCCTGGGCTTTTGCCTTCATTTCCTGCTCTGTGGCTACGGCCATGGCGCGGCGTTCCTCTGCCTTGGCTTGAGCAATGTTCTTGTCGGCATTGGCTTGGTCTATCTGCAGGGCGGCACCGATATTCTTACCTATGTCAATATCAGCAATGTCAATGGACAGAATTTCGAATGCTGTTCCGGCATCCAACCCCTTGCGCAATACCAGTTTGGAGATAGAATCCGGATTCTCCAATACAGACTTATGATTCTCTGACGAACCGATGGAAGACACAATACCCTCGCCTACACGGGCCAGAATCGTGTCTTCTCCGGCACCTCCCACCAATTGGCGGATATTGGCGCGCACCGTTACACGGGCCTTGGCAATCAGCTGGATACCGTCTTTGGCAACAGCTGTCACGGGAGGAGTGTCAATTACTTTGGGGTTAACGGACATCTGTACGGCTTCGAATACGTCACGGCCGGCAAGGTCGATGGCGGTTGCCATCTGGAACGGCAGCTCGATATTGGCTTTAGAGGCGGATACCAGTGCGTGTACCACCCGCTCTACGTGACCTCCGGCAAGGTAGTGCGCTTCCAGTTCGTCGCGCGTGATGTTTTGCAATCCTGCTTTATGAGCTTCAATCATGCCGGGCACAATGATATAAGGAGGAACATTACGGATACGCATCAGGAAAAGTTGTACCAGCGAGATGTTTACTCCCGATACTTTGGCAGACAGCCACAAGAAGAACGGTACATAATGGAAGAAAAGTACCAGGAAGATAATGCCTCCTATAATGAGGAAGGCGGTTAAATACATTGTGCTTGGATCCATGAGATTAAATATTAATTGTTAGTTATAAATAGGTTGATTCCTGAAATTTCACTGCTTGAGCCGTTCCACTAAGAGGACTCCGTCGGCAATACGGTCTACGATAATCGGAGTCTTTTCGTTCAGGAAGCCGTCTGATGACTTTACTTCCACGATGTCTCCGTTGATTTCGGCATAGCCGATAAGAGCCAGGCGAGTAGTGGTTACGCCTATATCACCTACCTTGACTTTTTCCTCGGCACTACGGTCTACTTTGGAGGTGATGTTTTTTTTCAATGCAATTTTGTCGAGTGTCTTGGAGCGCATGAACCATACCAACGAGCCGATACAAGCCAGGGCAGATATGATAAGCGTAATGACACCTGCCGTGGTACCCATATAGGCAAAGGCATAGTAGTTGGCAAAGATGATGCAACCTCCTGCCAGAAAACCGGCAACGCTGATGCCCGGAATTACGAATAATTCCACTAAGAACAAGATTACTGCTCCTATAATCAATGAGGCGATAATGAGTATATCCATAGTTGTCTTTATTTGGTGGCTTGTTTTTCCAGGTTGCGCACTTGAATGGCAGTTTGCTCCATCTCAGTGGACAATTGCCGTACACGTTGCTCCAGGTCGAGGATGGCGGCGGACATCTTGTCCTTTTCCTGCTTGTTGGCTCGGGAGTATTCCGAACGCATATCTTCCAGTTTCTCCTGCAGTTGTTTGTAGCTCTGCTCCAGCTGATTGTATTTGCCATACGAGGCTTTGGCCTGTGGGGAGCGGAAATCGTCCAGCTGGTAGTAGGTGGAGTGGTCGTCAATGATGAATTGGAAATCATGCTTCTTGGTAGTCCGCGGCTTTGCGTTGGCAGCAGTCCGAAGCCTTTCTCGGGCGCCCTTTACCGCATCGGTGTCCGTCCATGTGTCCTTGATAGAGTGAAGTTGCGCCAATGATATCATCTTGTCCGGGTCCATCCCTTCGTAGTTGTACACTTGCTTGGATGAGTTGGGAATGAATACATAGATACACACTTTGCCTTCGGGCTGGTAGCGGTCGGAGGCAAACCATCCCAAGTCGTTGAATTCGTCGATGACGTACATATAGTCGTTGTAGGGCGAATTGAACGGCATGCCCACATTTTCCGGCATCAGATAGGAGTCGGTATTCGTATTGTAACGGGTGACGAAAATGTCATATCCTCCCATCGAGCCAGGGCCATCCGAAGCATAGTAGATAGTGATACCGTCCGTAAGTACATAGGGATAGTCTGCATTCATGGCCTCATTGATGCTTCCGGGCAACAAGCTGCCATCACTCCATTTGTCCAGCAACTTGTTGCGCGAAAGGATACTGAGGGTGCTGTCCGGTTGCATTTCGCTATAATATAGTTTATTGCCCAGCTCCGTTTCGTATACCGTTCCGCCTTCCTTACCGGAATCATTGAAGTAGGTGTCGTACATGAACAGCTTGCCCGATTCGGGGCTGATTTTGTATGCATCCAGGAATTTTTCCTTGTCTACCACAAAGCTGTCGATGAAGCAGACCTCTTCCACGCCTTTCAGCATGCGCAAGTTGGATTTGCTTTTTTCCAATAATTGTTCGGCCTCTTCGGTGGAGCGTTTTCTCTTTCTCAGGTCGGAAATGTAGGTCTCATAAGTCTCGATGGCTTCTTCGAACCGATATAAATCATTGTATGCCCGGGCCAAATAGAGTTGCCCGCTGGGGACGCGTCTCTTGACGGCGCTTTCCAGGTGTTTCAAGGCTTCTGCGGGTTCGCCGGTTTCCAGGCAACATACACCGTACCATAGGTTGTAATTTCCATTGCCAGATTGTGTTTTGACGAGTTTTTTGAAGGCGGGCTTGGCTTCTTCGTATTCTCCCTTCTCGTACAAGGCTTTGGCTTCTGCCAGGCTTTGTGCGGAAATTGTTATGCTCAAAAGGCCGAATAGAAAGAAAAGGATATATTTTTTATTCATATTGATACATGCTGATTTGTTCAGAAGGTCAAAAATACAAATTTATCGTGAATAAAGCTGGTTTCCGTAATTCTATTTTGTTAATTCTTCTTTAAATCGTTCTTTTGCCTTACTTTTGCAACCGGAAGAGCTATAATTCATAACTTATAACTCATAACTCGTATCAATGGCACGATTTACTGAAGAAGAAAAGATGTTGCGCCGCATAGACAAGCGGTTTAGCAAAGGTGTGGTGGAATATGGGCTGATAGAGGACGGCGATAAGATTCTTATCGGGCTTTCGGGAGGCAAGGACTCTTTGGCGCTGGTGGAATTGTTGGCACGGCGTGCCCGTGTCTATAAACCCCGTTTTTCCGTTGTCGCCGTACATGTAGTGATGAAGAATATACCTTATCAAAGCGATGTGGACTATCTGAGGGAGTACGTAGAGTCGTGGGGAGTGCCTTTTGTTCTCTTTGAAACGGAGTTTGATGCCACGACAGATACCCGCAAGTCTCCTTGTTTTCTTTGCTCTTGGAATAGGCGGAAGGCATTGTTTACCGTAGCCAAGGAGCAGGGATGCAATAAAATCGCGTTAGGCCATCACATGGATGATATTCTGGAGACCTTGCTGATGAATATCACCTATCAGGGAGCGTTCAGCTCTATGCCCCCCCCGGCTGGTAATGAAGAAGTTTGATATGACGATTATCCGTCCGATGTGTCTGGTACATGAGGCGGATTTGATGGAGTTGGCGCAAGTGAGGGGGTATCGTAAGCAGGTGAAGAATTGTCCGTATGAGTCACAATCCAGTCGTAGTGCAATGAAAGGCATTCTGAAACAGTTGGAGGAAATGAATCCTGAGGCACGCTATAGTCTATGGGGGAGTATGACGAATGTGCAAGAGGAATTGCTGCCTGCAATCATTAATCATTAATCACTAATCATTAATCACTATATGAAAGCATTTTATACCATTTTGCTATTGATTGTATCTAATATTTTCATGACGTTTGCCTGGTATGGGCATCTGAAGCTACAAGAGACAAAAGTCATCTCCAACTGGCCGTTGTATGCCGTGGTGCTGTTTTCCTGGGTAATAGCTTTGGCAGAGTATTCTTGCCAGGTTCCGGCCAATCGGATAGGCTTTTTAGGCAATGGAGGCCCGTTCTCATTGATGCAACTCAAAGTGATTCAGGAAGTAATCACTTTGATTATCTTTACGGTGTTCACAACGGTTCTTTTCAAGGGGGAAACGCTGCATTGGAATCATTTTGCCGCTTTTGTATGTCTGGTACTGGCGGTATATTTTGTATTTTATAAATGATGGGTTAATCGCATTTGCACATTATTTCATATACTTCTCCATTCCTTTTGTTAAGAACGTTTGAAGCTTTCCTTCTTCATCCGTATAAATGAAACAGGCGTCGATATCCGGATGTGCATCCGCCACGCGTTCTGCTTCTTCCAGCCCCATCACCATGAATGCCGTGGCATAGGCGTCTGCACTCATGCAATCTTTGGCAATGACGGTGGCTGACAAGATGCTGTGCTGTACCGGATAGCCGGTACGCGGGTCGATGGTATGCGCATATTTCTTTCCGTCTTTATAGTAGTAGTTGCGATAATTGCCCGATGTAGCCATGCCTAAATCCGTGACTAGCAGCACTGCTTGCAGTTCCTGGTTCACTGCCAGTGAGTCGTCTATCGGCTTGTTCAAACCGATGCGCCAAGGTCCATTTTGAGGGTTTTGCCCGTGAACAACCACTTCTCCGCCTATATCGACCATAAAGTTGCGGATACCCTTCTTCTTCAGAAGTTGGGCTATGACATCTACTGCATATCCTTTTGCCACAGCGCTGCACGAGAGCATTATACGCGAGTCTGTTTTCACCACTTTCCCTTCATCGGACAATTTTACTTTTTCGTATCCTGTCATCTCCAGCAGGCTGTCTATCATGGCAGAGTCGGGGAAGTTACCCTTCTTGAACCCAAATCCCCAGGCATTGGCAAGAGGGGCAACGGTGATATCGAAGGCACCATCGGTCTCCCGGGAGATTTCCATGCTACGTCGGAAGACGTTGGTAAAGAATGTGTCGGGCACAATGTCCTCGTTGCGGTTGATGCGCGTAATGGTCGCCGTGTCATTGAAAGGGGACAAGGAACCGTCGAAACGTTTGAGTTCCGCTTCTATCTCCGCCTTCAGATTTTGGTCACATTGATAAGTCACTTTATATACCGTACCGAATATCAGTCCGTTATCCGTCTGATAAGGAGTGACTTGGTTGTGGCGGGCAAGTATCCAGATGGTTCCCAGTACCAGTAGGGCAATCCATAAAAAATTCCGTTGTACTTTCTTTTCCATATCCTATCTGAGTTTTTACTTTTTAATTAAAAGAAGAGATGCTCTACCAATATCTTGGTACCGATGATGACGAGGATAATCCCTCCCCAAAGTTCGGCGCGCAGTCTGCGGGCTATGCCACATCCGAAACGGATGCCGAACATCAGGCCGACCATCGACAAGGCGAATGATACAAAACCGATAATGCCGATGGGGGAAAGAATAGCCGAGAATTGCTTGATACCGAGGAATGCAAACGAAACACCTACCGCCAATGCATCGATGCTGGTTGCCACGGCCAGAGCGAGCACCACCTTCAGGCTGGTAGGGTCATACTCGTGCTTGCAATCTTCGTCCTTGAAGGATTCCATTATCATGCGTCCGCCCAGGAAGGCAAGGATACCGAATGCAATCCAATGGTCAATACTTTCTATCAGGTGGCTGAAAAAACTGGCGCCTATCCATCCCAGCAGAGGCATCAAAGCCTGGAAAAAGCCGAAGCTGATGGCCATCACCAGCATAGGGCGCAGCCGGGCGCGTTTCAATATAATTCCGCTGGCTATAGAAACGGCGAAACAATCCATCGCAAGTCCTACGGCCAGTAGCCAAATCTCTAACCCTGTCATAAGTCGCTTAAAGAGGTAGTTTATAAGTTATCGTATAGGTTACTCCCATCGTGTTGGAGCCATATTTCCCGAAACCGGGCACATACCACGGGTCACCGTATTCATCGGCCGAGGCGGACAATTTGAACTTGAAGCGTAGTGACCAGCCCATGTACAATGCCTTCCAGACGTGCGCCCGGATACCGACACAAAATTCCGCCCATTGCATGGAGCCTTTCATTCCTTTATGGTTATAGGGCAGGCTGCCTCCCCATATCTCGTCGTCCAGATTCGGATTGCCTACGATGCCACCGTATATCGGGTCGTCCAGTCCCAAGGCGTCTACATCGTACTTGAAGCTACTTACACCGTAACGCAAGCCTACGAGTAGCATGTGTCCGTGCTGCTTCTTGTATAGCGTGTTATAGTCCATTCCTATGCGGAAGTAGGGGGCATTGCTTTTGTAGTGTATGCCTTTGTCACTCCAGGTGTCCGTGGAGCCATATCCCAGCTCTTGTAAGGTAAGTTTTGTCATTTTCGCTTCTGAATAGGATGAATAATGGCGGGGATTATACCCGTAATTTTTGTCACGATGCCAGATTATAGGTCTTGGGCCGTGCGTTGTTCTGCGCCCGGTTGGCATTTCGCGCCTTTAATGCCCTGTTATTCATTGTGGTGATGAATGCGTAGCCGCATAATAGCGGCCAACCTCCGCAGGTGCGGGGTTAAGCGCCAGCTTTTTCTGGTGATGAAGGAAACACAATGGAAAGGCGTAACTTTCTGAAAGGTGCCGCGGCACTCTCCACCCTTGGGCTGGTGAGCCCGGTTTTTGCTAAAACCGAAGCCGTCGCAAAGCCTGCCGTCTCGTCTTCCGGCAAATCACGCCGTTTCGTGATGACCCAGACCTACAGCCTTAAGGCTCCGCAGGGCTCTTCCGGCAAGGTCAACTTGTGGATCCCCATCCCGGAAGATACCGCCTTCCAGCAGCTGCTTGACCTCTCCTTTAGCGGCAACTATCAAAGCGCTACCCTCAACGCCAATAACCGCTACGGGGCGAAAGTCCTGTTTGTGACCTGGCCTGCCTCCAGCGGCCCGTTGGAAATTAAGGTCGACATGGAGATTGAAACCCGCGATTGGGAAGTGCTGAAAGAAAACCGTCTTGCCGACTGGCAATTGCCGGTGGAAGGCGCGGTGATCCCTGACGAAATCAAGCCATTCCTGCAGGCAACTCCGCATATTCCGGTGGATGGTCTGGTGAAAGAGACTGCGCTGAAAATTATCGGCAATGAAAAA